>JADHED010002131.1_pt1 | contig 14553 bp, 11 predicted proteins | sample 8952041 | NCBI WGS metagenome assembly JADHED01 (sample SAMN16124423, study PRJNA663239) | bioreactor sludge metagenome | isolation source: sludge (control) | place: India:Bengaluru | collected 2018-09-08
GGCCGTCGAGGCCGCGCGCGCCGGCGAGCAGGGCCGCGGCTTTGCCGTGGTGGCCAGCGAGGTGCGCAGCCTGGCCGGCCGCAGCAGCGAGGCCGCCAAGCAGATCCGCACCCTGATCGAGACCAGCCGCGGCCGCGTGAACCAAGGCAACCAGCAGGCCGCCGCCGCCGGCCAGAGCATGGCCGAAGTGGTGCAAAGCATGCAGCGCCTGAACGCCCTGGTGGGCCAGATCAGCACCGCCAGCCAGGAGCAGGCCAACGGCGTGGCCCAGGTGGGCGAAGCCGTCACGGCGCTCGATCAGGTGACGCAGCAGAACGCCGCCCTGGTGGAGCAAATGGCCGCCGCCGCCGACGCCCTGAGCGGCCAGGCCCAGGGCCTGGTGCAGGCCGTGGCGGTGTTCCGCGCCGGAGCGGGCGAGTCGCACGCCCCTCGGCCAGAGCTGCTTGAACTCACTTATTGATAGCTGTACTAGTGCAGTGTTCGACGCTTGATGGAACAAATAAAACCGATGGATTTTGGGTCTGGGCTAGGCGCAAACCGGAGCGATAGCCGTAGCTATCGCGAGGATTTGCAACGCCGCCCAGGCCGAAAAGGCGCGGTTCTATGTTCCCGTTAGCGTCGAACACTGCACTAGCAGGTGGATGCGGCGGTGCCCACGCTGCTGGCGGCGCTGCTCAATGAGGAGCGTCCGCCGCTGTGGGCGCAGGTGAGTGACTGGATTGACCGCCACGGCCCCATCACCAACGGCAGGCTGCGCGAAACGTCGGCCTTGGATACGCTGGCGGCCTTCAAGCAACTGCGGCAATGGGTGGGCAAGGGAGTGCTGGTGGCCTTGCCAGCGGCCTCGCGCCAGCAAGCCCGATACACCAAGCCCGAGCTGGCCGGGCACCCCAATCAGCCGGCGGGCACGGTGACGCCGGCGGCCATGGTAACGCCGAAATGGATGGCGTCGAGGCCGCCTTACACTTGGTGGTTTTCTCCTACCAACACACAAGCATGCAAACGCGTTGCGCCCTGGTCGGCATGCCCGGCAGTGGCAAATCCACCGTGGGCCGGCAGCTTGCCCGGCGCCTGGGCCTGCCGTTCATCGACATGGATCACCTGCTGGAGCAGCGCCTGGGCTGCAGCATCAGCGACTACTTCGCACAGCATGGAGAGCAGGCGTTTCGCGACCATGAAACCGCCTTGCTGGAAGAACTGGCTACCGAACCTGGCGCCCTGATTCTGTCCACGGGTGGCGGCGTGGTGCTGCGGCCCGAGAACCGCGCCGCCCTGCGCCGTGGATTCCGCCATGTGATGTACCTGCGCGCCTCGCCCGAAGAAATTTACAAGCGCGTGCGCCACAGCCAGACGCGCCCGCTGCTGCAGGTGGCCGACCCGCAGGAACGCCTGCGCGAGCTCCACCACGTGCGCGATCCCCTGTACCGCGAGGCAGCGAACTATGTCATCGAGACCGGCCGCCCCACGGTGAACACGCTGATGAACATGGTCATGATGCAGCTGGAAATGGCGCCATGAGGTCTGTATTTGAAGTGCAATCGGCCATTTGCGCTTTACCAGTAAGCGCTATCAGCTACATAAATGATAGTAAATCTATCGCTCCAAGCGGCCCGTATGACCATGGCCGGACGGGCCGCCGCCGCGCAGAACGGCCGTAACGATCATCCGCGGAGGCTGTCGGACTTGGAGCGTCGAAAGCGTTCTTGAAGAACAGCGAAGCCCAAAATGGGCCGCTGCGGTAGATTGGCAGCCGGCGATCTCCAAGTCCGACAGCCTCCCCAACGAAAGCCCAGGTCATGCTCCACGCCACTGGCGATGACAATTTCGCCGCACTCTCCAATGACTCCCACCGTCTGCTGCTCGACGAAGTGGGCGCCTTTGTCTATACCACCGACATGGCCGGGCGCTACACCTTCGCCAACCGCATGGTGTTGCAGTTGCTGGGCCACCCGCTGGAGTATGTGGTGGGCAAGGACATCAGCCATTTCTTTGGCGACAAGGGCAACGAGGCGCTGCGCGAGACCGACGCACGCGTGTTGCAGCACGGCGAGACCATCGCGCGCGAGGAGAGCAACCTGATCCTGGCCACCGGCGAATTGCGCACCTACTGGTCCACCAAGAAGCCGCTGCGCGACGCCACGGGCCAGATCATCGGCATGATCGGCATCTCGCACGACATCACCGAGAAGAAGCGTCTGCAGGACAAGCTGCGCCGGCAAAAGGAGCTGCTGGACGCGCTGGTGGACAACGTCGATGCGCTGATCTACATGAAGGACGCCAACCGGCGCTTTCTCTACGCCAACCGGCGCACGGCCGAGGCGTTTGGGCGGCCGGTCGAGGAGATCGTCGGCCGGCTGGACAGCGAGCTCATGCCCGCCGAGGCGGCCGACCGGTTCTGGCAGCAGGACCAAGAGATCCTGGCGACGGGCCAGCGCCGCGCGTGCGAGGAGTCGCTGACGGATGCCAACGGCCAGCTGCGCCACTACTGGAGCGTGATCATTCCCTGGTCGGGCAGCGACGGCACGCCGGCCGTCATCGGCCTGAGCACCGACATCACCGAGCTGCACGTGCTCAAGGAAGAGCTGCAGCGCCAGGCCCGGGCCGACAGCCTGACCGGCATTGCCAACCGGCGCAGCTTCTACGAAAGCGCCGAGCAGGAGTTCATGCGCAGCCGGCTGCATGGCCAGGCGCTGAGCCTGATCACCATAGACATCGACTACTTCAAGCGCATCAACGACACCCTGGGCCACCTCGCGGGCGACCGGGTGCTGCAGGAGTTTGTCGCCTGCTGCCAGGACGCGCTGCGCGCCGACGGCCTGCTGGCGCGCACGGGTGGCGAAGAGTTCTGCATCCTGCTGCCCGGCACCGACCTGGATGCCGCCCGGCATATTGCCGAGCGCATCCGCGAGCACACCGAGGCGCGGCGCATCGAGGTGCCACGGCAGGAGCTGCGCATCAGCGCCAGCTTTGGCGTGGCCGGGCTGTGCGCGTCCGACGAGCGCTTCGAGGCGCTGTACTCGCGCGCCGACCAGGCCCTGTACGCCGCCAAGCAGCAGGGACGCAACCGCACCCATCTGCTGCGCTCTGCGGCGCAAGAGGGCACGCAGCCAGCGCCAGCCGACAGTTAGCCCAGGTTGGGCGCCAGGCGACGGCGCAATTCATCAAGGTCCATGCCGCGGCGCGTGGCCATGTCCTGCACCTGGTCGTCGCCAATCTGGCCCACGACGAAGTAGGTGGCCTGCGGGTGCGCCAGGTAAAAGCCGCTGACGCTGGAGGCCGGGATCATGGCCATGCTGTCGGTCAGCTCCATACCGATCTCGCTGGCCTGCAAGGTGTCAAACAGCGCTATTTTTGCCGTGTGATCCGGGCAGGCGGGGTAGCCGGGCGCGGGGCGTATGCCCTGGTACTGCTCCTTGATCAGCGCTTCGTTGTCCAGCGCCTCGCCCTGGGCGTAGCCCCACAGGTCGGTGCGCACGCGCTGGTGCAGGCATTCGGCAAAGGCCTCGGCCAGGCGGTCGGCCAGGCCTTTGAACATGATGGAACTGTAGTCGTCGAGCGCGTCCAGAAACTCCTTCTCTTTCTTCTCGGCGCCTATGCCGGCGGTCACGGCAAACAGGCCGGCGTAGTCGGCAATGCCCGACTCCTTGGGCGCGACAAAGTCGGCAAGGCACCGGCTGGGACGCATGACACCGTCGGCGCCGGGCTGCTTTTCGGTCTGCTGGCGCAGGCCGTACCAGGTCATCAAGACCTGGCTGCGGGTTTCGTCGGTATAGAACTCGATGTCGTCACCCACGCGGTTGGCGGGGAACAGGCCCATGACGCCATTGGCCGTGAGCCAGCGGCCTTCGACGATCTTCTTGAGCATGGCCTGGCCGTCGGCAAACACCTTGCGCGCCTCCACGCCCACCACCTCATCCTGCAGGATGGCGGGGAAAGCCCCGGCCAGATCCCAGGTCTGAAAGAACGGACCCCAATCCAGGAAGGGCACCAGCTCGGCCAGGTCGAAGTTCTTGAACACGCGCCGGCCCAGGGCGCGCGGCGCCACCGGGGCGTAACTCAGCTGCGTGGCGTTGGCGCGGGCTTTTTCCAGCGGCCACAGCGGCACTTTTTTCTTCTTGGCGTGCAGCTCGCGCACATGGTCGTAATCGGCCTGCACCTCGGCCAGATAGGCCGCCTTGCCCTCGCCCAGCAGGCTTTGCGCCACGCTGACGCTGCGCGATGCATCGGGTACATAGACCACGGGACCGTCGTAGTTGGGGGCGATCTTGACGGCGGTGTGCACGCGCGAGCAGGTGGCGCCGCCGATCAGGAGCGGTATCTTTTTGACGCGGAAATGGTCGTCCTTGTGCATCTCGGCGGCGACGTACTGCATCTCCTCCAGGCTGGGGGTGATGAGCCCGGACAGGCCGACGATGTCCGCCCCCTCGGCCTTGGCGCGCGCCAATATTTCATGGCAGGGCACCATCACGCCCATGTTGATGACCTCGAAGTTGTTGCACTGCAGGACCACGGTGACGATGTTCTTGCCGATGTCGTGCACGTCGCCCTTGACGGTGGCGACGACGATCTTGCCCTTGCTCGACACGTCCAGGCCGGCCGCCTCCTGCTGGCGCTTTTCTTCCTCGATGTAGGGAATCAGGTGCGCCACGGCCTGCTTCATCACGCGCGCGCTCTTCACCACCTGGGGCAGGAACATCTTGCCCGCGCCAAACAGGTCGCCAACGATGTTCATGCCGTCCATCAGCGGGCCTTCGATCACATGCAGCGGGCGCCCGCCCTTGGCCACCACGATCTGCTGGTAGGCCTCTTCGGTGTCCTGCACGATGAAGTCGGTGATGCCGTGCACCAGCGCGTGCGACAGGCGCTCTCCCACGGTCTTGGGGGCGTCGGGCGTGCCGCGCCATTCCAGCTTCTTGCTGTCGTCCTTGGCAGCGCCCTTGGCGGCCTCGGCGATCTCCAGCAGCCTTTCCGCCGCATCGGGGCGGCGGTTCAGCACCACGTCTTCGACGCGCTCGCGCAGTTCGGGCTCCAGGTCGTCATAGACACCCACCATACCGGCGTTAACGATGCCCATGTCCATGCCTGCCTGGATGGCGTGGTACAGGAACACGGTGTGAATCGCCTCGCGCACCGGGTCGTTACCGCGGAAGCTGAATGACACGTTGGACACGCCGCCCGACACCTTGGCGCCGGGCAGGTGCTGCTTGATCCAGCGCGTGGCCTCGATGAAGTCCACCGCGTAGTTGGCGTGCTCCTCGATGCCGGTGGCAATCGCGAAGATGTTGGGGTCGAAGATGATGTCCTCGGGCGCAAAGCCGACCTCGTCCACCAGCACGCGATAGGCGCGCGCGCAGATCTCGGTCTTGCGCGCGTAGGTGTCGGCCTGGCCGGCCTCGTCAAAGGCCATGACCACGGCGGCCGCGCCGTAGCGCCGGATCAGCTTCGCCTGGCGCTTGAACTCATCCACCCCTTCCTTCATGGAAATGGAGTTGACGATGCCCTTGCCCTGCAGGCAGCGCAGGCCGGCCTCGATCACCTCCCATTTGGACGAGTCCACCATCACCGGCACGCGGGCGATGTCGGGCTCGCTGGCGATCAGGTTCAAGAATCGCACCATGGCCGCCTTGCTATCGAGCATGGCCTCGTCCATGTTCACGTCGATGACCTGGGCGCCGTTCTCCACCTGCTGGCGCGCGACCGACAGAGCCTCTTCGTACTGCTCGTTCAGGATCATGCGCGCGAAGGCCTTGGAGCCGGTGACGTTGGTGCGCTCGCCGACGTTGACAAACAAACTGCCCTCACCGATGAACACCGGCTCCAGGCCGGAGAGTTTCATGGGGGGAATGGCGGAAATCGGGGCAGCAGCGGTCATGGCTCACCTGTGCAATCGGTTGGCGGGAGAAGAGGACAGGCGAGCGTGGTTGCAATCGGTCACAGCCCCAAGCCTGGCGGGTGGGCGCACCCGCTGCAACGCTCCTTGGGGGACGGCGATTTTACGCGGGGCCACAATGCCCGCGCCCTCCCCGCGTCCGGCTGGCAATGGTTCACACAGCAGCATCCCTGCTTGCATTAAATTGCCCGCGTCACAACTCTCATCGGAAAGTCATTCATGCTGAACCTCCTTGGCACCCTTTTCATCGGCCTGATCGTGGGCTGGATTGCGCGCTTTTTGCTGCCCGGCAAGCAGGCCCTGGGTCTGATCATGACGTCACTGCTGGGCGTGGCGGGGTCGTTCATTGCCACCTATGCGGGTCAGTTCATGGGCCTGTATCCGGCGGGTGCGGCGGCGGGTTTCATTGCATCGGTGGTGGGCGCGTTCGTGCTGCTGCTGGTGGCATCCAAGGTGCTCAAGTAGGGTCGGCACCATGCTGTCGGCACGACGGCTGGCCCAGGGCGACCCAGGCCTGCTGGCGGCCATAGAGCGCAGCCAGCGCCTGCTGCACCGGCGCGCGCTGGTGGCGGGCGTGGCCAGTGCCATGCCCGTGCCGGGGCTGGACTGGGCGGTGGATGCGGCCCTGTTGTCGCGCTTGATTCCGGCCATCAACCACCACTTTGGCCTGACCCCGCAGCAGATCGACCGGCTGGACCCGCGTGAGCGCGACAAGCTGCAGAAGGCCATCGCCCAGGTGGGGGCGCTGCTGGTGGGCAAGTTCATCACGCAGGATCTGGTAGCGCGCATGGCCACGCGCATCGGCCTGCGCCTGACCACGGTGCAGGTGGCACGCTACGTGCCCCTGGTGGGGCAGGCGGCTTCGGCCGCCATTGGCTACGGCGCCATTCGCTTTCTGGGCCAGCAGCATATTCAGGACTGCGTGCGCGTAGTGCGCCAGGCGGGGCTGGCCTTGCCGCCGCCCGCGCCATAGGGCGCCGTGCCTGTGCGTTACCGCTATCACTATTCCTTCACCCCGCGCAGCTTGCGGTACAGCGTGCGCGTGCTGATGCCCAGCGCGCGCGCCTGCTCGCGGCGCGTGCCCGCAGGGGTTTGCAGGGCGGCGCGCAACAGGTCTTCCTCCATGCTGCGCAGCGTGGCGTGCGCATCCTCCGGCCGGGGCGAGGGCGCGGCCGCGCCTGGCGCCAGGTCGAACGCCAGCGCCTGTTCCACCGTTTGCGCCGCGATGGCGCTGCCGTCGGTCAGCAGCGCGGCGCGCTCCAGCACGTTGCGTAGCTCGCGCACATTGCCGTCAAAGGGGTGCTGCATCAGGCGGCGCAGGGCCGCGGGCGCCAACACCAGCGGCCGGCCCGGCGCCACGCGCGCCAGCAGCGACGCGGCCAGCAGCGGGATGTCCTGCGTGCGCTCGCGCAGTGCCGGCAGGCGTATGGGGAAGGTGCTCAGGCGGTAGTACAGGTCCTGGCGGAAGCGCCCCGCGCGCACCATGGCCTTCAGGTCGCGGTGGGTGGCGGCCACCAGGCGGATGTCGGCGCGGCGCAGCTCGGTCTGGCCGACGCGCCGGTAGGTGCCGCTCTCCAGCAGGCGCAGCAGCTTGACCTGCATGGTCAGCGGAATGTCGCCCACCTCGTCCAGAAACAGGGTGCCGCCATGCGCGGCCTCGACCAGGCCGGCACGCGCGGCGTGGGCGCCGGTGAAGGCGCCGCGCTCGTGGCCGAAAAGCTCGCTCTCGAACAGCGTCTCGGGCAGGCTGGCGCAGTCCACCACCACCAGCGGGCGCGCGGCGCGCGGGCTGGCCTCGTGCACGGCGCGCGCGGCCAGCTCCTTGCCGGTGCCCGATTCGCCCAGCAGCAGCACGCTGGCCTGGGATGGGCCCACGCGGGCGATCAGCGCCAGCAGGGCCTTGAAGGCCGGCGAGCGCCCGATCATGCCCTGGCCGCCCAGGCTTCCCTGGGCGATGCGCAGCGGCTCCATCTTCTCCATGAAGTACATAGGCTGGCCCAGTGCGCCGCGCAGCGGCACGAGCTCGATCTGCACGTACTCCTCGCCCGCCGGCGTGTGGTGCAGGTGCAGCACGCGTTCGCGCTGGCCGCTGTGCCGGGCGCGCGCCAGGGGGCAGGTCTCGCCGGCCTGGTCGCAGGGCACCGGGGAGTGGTGCGACACCGCATGGCAGGTGCGTCCCACCACCTGCGCGCCCTGGCCAAACTGGCGCAGGTAGGCCGTGTTGGCGGCCACGATGCGGTAGTCGTGGTCAAAGACGATGTGCGGCTCGGGCAGGGCCTCCAGCCAGGAGGCCAACAGCGCGGGTTGCGCGGGGGTGGAGTGGTCGCCGGTGCTGTCGCTCATGGTGCCAGATGGTGACATAGTTGTCATCTTATGTCAGCCATATATGCCATTCATGTCAGCCATGCATGGGCGGCCGCGGGCTAAGTGCCTGCTGTCACAGTCTTTTTTCTCAAAACCCTGGCAGGGCCGGGCTGGCACGAGTCTTGATTCATGACAAGCAACCGCAACGCGCTTGCCCGCCCTACAGGCCCCACATGACCACACCCCCGCCGCCCTCCACGCCCGCCAAATACATCCGCCTGTACGAGGCCAGGCACAAGGTCTATCCGCGCGCCATCGACGGGACTTTCAACCGCCTGCGCTGGGTGCTGCTGATCGCCACCCAGCTGGTGTTCTACGGCCTGCCCTGGCTGCAGTGGGGCGAGCGGCAGATGGTGCTGTTCGACCTGGGGGCGCGGCGCTTTTATCTGTTTGGCCTGGTGCTGTACCCGCAGGACTTCATCTACCTGACGGGGCTGCTCATCATCTCGGCGCTGTCGCTGTTTCTGTTCACCGCCGTGGCCGGGCGCCTGTGGTGCGGCTTTGCGTGCCCGCAGACGGTGTACACCAAGCTCTTCATGTGGCTGGAGACGCATATCGAGGGCGACCGCAGCGCCCGCATGCGCCTGGACAAGGCGCCCTGGACTTCGTGGGAGAAGCTCTGGCGCAAGGGGCTCAAGCAGCTCAGCTGGATCAGCGTGGCGCTGTGGACGGGGTTCAGCTTCGTCGGCTACTTTGTGCCCATCCGCCAGCTGGGCGCCGAGATTCTGGCGCTGCACGGCAGCTGGCAGCTGTTCTGGGCCGGCTTCTACAGCTTTGCGACCTATGGCTTTGCCGGCTTCATGCGCGAGCAGGTGTGCAAATACATGTGCCCCTACGCACGCTTTCAGAGCGCCATGTTCGACAAGGACACCCTCATCGTCACCTACGACAGCCAGCGCGGCGAGCCGCGCGGTGCGCGCAGCAAGAAGGTGGTGGACTACAAGGCCGCGGGCCTGGGCGACTGCATCGACTGCTCGCTGTGCGTGCAGGTCTGCCCGACGGGCATCGACATCCGCAACGGCCTGCAGTACGAGTGCATAGGCTGCGGCCTGTGCGTGGACGCCTGCGACTCCGTCATGGACAAGGTGCAGTACCCGCGCGGGCTGATCCGCTTTGCCACACAGAACGGCATGGCCAACCGCTGGAGCGGCGCGCAAATGCTGCGCCGGGTGCTGCGCCCGCGCGTGCTGCTGTACAGCAGCGTGCTGCTGTCGTTGTGCCTGGCCATGCTGTTGAGCCTGGCCACGCGCACCCCGCTGAAGGTGGACGTAGTGCGCGACCGCGCGGCGCTATCGCGCATCGTCGCCGGCGGGCAGCTGGAGAACATCTACCGCCTGCAGATCATGAACGCCACCGAGGGCGTGCAGCGCTACCGCATACAGGCGCGCGGCCTGCCAGGCCTGCGGGTGGCCACCGACAACGAGGTGGAGATCGGCCCCGCCGAATCGCGCTGGGTGGTGGTGCGGCTGCAGCTGCCCTTTGGCGCGGCGCCCGAGGGATCGCACAGCGTGTACTTCGACGTGCAGGCGCTGGGCGACAAGGCGCAGGTGTCTGAGAAGTCGGTGTTCCTGGTGCCAAGATAGGCATCAAAACAGGCTCCAGCGCTTATCTATCAAGCGCTGGTAGCTATCAAAACATCAAACTGCCGAGAGCTTGCTCGGCTGCGCCGAGGCCGGCAGGCCGAACACCTGATCGAACACCCAGTTGAAGGCGTAGGTATAGACCAGGAAGAACAGCAGCAGCCCGGCCTCCATCACCGTGGCCTGCCACAGGCTGACGCCAAACCACCAGGCCATCAGCGGGATCAGCACCAGGGCAAGCCCGCCCTCAAAGCCCACGGCATGCACCGCGCGGCGCAGCACCGATCGGCCCTTGACCGCCTGGCGCGCCTCCCATTTCTCGAACAGGTGGTTGAAGGTGACGTTCCAGACAATGGCCAGCGTGGATGCCACCACGGCCATCACGCCCGAGGCGCTCGCGCCCTGGCCTATGGCCATGAACAGCAGGCTGGAGGCAAGGATGGCAATCAGCTCGTAGAGCGCGACAAAGACAATGCGGCGCAGCGGGCCCTGCAGGCCGGCGGCGGAAGACGGGGAGGACATGGGCGCGCAGTATAGGCAGGGCGCCCGCGCCGCGCTGCGCCGGGGGTTTGCCGGCTTGCAAGGGGAGGCCAGGCGCCAACCAGGGCATTGCCGGGGCTGGCAACAAGGTCTATGCATGCACTGCATTACAGGCAAACAGATGCGTGTTGGACAGCGCGGCGGCGCAGGCATACAGTCTGCGCTCTTGATTTGTTTCACAAGGACAATCCATGTCAACGCCCGCTGGCACGCACGCCCTGCCCTCCTACCTCGATCCCAACCACCTCGGCCCCTGGGGGGTTTACCTTCAGCAGGTTGATCGCGTGACGCCCTACCTGGGCAGCCTGGCGCGCTGGGTAGAGACGCTCAAGCGCCCCAAGCGCGCGCTGATCGTCGATATCCCGATCGAGCTGGACAACGGCACCATCGCCCACTTTGAGGGCTACCGCGTGCAGCACAACGTCAGCCGCGGCCCGGGCAAGGGCGGCGTGCGCTTTCACCAGGACGTGACGCTGTCCGAGGTGATGGCCCTGTCGGCCTGGATGTCGATCAAGAACGCGGCCGTGAACGTGCCCTACGGCGGCGCCAAGGGCGGCATACGCGTTGACCCCAAGACTCTCTCGCGCTCAGAGCTGGAACGCCTGACGCGCCGCTACACCAGCGAGATCGGCATCATCATCGGCCCCTCCAAGGACATTCCCGCGCCTGACGTGAACACCAACGCCCAGGTCATGGCCTGGATGATGGACACCTATTCCATGAACGTGGGCACCACCGCCACCGGCGTGGTCACCGGCAAGCCGGTGGATCTGGGCGGATCGCTCGGCCGCGTGGAAGCCACGGGCCGCGGCGTGTTCACCGTGGGGGTGGAGGCCGCGCGCCTGACCGGCATGCCCATCGAGGGCGCACGCGTGGCCGTGCAGGGCTTTGGCAACGTGGGCGGCACGGCCGGCAAGCTGTTTGCCGAGGCCGGCGCCAAGGTGGTGGCGGTGCAAGACCACACCGGCAGCATCCACAACGCCAATGGCCTGGACACGCTCGCGCTGCTGCAGCATGTGCAGCAGACCGGCGGCGTGGGCGGTTTTGCCGGCGCCGAGGCTATGGCCAATGACGCCTTCTGGGGCGTGGCCTGCGACATCCTGATCCCCGCCGCCCTGGAGAGCCAGATCACCAAGGACAACGCCGGCAAGATCCAGGCGAAGATGGTCATCGAGGGCGCCAACGGCCCGACCACCCCCGAGGCCGACGACATCCTGCACGACAAGGGCGTGCTGGTGGTGCCCGACGTGATCGCCAACGCCGGCGGCGTGACGGTGAGCTACTTCGAGTGGGTGCAAGACTTCTCCAGCTTCTTCTGGACCGAGGACGAGATCAACGCCCGCCTGGTGCGCATCATGAAAGAAGCCTTCGCCGGCGTCTGGAACGTGGCGCAGGAGAACAAGGTCAGCCTGCGCACCGCCACCTTCATCGTGGCCTGCAAGCGCATCCTGCATGCGCGTGAGATGCGCGGCCTGTATCCATAAGCAGGAATAACCCCCTGTGGCGCTACGCGCCTTCCCCCTTCTCTCTACGCGCTACGCGCTACGGGAAGGGGGACGCCGCCAGCGCGGCGGGGCGGCCCTTGCGCGGCGGCCCTGGCTTGGGGTGCGCCAGTTTCCGATGTCGCGGGTCGTGCGAAGAGCACGGTAAAAATCGGTATGGCGTTCGCCTCACAAGTACAACAAGCGGCCCTCGGGCCGCTTTTTCGTTCTACAGCACACCCTTGGCGCGCAGCTCCTGCAGCTGCTGCGCATCCAGCCCCAGGCGCTCGCGCAGCACCTCGTCGGTGTGCTGGCCCAGGGCCGGCGGGGCGTGGCGCAGGGTTACCGGGGTGTCCGACAGGCGCAGCGGGCTGGCCGTGGTCACGACGCGGTTGATGAATTCACCGGCCGGCGGCTGGGCGCCGGGGTAGCGGTTCTGCTCCACGCGCAGGCCGCGCGCGCGCACCTGCACATCATCAAACGCCTGGCCAATGTGGTTGATGGGGCCGCAGGGCACGGCCTTGTCCTCCAGCAGGCGGATCCAGTCGGCCGTGCTGCGCGTGCGCGTGAGCTGGGCCATCATGGGGATCAGCGTTTCCCGGTGGGTCACGCGGCCGGCATTCAGGGTAAAGCGCTCGTCGCTTGCCCAGTCCACGCCGGCGGCCTCGCAAAAGCGCGCGAACTGGCCGTCGTTGCCTATGGCCAGCAGCATGTTGCCGTCCTGCGTGGGGAAGTCCTGGTAAGGCACGACGCTGGGGTGGGTATTGCCCTGGCGCTTAGGGATGTTGCCGGCGTTCAGGAAGCCCGCGCCCTGGTTGGCCAGAATGGCCATGGCCACGTCCAGCAGCGCGATGTCGAGATGCTGGCCGCGGCCCGTGCGGTGGCGCGCCTCCAGCGCGCCCAGCACGGCCGTGGTGGCGTACATGCCGGTGAACAAGTCGATCACGGCCACGCCCACGCGCATCGGGCCGCCGCCGGGCTCGCCGTCTGCATGGCCGGTGATGCTCATGAGGCCGCTCATGGCCTGGATCAGCAGGTCGTAGCCGGCGCGCGGCGCATAGGGCCCGGTGTGGCCAAAGCCGGTGACCGAGCAGTAGATCAGGCGCGGGTTCAGCGCCGACAGGCTCGCGTAATCCAGCCCGTAGCGCGCCAGGCCCCCGGTCTTGAAGTTCTCCACCACCACATCGCTTTGCCGGGCCAGCTCGCGGATCAGCCGCTGGCCCTCGGGCGTGGCCATGTCCACCGTTACCGAGCGCTTGTTGCGGTTGCAGGCGGCGAAGTAGCAGGCGTTGTCGCTGGGCTTGCCGTCGGCGTCGGGAAAGAAGGGCGGGCCCCAGTGGCGCGTGTCGTCGCCGTCGCCGGGTTTCTCGATCTTGATGACGTCGGCGCCCATGTCGGCCAGGTTTTGCGTGCACCAGGGGCCGGCCAGCACGCGCGAAAGGTCGAGCACGCGCAGATGGCTCAAAGCGCCGGTGGTAGATGGATCAGCTTGGGTCATGGTCGAATGGCATTGGACAGGCGAAGCCCGCATGGTACGGTGCCACGCGGCGCCGTTGTTTCGAATTTCTGAAAGCGGGTATTTGCGTAAAGGCCGGCTGCATGGCGCTTTCTACAATGCCCGCCATGGCCATGCATTTCGATCTTGTGGACTTGCGCCTGATGGTGCACATCGCCGACGCCAACAGCATGACGCGCGGCGCCGAACTGTCCTTCATCTCCCTGCCCGCCGCCAGCACGCGCATCAAGAACCTGGAGGAGAGCATGGGCACCAAGCTGCTCTACCGCACCAGCCAGGGCGTGACGCTGACGCCGCCGGGCCAGGCCTTCGTGACGCACGCGCGCATGGTGCTGTGCCAGATCGAGCACCTGCGCGGCGACATGCAGGAGTACGTGCGCGGCATCAAGGGCCATGTGCGCGTGTTTGCCAACACCACCTCGTCGGGCGAGTTCTTGCCGCCGGTGCTGCGCCACTTTCTGCGCCAGCACCCGGACGTGAACATCGATCTGCGCGAGCGCCTGTCGCACGACATCGTGCGCGCCGTGACCGAGGGGCAGACCGACATCGGCATCGTCGCCGGCCTGGTGCGCACCGAGAACCTGGAGACCCTGCCCTACCGCCGCGACCGCCTGGTGCTGGTGCTGCCGCGCGGCCACGCGCTGGACGGCCAGATGCAGATTGCCTTTGCCGACACGCTGGATCTGGACTACGTGGGCCTGCACGAATCGAGCGCCATCCACGCCTTTCTGCGCCAGGCCAGCGACCAGCTGCACCGCCCCATCAAGCAGCGCATACAGGTGAGCAACTTCGAGACCGCCTGCCGCATGATCGAGGCCGGCGTGGGCGTGGGCGTACTGCCCGAGTCCGCCGCCAGCCGCCACGCCCAGTCCATGGACATCGCCATCGTGCCGCTGGCCGACGCCTGGTCGGTGCGCGAGATGCAGATATGCGTGCGCAGCCTGGAGGCCCTGCCCAGCTTTGCGCAGGAGCTGGTGCAGCTGCTGGTGGACGATGCGCAGGGGCGGCTGAAGCTGGAGTGATGCTTCTATAAAGATAGCTGTTGATGCTTGATAGACAGGCGCCAGAACCACTTTTTCCTGATCAGGTACATACCTCAGATCGCTGTCTTTACTCCCTCCCCCTCTGGGCATTGGTATCTACACATCTTCCATTCACTGTCGCGCCCCCATGCCGCGAGCC
>JADHED010002130.1_pt1 | contig 14550 bp, 12 predicted proteins | sample 8952041 | NCBI WGS metagenome assembly JADHED01 (sample SAMN16124423, study PRJNA663239) | bioreactor sludge metagenome | isolation source: sludge (control) | place: India:Bengaluru | collected 2018-09-08
TTATTCTTGGAGCAACGGAGCTACTTCTCAAACCATTTCCGTAGGAAAAGGAGAGTATTTTGTTACCTTAACTTCGGCGACTTCTTGTTCTTACACCCAAAAAGTAAGCGTTGTAGAATCGCCAAAAGCAATTATTGACCTTTCTAAATTCAATACAACCGTTTGTGATGATGATTTGGATGGTACAATTAAGGCAAATTTAGACCAAGTAACTTCTGCAATACTTTTAAATCCTGGGATTTACAGAGTTAAATATTATTCAGATATTAATGATGCCAATCTTGGAAACTCAATTACTTTAAATCCTGATTGGTCTTCTAATATCGATACTACCATTTTTGTAAGAATTGAGTCGGATTATTGTCCAGCTCAAATTTATCCTTTGAATTTCAAATTCGGGAATAAAATCCCATTAATCACAACTAACGCTTCTACCAGTGAGTGTGACGACAATCTGGACGGAACAAAAACAGTAAATTTAGACTTATACAAAACCTTATTTACCAATGACAATTCAGTTTCTGTAAAATATTTCGTCTCAGAATCTGATGCTAAAAACAATGTAAATCCTATTTCAAGTTCTCAAAATGTAACCAATACTAGAACTTTTCACTTGAGATTTGAGAGCAATTCTGCTTGCGCCAATTGGGCAACATTTACAATGAACATTAATGTACCAACTGCTTCTACAAGCATACAAGACTTAACAATTTGTAAAAACACTACTACAACTATTGATGCAGGTTTAGGTTTTACTCATTACAAATGGAGCAACGGCACAGACGGACAATTTGCAAGAACAGCAGATTATGGCATAGGAACTCATTTCGTAGAACTTACTTCACCAAACGGCTGTGTTTACAAACAAACCTTCACTATTTCAGCAACCGAAAGTCCAAAAATTACAAATATTGAAGTTACTGGCACTACTGCTACCATTTCTGTAACTGGAGGAGAAGCACCCTATCATTATTCTATCGATGGAATTAATTATCAAAATTCAAACATCTTTAGCAACATCCCAAGAGGAACACATACCGTATATGTAAAAGATTCAAAAGCATGTGAAATTATACAATCTCAGTTTTTAATCATCAATCTTATTAATGCAATTACTCCAAACGGAGACGGCATTAATGATGTTTTAGATTACTCAGATTTGAGGATAAAAGATAATGTTTCTATTAAAATATTTGACAGACAAGGCGCCGCAATCTACCAATCTGAAGGCAAAAATTACACTTGGGACGGTAAATCATTCGGTAGAAATGTAACTTCTGGCACTTATTGGTACGTAATAACATGGACCGAACCTCTTACACAAGTCCCTACAGCTTATTCTGGCTGGATTTTAGTTAAAAACAGAAATTAAAAATTCAAAAAAAGATTTCAAATTGTTGAAATCTTTTTTTGTTAATGTAAATTTAATTTTCATAATAACAAAAAATCTATTAATTTTGCAAAGAAAGTAAAGATGAGTATTCACAGTAAAATTGTAGAAACTGCCATCACTTTCGATGACGTTCTTCTTATCCCTTCTTATTCAGAAGTTTTACCTAATCAGGTTTCCCTTAAATCTAGAATTTCAGACAAAATAACGCTTAATGTACCTATCGTTTCTGCGGCAATGGATACCGTTACAGAAGCAGATTTGGCTATTGCATTAGCAAGAGTAGGCGGTCTTGGTTTCATTCATAAAAATATGCCTATTTCAGAACAAGCAGCACAAGTAAATCGTGTAAAACGTTCGGAAAACGGAATGATTTCAGACCCTGTTACCCTTTCTAAGAACCATACTTTAGCAGAAGCTAAAGAATTAATGGCAAAATATAAAATCTCTGGTTTGCCAGTTGTAGATGCAGAAAATAAGTTGATTGGAATTATCACCAACCGTGATGTAAAATATCAGGAACACGACAATCAAAAGGTGGAAGAGTTAATGACCAAAGAAAACCTCATCACTTCTGACAAATCTACCACGTTAGAAGATGCTAAAAAAATTCTTTTAGAAAACAGAATCGAAAAACTCCCAATTGTAGATGCAGAAAATCATTTGGTAGGTTTAATTACTATTAAAGACATAGACAATCAACTAGAATATCCTTATGCCAACAAAGACCAAAACGGAAGACTAATTGTAGGCGCTGGTGTTGGTGTTGGCGAAGATACAATGGAACGTGTAGCTGCATTAGTAGAAGCTGGTGTAGATATTATTGCAGTAGATTCTGCTCACGGTCATTCGAAAGGGGTTTTAGATAAAATTTCAGAAATTAGAAATGCTTTTCCAGAACTAGATATTGTTGGTGGAAACATTGTAACTGCAGATGCTGCCGAAGCATTGATAAAAGCAGGCGCGAATGTTCTAAAAGTAGGAGTTGGGCCTGGTTCTATCTGTACTACCAGAGTAGTAGCAGGAGTTGGTGTTCCTCAGTTATCTGCCATTTATAACGTTTACGAAAAAGCCAAAGAATACAATGTAGCAGTGATTGCAGATGGTGGTATCAAGCTATCTGGAGACATTGTAAAAGCAATAGCTTCTGGTGCTGGTGCTGTAATGCTAGGTTCATTATTAGCTGGAACAGAAGAAGCTCCTGGAGACGAAATTATCTTCCAAGGTAGAAAATTCAAATCTTATCAAGGAATGGGAAGTTTAGCTGCGATGAAACGTGGCGGCAAAGAACGTTATTTTCAATCTGAAGCTAAGAAATTTGTACCAGAAGGTATTGAAGGAAGAGTTCCTCACAAAGGAAAATTAGAAGATGTTATTTTCCAATTAACTGGAGGTATTAGAGCCGGAATGGGATATTGCGGAACTCCAAATATTGAAACGCTTCAAAAAGAAGGTAAAATGGTGATGATTACAGGTTCTGGACTTAAAGAATCTCATCCTCACGATGTAATTATTACGCAAGAAGCTCCGAATTATTCACTTTAATTCTTAGGAACTATAAATACACAAATCTCTCAAAATTTTGAGAGATTTTTTTTATCTTTATTTTATGAAAAATGATATTAAAATTTTTGCTTTTAATCTATTTTTATTAATAGGTTTGAATATTTTAGGACATTATTTTCCTCCATTTTCTATTTTATTGTCTCCAATTATTATTGGTTTAATCAGTTTTAATAGTTTCAAAACTAAAGTTCATTTTTCTGTAAAAACAATTTTTGTTGTTTCATCAATAATCTTCAATGATTTTTTATTAAGGCTTTATGCTGGTGGAACTCATGATTCAGAAGGCGTAATGGTAATAAATCTTTTTTTCTATCTAAATTCTATTATTGCATTTATATCTATTCTAATTTTTTTATCACAAAAAAAAGAAATAAATTTCAAGATAATCTTCTCTCTTCTTCTTTCTTTTTCACCATTATATTTTTACCTAAATTATTTCTATTCTATCGGCATGGAACATCGTCTATCTGAAAGTGATAACATTGACATTTCTAAAAATGAAAAAATATTTTTAAATAACATTGAATTTTCGCCCAAGACAATCATCATTGACAAAGACACCATAAATTTTCAATATGGTTGGGCTGAAAAAGAAAGAAAATTAAATCATAAAAATATTTTCAAAAAAACGGAAATCACCAATAATGTGAATTGGATAATAAAATTAGATGGTAATTTTGAAGAATCTAATTATAATTTTGATCTTTATTATAAAATACACGACACAAATTATGTTGGTGCAAATCCAATCAATAAAACAATAACTTTCAGTACTGATAATAAAACTAAAGAAGAAAATATTTTTGTTTTCAAAGATGGTGATTGGAAAAATTTTCAAAAATTAACAGTCTCAAGAAAATAAAAATTCCTTAAGCTACCTTCTTATCATTCTTCACAAAAAAGGTAAGCAAGATTCCTATTAAAATTAAGAATAAAGCAACCATAAAAGAATTGGTTCCTGCTTCGGCATCGAAATTGTCTTTCATATAAGCTGTAATTTGAGGGCCAATAATTCCGCCAACTCCCCAAGCCGTTAGAGCAACGCCATACATTGTTGCCATTAATTTTGCTCCGTAAGACTCTTTTACCAAAGATGGAACAACTCCAAAAGCGCCTCCATAATTTAATAAAACAATACAAACACCTATCGAAAACATCATCGGATTTTTAGTGAAAATTAATCCTGTAAACACCAATGCTTCTACTATTAATAAAATTCTAAATGTATTAATTCTGCCCAATTTATCTGATGCGCTTCCCCAAACAAATCTTCCCAAACCATTGAACAATGCACTCATGGCAATTAATGTAGCGCCTTTATGCTCCAAAGTTAATTGGTCTGTAAGCCCTTCTGCTTTTAATAAATCTTGCAAAAGCGGCGATTGAAAAGAAATGAAAATCATTCCTGCAATTACAGCAAATGTGAACATTACCCAAATAAAAATAAAATTTTTAGAAAAAATTTCTGGTAAAGGATTCACTTTTTCATTAGTAACTTCTGCCGTTTTTTCCTGCATTGGCATCGACAAAAAATTTGCGAACAATGGTAAGAAAACCAACATAATTATTCCTATAGCTAAGAATGTTTTGGGCAAACTATTTTCAAAATAATTTAAGAAAACAGGTGCTAATAATTTTGCCATCAAAAGAGCTCCCAAGCCAAATCCCATCACCACCATTCCTGTTACCAAACCTTGTTTATCTGGAAACCATTTCGATGCAACGGCAACAGGAGTTACATAAGCCAAACCTAATCCAATTCCGCCAACAATTCCGTAACCGAAATAAAGTAGAATTAAACTTTCGTTTTTTAAGGCAAAATAAGAAATAATATATCCTAAAGAATACAAAACAGAACCAATAAGTGCTAATTTTCTAGAACCATATTTTGGTAAATTAATACCTCCCCAACTTGCCGTAATCCCTAGCATAAAGATGGCGATACTAAAAGTCCAAGCTGTTTCAGAATTAGACCAACCGAAAGTTTCTGTAACTTTTCCTTGGAAAAAACTCCACGCATAAACCGTTCCTAAACACAAATGCACCAATGTTGCCATTATTGCTATAAACCATCTTTTACCAGAATTCTGCATCGTTATATTGTTTAAAATTAGACGCTGCAAAGCTACAATGATTTACATTTTTTCAGAATTTTTACAATGTGAATTATAGCAGGTTTTTGAAAATTATTTTCCGCCCTATTTCTTTGACTTTTATGCAATTGTAGAGCGATAATTTTAGTCTTTTCCTAAATTATTTTTGAAATCTTCTATCCTAAAATCTGGACCAGCGCGTCCTTTTTCTATTTTTTCTTTAGCGTACAATCGGTAATCATTTTCGGTTTTATCAAGAAGATAATCATAAGGTCCTACAGAAGAAATCAATTTCACCAAAACCGGCGAAATTTCTAAAGTAATAAACATCATCATAATGAAAAACGTTGCCAAAGCCATCACGCTATTGGTGTCTCCAAGTTCTGATAAAGCTTGTAATCTTGCCGCAAAACCATTAAATTTATTCTCTGCTTGTTCCGAGTTTTTTTGTTCGGTTTGTAGGTTTTTATAAACCCCCGAAATTTGTTCGTCCAAATATTTTAATCTAGGTTCTACTTGTTTTTGATAGTCTGCTAAATCTTTTCTGCGCTGTTCTTTTAGTTCAGATTTTCTTTTAGCATTGCTTCCAAAACCTACTTTCCCAGAAGTTAAACCTGTTTTTGTTCCCAAAATTTCTTTTTCTAATTCTACGTTTGCAGAATCAAAACTAGTTTGTTTTGCGGCAATTTGTTTCTGAATTTGAGCTTTTTCAGGTCCAGATTGTTGCATAATTCTACCGTTCATGGTTTTTTGAAGCTCCGTTTTATTTCTTTGAATAATGGTATTGAGTTGTTTATTTACTTCTTTTTCAAAAATTTTCAATTCCAAAGGTTTAGAAATTACAATTCCGAGAAAAGTTGCCAAAATAAGACGAGGAACAGCCATAAAAAACTGATTCCAAAAGGTTCCTGTTTTTTTAATAGACGAAACAATGTATCGGTCTAAATTAAAAATCATTAATCCCCAAAGAATTCCGAAACTTACAGAAATTATTTCGTCTTCGAAAACCGTATACATTGCATAACTCGCCGAAAGTGTAGCAAAAACTGCGGTAAAAAGTACAATTCCTCCAATTCCTGCATATTTATTCCATTCGCTGGGAGATTTTTTTAGAATGTGAATATTGGCTCCAGAACAAATCATTAAAAATTGCTGAAACCAATTCATTTTGTGTTGTGAAGCACTTTTATGAGGAGTGTTGCTTTTATTTTCCATAAATATTTTAATTGATTGGTCGAATAATAACGTTACAATGTTACGAATAGTATTAGGTTTTACACAGTAAAATATTTGTAAACTTATTTTACAAAATTAAAACACTGAAAAACAATTAACTAAAATTTGAATTTACAAAAAGAGAAAACAGAAATTTTACTTAATTCTATCTGGATTTTGCTTTAGAAAACTTTCCCAACCGGTATAACTTTTTTCTTTATCTGCCTTACCAAGATTAAAACTATGACAAACTGCCACAGCCAAACCATCGGTTGCATCTAAATATTTGGTGGGAAATTCTTTTAAATTTAACAAATTTTGAAGCATTCCTGCCACTTGTTCTTTGCTGGCATTACCATTTCCCGTAATTGCCATTTTTACTTTTTTGGGAGAATATTCTGTAATAGGAACTTCACGATGAAGACTTGCTGCCATTGCTACGCCTTGCGCTCTGCCCAATTTGAGCATAGATTGTACGTTTTTCCCATAAAAAGGAGCTTCTAAAGCTACTTCGTCTGGATGAAACTCATCAATTAAAGCCAAAGTTCTATCAAAAATTTTTTTGAGTTTAATTTCGTGTGTTGGTTCTTTTTTCATCACCAACTCATCTATAGCCAGCAACTTAATTTTATTTTTAAAAATAGAAATAATGCCAAAACCCATTACTGCGGTTCCGGGGTCAATTCCTAAAATAATTTTTTCTGTTTGCATGAAGCAAATGTATGATTAAAGTACGAAAATTAACGATTCAGAAAACAAGAGTTTATCTCATATTAGAGTTTCTATAGTTTTTAATTACGAAATTTAATCCTGCTTCTAAAATATCTCCCATTGTAGTACATTTTTTAAATTTAGAATTAAAAGTAAGCTTTTGAAGCGCTGTTTTCAATTCTTCTACACTTTCGGGTTTAGAAATATGGTCTTGCTTCATTATATCAATTAAATGTTCTAATCTGCTATCATTACTTGCGCGTTTTGCAATGGCAGAACGAACTTCTTTTCGGTACTGTTCAATAGAATTGGTTCTTAATTTTTCTTGAACCAAATCTACCATCTTCTTATTTTCTTTGAAATATTGAGGCAAATAAATTTTAAGATTTCCTTCGTAGCATTGCTGGTCAAAATCTATTGGACGAATTCTGTAAACTACTTGGTCAAAATCGTGAGTAGGAATAATAACATAGTTGTAAGAACGCATATCTCCAAGCAAACCAATCATACAACGTTCGTTAAACTTCACAAATTCTTTTGCAATTTGTGCTTTTTCTAAAGGCGAACATTGTTCTAAATGTTGATCTATAAAAACATCTCCCGGAATTCCCAAGATATGTTCTTCAATTAAAGTATCTTTATACAAAAGGAAATTAATACGATTTGGAGACAAAATTTCTTCTAATTCTAGACCGTAAATTCTGGAAGCATCTGCCTTTTTGATGTAAAAATTGGTATAATTATCATTCAAAATATTACGAACTCTAATTCTGAAAGGCTTAGAATTTCCAAAAGTGCAAAAATGTATAGAATCTACCGTAAGAAAAGGCAAAACATCTACATCTCCATCCGAATGCAATAAGGTATAAATTTTATTGAGATTAGACTCTATCTCATCATGCTCGAATTCTGGATAATAAACACTTAGCCAAAGCGTATCTTTTCCCTCTTTGTCTAAAACGGGCGTATAATCTGAAAAACGCAAAAGGTCATCATAAAAAAAACGAATATTAGTGAGACGATTGTTCTTCTCCAGATAATCCATCAAATCTGGATTAACGGGATACATTGGCTTTCTAAACTCTATTTTTACGTCATTCATTTTTTTAACATTCTTAAATTCAAAGATACAAAAAAGTTTTTCTGCAATTATTTTCAATAAAAATTAAAAGAACTTAACAATACATAAGAAAATTATGTATAAATTTGTTAGGTATTACAAATTAAGATTTTCAAAGTTTTAATTTTTAATTTAACTTTTAATTTTCATGAAAAAAAACGCATTATATAAAGGCACTTTACAAAATATTGTACTGAAACTTCTGGCAAAAGAAGTTAAGATGTATGGTTACCAAATTACGCAACGTGCAAAAGAACTTACAAAAGGCGAACTTGAGATGACGGAAGGTGCACTCTACCCTATTCTGCACAAATTAGAAAACGAAGGCATTATATTTTCTGAAATGCAAACTGTAAACGGAAGAGACCGAAAATATTATCTTTTAACAGAAAAAGGAAAAAAACAACAAGCCACACAAGAAGCCGAAATGAAGAGTTATTTGTTTAACCTAAATGCTATTTTTAATATTTAAAACTATGATAACAGAAACTCAACTCACAGAAATCCGCAATTATTTGCTTTCTAAAAATCTGCCAATAGATTTGGTTTTAGAAATAAAAGACCACATGATAGAACAAATTGAAAATAAGGAAAACTTAACTTTTGAAGAGGCTTTTGAGAAAGTGAAAGAAAGTTGGAAAGAAGAAATAACGCCATATTGGAAAGGCGATTGGGATTTAGTAGATAAAAGTAAATTTTTGAGAACTATTAATAAAAATAATTTTCATTCTTTAGCAAAAAAGAGTACAATCAATTCTTTAATTACCATTGTAGTACTTTCAGCACTATCAATTATTTTAAATTTTGAGATTTACAAATATACTCTTATTCTTATAGTTGGTTCAATATTATCTATACCTATTATCAATTATTTTATAAAAATAAAAGAATTAAATTTACAAAAAAAATACGGAAATTACATTCTTATTTCTATACAAGAATACACAATGCTAAGCATGGGTGGAATTTATTTCTATTTCAAATTTTTAATTGACGGATTTGAAGTTGCCAAAATGTTCAAAGACTTTTTTCTAGTACAAAATTTGGATAATTTCATGTTTGGAATACTAATAGTTTTTGCTTTACTTTTTACAAGTTTTTTATCAATTTTTTCTCAAAAAATATATTTATCAAAAATCCAAAAAGTAAAACCTTTTTTAAAGTATCTATAAAAACAAAACCGCCTCGTTATTCACAAGGCGGTTTATATATCTTAAGCTTTTGCCGGAATTTTCTTTAATTGTCTGAAAGTTACCATTCTGTAATTTTCTTCGTCCCAAAGCGTATAAAAAGCATATTTTACACTGCTCAAAAGAGTAATTGTTGCAACATGTTTTTGGAAAATAGGATTGTCTTTACAACATTTTTCTAATTTATAAAAAGGAATTTTCGGAGCTAAATGATGTAAATGGTGATAACCAATATTTCCTGTGAAAAAATTGAAAATTTTTGGTAATTTATAATAAGAACTTCCTCTAATCGCTGCCAACAAAAACTGCCAATCTTGTTTCCAAGCTTTATAATTCGGGTTGTGCTGATGTTGCATATAGAAAAACCAAATTGCAGTAAAAACAAAGGTTAAAAGCACCGGAATATATACAATTGCTAATTTTTTGATGCCATACAACAAATCAAAACTAGGGATACTCATTACCAAAGCCAAAATAAAATAAAAGGCCAAAAGGTAAAAATTAGTTAAAACCAAATGTTTACGCTCTTTGTCCCAACCTTTAAATTTGATAAAAGGAATTCTATTGTGAATAAAAATGTAGTAAACCGGTCCAATAATAAACATCACAGGAACCGAACGATAAATTCTGTATTTCAATTTCCCCCAACTGGTAAGTTCTTGATATTCTTTTACCGTTAGCAAAGTAACATCTCCAATCGTTCTGGTGTCTAATTGCCCTTGATGTGCGTGATGATGATTGTGAGAACGAGCCCAATATTTATAAGGAATACATGTTACCAAACTAGAAATAAATCACATTGTATCATTCAGTTTTCTATCTGGGAAAAAAGATTGATGACCGCAATCGTGCTGAATAATAAAAACTCTGGTTAAAAATAATCCTGCCAAAACAGAAATCAGAACACTTCCCCAAACTGAATATTCATACACAATAGCAGCCGCAACTACCAATGCAATAAAAGGTAAAAAAGTATTGTAAATTTGAGTTCTAGCCAATTTTTTTTCGGGTGTGGCATAAGGTTTTATAAGTTCCTTCCAATTTTTGAGGTCTTCTATAATTTCATTTTCGTTATTCATTACATAATATATTTTAGCGCGTCAAAGATATAGATGTATTTTTAATTAATAACAAAAAATAATTGTTAAAGTCTATTAAATTTACAACCTGTTTAATTTTTTGAGAAACAAAAAAATCATTATGGTCAAACATTTAGTAAAATTTTTAACTTTTTGTTTAAAATAATTAAAGAAAAACTACATATTCCTTCTATATTTTCCGCCCACTTCAAACAGCGCGTTAGTAATTTGTCCTAATGAACAATATTTCACCGCTTCCATCATTACTTCAAATAAATTTTGTTGATTGATAGCTGCCAATTGCAATTTTTGAAGCCATATTAAGGTTTTATCTTCATTCGATTTTTGGAAACTTTCTAAATTCTGAATTTGCAACTGCTTTTCTTCTTCGGTAGAACGAATGACTTCGCCTGGTAAAACCGTTGGTGAACCGTCTTTTCCAAGGAAAGTATTCACACCAATAATTGGATATTCTCCTGTATGTTTTAACCATTCATAATGCATTGATTCCTCCTGAATTTTAGAACGCTGATACATGGTTTCCATAGCTCCTAGAACTCCTCCACGTTCTGTAATTCTGTCAAATTCTGCATAAACCGCTTCTTCTACCAAATCCGTCAATTCTTCAATAATGAAAGAACCTTGAAGCGGATTTTCGTTTTTCGCTAAACCTAATTCTTTGTTGATAATCAACTGAATCGCCATTGCTCTACGTACAGATTCTTCAGTTGGCGTGGTAATCGCTTCATCATAAGCATTGGTATGAAGTGAGTTGCAATTATCATAAATCGCATACAACGCTTGAAGCGTAGTTCTGATATCGTTAAAATCAATTTCTTGTGCGTGAAGTGAACGACCAGAAGTTTGAATGTGGTACTTCAACATTTGACTTCTTTCATCAGCTCCATATTTCAGCTTCATAGCTTTTGCCCATATTCTTCTCGCTACTCTACCGATTACCGCATATTCTGGGTCTATTCCATTTGAAAAGAAGAAAGATAAATTTGGTGCAAAATCGTTAATGTTCATTCCTCTGCTCAAATAATATTCTACATACGTGAAACCATTTGCCAAAGTAAATGCCAATTGAGAAATAGGATTTGCTCCTGCTTCAGCAATATGATAGCCCGAAATAGAAACCGAATAAAAATTTCGAACTTTATTTTGAATAAAATATTCTTGAACATCGCCCATTAATCTCAAAGCAAATTCGGTAGAGAAAATACAAGTATTCTGCGCTTGGTCTTCTTTCAAAATATCTGCCTGAACTGTTCCACGAACCATTGCGATGGTTTCCGCTTTTATCTTTTGATACGTTTCTGCATCTATAATTTCATCACCTGTTAAACCTAGAAGTTTTAAACCCAATCCGTTATTAGATTCCGGCAAATTACCGTTGTAAACAGGTCTTTTTAAGCCTTTATCATCGTATTTTTCTTTCAACTTTGCCTCGACCTTGTTCTCAAACTCTGCCTTAACCTCAACCTGATTAATATATTTTTCTACGTTTTGGTCGATGGCTGCATTCATAAAAAATGCCAAAATCATAGGAGCAGGACCGTTAATCGTCATCGAAACTGAAGTCATCGCATCAATTAAATCAAACCCTGAATATAGTTTTTTTGCATCGTCTAAAGTTGCAATAGAAACGCCTGCATTTCCAATTTTGCCATAAATATCAGGCGGAAGCGCAGGATCTTGTCCGTAAAGTGTAACAGAATCAAATGCTGTAGAAAGTCTTTTGGCAGGCATTTCCGCAGAAACATAGTGAAATCTTCGATTGGTTCTTTCAGGCCCTCCTTCTCCAGCAAACATTCTGGTTGGGTCTTCACCCGTTCTTTTAAAAGGATAAATTCCGGCAGTGAAAGGAAAAGCTCCCGGAACATCTTCTTGTCCTTTCCAACGAACCAAATCTCCCCAATCTTGGAATTTTGGTAAAGAAATTTTTGGAATTTTAAGATGCGAAAGACTTTCGTATTTGGTTTCTACTTTTATTTCTTTTCCTCGAACGAGATAGGTAAAAGTATCTTGTTTCATCTCTTCTTTGAAGTTTTTCCAGCCTTGCAAAAAGAGTCTGTTTTCTTCTGAAAGTTCTTTTTTAGTCTTCAAAAAAACTTTTTCTAATGTGTCTTTTGTATGTTCGTCTCCATCAATTAAAGCTTTTGCACCATCAATCAGATACATTTTTTTGGCTATTAAAGCTTGTTCTTCTACTTCTTTGTCGTAATTTTTATTATTATCTACAATCTCCGAAAGGTAACGAACTCTTTTTGGCGGAATTATCGTAGCATCTTCAGAAACGTTTTGTTCTTCATATTTATTAAATAAATCTTTGTCACGCTGAGCGGAGTCGAAGCGTTCATTTAACTTTTCTATTAAAGCATTATAAACTTCTGTAGTTCCCCAATCGTTAAACTGACTTGCTTTGGTAGAAAAAACAGGCATTGCTTCTAGAGGCTGTTCAAACAAAGTATGATTTCTTTGATATTGTTTTCTTACAGCTTGCAACGCATCAAGAGCACCTCGTTTATCAGATTTATTGAGGGCAATTAAATCTGCATAATCTAACATATCAATTTTTTCCAACTGCGTAGAAGCACCATATTCTGGAGTCATTACATACATAGAAACGTCAGCAATTTCAGTAATCTCCGAACCAGATTGTCCAATTCCCGAAGTTTCTAAAAGAATAATATCTGGATGAGCTAATTTTAAAATATTTAAAGCCGAATGAATATAAGGAGAAACCGAAACATTGTTCTCTCTTGTCGCCATCGAACGCATATAAACACGTTTATCATTAATAGAATTCATTCTAATTCTATCTCCTAAAAGTGCACCTCCCGTTTTCTTTTTACTTGGGTCAACAGAAATTATTGCAATTTTTTTATCGGGATTTGAACGCAGAAACCTGCGAACCAACTCATCCGTGAGAGAAGATTTTCCAGCACCTCCAGTTCCTGTGATTCCTACAATGGGAATTTTAAAATTTTTTGTTCTCTCATCTATTTCTTTTACCAAATCTAACTTTTTGTCTGAAAAATTTTCAACCGCAGAAATAACCTGAGCTATTGATTTAGAATCTTCAAAACTGACTTTATCTAAATCTTCCACAGAGATACTTTCACCTGTTGCAAAATCAGATTTTTGCACCAAATCATCAATCATCCCTTGCAATCCCATTTCTCTTCCATCATCTGGAGAATAAATTCTATCAATTCCATACTTCATTAAATCTTTAATTTCTTCGGGGAGAATCACTCCTCCACCACCGCCAAAAATCTTGATTTGAGGCGATTTTTTCTTTCTTAATAAATCGTAGATGTATTTAAAATATTCATTATGCCCACCTTGATAAGATGTAAGTGCAATTGCATTGGCATCTTCTTGTATGGCAGTATTTACAACTTCTTCTGCAGATTTATCATGCCCAAGATGAATTACTTCGCAACCTGTAGACTGTATCATTCTGCGCATAATATTAATAGCCGCATCATGTCCATCAAATAATGATGCTGCAGTAACTACTCGTACTTTATTTTTTGGTTGATATTTTTGTGTGCTCATATTTGCTTATCGATTGTTTTCAAATATAAAAAAATAAGACTAATTTTTAAATTAACTATTTTTGCAAAAATTTTTAAAATGAAAAGAACGCTAATTTACACACTTGCAGGAACTTTAATCAGTTTTTTAATCAATCATTTTTTGCTAGAAAGTGGTGGTTTATGGCTAGAACTTTTTTACGGTTTTGCATTTGGTCTGGCATGGGGATTAGCATATTATATAGACAACCCCGAAACTCCTTTACCAAAAAAACTTGGAATTTCTTTTGGAGCAATGATAATCTTAGCTGTTATAGGGAGTTTAATCTTCGACTTAGAAAAAGCTTTGCCTTCGGTTTTTAAGTTTTCAATAGTTTTTGTAGGGTATTATTTATTAGCGAGTTTCAGACAAAACAAGTCGTTAAAATAATGACAAACAGAAATTTACATCAAAAAAACATTCTATTTTTGTAGAAAGTTTTTCAATTTCAAAAAAAAACCATACCTTTGCACACCTTTTTAAGGGAAAATTATGTTTAATCGTAAACAATAAATAGTGAATACATTAAGTTACAAAACCGTATCAGCTAACAAAGCTACCGCTAAGAAAGAATGGGTTGTGGTAGATGCAGCTGGGCAAC
>JADHED010002122.1_pt1 | contig 14545 bp, 14 predicted proteins | sample 8952041 | NCBI WGS metagenome assembly JADHED01 (sample SAMN16124423, study PRJNA663239) | bioreactor sludge metagenome | isolation source: sludge (control) | place: India:Bengaluru | collected 2018-09-08
CGCAAGCATGAAACATCGGCAATGGTAATGCCGACCTGGTCATTGTCCAAAACGATGCAATCGTAATAATCGCCTCCAGACTCGGTTTGGGCCGAATAATATGCTCCGAATTCGATGCCTTTCAGCTCCGGCAGGGCTGCCGGGAGCAGCGCCGCCTGTATCTGCTGGGCGGTCAGCAATTCCTTTTCCATGCGGACTTTTTCAATTTTTATATCCTCGGCCTTTTTCAGGTTCAACGTCATGACGTTGAAAATATCCGCCAGTCTCCCTATCTCATCGGAGCCGGGAATGTCGATTTCTTTTTCAAGATTGCCCTTGCCGATCTCAATCGCCCCGTCCTCCAGTGTCTTAATGGATCTGATGATGAAAGTGGGGAAGAGGAGAGCGAGGAAAATGGCCCGCAGCAATATCGATATCATGAGATTGATGATTTCATTTTCGCTTTTAACCATTTCCGGAAAATACTTGGCCCTGTACAGGTACAGGCCGAGAACGCCGGCGAGGTCCTTGCGGAAGGAAATACGGGCAAGCTCGTCAAGGGTTTTATCTGATGAAACATGGATTTCGAATTGGGTAAGACGCTGAAAGCACTCTGACCAGACCCGTGCTTTAATCGCTTTTGTAAAGGAGGGGATGCCGTGCTTTTTCAGGATCTCTTCCCAGATTGTTAATGTACGGGATATGGTTATCGTTCCATTCCTGATGTTCCTGTCCATCATGTCGTTAAAGTCTTCGGTCAATTCTTGCAACTGGGCTGGTTTCAGCCTGGTCACTGTTGATTTGGCCAGAAGAAAATTCAGGAGGATGTTCCTGCTTTTTTCCGAGGATAATTCGATAGTATAATCGAGATGCAAACCCTGGCTGAGGATATTTTTGAGGAATTGCCGGGGCAGCCTTTTTTTCTTTTCAAGATACTGCTGAACCGTTGCTTTGGAGGGGGATTGGCGCTTGAATTCCAGATATTCGCTGTAAAGGGTCGGTTTTTCCCTGAAAATGGGTATACCCATAATTACATAGCTGGGTTTATTTTCAAAAAGATATTTGTATTGCTCCTGGACATCAGTGACAGAGGCAAAACCGATGAAGGGGCCTATATCTATATTATTCATGTAGTGATTGATGATGGTCGGCTCAAGGAGTGGGTCATTTCTTCCGTTTTTCTGCATGAAGGGATCGCCGGAAATGCGGTTAAAGTAAACATAGTGTGTCTGGTCCCACTGTTTCCAATCAATTGTGACATCCTGCCAGTTGCAATCAACCATGTAGGCGATATCCAGGATTCTGTCCTCTTTAATATCTCTAAGAGCTTCTTTGCCGATAACAGAAGAAAAATAAGTGCTCATTTTTTTCAGCGCTTCCGTCTGCTGTTTCGTCATGAAGACTCGGTTCATTGGAGGAATTGTTTGGGCTTGATCGGAGGATAGCATATGCTTATTGACAAGGAATATTCTGGCCTGGTCTGAGATGCCTTCAAGAATCGTTGCGCCCTGTCGCTGCAGGGAATCCTTTATCTTCTTTTCATGCTGGTTGAGCAGGGCAATGCCGATCATTGTTGATACAAGGAGTACTGCCAGTATAATAATGATGGAAAACTTGAAACGGATTCCGAAAATGATTCTTCGTATTGGTATTTTTCTTTTTTTCATCAGTCATTAATCGTTCGATTTTTTTTGGGATAAGGAAATGAAAAAATTGTAGAGCGCCGAAAAAGCAAAGCCGGCAATGAGGCTGTCAAAAGCCGCGTACATGGTGTTTATTGCTATCCCCGGGATACGGGATGTTATGGTTCCTTCAATGTTCTCAATTATCGAAAGTCCGCCATTGGGGTGAATTGATTCGAACAACCGAACGACCTCAATGCCAAAATTGTTTATTGAACACCATATAAACAGTATCAGCATCGGTAGGGTTCCGATGATCAGTGTCGTTATGGAAAACCATTTAATATTCAGTTTCATACTTGGCCTCTTTATACAGAACCTTGGGTAAATTTACTATATATTATATGAATAATTGTGTTAGTCAATTAAATATTTTTCATATATTATCAATGGCTAAAAAGGAATTTTATCATTTTTTATGTTTGTATTAAGGCTGTCCTCCAGGGATTTCTTCATTCAAGGATTATAGATTGATGAAAAAATATTTGAAAAATTATTGATACTGTTTATTGGTTGTATTTACCGCTTCTGAAATTTTAACTGATGGCAAGAAATTTAATGAAAATTCTTTTAACAAACGATGATGGTATACATTCAGAAGGTATTAATTCATTATTCAATATAATGTCAGAACGTCATGATGTTTACATGATTGCGCCACGTAGCGAACAGAGCGCCTGTTCGAATGCCATCACGGTGCGAACCAAGCTGAATATTAAAAAAATCGGTGAATGCAAGTTTTCCGTAAACGGGTTTCCCGCCGATTGCGTTATCATAGGACTGAGCGGAACATTCATTCCCGATATTGATCTCGTTGTCTCAGGTATTAATCACGGTCCCAATGTGGGGGATGACCTGGTGTTTTCCGGCACAGTGGGAGCCGCTCGAACCGGCTACATGTTCGGCAAGTCCGCCATCGCCATATCAATTAATTCCTACCATCGTCCATCACGGTATTCAGATGATGCATCGCGGTTCCTTGTTGAATTCATCGAACAAAACATCCACCATGGACACGGCTCATCAGCGTTGCCGGAAGAAAAGAGAAAAGACCATAAAACTGGAAAACATTTTTTTAATATTAATTATCCCGATCTTCCCATTGAGAAAATTCAAGGGTGCAAAATGACCTATGTGGGAAGAAGAATCTACAGAGATTCCTTTACAACAACAGATTTCAATTCTGACGAAGCGGTGGTTCAGATGGGTGGATATATAGAATCGATCCGGGCCGATGGATCAGATACCACTGAGCTTGAAAAAGGCTTTATATCCATTACGCCATTGATGACGGATTGTACCGATTACGGTTCTTTGAAAAAAATATCAGGAAGAAGTCATGGCTGATATTACAATCCAGGATAAAATAGATGGTTTTCTCAATTCAGCCATGAAAAAGTTCGTAATCCGGGATTATGAAAAGGCAATCCGGGATCTGAAATCCGCTGAAATGCTGGACAGGGAGAACCCGGAAATACTTTACAATATTGGCGTGAGTTATTGCCGCATGGGTCTGGATAGGTCGGCCATAGAGTACTTTAAGAAGATATTGAAGCTCAAGCAAACCTTTATCGATTCCCTGGTTGTCAAGAAACTGCTTGCCTATGCCCTGATCCGATTGAAACAATATGACGAATCACTGGATCTCTTGCAACAGGTCATGCAGTTACTTCCGTCAGATGCGGCAGCATTAAACATGAAGGGATACTGCCTGGAGGCCCTGGGCAGACTTGATGATGCATTGCAGGTGTATACAACTATCATTGAGCATGAAAAAGGTAATTACAACGCCTATAATTCAATTGCTTATATACTGTCAAAATCCGGGGGGGATCTTGCGAAGGCATTGAAATACGCTCGTATCGCCTATGATGCAAATAATAATAATCCGGCATATCTTGACACTATGGGGTATGTGTATTTAAAAATGGGTAACATTGATCTTGCCAGGCAATATTTAGCCTTAGCATTGGAAAAAGCGCCCCTTTCAGATGAGATAAAAAATCATATTCTGGAATGTGAAAAAAAGGGTGCTTTATGATATATATGCGCTCATGGTGCAAATCAATTGTTTTGTCTTTAGAATCAGGTGCCGATAAATTTATATATATGTTTTATACCAAAATAACGAATTAATATCTTGACAATTCTGCTATTTTGAAAACTATTTGAATATAATAGAAAGGATTAGACGATGAAATATCAGCATAAAATAACATCGGATATGATCAGCAGCATCCCCGTAATAATTATCGAGGGAGATTTAACATCTGATGCGGATAGTGATGCAAAGGGTGTTTATTCTGATGTGAAGGAAAAATATTCTTCGCAAAAAATCATTGTTAATTTTGAAAATACCAAGTATATCAATTCTTCCGGTATTGCAACGCTGATCCACATCATACAGGATGTTAATGAAAAGGGCGGAACCATAGCCTTTGTTGGCATGTCGGACCATCTAAAGAAAGTAATGAACATAGTCGGTATATCAGATTTCGTCCAGATTTATAACTCAAACAATGATGCGATAAAAGCCATGTAATTTTCGGCATGCGGTCAATTCGTATTCCTTATTTCCATCATGCCGGATCATTCACAATAGGTTTTATTTTTTAAAATTTTAAAACTTGATCGTGGGCGGAATATCATGGCTGAAAAGACAAAAATAATTGAAGATTTAATTTTCGTTATAGATGCCGGCACCCAATCCATTCGAGCAGCACTGATTGACCTCCAGGGAACTATTCGCGATATCGTTAAGACACCCATAGAGCCGTATTTCTCCGAACAACCTGGCTGGGCTGAACAGGATCCGGAATACTACTGGAAAGTCCTTTGCCTCACCTGCAAAAAACTCATGAAAAAAAATTCCACCCGCGTCAGTGCAATTCGGGGCGTGACTATTACAACACAGCGGGGAACGGTCGTAAACCTTGACAAACTGGGGAATCCTCTCCGGCCGGCCATTACCTGGCTGGACCAGCGAAAGGCGGAAAAAAAGGAATGGCCGCCGCTCCATCTGGCTGCGGCGTTAAAAGCGGTAAAGATGTATGAATCGGCTGTGCATACATACCGTGAAACAGAATCGAATTGGATTCGGCAGTACCAGCCGAAGCTCTGGGAGCAAACTCACAAGTTTCTTCTTATTTCCGGTTTTTTCTCATACCGACTCACCGGAGAGTACGTCGATTCAATCGGCAGCACCGTGGGATATGTTCCCTTCGATTATAAGGCTCATACTTGGATGAAGAAGAGCGACATCAAGTGGGGCATTTTTGATTATGACCTCTCCCTTATGCCGTCACTGGTCAAACCGACAGAGATAATGGGTCAGATAACCAAAAAGGCTGCCCGTGAGACCGGCATCCCGGCTGGCCTGCCGGTCATTGCCGCTGCGGCGGATAAGGCTTGCGAGGTCCTCGGATCAGGCTGTCTTACACCGAAAATCGCCTGCCTGAGCTATGGGACCACTGCGACCATCGAGACCACCAATGATAAATACACGGAAGTGGTTCCATTTTTCCCTCCCTATCCGAGCGCGGTGCCCGGCGCATATAATACCGAAGTCATGATCTTCCGCGGCTACTGGATGGTTAGCTGGTTTAAGAAAGAATTCGGCCTTCGTGAAGTAGAGATCGCACAAAAGAAGAAGATCCCGCCGGAAGCTCTTTTCGACGAACTGGTGAGGAATATTCCGCCTGGTTCCATGGGGCTCACCCTTCAACCATACTGGTCGCCGGGTGTGAAAATACCGGGACCGGAGGCGAAGGGGGCCATTATCGGGTTCGGCGATGTGCACACCAGGGCCCATATCTACCGCGCGATTTTGGAAGGTCTTGCCTATGCACTGAAGGAAGGCGCGGCACGGACTGAAAAGAGGAATAAAATAAAAATCGAGCGGCTTCGCGTGTCCGGTGGAGGATCACAGAGTTCCGTGGCCATGCAGATTACCGCTGATATTTTCAACTTGCCGGCTGAAAGGCCTCACACCTATGAAACATCAGCCCTGGGCGCTGCCATTGACGCGGCAGTAGGGCTTTCACTCTATCCTGATTTTACCAGTGCCGTTAAGGCCATGACTCGGACTCGGGACACCTTTGAGCCGATTCCTGAAAACAGGGATATATATGAAAAACTGTATGAAAAGATATACTTAAAAATGTATGACCGGTTAAAAACGTTCTATGATGATATCAGGGATATCACCGGGTATCCGCAAAAAATACATTAAGGGGCACAGGTCGCCTGTGTCATTTGAATTATGATGTTTTTGTATGAATATTATTATTTTGAAAGGGAGTAGTTATGGCGGTATTTCAGTATTCATCATCAAAACAAGGACCAGTGACCCTTATTACAATAGGCGGGAGTTTGGACGCTGAGACCTCACCGAAATTTCATTCGAAAATCAAGGGTGAGATTGAAAAGGGAGCAAGGAAAGTCGTATGCAACATGGAACGACTGGACTATATTGCCAGTGCGGGGCTCGGTGTCCTCATCAGCGCCAATGATGAATTAAGCAAGCATGGCGGAGAGATAAGGATCGCCGCAATGAATGAAAAAATTAGGAAAATTTTCAAGCTACTCGGCTTTCTCACCCTGTTTAAAATTTTCGAAAATGATCAACAAGCCATTGACTCATTCTGATGAAGCGGAAATGAAGCAGGATTGCTCTATGGCGGAAATCCCTGATAAAATAACCATCGATGTGCCGAGGATAATCAGCAAATTGGATCATGTGCGGGATTCCGTGGTTGAATTCCTCAAACAGCATGATATCAGCGAGGCATCCGCATCTCGTATCGAATTGTCGGTATATGAAGCAGTGGTCAACATAGTCGAGCACTCTTCACATTATAAAAAAAATGACACGATCCATGTGGAATGCATGCTCCATGGCGATGAAGTGATCATTACCATAAATCATTTCGGGGATAAATTCGATATTACCAAGGCCGAACTGCCGGACATTGAAAAGCATTATAAATCCGGGAAGATGAGGGGCCTGGGTATATATTTCATCATGACCTTGATGGATAAGGTGGAATATTCCCATGAAGCCATGCAGAATACCCTGACCATGACAAAAAAAGTATAAAGGTGACACGGCGCACTGCCGGGTCAGTTGTGATATAATTCGCACTTTCCCGACATGAGGTATTTAACGCTTTCATCGAGCCCGTCGAGGGTGAGCTCAAACATGGGGAAAATGCCCCGGATCATCCTGATGGTCTGGACATAGTTCCACGAGCGGGCGGGAATGGGATTGAGCCATATGATATTCTTGAATTTATCCTTGAACCGCTGAAGCCATACGATGCCGGGCGTATCGTTGTGATACCAGTAGTCTATGGCGCCGTTCACCCAGGTCAATTCGGAAGGAGCCATTTCGCCGTCCCCGACGATAATCACCTTATAGTCATTGTCCTCGCTCCGTATCAGGTCCTGCGATGATATGGTCTTATTTCTTTCAATATCTGTCCATAATTCCTGGTATATGCAGTTGTGGAAATAATAATGCTTGAATTTGCTGATCTGGGAGGAGGCGGCAGAGAAGAGCCTGCTTGCCAGCTCAGCGTAGGGAGTCATGGAGCCGCCCACGTCCATAAGGAGCATGACTTTTGATGCCTTCTTTTCCTTGTTCTCCCATATGAGCTCGATCTCCCCGGCGTTTTTGCAGGTCGCATCGATTGTTTCTTCAACATTGAGCTTTTCGCCCATGCCGATGGGCAGGAGCGAACGGAGGTGAGAGAGGGCGACCTTCATCTGTCGCGTGTCCAGGGTGATGTCGCTGGAATAGTTGCGGAAGGTCCTTTTTTCCGCGATCTGGACAGCCCTGTGATGACGCGATTCTCCCTGGCCGATGCGGATGCCAGCCGGATTATACCCCCATGCCCCCTGGGTCGAACGCCCTCCGGTGCCGATTGCCTTGTTTCCTCCCACGTGATCTTTATAGTGACCGGCCTTTAACTGTTCCTCGAAATTCTTGAGGATTTCATCGAGATTGAGCTGCTCGATCTCTTTTTTCTCTTCTTCGGTAAGATGTAACTCTTTGACTTTTTTCAGGCCGGCAAGTATCTCCTCCAGCATTTCATCGGTGGTCTCGATATCCTTGAAGGTGTCAAGAAAGGCCATGTCGTATTTATCGAAATGGATTTCATGTTTTACCAGGATCGATTTTGCGATATAATAGAAATCCGTCAGGCTGCAGTTGTTCAGATTCAATGACAGGGCGTGATGGAGGGTCATCCATTCATGGATGGAAACAGGGACGCCGTGCGATTTGAGAGAAAAAAAGAAATTAATAAACATCCCTGGTCCTCATGCTGGTATTGTAAGCATAATGGGACTTCCCGGATTTTTCAACCAGATCGACATCCTCCTTCTTCTTGAGAAGGGTTCCGACAAAGGGGAGCTCTTTTTCTATGGCCTTCGCAGAAATGCCGCCTACCTGAAGTGCCTGGAGCCAGTCAATAAGCTCGCTCGTGGAGGGCTTTTTCCTGAGCATGTCGAATTCACGGATCCAGTAAAAGCGCTTCAGCGCCTCCCTGAGAAGGGTTTTCTCGATTTTTGGATAATGCACTTTGATGATGTCTTCCATGAGCTCAGTATCAGGGAACTCGATGTAATGGAATATGCAGCGGCGTAGGAACGGATCAGGCAGCTCCTTTTCGCTGTTGGAGGTTATGATCATGATGGGACGGTGCTTCGCCTTGATGATCTCGCCCGTTTCAGGGATATAGAAACTCATCTCGTCAAGCTCGTTCAGGAGATCGTTGGGGAATTCCAATTCAGCCTTGTCAATCTCATCGATGAGGAGAACGACCTGCTCTTCCGATTTAAAGGCCTCTCCCAGCTTGCCAAGCTTGATATACTGCTTTATATCAGATACGTTCCCGTCACCGAATCGGGCATCATTAAGCCTCTGTACGGTGTCATAAACATAGAGACCTTCTTTCGCCTTGGTCGTGGATTTTATATTCCATATGATGAGCTCCTTTCCAAGACCCTTTGCGATTGAATGGGCGAGCAGTGTCTTTCCGGTCCCGGGTTCTCCCTTAACAATGAGAGGACGCTCAAGGGCTATGGAAACATTGACATTGTCCCTAAGAGCCTGTGACAATACATAATCATCGGATCCCTTGAAATGATTCATTGCAATTCACCTTTTTTTATTTTTAATATACTATATAAAATTCCTTTTAATTGTACCACATTGACTAAATTACACCATATCGTAAACTGTTAACTATCCAATATTACAATACAAAATACATTATTGATGGCAAGTATTTTTACCAATCTCATTTATTAATTCAAGGGTTCGATTATCGTTCGATTCTTGGTTTTACCCTGGAACATCGGTGTATTTCACGGAGCTGAGAGGGCGGGATATATCATTCACCCCACTGGTCGGAAATGCCATCGGAAAAAATAAAAGGTCCCGTTAGTCGTCACAGCAGGTTTTTTCTATACGGCCAGGTGATAGAAATAGTCATATTACCTTGTTGCCGGGGGTATCCTGTCCAGGTTCTTCACGTAAGGGTTCTACATGGCCTTGAGTTGCTATACCATGAATATGCTAAAATTCAATGGTTGGTTTTATTTCAAAAACATCCGGACTTATACTTGGCTTCTGGCCGGAAAAGATACGTCATACCTGCATTCTATATGTTTCATTCTTTCAGCAGGTTTTGCATTATCGAATGAATGACCCCGGGCGGAGTTTTCACGCCCGGTGACACAACAGCGGCTATGATATCGAATAGCGGAGTATCCGCTCATGCCGTCAGCAGGAGCACCCTCCTTCACCGCAGGATCCGCTGCTGCATGAATCGTCATCACAGCAGCTGCAGCCGCTCTCCAGCTGTGCTTCGTTGTTGATGGCGAGAATTTTCACTGCGAAGTGAAGGGTCTTCCCGGCAAGGGGATGATTGAGGTCGAGTATAACCGTTTCCCCATTGACCTCGGTTATCCTCGCCGGAATGAGACTGCCGTTTTCCATCTGGATGGATATGATCATTCCCGGCTCGGGGTTGAAATTGGACTGCATCTCGGCCAGAGGTATGTTCATGACAAAATCATTGTTGTATTCGCCGTAGCCGTCTTCCGGGCTGATCGATATTTTTTTTTCGTCATCGATGTTCATGCCGATCACCGCACGGTCGAGCCCGACGATAATCGAACCTGAACCGACCTGGAATTCAAGAGGGTCTCCGTCCACATTGGAATCGAAAATTTCTCCATTGTCAAAGGTCCCGGTATATTGGATCTGTACGAATTTTCCTTCTTCAACCATTGTATTCTCCTTGGTGTGTGTGAGTTTGCTTTCTGATGGGCCAGGGTGCAGGATATCAGAATTATGACATTATCTTATAGATAAGATAAATTGTAAATTCAAATTTATCAAATATAAAAGTGAGGAAAATTAATAATTAAGGATATCATCTCGCTATATCTGATCCTTGCTGTTTTTTACGATTTTTTTCATAAAGCGCGAGGAGGCGCACCGCCTGGAGTGTAACCCATTTGCTTTTATTCCCTATGTGTTTTCTCGGTTCATTGCCGAACATCATACCGGTTTGAGCGTTTTCCATGTTCCAGGACCCGTCACTGTTTTGTTTTGATATGATGAGGTTAAATGCTTCCCCTGCCCTCCTGTCACCGAGAAAGCCCGCTTTTGCAATGAAAAGTGTTCCCAGGAGTATATCGTATTGAGACATAACCGGGTATCCGAGCAGGCGGAAATCATGGTTCCATGAAGGCCTGGGCCGTATCGGATCACCCTGGCTGGTTTTGTACAATGAGCGCCGGAGAAAATATTCTGCCGCAATGGATATTGCGGCGTCATACTGTTTTGTGCCGGTGATCTGCTTGTAATCCACAAGGGCCATTGAGCAGGCTATGGTAGCATAGATGCAGCTGGTGACGGAATGATCGTGTTCCCTTTTCAGTCCTGATCCGGGTTTATTAAGCAGGATCAGCTTTAACTGATCACAGGTGCCGGCGAGGGGACAATGGAGCCATCCGCCGTCATGGCGCTGATGCGTCGCAATCCACTCAATGCCGCGGCAAATGTTTTCGTCTTTGAAGCCGGCTTTGAGGAGGAGCCGTATCAAGTCACCGGTTCTGCAGGCTAATTCTGTCAGAGGCTTCCATTGCAATGAGAACCCGCCTGATCGAGTTTGATAATGGGAAATAATGAACTCTGCGGAATTCTGAATGATCAACGATCGCTTGTCAAGACCTCGTTCGATTGCTTCGGCAAAGCACCATACAATGCCGTGATAAAAGACATCATCATTGTTGATGTTTCCAAGGAGAATCCTTTTTTTACTGACCATTTTTTCTATGGAAGGTGTTTCCAGAATGGCTCCATAGAGGCTATCGCAGGCGGGATCTTCTAATATTTCCTTGCTCGCCAGGTATCGTATTGAAGGATCCGAATCCTCAAGAAGCCAAACAAGGGGGCTGTTGCTCAAATATTTACTGTTTATATACATTGACATAATACAATAGAACAGGATGGAATTATGTCAAATTATTTACCCAAGAAAATAAGAATTGGTTTTAATACAATAATAAGCGGACGGCCTTTTTTCAATTGAAAATGTTAATTCCAGACTGTATTATTAAATAGGATAAAGGCTATCGGACGCTGTTCAATATATATGATATTTATCTTGTAAAATTGACAAATTGATGAAAAAAATTTAAAAAAATGAATATTTTATACCGTTAATGAAATGTAGGCACAGGTATCAAGTTTTTGATAAACAATGCCAGGGTGGATGCATATGGATGAATATATACCTGAAAATAATCTCGTTGTCTTGTTTCTGTTGATGATCATAACCTGCGGTTTCTATTATTTCTGGTGGCTTGCACGGGTCAGCAGGGCCTTCGAGGATGATCCCATCATCAATATCCTGTTGACCATATTTACCATTGGAATATGGGGATTATATCTGAATTTGAAATATCTGCAAAAATCGGAACTAATGAATGGCCGGGATGCAAAATGGTACATGATCCTGTTTTTACCGTGTGTGTTTATATTCCCGATCATTATTCAGCATAATTTAAATGAAAAATTTTTCCCGGGTCGTTAAGCTGAACAGGAGCCAGCAATGATAGTCAGATGTACGAGCTGTAAATCTGCTTTTGCCGTTGATGACGATAAGGTCATGGGTAAAAAATTCGCATTTACCTGTCCGAAATGCGACCATGAAAATATAATCGACAACAGGAAAGAAGCGGTGGCTTCAATGACGGGACCGACTGTCATAGATGAAGCGCACAACGAAACACCGGCGCGTTCTTCCCGGGATAAAGCCGCGATCGGCACCGGACCGGAAAGCATGTTCGATGAAGTCCCGGCGCCCCATGTTCCGGAGCGTGCGGCTAAGAGAGATCTTCTCGCCGATGACGAAATGCTTCTTGATGATTCGGTGATGGTCGATACCGATGATCTATCGGGACTTGCAGAACCGGAAAAAATTGAAGGTATGGATACGTCAATCGATCACAGCGACCTCCCTCCTGCTGATGATATGCGTTCCGACGTTCCATTGGACGATTTGAACATTGATGATGATTTAAAAGATCTCGGTATAACTGATATTGATCTGGAAACAGAGGAGACCCATCCTAAGAAAAAGGGAAAAACAGCCGGAAAGGAAGAAGATTCAATAACCTTCGATGACCTGGATCTGGATATCGACACGGGTGCATCAGACTCAAGCTTAATCCTTGATGAAATGGAGCCTAAAAGTGTCGCCGAAGAACCGATTGAACTGGATGAAATTGATGATATTGAAAAACTTCTTGCGGAAGATGAAAAGAAAAAGGAAATTATAGACGATTTTGAGCCACTTGAAGTAGAATCGGAACACATAGCTTCCAAACGCCTGGAGCCGGATATGGTTCTTGACGAGGAGATACAAACAGAAGAGGTCTACCGGGCTAAGGATTCAATGGAAGATGAGAGCATAACCATAGACCTTGATAATCTTGACATCGACCTGGAAGAGGGGGGCGATGTGACGGATAAGCCGAAGGATAAGCCGAAAGGGAAGGCGACCGCCGCTCCCGGAGGTGCGGAGAAAGAGGGCATGCTCCATGAAGATGAAGATGAGAGTATAACCATAGATATTGACACCCTTGATATAGACCTGGAGGAATCGAAAGAGATTTCTAAAGGGGAAAGCCACGAGGAGCTCGATCTCGATCTTTCAGATTTCTCAGAAGAGACAATTCAGGAACTGGAGGAAGTCGGAAAGGCCCCGAAGGACAAGGATGATGAGGATATTACGCTGGACCTGAATACGCTCGATATATCCCTCGAGGAAAGTAACGAGATAAAGAAGGGGGAGGACCTTGACGAAGACGAGAAACTGACCCTTGAGGATGCGGGCCTGACAATTGAAGAGTTGACCAATGATGAGTTAATAACGGTATCGTCTAAGGGAGAGGAAAAACAAGACGAAGATGATTTTGCATTGAGCGTTGATGATATGGGCCCAGACATCGACATGAATCAAATCGAGAAGGAATTGAAAGAAGCGGAATCAATCCTGGTGGAGCAACCACGAAAAAAGAAAGACCTTCTTGTTGTTGATGAATTGTCCGATCTTCCGGAAATAGATTTTGACAAGGATTTGGAGCTGATCGGTGTCGAATCCGGAGCGAGTAAAGCGGCTGGAGCAGGGATAGCAATCGGAGCAGGGATGGCGGCTGGAGCTGGCATTTCGGCTATCTCAAAAAATGAAGACGAATTGTTCAAGCTTGACGATAGAGAAAAAGGCATACCGGGGCAGGGTGGGCTTCAGAAGAAAATTCCCGACATGGTCACGCGCGGGGCCGTTAACTTTTCCATCGATTATTCCATAAAGTATTCACGGTTTGGCGCAGTCCTGAGGCTTTTTGGGCTCTTTTTTCTGGCCCTCATCCCGCACTATATAGTCTTCTTCGTGTATAATGTACTGTCAATCATTCTCGGATTTATCAATCATATTGTGGTAATTTTTACAGAGAAGAACATCGAGGATTTTTCGGAAATCCATGAAAATACCCTTCGATATCTTCTGTCAATAAGCGCTTCATCGATCGGTATCGTGGAGGAGATGCCTATCTACGCAGGTCGTGATAACATCGATTATCCGCTGCAGATGCGTATCGTCTTTCCTCTCCGCTCATCGAGACTGCTGGCGTTTCTCCGGTTGTCAGGGATCGGCATAATCCTGCTGACATTGCCGCACCTGGTTATCATGGGGCTTATGAGCATTGTCATACCCATAGTATTTATCGTAGGGATTCTCTCGGTCCTCATAACCGGCGGCTGGCCCCATGTGCTCTTTGATTTTATGACCAGGTATTACCGGTACGTCGCTCGGGTGCTGGCATTCAGCATCGGCATAATCGACGTGTATCCAAAGTTCAAGTTTGATTGACAAACTTCACCAGAACCGACCTGGTTCTGGGTCCGTCAAACTCGCAGAAATAGATCCCCTGCCATGTACCCAGGCACAGGCGGCCGTTTTCGATGATGACCATCTCCGAGCATCCGATGAGGGACGATTTGAGATGGGCCGGTGAATTACCCTCGGCATGGCTGAAAATGACCTCGTCGAATTTCAGGTGGCGCAATCCTTTGATCATATCTTTTCGCACGGCAGGGTCGGCGTTTTCATTGATAGTGATGGCGGCCGTTGTGTGGGGCGTGTATACGAGGCAGACCCCGTCGGTGATTCCGCTTCGTTCAATAATGGAACGGATCTGGCCGGTGATATCGATTAGTTCCTCTGAAGCCCTGCTTTGAACGGTGATTGATTCAGCCATTGGCACCTCCCTGACTCGATACAAAGGCATCCATCATAAACCTG
>JADHED010002123.1_pt1 | contig 14539 bp, 9 predicted proteins | sample 8952041 | NCBI WGS metagenome assembly JADHED01 (sample SAMN16124423, study PRJNA663239) | bioreactor sludge metagenome | isolation source: sludge (control) | place: India:Bengaluru | collected 2018-09-08
TTGAACAGGTTCACCTTGGGGAACTGTTGCGCGTATTTCTCGACGTATTTAGGGTTGGTCGGGCGGTAGTAATGTTTGCCGGCAATGTCCTGGCCTTCGTCGGAATAGAGGTATTCCAGGTAGGCTTGGGCGACCGTGCGGGTCTTGCGTTTGTCGGCGACCTTGTCGACCAGTGTCACCGGCGGTTCTGCCAGAATCGATACCGAGGGGACGACGATCTCGAACTTGTCCGGACCGAGTTCCTTCAGTGCCAGGAAGGCTTCGTTCTCCCACGAGATGAAGACGTCACCGATGCCGCGCTCGACAAAGGTGGTGGTCGAGCCGCGTGCGCCTGAGTCCAGCACCGGCACATTGGCGTATATCTTGCGAACGAATTCCTGTGCTTTCTTCTGGTCGCCGCCGTTGCGCTTCAGTTCATAACCCCAGGCTGCCAGATAATTCCAGCGGGCGCCGCCGGAAGTCTTCGGGTTGGGCGTGATGACCGAAACGCCGGGCTTGGCAAGATCATCCCAGTCCTTGATCTTCTTCGGGTTGCCCTTGCGCACCAGCAGTACGATGGTGGATGTGTATGGCGCGCTGTTGTTGGGCAGACGGGTTTGCCAATCCTTGGGGATTAGTTTGGCTTTCTCGTGTATGGCGTCGATATCGTAGGCCAGTGCCAAAGTGACGACATCGGCCTGCAGGCCATCGATGACGGCACGCGCCTGCTTGCCGGCGCCACCGTGGGATTGCTTGACGGTGACGTTGTCGCCGGTCTTGGTTTTCCAGTGCGCGGCGAAGGCCTTGTTGAAATCGACATAAAGCTCGCGCGTCGGGTCGTAGGAGACATTGAGCAGTGATACATCGGCAGCCGATGCGCCGAGCGGTAGTGCCAGGGCTAACGCCCCGGCGAGCAGTGCGGATTTGAAAGCGTGTTTCATGTGGTTTCCTTTGCTTGTTTCGAGATTAGAAGGCGACTTGCAGTCGGCTGAACAAGGCTCTTTCGTCTTCCCTGTCGTCGATGCCGGCGATGCCGCTGTCAAATGAGGTGTGGTCGTAGCTGGTGGCGACCTTGACGTTCTTGTTCAAATACCAGTTGAGGCCGAGCGTCCATGAACTGGCCTGTTCGGTCGTGCTGGCCGCGTTGGCATAGCCGCCGCTGAATGCATCCTTGTCGACTTCCAGTTGGTGATAGCGCGCGGCGATTTCCCAGGCGCCCCAGCCGCCCTTGTCCAGGTCGAAATCGCGTTTGGGCGTGATGCCGGCAAAGCCGTTGTCCTCGCCGGTCAGCACCCAGCTGCCTGCAATCTGCCAGGCATCGTTATCGAGCGTGGTATTGCCAGTCGCATTCTTCACATCGGTCGAGCTGCGGGCGTATTCCGCCAGCAGGCCAAACGGACCGTAGTAGTAATAAGCCTGCGGTGACCAGCGAACCTTGTTGCCATCGCTGGTAGTGGTACCGGCGTACTGGAAGAAGGTCTGCAGACCGGGCGAACGGTAGCGGTCGCTGACAGCATCGTCTTTCTGGTCTGCCCAGGTGCCTGCCAGACCAAAGCCCAAACCGGCGAGTGCATTGTCTGACCCCTTGAACGGCTCGACGAAGATGCGTGCGGCGAATTCCTTGTCGGTGTTGGCGTCGCCCTCCTGCTTGCTGCTACCACCGTCATTGGTGCCGTTGAATACGCCGAAGTCATAGTTCAGTTTCTTGTCCAGCACGTTGCCGTGCACCTTGATGCCAACATCGCGATTGGGCGAGATGGAATCGGCGACATAGGAGCGCTCTGCAAACCGTATCCAGTTGCCGCTCTGGATACGCTCCAGGCTGAATGGCGATTTGAACTTGCCGGCCTGCACTTGGAACCACGGCAGGAAGCGCGCGTTGATGTAGGCATCGACCACTGTGGCGTCGGCATCCTTGGCGAAATCGGTGTTGAAATCGAAATCGAAGATGTTGTAGAGCGTGCCTTGGAAGCGTGGACGCACGCGGCGCAGCAGGTTGTCGTTCTTCAGGTCTGGGTCGTGGTCGCCGAAAAAGCTGCGGTTGTCGGCTTGCAAGGTGCCACGCAGTTTAAACACGTGTGCGCCGTCGGCCGAGCCGATGGAGAAGCCGCCGCTGTTGGCTTTGATGACGGGAGCAGCCTTCTTGTCTGCGGCTGCCTTTTCTTCCGCAATCTCGCCCTTGCGGTCGAGCACGCGGATCTTCTGATCCAGCTCCTGCACTAGCGCGCGCAGGGCTTCCAGTTCGCTGTTGTCGTTGGCAAACGCGTTGCCGGAAAATGCCAGTGCGCCGCTGCCGATGAGCGTGGCGGCGATCAGGCCGTGTATCTGAGTTGCTTTAAAAGTCATGATGAACCCCTTTTAGTTGTTCGCCTCCGGTAGTCCGGTCGGTTCATCGATTTTCTGGATTAATAGTTTGCCGCTGCTTTTGCAGTAGGGTGATTGAGCGTAGACGAGTTGAGTTTTTGCGTTGTCTGCTCAGCACTTTGGCCGAAGCGGACCTTCTCGCGGCGCTCGATCTGCGTGACGCGGTTGTTGTGCACGGTGATCTCGACGGAACCGTAGCGTAGCTGCTCGATGGCGTGCAGCACTTCACGGATGATGTCGTCGCTGAGCTGGGTTGAGTGCTTGAGTGACATGGCTTGCTTTCCTTGCGATACGTTGAGAACGTTGCGAACTTTAGCAAGCCGAATTAATAATTAAAAATAATTTGTTTTAATATATTAATAACTAAAAAGAATATATGGGGATGGCGAATGCCGTAAATGAAAAAGGCGCCATTAGAGACGCCCTGGTTGAATGCTTGAACCTGAAAAAACATTTTTTGCCACAGAGGGCACAGAGTTCACAGAGAAAAAACATAGGGTTTGCCGGAATCCAGACTTGTCTGTCGGCTGATGCTTTCAATGTCAGGCGATCCGTTTTGCCTCTGTGGCCTCTGTGGCCTCTGTGCCCTCTGTGGCTAATGTATCGGTTTCAAGTCTGAAAATTACCTGCTCTCGTTTTTCCAGAGAACATCGGGTACGTCAGCCTGTTTGTTGATGGCGCGGCACATGACGAACAGCAGGTCGGACAGGCGGTTGAGATATTGCAGCGAAATGGTGGTCACTGGTTCTTCGCGGCTGAGGCGGGTGAGTTGGCGCTCGGCACGGCGGCAGACGGTACGCGCCAGATGGCAATATGCGGCCGCGCGCGAACCGCCGGGCAGGATGAATTCCTTCAGTGGCTGCAGTTGTTCGTTCAACCGGTCCAGTGTTTCCTCCAGCGCACTGACTCGTTCGGCCTTGACCATGGCATGGCCGGGAATACAGATCTCGCCGCCGAGGTCGAACAGGTCGTGCTGCACGCGGGTTAGCGTGTCCTGAATCTCGGCGGCTAGCGGTTCGCTCAGCAGGATGCCGATGACGGCATTCAGCTCGTCGACATCGCCCATGGCTTCAACGCGCAGGCTGTCCTTGTTGGTGCGGCTACCGTCGCCGAGTCCGGTGGTGCCATCGTCGCCGGTGCGGGTGTAGATTTTGCTGAGTCGGTTGGCCATGCGTATCCTTGTGTTAAGCGGTCATTTTATCGGGTTGCCGCCATCAAGACCATGACATGCGGTCGCCAGTTCAGCTAAACTCGTTGTCATTTTGAATCCATTCCTTTTCCCGTGAGCCAGACCGCTTCCGCCACGCCCGCAACCGCCCCTGTCGGCGTCTTCGACTCCGGTATCGGCGGCGTCTCGGTGCTGCGCCACATCCGCCAGTGGTTACCGCACGAGCACCTGCTCTATTGTGCGGATTCCATGCATGCGCCTTATGGCAGCAAATCCCCCGACTTCATTCGCGAGCGCTCACATGTCCTTGCCCGCTTCCTGATCGGGCAGGGCGCCAAGGCCATCGTGGTAGCCTGCAACACCGCGACAGCCGCAGCGATCGGCAGCTTGCGCGAGCATTTTGCGCTGCCTGTGATCGGCATGGAGCCGGCCGTGAAGCCGGCAGCGGCTGCCAGCAGGAACGGCGTGATCGGCGTGCTGGCCACCATCGGTACGTTGAAGAGCGCGCAGTTCGCCGCTCTGCTGGAAAGCTACGGTCGGGATGTGCGGGTGGTGACGCAAGCTTGCCCGGGTCTGGTGGAATGCGTGGAACGCGGCGAACTCGACAGCGCTGCGACCGATGCGTTGATTGCTGCTTATTTGCAGCCGTTACTGGCGGCCGGTGCGGACGCTATCGTGCTCGGCTGCACGCATTACCCGTTTCTGCGCGAAGCCATCGCGCGTCAACTGCCGCCGGGCATCATGCTGATCGATACCGGCGAGGCGGTTGCCCGGCAACTCAAGCGGCGCTTGCAGGAGACCGGGTTGCTGAACACCGGTGAGGATTTGCCGGGCACGAGGTTCTGGATCAACCGGGCAACCGTAGCCGAATTTGAACAAACTGCAAGGGTGGTCGAGTTGTTGTGGCGGGCGGATGGACGCCCTGACTTCCGACGCTTGCCGGAGCCTGAATCAAACAAAAACGCCGGTTTGCCCTGAGGCGCAAACCGGCGTTTTCGGTTTTAATGCCGCTACAAAAATTAATGCAGCAGAACGGCGGCTCAGCCTAGTGACCGTGCCCCACTGTTTCGCCCGCCTTCAACTTGTAGTGGGTGCCGCAATAGGGGCACATGGCATGACCACTGGCTGCGATATCAAGAAAGACGCGAGGGTGCGAGCACCATAGGGCGACTTCCCTGGTCGGGCAGTGCAAAGGCAAATCCTTTGCACCGACTTCGATCTCTTTTGACTGTTCGGTCATGCCCGGATCCTTTTATACCAGCGTCAGCCAGTCCTGATGCTTGGGCGAACGACCCTTGACCACATCGAAATAGAGGGATTGCAGCTTCTCGGTGATCGGGCCGCGACCGCCGTTGCCGATCTTGCGGTTATCCAGTTCGCGGATCGGCGTGACCTCGGCGGCGGTGCCGGTGAAGAAGGCCTCGTCGGCGGACCAGACTTCATCGCGCGTGATGCGCTTCTCGATCACCTGTAGACCCATCTCTTCAGCCAGTTCGACGATGGTATCGCGCGTGATGCCTTCCAGCGCGCTGCTGAGGTCGGGAGTCAGCAGCTTGCCCCTGCGCACGATGAAGATGTTCTCGCCGGAGCCTTCGGCGACGAAGCCGTCGACGTCCAGCAGCAGAGCTTCGTCGTAGCCGTCCTGGATGGCTTCCTGATGCGCCTGGATCGAATTCATGTAATTGCCGCTGGCCTTGGCCTTGCACATCGTGACGTTGACATGATGGCGCGAGAAGGAGGAAGTCTTGACGCGGATGCCTTTTTCCAGCGCTTCGTCACCCATATAAGCGCCCCAGCTCCAGGCGGCGACGATGACGTGGGTGGACAGGGTCTTGGCCGAGATGCCCATGGCTTCTGCGCCGTAGAACGCCATCGGGCGGATGTAGGCGGATTCCAGCTTGTTGTCGCGCACGGCGGCCTTCTGCGCTTCCATCAGCGTTTCCTTGTCGTACGGCATCTTCATGCCGAGGATGTGCGCGGACCGGAAGAAGCGGTCAGTATGGTCCTTCAGGCGGAAGATGGCGGTGCCCTTGTCGGTCTTGTAAGCCCGTACGCCTTCAAATACGCCCAGGCCGTAGTGCAGGCTGTGGGTCAGTACATGGGTGGTGGCATCGCGCCACGGAACCATCTTGCCGTCGTACCAGATAAAACCATCGCGGTCAGCCATGGATTGAACAATAGCCATCTTCAAAATTTCCTAGCAAGCAAAAATGTCAATTGTAATCTTAACCTTGGTGCCTTGAATAGCCGAAAGACAGGAGTTTCAGGGGATTTTTAATGCGAATGGAAAAAGCGCCCGACCCAGGCCTCAAATACAGTTGGGATTGACCCCGGCCGGGAGCGACATGCCGTAGTTGACCATGAGGGCGGCGTTCGGGTCGTTCTCGAGTTGTGCCGTATCCTGTTCGCAATCGGTCAGATTGCCTTCACCCTCGGCGCCGGTCGCGGCGGTCGGTGCGAGATTCAGTACGAACAGCTGCGGGCTGGTCAGTGTATTGAATTGCGGGTTTGCATCGACCAAGCCTGCCGCATCACGCGGCAGGGTGCCGATGTCATTGCCGGCAGACGGCTCGGGTTGTGCAGGCTCCGGCGCGGTCAGGATGGTGAAGTCGCTGCCGGTAAAGCCGGTCAATAGATAGTTCGCGTTTGCCAGCAGGCTGCCCTGGTTGATGGCGTAGCGGCCGGTGGCTTCGCCTGCATCGCGTGCCAACAGGCCTGAGAACGCGTCGGTCAGGCTGTCGCTGCTTGCCAGCCCCATGTCCCCCACGCTGAAGGTGAAGATGGGGTCTGTCTGGCCGATCACTTTCGACTGGCCGGGATCGACGATTACCGAGATCGGCCGGCGATCGATATCGCCCGTTGCCGTGGAGTTGATGGTACCGATCTGGTAGCCGTAAACAGGCTTGCCCCCCTTGGACGCGGTAATGTCGAATACGCCGGTGACCGTCTTGCCGGTGCCGGCATTCTTGTCGCTGAAGCTGGCGCTGGTGATCGTCCCGAGCGTGACGCTATCGCCGTCGATTGCACCGGAAACATAGGAAACATTGAGGCCGGCAGTGGTTGCGGTCGAGGTGCCGTCGTAGATCTTGCTGGCGACGCTGCCACTCATGTTCGCGTTGATGACAGGGGCGACAGAGTAGATAAAGCCGTCGTTGGCGCCAAGTATCGTGTCTCCGAAGCCGGCGTTGTATTGCTTGAAGTCGTGTGCGCTCAGCATGTTGGTGCTGCGTGTATCCAGTGCCGGATCGGTCGAGTAGACCAGCCAGCGCCCGCCGGGCGTGCTCAGCGAACGGTTGCCGGAGGTGATGAAGTTCCCCGCTGTCACTACCGGGCGTGCTCAGCGAACGGTTGCCGGAGGTGATGAAGTTCCCCGCTGTCACTATGCGGATAGCGTCACCGCCGTTGCTCGCACTTATATTACCGGCCAGTGTCAGATTCCCGCTCAGCGTTCGTGCCAAAAGTGAGCCGACTGTGCTTGCATTCAGGCTCATTGCGTTCTGGTCAGTGATGTTGACGTTGTTGCCGTTGCTGATGGTAACGGCGTTGAAGTCGTTGCCGGCATTGCTGAGTGCGATGTTGCCGGAACCTGCTGCCAGCGTGGTTGTACCGGTAACAGTGACGGCGCCGTTTTGTGTGATATCGCCGCTGGTGCCGAGGTTGAGCGTGCCGCCCACGGTCGATGTGCCGAGTTCGAGCGCATTCGTATCGCGCAGGCTGACGTTGCGGCCACTGTTGATGAGAACGCGGCCAAAGTCGTTGCCAAGGTTGTTGGCCGTGATGTCGCGCACGATGTTCATGCTGACGTCGTGGCCATTGGCATCGACCGGGCCGGTGAAGGTCAGGTTGGTGTTGGCATTGCTCGTGGTGAAAGTGGTTGCCGCACCGAGTTTGACTGCATCACCGTAACTTTGCGAGCCTGTGGTTTTTACGCTGCCGCCGTTAATGATAGTGCTGCCGCCGGCATTGGTCGTGATGGAGCCGAATGCCAAAGTATTGCCGACGTCGCCCTCGAAGGTGGTGTCGCCGTTGCTGTTGATCGCGAGCGTGCGATTGCCGCCGCTGGCATCCAGCGTGCCGTCGAACCGGACGTTGCCGCCGTTGCCGCTACCGGCATTGCCGCCCATGGCGGACATGGTGGTGTTGGCCGAAAGCAGGGTGTTGCCTGCCAGCGTGATGTCGCCGCCGTTGCCAGCGATGCCGCCATTGCCGTTGCCGCCGCTGGTCGTGATGCTGCCCGTGGAAATGGTTGACGAACCGTTGGCGGCCGTCAATATGACATTGCCACCGTTGCCGCCATCCGTGCCGGTGCCGTTGCGGCTGCTGCCGGCGGCAGTGATGGCGAGCGTGTTAAGAGTGTTCGCACTGTTCAGGGTCACATTGCCGGCATGGTTGCCGCTGGAGTTGGTATTGGCCATGCCGCCGCTGGCGACGATGGTGCTTACGCTGATGGCGCCCGTGTTGCTGCTGATGTCGATGTCGCTGCCGACCCCGTTGTTGCCGCCGGTCGTCGTGATGCTGCCGGTGCTGACCGCGCTGCCGCTGATGGCGACATTGCCGGTGGAAGTGACACTGCCGCCAAGGCTGCTGTTGCCTGTGCGCAGAGTGATATTCCCGGTTGTGACAATGCCGTCAGCGGTGATATCCATCTGCCCGGCAGCGCCGCCATCGGCGGCGGCACCGATTGCGGCATTGCCGCCGCTTGCTGTCAGGGTTGTCGTCGTGACATTGCCGTCCGCCGTCAGTGTGATGCTGGAGGCGTTGCCGCCGGTTTGGCCGGCGCCGACGCCACTGCTGCCGCTGGCGGCGATGGAGGTGGTCGTGATATTGCCACCGGCATCGAGGCTGATGGTGCCGGCGTTTCTGCCGGCAAAATTGGTGCTGGCAGCGCCGCCGTTGCTGGAGAGTGCGCCGGTGGTGATGTTGCCGACAGCATTGAGCTGGATGCTGCCGCCATCGCCGTTGGTGCCGCCGGAGGTGGTGATTGAGCCGGTGCTGATGACTTGTGCCTGCAACTCGACACCAGCTGCCGCGCCACCGCTGGCGGTCGCATGGCCGTTACCGCCGCGCGAAGTCAGGGCCTGACTGTTGGTTGTGATGTCGTCACCGGCGACCAGTTTGATCAGGCCTGCATTGCCACCGGCCTGGGAGTTGTTGGTAGCGTTGCTGCCGACTGCAGTAATTGCGCGAATATCGATGTTGTTGCCAGCGTTTATTTCAACCTCGCCTGCATGCTTGCCGGAAAAGTTGCTGAGACGGGTGCCGCCCGAAGTGGTGATGTTGCCTGTCGTGATGTAGTTGCCGGAGGCGGTGATGCTGACATCGCTGCCATTGCCGCCGCTGCCCCCGGTGGTAGTAATGGCGCCGGTGCTGATGTCGCCATTGCTTGCGTTCAGCTCGATGCTGCCGGTACTGCCGCTGTCATTGGTGGCGGCGGAATTGCCGGTTCTGGCATTGAGGGCGCCGGTGGCGAGATTGCCGCTGTTGGCAGTAATGACGATGTTGCCGGCATTGCCACCCGCGCCGGACGAGGCGTTGCCGCCGTTGGCGGTGATGGTGCCGGTCCCGCTTACGCTGGCACCGTTGATGGTGATGTTGCCGCCATGATTGCCCGGATTGCCGGCAGACGCGGCGCCACCGGTTGCAGTGATTGCAGCAGCACCAAGGTTGATGGCCCCGCTTGCGCTGATGTTGATATTGCCTGCATTCTGACCGGTGGCGCCTGTGCTGGTGATGCTGCCTGCCGAACGTGTGATGGCGGCGCCGGAAAGTGTGATGCCGCCTGCTCCTGACCTGATGTTGTTGCCGATCGCCAGCGTGCCGTTGCCGCTGTTGTCCGCGTCGGCCTTCAAGTTGATGGAGCCCGTGCCGGATGTCGTGATGGCGGCATTGACGTTGAGGTTGTTGTTGGCTTCCAGCCGGATGCTGTTATTGGCGGCCATGGTTAATGTGCTGGCCACGGTGATGTCGTTGGTCGCTTGCAGGAACAGTTCGGAGAAGTTGACGATGTCCGTGATTTGTACGGTGGTCGCGCCTATGGCCGGCGCATCGGCAAATGCGATGTCCGGCGTGCCGTCGGCATTGTTGGGTGGCGATGGCTGGGTGCTGTTATTGATGATGATGTTTTCCGGGTCCAGTAGCACCTTGCCGCCGATGCCGTTGGCGGCACCGACGTCGACCTTGCCGCTGAAATCCAACTGCCGTTTGCCCGAAACCTCGACGAAGCCGCCATTGCCGGCTTCGGCGCCACCTCGGGCTGAAATGTTGCCGTAATAGCGTGTGGTATCGTCGGCCCAGACGATGGCCTTGCCGCCGTCGCCATTGCTGATGGCGTCAACACGCATGCTGGCGCCCTTTGCGACATAGGTGGTTCTGGCGTTGTGGATTTCCGCGTTGCTACCCTGATAGTCGCCGCCGACCAGAATCTCGCCGCCGCCGGATTTCCCCGAGGCATCCAGCGCAGCGTTCGACAACAAGGCCACCTGGTCGCCGCTGACCAGGATGTTGCCGCCGTTGCTGCCGGCCGTTTCGCCCCGCGCCTGCAGGCTGCCGTTGACGGCGACCTTGGCGCCGCTGCCACCTTCCAGACGGATGCTGCCATTGCGCTCGATCAGGCTGTTGGCTTGCACGATGCCAGACACATTGATGGCGGCTGCGCGCGCCTGTGTCGTGATCTGCGCCATGCCGCCGTCGGCCTGAATGTTGCCGGTCTGCTCGATGACGGCTTGCAGGGCATCGCCGGAGAGGTCGACCTTGACCAGACCATCGCCGAACATATCGAGCACTGCCTGCCGGCCCGCTGCAAGAACGACGCTACCGTGATTGGCGGTCAGGCTGCCGCTGTTTTCGACATATTCGCCCAGCAAGATGATGTGGCCGCCATCGCTGGTGCGGATGGCTCCGCGATTGATGACGCCTGCGTTTGAATCGGCAAAGAAATGGAAGCGGTCCGCAAGGAAATCCCGGTCGCTGATGCGCATGGTGGTCGCGACGAGGCTGCCGACGTCGACCTGTGCGCCCGGACCGAACAGCACGCCGTTGGGATTGCTGAGGAACAGGCTGCCTGTGGCGGTGAGCCTGCCGTAGATGAGCGACGGGTCGGAGCCCAGTATGCGGAACAGTGCGGCGGCGCGATGCGGTTGATGGAGGTTGACCGTCTCGTGGGCTGCGATGCCGAAGGATTGCCAGTTGACGATGGCCTTTTGTGAACCCTGATCGATGCGCATGCTGTCGCCGTTGCGCTGGATACTGACTTGACCGGCGGCTATCTGCTCGCCCGCCGGCAGTGCGAAGCTGTGTTGTCCGGACAAGGCGAGCGAAAGCAGCAGGCCGATACGGGAGATCGGCTTCAGCTTGAATCCGTTTCTTTCTGCAACGCTACCTGTGTGCTTATCCATCATCGGACCTTTTATGTTTACCATCTGGCTCGACTCTCCGGGCCGTATTCGAGCAGGCTCAGAAAGTCATTTGCAACTGGCCCCACATGCGGTGTTCGCGCTCGCTCTCACTTCCATCCACATCGCGCTTCTGCCATGACCAGGCGAGGCCGTAATACCAGCGCTCGCCGATGGCTGCATCCATGCCCAAGCCTGCATGCGTCGAGCGTACGTGGTTGTTCTTGTCCAAAGCCTCGTGATTGATGATGCCGAGGCCTGCATCGTAAAAAACATAGGGGCTTACTGATGTGCTGCGCAAAAAGCTTGCCAGGAAATTTTCCTCGCCATAGATGCCGCGTAATTCCATGCCGGCGACCCATCCGCGGTCGGCAGAGGTCGGCAGTTCGGCGAAGGCGCGCCAGCGGTTGACGCCGCCGATGGACAGCTTTTCGCTGCCGTCCAGATTCTTGTTGGCGCCCTGGTATTCTGCGTGCAGATTCAGGTTGATCTTCTGGGATAAAGGCTGAGCGCGGGATACGAACAGGTTGTATTTGAGGAAATCGCCCGCCGTTTCGGCGCCGCCGTCATCGAGCGACTGCGCGACCCGATCCCGGAAGTCGACGTGGCCGGCCTTGAGATTGACCCCGATCTGGCTCAATGCGCGTGATGTGCGGTCGCGCCGGTCTGCATATAATCCCAGTTCTGCCGCCTTGATATTTCGACGATTTTTTAACGCAAATGTCGCGACTTCGTCATTGATGTCCTTGTGCGACAGCGTCGCACGTCCCGTGATGTTGACTGGTCTGCTGCGCAACAACGGCTGGTCGATGCCGGCGCTCAGATAGTCGCTGTCGCCGCTGGCTTTCAGAGCCGAAAATTCACCGCTCAGCCGGTAATCGACATGGCTGTAGCTGAGGTTCAGCAGGGTGCCGGAAGGATGTAGCGGCAGCAGGTAGTTGAGCTGGATGCCCCGTTGTCGCTCGTGGTTGGAGGAGCGAAGCTGCAGTACCAGCTGGTCGCCACGGCCTGCCGGGTTGTTGAGCATGGCGGTCGCGTTCAGGACCTCGCGGCCGGTGTAACGGTTGCCGAACGTGTTGGCGCCGATCATGCCGGCCCAGCGAGGTTCTGCACTCACCGCGATGCTGGCGTCGCTGGTACCGATGCGTTCACCCGGGTTGAGCTGCGCCGCCGCCTTAATGCCCGGCAGGGAGTTGAGCAGCGTCACGTTGCGGATCAGATTGTTCTCGCGGATGGTGTCTGCTTCCCTTAACTGCCTTCCTGCCATCTCTGCGAGGAAGGCTGCGTCCAGGCCGTCTTCCGCCTGGAATTCCAGTGCGCCCAGTCTGCCTTCGATGACGGTGATCTCGATCCGGTTGTCACGGATTTCCTGCTCCGGTAGATAGGCCTGCGCCAGCATGAACCCGCGCTGGCGGTAGAGCAGCGTGATGCGATTGGTCGCCTGGTTGAGGTCCTGGATGCCGAGCTTGCGGCCGACCAAGTCCGATAGTGTCTCTGCAAGTTCGGCGCTGCTGATGGAATCATTGCCCGAGAAAAGAAAGGCATCCACCTGTATCCGGACGGTTTCATCGCCTGCAGGCGCCGACATCGCAGGGCGGGGGGATTCGCGGACATCAGGGTCCTGCGGTCGCGGAAACTCCGTTTGCGGTTCCGCTTTGGGGATGTTGGCAGGCTCCGGTAGCACTGGCGCTGCATTTGACGGCAGGCATCCCAGGCAGAAGAGCAGAGCGCAAGCGCAGGCTGGCAGGCATGTGGCTCTACATGACAGAAAAGACAACATCAACCCCTGATTTTGTTGAATAAATTGATAAATTCTACCCGCATAAGGCTCGATCTCCCAGTAAGTTCGCGTTGTCTGGTCGCATGTCGTGCAAGAATGCGTTCGCCGCTTCGTATCGATTTCTCGTGCACAAATAATGCCAGGCTGGTCGTGCTAGAATCGATTCAGTATTTTCACGCCAATTACCCGTTTGTCCGGATCTGGAGTTGAGGCCATGTTGTTGCGAACCCTGAAATCCATGCTGCCGATCATGCTTGTATCGATGTTGGCAGCATGTACGCCGCCCGCCGAGGAGTCTGCATTGTTCGGCACCGATATCACCGGTGCCGATTTCGCCAACGACTTCAAGCTGACCGATCATCGTGGCGATCTCAGGCAGCTTGCGGATTATCGGGGCAAGGTCGTCGCGCTGTTCTTTGGCTTCACCCATTGCCCCGATATCTGCCCGACGACGATGGTCGATCTGGCGGCTGCCATGAAGCTGCTAGGTAGCGACAGCGATCAGGTGCAGGTGCTGTTCGTCACGGTGGACCCGGAGCGCGATACGTCCGAGGTGCTGGCGCAGTTCGTGCCTTCGTTCGACGACCGGTTCGTCGGACTAACCGGCACCCCCGAGGAGATCGACCGCGCTGCCAAGACCTTCAAGATTTTTTATGCCAGGCAGCAGGAGCCGGGTCAGCAGGGTTACAGTTTCGACCACAGCGCTGGCGTCTATGTTTATGATAAGAAAGGGAAAATACGAATTTACATGAAGTATGGTCAGAAGCCGGCCGAACTGGCGCACGATTTGAAGAGCCTGCTTTGATGCATTTTTGAGTTGTTGGGCAGCTTGTATGAAGTCTATAATATTTCGGTTAACGGGCTGAGATGCGGTTTGCAGCAGCTTGATTGGAAGAAGTTTCTGAGTGGTAACGGTTACTTTTAAGTCTTTGTTTGGGTTTGAATTTCGGGAGTCGTAGTGATGGCAGCGACGGGTACAGCAGCAGCGGTGAGTGTGAACGAACAATACAACTACGATATTGTCCGTAAATTCACCATCATGACCTTAATCTGGGGTGCGATCGGCATGTTCGTGGGCGTCTATATCGCCTCTGAACTGGCTTGGCCGTGGCTCAATTTCGATAATCCTTACATCACCTTCGGCCGTTTGCGTCCGGTGCATACCGGTGCCGTCATTTTCGGTTTCGGCGGCAGTGCGCTGTTTGCGACTTCCTACTATGTGGTTCAGCGTACTTCGCAGGCGCGTCTTTTCAGCGACGGGCTGGCCAATTTCACCTTCTGGGGCTGGCAGGCCGCCATCGTCTTCGCCGCGCTCGGCAACATGCTGGGTCACAGCCAGGGCCGTGAATACGCGGAAATGGAATGGCCAATCGACCTCCTGATCCTGTTCGTCTGGGTGGCCTACCTGACCGTGTTCGTCGGTACCCTGATGAAGCGCAAGCAGCCGCACATCTACGTCGCCAACTGGTTCTATCTCGCCTTCATTCTGGCGACGGCCCTGCTGCATGTTTTCAACAATCTGGCCGTTCCTGTCGAACTGTTCTCCATGAAGTCCTACAGCCTGTTCGCCGGCGTGCAGGACGCGATGACGCAGTGGTGGTACGGCCACAACGCCGTGGGCTTCTTCCTGACCGCAGCTTTCCTCGGCATGATGTACTATTTCGTGCCCAAACAGGCAGGCCGCCCGGTCTATTCCTACCGCCTTTCCGTGATCCACTTCTGGGCCATCATCTTCCTCTACATGTGGGCGGGTTCGCACCACTTGCACTGGACCGCGATCCCTGACTGGACGTCGACGCTGGCCGCGACATTCTCCATCATGCTGTTGCTGCCGTCCTGGGGCGGTATGATCAACGG
>JADHED010002134.1_pt1 | contig 14526 bp, 10 predicted proteins | sample 8952041 | NCBI WGS metagenome assembly JADHED01 (sample SAMN16124423, study PRJNA663239) | bioreactor sludge metagenome | isolation source: sludge (control) | place: India:Bengaluru | collected 2018-09-08
TGATCGACTAGAAGGGAGGAGCGGCGGGCGGGGCGCGCGGCTGCGCGGGGCGCAGGTCGACCGGAGCGGTCGGCGAGCGGCCGTCGCCGAATCGGGCGAAGGCGCGGTGGTCCGGGTCCGCCGCCAGGCGCGGCGCCGGGGCGGGCAGGGCCTTCTGCTGCTTGCCGTCCCCCTGCAGGGCCGCCTGGCGCGTCGCGTCGGGCAGGGGCTTGACCGCCGTCGGGGCCTCGGCCGGCGCGGGGGCCGTCGGGGCCGGCCCGGCATGGACGCGGAGCGAGCCGGCCGGGCCGGCGGGCGGCGCGGTCGGCTGGACGGCCGCCTGCAGGGCGCCGAGCAGCAGGAGGGGGATGAGCAGGGGGACTCTCATGGCAGTTCATGATAACGCCGCGCCGGCCTTGAAGGCAAACGGGCCCGGGCCCGCACCCCGCATTTGACCGCCCCACCGCGGCCGCCGGAGTGCTATGCTGTCCCCGATCCCCGAAAGGCGGTATGTGATGATCCGCGCCCTGACGATGCTCTTCCTGTTGGCCGCCGGCGCCGCCGCCGGCGCCCCGCTGCTGACGCTCGAACCGGAGCACCAGAACCAGTCGTTCGGCCGCGAGGCGGGCTGGCTGGGCGACGTGAACGGCGACGGCTTCGACGACTTCCTGATCATCGATCGCCGGGAGGACGGGCCCGGCTACTCCGGCCGCGCCTACGTCTACTTCGGCGGACCGGGCGTGAATGCCCAGGCCGACCTAGTGCTGCAGCAGGATGCCTCGGGCATGATCGACACGATGCTGAAGGGTCCGTTCGATTTCAACTGCGACGGGTTCGGCGACCTCGCGGTCGGCGCGCCCCTCTACGATACGGACGGCATGTCGAACAACGGCGCCGTGTTCGTCTACTACGGCGGCCCCGGCCTGGATGCCGTGGCCGATCACGTGATCCCCGGGCCGTGGAGCAACTACCGGTTCGGGACGGCCATCGCCAGCGCCGGGCACTTCGATCCCGACGACGACTGCGACGACCTGGCGGCGACGATCAACACCGGCGGCGGCTACGGCCCGCCGCCGACCGCAGACGTCTACCGCGGCGGCTCGCCGCCGCCGCCGGGGTCCTACTGGGGCCGGTCGGTGAACGCCTACGGCTTCCAGTACAGCCTGACGCGCGTCGGCGACCGCAACGGCGACGGGCGCGGCGACCTGGTGTTCGGGCTGCCCCTGCAAGCGAACCTCTGGTACCACGACGGCATCCTGACCATGGCGCCCGAAGTGGGCTCCCTGTACCTCGTCCACGGCGGCGACCTGCGCCTGGGCAACGAAACCGCCTTCGATGCCCTGTCCGGCACCGCCTGGCTCGGCGAGGACCTGGACGGCGACTTCGACTTCAACGGCGACGGGCTGGCGGACATCGTCGCCACCGCGCGGTACCTGGACCAGTCGCGGATCTTCCTGGGCGATACCGATCCCTCGTGGTACACGGTGCTGAGGCTGGCGCCCGGTGACGGCGTGGCGGGTCTGGGCGACGTCGATGCCGACGGCTACGACGACGTGGCGCTCGTCGGCCTGGACGACGTGGTCTACGTCTTCCGCGGCGGCGCGGCCCCGGACAGCGAACCGGACTGGACGATCGCGCCCGAGCCGGGCGCCTCGGGCATCATGGTGTGGCGCGTCGGCGATGTCGACGCGGACGGCCGCGCCGACGTCCTGGTGACGGGCTCATGGTACACCGGCGGGGGCTACCACGTGGAGCGGGCCTGGGTGTACAGCGGCGTCGGTATGGTGGCCGACGTGCCGCCGCCGCCGGGCGTCGCCTCGCCGCTCGCCTGGCAGGGCGCCTGGCCCAATCCGCTCAACCCCGCCACCACCATCTCGTTTGCCGTCGCGCGGGAGGCCCGTGTGCAGGTGCGCCTGTTCGACGCGCGGGGCCGCCTGGTCCGCACGGCGTTCGACGGCGTCGTTGCGGCCGGCGAGCACGCCGTCGCCTGGGACGGGCGCGACGACCAGGGCCGCCGCGCGCCGAGCGGGGTCTACCGGGTGCAGGTCGTGGGGCTGGGCAGGGCGGTCGGGGGCGCGGTCACGCTCGTCAAATGAGCGGCCGTCCCGCGGCGGCGGATCGCGCCGTTCGTGACTATTCTTTTCCCCTTCGCGGACGACAGACCTGCCGTCACGGGTGCGCCCGTGGCGTTCACGAGTTCATTCGAGTCAGGGGAGACCACCGCATGCAACAGGCCAAGGCCTACTCTGCCGCCAGCGCCACCTCGCCGTTGGCCCAGCAGACCATCAACCGCCGCGCCGTCACGCCGACGGACGTGCAGATCGAGATCCTCTTCTGCGGTGTCTGCCACTCTGACCTGCACACCGCGCGCAACGAGTGGGCCAGCGTGATGCCCACGGTGTACCCGTGCGTGCCGGGGCACGAGATCGTCGGGCGCGTGACCGCCGTCGGCGCCGGCGTGAAGGGCTACAAGGCCGGCGACCTGGTGGGCGTGGGCTGCCTGGTCGACTCGGACCACAGCTGCCCCGCCTGCGCCGCCGACATGGAACAGTTCTGCCCGAACGGCGTGTTCACGTACAACTCGCCGGACAAGCACCTCGGCGGCGTGACCTACGGCGGGTACTCCGAGAGCATCGTCGTGGACGAGAAGTTCGTGCTGCGCGTGCCGACGAACCTCGACCTGGCGGGCGTGGCGCCGCTGCTGTGCGCCGGCATCACCACCTGGTCGCCGCTGCGTCACTGGAAGGTGGGCCCGGGGCAGAAGGTGGGCGTGGTCGGCCTGGGCGGCCTGGGTCACATGGGCGTGAAGTTCGCGCGCGCGTTCGGGGCGCACGTCGTCGTGTTCACGACCTCGCCGTCGAAGAAGGAGGCCGCGCTGCGCCTGGGCGCGCACGAGGTGGTCGTCTCGACCAACGCCGAGGAGATGGGCAAGCATGCCTTCAGCTTCGACTTCATCCTCGACACCGTCTCGGCCGAGCACGACGTCAACGCCTACCTGCACCTGCTGAAGATGGACGGGCACATGACGCTGGTCGGGGCGCCGGAGAAGCCGCTGCCGGTGTCATCGTTCGCGCTGATCTTCGGGCGCCATTCGCTGAGCGGCTCGCTGATCGGCGGCATCAGGGAGACGCAGGAGATGCTCGACTTCTGCGGGAAGAACAACATCACCGCCGACGTCGAGGTGATCCCCATCCAGCGGATCAACGAGGCCTACGAGAGGCTGCTGAAGTCGGACGTGAAGTACCGCTTCTCGATCGACATGGCTTCGTTGAAGAACGCGTAGGGGGCTGCGCACGATGTTCACGGGTGGGGGTCGGCCGGTGGGGCGGGCCCCCGCTTCGCCTTGGGGGGCGTCTTGACGAAGGTATTCCCGGTCTACCTCGAGATCGCGCCGAAGCGGACGTTCGCCTGCGCGGTGGACTGGCCGGGCTGGGCGCGCCACGGGCGCACGGAGGACGAGGCGCTGGCCTCGCTGCTGGAGTACGCGCCGCGCTATGCGCTCGTTTTGAAGGACTCACGGCTCGGGTTCAAGGCGCCGGTTGCGCCGGCGCAACTCGCGGTGGTCGAGCGCCTGGCGGGCAACGCGACGACCGAGTTCGGGGCGCCGGCGGTGACGCCGTCGCCTGATGCGGAGCGCCTGTGCGACGCGGCGACGCTGGAGCGGTTCGAGACGATCCTGCGCTGCTGCTGGCGGGCGTTCGATGCGGCGGTGGTGGCGGCCGAAGGCGTCGAACTGGCCGCAGGGCCGCGCGGGGGCGGGCGCTCTGTGGAGCGGATCGTGGCGCACGTCGTGGAGGCCGACGGCAACTACCTGGGAGCGCTGGGCTGGAAGGCGCCGAAGGGCGGCGAGGCGGCGGCCATGCGCGAGGCGATCCTTGCGGCGCTGCGGGCGTCGGCCGCCGGGGAGATCCTCGAGACAGGTCCACGCGGGGGGCGGCGCTGGACGGCGCGGTACGGGGCGCGGCGGATCGCCTGGCATGTGCTGGCGCATGCCTGGGAGATCGGGCGGAGAATGGGCGTGTCTTGACCGGTGCTGAGATGCGGGATCAATCGTGACATGCGGTTGCATTTGCTGGCAATATGATAATCAATATTCAACATCAACCAATACACCTTGCATCATACAGTTACAGTGATTGTGATCCGCGCTAGCTTGTCTGTGTACCATGAAAATTAAACTTGCAATATTTAATTTTCATGGTATTCTGCCCATCATGAACATCGACCGCCAAGCCGCACGCGCCGCCGTGGCCACCGCCCTCGGCCGCAGCACGGTCACCCTCCTGAGCGGACCGCGCCAATGCGGCAAGACGACGCTTGCGCGCACATTCGTCACGCCGGGCGCCGCGAACTACTTCGACCTCGAGGATCCGCTGAGCCTCGCCCGCCTCGACGAACCGATGACGACGCTGGGCCAGCTCGAGGGCCTGGTCGTGATCGACGAGGTCCAGCGCCGGCCGGACCTGTTTCCTGTGCTGCGTGTGCTGGCGGATCGGCGGCCGCGTCCGGCGAGGTTCCTCGTCCTGGGGAGCGCGTCGGGCGACCTGCTCAGGCAAGGCTCGGAGAGCCTGGCCGGTCGTCTTGAGCTGGTGCCGCTGGGCGGCCTTCTGCTGCCGGAGGTAGGGCACGGCTCGGCGGGCGAGCTCTGGATCCGCGGCGGCTTCCCGGAGTCCTTCCTGGCGGCGAACGAGGCGGACAGCCGCGCCTGGCGGCGGCAGTTCATCGAGACGCTGCTCGAGCGCGACTACCCGCAGTGGGGCGTGCGCGTGCCGGCCACGACGCTGCGACGATTCTGGACCATGGTCGCGCACTACCACGGCCAGGTCTGGAACGCCGGCGACCCGGCCCGAGCGTTGGGCGTCAGCCAGCCGACGACGAAGCGCTATCTCGACCTCATGACCGACGCCTTCATGGTCCGGCAGCTGCAGCCGTGGCACGCGAACCTGCGCAAGCGCCAGGTGAAGTCGCCCAAGGTGTTCGTGCGCGACAGCGGCCTGCTGCACGCACTGCTCGGCCTCGAAGACCGGGATGCGGTGCTGGGCCACCCGAAGGCGGGCGCGTCGTGGGAAGGCTTCGTGATCGAGCAGGTGCTGGCCGGCGAGCCCCACGACGAGGCCTGCTTCTGGGCTACGCACCAGGGCGCGGAGATCGACCTGCTGCTGCGCCGCGGCGAGAAGCTGTACGGCGTGGAGTGCAAGCGGGCGGATGCGCCGCGGCTGACGCCCTCGATCCGCGTGGCGCTGGAGGATCTTGGCCTCGAGCGCGTGGCCGTCGTCTACCCGGGGCCGCACCGCTACCCGCTGGCGGATCGGGTCGAGGCGGTGCCGCTGGCGACATTGTCTCGGTCGGGTGCGTTGTTCGAGTAGGCTGTTGGGCGCGATGCCGCGGCGCACTTGCGACGGCGCAAGTCGCCGCATTCCGCGACTCACTTCACCAACGTCGCCTTGACCATCCGCTCCAGCGCCCCCGCCCGCGCGCGCACGAAGTACACGCCGGCGCCCACCGCACGGCCACCCGCGTCGTGCCCGTTCCATTCCGCCTTGCCGCCGCCCGCACCGCGCTCCTCGTCCAGCAGCACCGCCAGCTCGCGGCCGCGCGCATCGTACACGGCGATGCGCACGCGGCCGGGCTCATCCAGCTCGTAGGCGAACGTGGTCGACGGGTTGAACGGATTGGGGCGATTCTGCTCGAGGCGCAGGCCCGTGCGCGGGGCGGCGGGCGGGGCGACAGGCGCGGCGCTCACCGGCTCCAGCGCAAAGACCCTCACGGCGTGGCCGGCGAAGCCCAGATTCGCGATGCGTCCGTCCGCATCAACGGTGAACGTGCGCACGTCGGCCGCGTCGAGCAGGTCAGTGCCGCGGTACTGGCCCGGCGCCAGCGCCCACGCGGGGGCCGTCAGGGCAACAGCGCCCCGCGCGATGCTCGAAGTATTGGCCACGCACAGCAGCGACTGCGCCGGCGAGGCGGTCGAGTCCGCGCGCACGAACGCCAGCACCGGCGCCGCCGACGAGCCCAGCACCGCGCAGGTGCCGCGGCGCAGCGCGGGGGCGCCCTGGCGCAGGTCGACCAGGCGGCGGTACCAGTTGAGAAGCGAGCCCGCATCGGCGTCCTGCAGCGCGACGTTGTCCTGCTGCCAGCCCGTGCCCAGCGGCTGCCAGGGCGCGGCGGTGGAGAAGCCGGCATTCGCACCGTTCGTCCACTGCATCGGCGCGCGGATGTTGCGGTGGTCGCCGGTGCCGGTCATGCCCAGTTCCTCGCCGTAGTAGACGAAGGGCACGCCCGGCAGCGTCAGGAGCAGGCCGGCGGCCGCGCGCATGCGGCCGGGGTCCTGGCCGACGACGCTGTAGACGCGGTCCTGGTCGTGGTTGGTCAGGAACGTGCCCCACTGCGGGTAGCGGTAGGCGTCGCCGCAGACCTGCGCCAGCTTGCCGGACAGCCAGCCGGCGTCGCCGCTGTTCACGGCGCCGAGCACGGCGCCGGCCAGGTCGAACTCGAAGCAGAGGTCCAGCCGGCCCGCCGCAGAGTAGGGCGCCGCGGCAGTCGTCGAGGTCCAGGCCTCGCCGACGGTCATGGCGTCGGGCGCCACCGACTCGACGTGCGTGTTGAAGTCCTGCCAGAACTGCAGCGTGCCGGGCGTGTTCTGCAGCGCGCCCGGATCCTCGTCGATGTACAGCACGGCATCCAGCCGGAAGCCGTCCACGCCGATGGTGTCCAGCCAGTAGGTCGCGACGTCGAACATCTCGGCCTTCACCGCGGGCGTGTCGTAGTTGAGGTCGGGCATGCCGCTGGTGAACAGTCCGTAGTAGTACGAGGGGGTGCCCTGGCGATGCCACACCGTCTGGCCCCAGGGCCCCGTCTCGCCCGGGTTGCTCGCCGACCAGCGGTACCAGTTGCGCCAGCCGGCCTGGTTGTTGCGCGAGGCGACGAACCACGGGTTGTCGCTGCTGCTGTGGTTCATCACGAAGTCGATGATCACCTTGATGCCGCGCGCGTGCGCCGCGGCGAGGAAGGCCTGGAAGTCGGCCATCGTGCCGTAGTCCGGCTCGATGGAGCGGTAGTCCGTCACGTCGTAGCCGTGGTAGCTCGGCGAGGCGTTGATCGGCATCAGCCACAGCGCGGTGACGCCCAGGTCGTCGTCGGTGTCCGGGTCGCCATCGTTGAGGTAGTCCAGCCGCTGCGTGAGGCCCGGGAAGTCGCCGATGCCGTTGCCGTCGCTGTCCTGGAAGCTGCGCACGAAGACCTGGTAGAACACCGCGTCGTTCCACCAGTGCAGCTCGGGCACCTGCGGTTCGGTGGCGCCGCCGCCCGCTTCGCGCTCGTTGTACCAGACGTCGATGAGGTTGGCGCCATCGACGACGGTGTACGTGCGGTTGTTGCCGACGCCGGGAAACTCCTCGGTGCCGTCCCACTGGCCGTTGATGCGGAACTTGTACTCGAGGTAGTCGCCGGCGTTGAAGCCGCCGAGCGTGACGACGTAGGTGGAGTCGCCGTCGGCATCGGCGAGCGGCGTCAGCGTGCCGCCCCAACCGTTGAAGCTGCCGGCAAGGTCGACCGAGTCGACGGCGGGGTCGAAGTTGCCGGCCTGGACCTGGGTGGCCATGCGGACCTGGAAGGTGACGTCCAGGGCCAGGGCGGCGGAAGCCTGAAGGCATGCGGCGACCGCCAGGTACAGGGCGGCGGCGCGGGTCATCGTGCTGCGGGAAAGGTGCACGGGGGCGACTCCTGTATGTGAGTAGCGGGCGACCAGCGAGCGCGCGGCTCCGGCACCGGCCGGTGCGGGGCGGTCACAATCATAGCACGGCAGGAGTGGGCGTGCCTGCCGGGTGCTCCAACCCGAGGGCACATTCGGCTTGCCGGGCGCGTGGCCGGTCGGCGATAATCGCCCGACCATGATCAATATCCCCAGTTACGAGGTGGCCGGCCCATGCCTTCACGAACAATCCGCTCGCGCACGACCCCTGCCCGTCGACGTCCGGAGGTCCACGGCGCGCTGGTCCTTGCCGTCGCCCTGACCGGCATCCTGGCTCGGCCGACGGTCGCGTGCATCGACTACGGCGCGTACCAGCACTGGGTCACCAGCCTCGCCTTGTCGAGTCTGGCGCTGGACGTGGTGTGTGTCGGCGACCTCGCGTACGTGGCCAACGGCGCCGCGGGCCTGCAGGTGATCGACGTTTCCGAGCCGGAGAATCCGCGCATCATCGGCCATGTCGCCCTCGCCGGCACGGCCTACGATGTCGTGGTCCGGGACAACCTGGCCTACGTCGCAGTCGGCTCGGCCGGTCTCATGATCGTCGATGTGTCCGACCCGGCCGCTCCGCTTGTCGTCGGGGGAGTGGATATCGCGAGCAGCGTCTACAAGGTGGAACTGGCCGGCGAGGTGGCCTGCCTTGCCGCCGCCGGAGACGGCGTGGTGACGGTCGATATCGTGGACCCGCAGGATCCGAAGGTCCTGGGCGTCGCGTCGGCGGGGGGCATTGTCGAGGCCATCGCCGTCAGCGGCGACATCGTGCTGGCCACGGTGAACTGGGGCGGCCTCGCGGCGTGCGACATCAGCAATCCTGCGACCCCGCAGTGGGTCTCGCAGGTGTTCATCCCCGGTGATCCCTTCTCCGTCGCCGTGCACGGCGATCTTGCGCTGGTCGGCGGGGCCTGGGCCGGGCTGGTGATCGTCGATATCGCGAACCCCGGGCAGATGGTCGTCGCGGCCGAGATCGACCTGCCGCACGAGGTGAAGCGCATCCGCTTCGACGGTGATCTCGCGTACGTCGCCATGATCCTGGCGGGCGTGCATGTGCTGGATGTCTCCGACCCCGTCAATCCCGTGTCGCTGGGCGGTACGGGGTTGGGATGCCATACCCATGGCGTCGACCTTGCGCGAGGATTCGCCATCGTGGCCGGCGGTGAATGCGGGATCCATGTCGTCGATGTCGCGACGCCGGCGGGGGCGCCACAGGGCGTCAACGTCGTCACGCCGGGACGGGCCTCGAGCCTGGCGGTGTCGGGCAGCCTTGCCCTGGTCGCCGACTCGAGTGCCGGCCTGACCCTGGTGGACATCGGTGATCCGACGCAGCCGACGCTCATCTCGTCGCTGGACACGCCGGGAACCGGCCGCGACGTCCAGTTCGCGGGCGGCCTCGCCTGCGTGATCGACGACTACAACCTGCACATGGTCGACATCTCCAATCCGGCGCTCCCGGCATTCCTGGGCAGCGCGCGGACCGCCGGTTCAGGCTGGCGCGCCGCCATCGACGGGCAACTCGCCTGGGTCGCGGTGGCCCTGGCCGGGCTTCAGGCCTTCGACATCTCGGACCCGGCCTCGCCACAGCCGGTCGGGATCGTCGACCTGCCGGGCGAGGCGTTCGACGTCGTCCTGGCCGACGGCTACGCCTGGGTGGCGAACCTGACCGACGGGCTGCAGGTGGTGGACATCGCCGATCCCGCCGCCCCGCGCCTGGTCGGAAGCGTGGACACGCCGGGCCGGGCGAGCGGCATCCAGGTCGCGGACGGCCTGGCCTACATCGCCGACGGGATCAACGGCCTGGTGGTGGCCGACATCTCGGATCCGGCCGATCCGAGGATCATCGGCACCGCGGCGACCGGCGGCAAGTCCCAGGGACTGCATGTCGTCGGTCACCTGGCGTATGTCGCGAACTGGGATTCGGGGCTGCGCATCCTGGACGTCTCCGACCCGGAGCACCCGCGCATGATCGGGGGGAGCTGGCTGCCGGGGCTGCCGATCGAGACCTTCGTGCTCGGGGACCATGTCCTGGTCGCCGACTATGACGACGGCGTGCGCATCGTCCCGGCGCAGTGCGAGGGCGGAGTGCCGATCTACCTGGCGTCGCTGACCGCCGAGCGGAACGGGCGGACAGCGGCGATCTCGTGGTCGGTGGGATCCACGGCGGGCCCTGCCGGCTTCTCGGTCTGGCGCGAGACGCCGACCTCCGCCCGCCGGAGACTCGGCGACGCCGTCCTCGTTGGCGCCGGTTCGTGGTCGTTCCTCGACGTCGCCCCGCCGGACGGTCCGGCCGACTACTGGCTGCAGGAGTCCGGCGCCGATGGCGGCGTCTGGCTGGGGCCCGCGCGTCTTGCCGCCGCACAGTTGCCGGCGGCGGTGCGGCTCTTCCAGAACGAGCCCAACCCGTTCAATCCGGCGACGGTGATCCGCTTCGAAATGTCCCAGGCCGGACCGGCGCGACTGGCCGTCTACGACCCGCGCGGCGCCCTGGTGGCGGTGCTCCTGGACGCGGACCTGCCGGCCGGCGCCGGGCAGGCCACCTGGGACGGCGTGGATGCCGCCGGCCGTGACGCGCCGTCGGGAACGTACCTGGCGCGGCTGGAAACCGCCGCCGGGGTGCGGGTCGTGAAGGTGACGTTGGCGCGATAGGGGCCGACCCGGCGCGGAATCGCTGCAGGGTGCGCACGTGCGCCGGCGCACGTGCGCCTGCATCGACACTCGTCACGCTTATCGCCGGACTCAGCGATACGTCGCCTTGAGCGCCCCGAACGCGCGCGCCTCGTTCGCCACGCTGCCCACGCACGCCGCGACGACGTTGTCGACGTTCACGTTCCAGTCGTCCTGGTCCGAGGCGACGGTGGCGGTGGCCGCGATCACCAGGGTGTGCACGCCGCAGCCGACCTGCACGCTGACATGCGCCCAGTCGTTGCGGTTCAGCGGGCCGTGCGTGAACGAGTGGGCCAGGTCGCCGTCGACGTTCACGATAAACGTCACCGGCGGGCCGTTCGTGTTGATGAGGCGGTCGAGCTGGATCTCGCAGGTGCCGCCCTCGCCCTCGGCGGTGCACTCGAAGGTCTGGGAGATCGAGGCGGTGCCCGTGAGACCGCCGGTGATGGTCACGACGCGGCGCAGGTTCACCGAGAAGTCGGGCAGGCCGAAGGCGGTGAACTGGATGCCGGCGGTGCCGGAGGTCGCGGGGGTCCAGCCGGTGACGCCGGCGCTGAAGTCGCCGTTGACGACCTGGGCTGAGGCGGTGGCGGCGAGCAGGAGGCCCAGCAGGGCGAGGGTGGCGAGTCGGGCCATGGTGTTGCGCTCCCGTAGGCAAGGGCCGGTCGAGGATCCGGGGGGACTGCCTTCAAGTATAGCACACCAAAATGGTGGTCTTATCGGCAAAGATAGTGGCAGAATGCGGCGCTTCGCTCAGTCCTCAGCCGGATCTTCGCGCCGCACCGCCGGCGCCTCGACCAGGTCCGTGGTCTGCTCGCAGCGCGCGCACGGTTCGCCGCGCAGGTGGCCGTGCAGGTACTGGTGGAAGTGTTCCAGGAACGGCGTGGCGTCCGCGCGCCCGTGCTCGAGGAACGAGAGGTAGGCGCCCAGCCGCTGGAGCGTGTCCTGCCCCAGGACGTGCTCGATCTCGCACGCCTCCAGCCCCGCGATGGGCGGCGACACGTCCAGCACCTCGACCAGGAAGCGCTGCAGGATGTCGAAGCGGTCGTTGATCTCGCGACCGAGGCGCGCCCCGCGCGAGGTGAGTCGCACGCCGCCGTAGGCCTCGTGCAGGACCAGGCCCCTGCCCTTCAGCGTGCCGATGGCCTCCGACACGCTCGGCACGGTCACCTCGAGCGCGCGCGCGATCTCCTTCATCGGCACCTCCACCGACTCGGCCGGCGCACCCTGCGCCGAGGCCTGCTGGTAGATGGCCTTCAGGTACATCTCGAGCCGTGGTGACAGGTTCTGCTTCATGCCCGCGCGCACCTTCCCCGGGGGCCGACCGGCCTCCCGTCGCCAATGTCACAAAGATAACACAAGGGCGCCCTAACTTTTTCGTTTGACATTCGGCGGGGGTGGCAATTAGAGTTCGGGCACCCGAAGTTTCTCGATGCGACGAGGTGGCCCGGTCGGGAGTTCCGCGAATGAGCGCAGCCATTCAGTGCGATGCCGACGCGGCGGCTCACAATCGCCAAAGTTCGGGCTGCCATACTTTGATGGCGGTGGCGGCCTTGCTCCTGGTGCTGGCCGCCGTCGCCGCGCCGTCGCCGGCCACGGCGGCGATCGCGGGCACCGCCGCCGCCGACACCACGGCCGTCCCCGCGCGCCGGGCGCCGCCGTCGGCCGCCCGCCGCGACTCGATCCCCGTGTTCACGGTGCCCGAGGTCATCGTCACCGGCGACCGGCCCGACCCGTTCGCCGGGCAGGCGCAGGTGACCAGCGAGCGGGCCGCGCCCGAGCTGCGCGCCTTCCAGCCGCTGACCCTGGGCGATGCGCTCGTCACCATCCCGGGCGTCGACGTCACGCGCACCGGACCGTGGTCCGCGCGCCCGACAGTGCGCGGGCTGTCGGGCAACCGCGTGCTGGTGATGGTCGACGGCGTGCGCCTGAACTCCGGGCGCGGGCACGGCGCCGAGCCCGGGTTGATCGGGCTGGCCGAGGTCGAGGGCGTGCAGGTGACGATGGGCTCGTCGAGCGCGCGTTACGGCTCGGATGCGATGGGCGGCGTCGTGGACATCGCCACGCGCAGGCCGCTGCTGTCCGCGACGTCCCGACTGCGCGGCGCGCTGGCGGCGGCGGCAGCCGGGCCCGGCGGCTCGGCCAGCGGCAGCGGCGCGGTGCGCTGGCTGCGGCCGTCGGTGGGCTTCGAGCTGACGGGCGGGCTGTCGCGCCTGGGCGCGCTGGAATCGGCCGCCGGGACCGTCGACAACAGCGGCTTCCGGCAGGAGAACTACGCGGCGCGCGCGCAGGCGCGGCACGGCGACCTGGAAGTCGACGTGCAGCACACCTACGGGGCGGCGCGCGACATCGGGCTGCCGGCCTTCGCCTCGCCGGCCGGCGGCAGCGCCGAGTACCCGCTGCGCGACCGCCGCGCCACGCGCGTGCAGGTGGACGTGGACCGGCGCGGCGCGCGGCCCGCGCTGCAGGTGCTCGGGTCGTGGCAGGACCAGGAGACGTCGTTCATCGAGACGACCGTCGACAGCGCCTTCGTGCGGCGGCGCTTCGTGGGCCTGACGACCAACGTCGACAACCAGCTCATCCGCTCGCGCGCGCTGGCGCTGGACCCGGTCGTGACCGTGGAGGGCGCCGTGCGCCTGACGGTCAGTGGCCACTGGCTGCGCGAGGAGACGACGGGACCGGGCCTGATCGAGCGCACGGTGTCCGATGCCTCGGGCGCGGTGGTCTCGGTCGACACGCTGGCCGCCGAGAACGTGCCGCCCTCGACGCGGCGCGGCCTGGCCGGCGGCGCCGGGCTGGAGGTTCCGGCCGGTCGCTGGTCGTTCGACGCGCAGGCGCGCTACGACCATTTCCGCACCCGCACCGACTCGACCGCCGTCAGCACGCAACCGGCGCGCGCCCGCTCGGACCACGCGGCCAGCTGGTCACTGGGGGCGCGGTTCCGCTTCGAGGACCGGCAGTGGGGGCAATGGGAACCCTACGCCACCTGGTCCACCGGCTTTCGCGGTCCCAACCTGGACGAACGCTACTTCGACGGCGTGATCCACGGCGGCCTGCGCGTGTTCGGCAACGCGGACCTGGAGCCCGAGAGCAGCCGCGGCGTGGAGGTGGGCATCCGTGCGCGCGACCTGCTGCGCGGCCTCGTGCCCACGCTGCGCGTCTCGCTCTATCGCCAACGGGTGGAGGACCTGGTGTCGCTGGCCTACCTGGGGCAGCTCTACCTGGTGCCCCGGTTCCAGTACGTCAACGTGGAGCAGGCGCGCCTCGACGGGCTGGAGTGCGAGCTGGGGGTGCGGCTCGGAGATGCGCGCCTGGACCTGGGCGCCGCCTTCCCGCGCGGCCGCGACCTGGCCACCGGCGCCGACATCACGGACATCGGGCGCGCCAGCGCCTCGGCGCGGCTGTCGGTGGAGCTGGGCCATCGCCTGCATGACGCGCGACTGGCGGCGCAGCATCGCTGGTTCGCGCGCATCGACGACGACAGCGACTTCCTGGACGCCGACGAGGCCTCGGTCACCTCGCTGGAACTGAGCGCGCCGGTCGCCGGCTGCCGCGCCGCGCTGTCGGTGCAGAACCTCTTCGACCGCTTCTACGCTCAGCAGCTGAGCATCATCCCCGAGCCCGGTCGCACGGTGGCGTTCTCGCTGTCGCGCGAGTTCACGACGGCGGCGCCGTGAGCGCGGCGCCCGCAACCGGAAAGGACGGCACGGCCATGAGTCATCGCCTCGACAACGGAGGCCGGCGCGCTCCGGCGCGGGCCGCATTCCCGACCGGCTGCCTGGCCCTGGCGGCGCTCGGCGTGCTGGCGGCCGCGCCGGCCGCGGCGCGCGAGCGCCCCAACCCGGCCGGACGGCTGGTGCTGGACCCGGCGGCGCCGCTGCCGCTGGACGCAGGTATGGACACAGGTCACGCGGCGAAGGGCGCTCCCGCGGCGCCCGCCCCGCTGCCGGCCGGCGCCGAGCTGCTGGGCGCCACCTGGTATGACCTGCAGGACATGGGCTCGCTCGGCACGCGCATCGCGCGCGCCGCCGACGGCACGGTGCACGTCGTCTTCCAGGACGACTTCTGCGAGCTGGACACGCAGGCCGGCTGCCCGCCGAACCTGTCGCTGCCCAACCCGTTCCCGCAGCGGGCGATGGCGC
>JADHED010002140.1_pt1 | contig 14475 bp, 14 predicted proteins | sample 8952041 | NCBI WGS metagenome assembly JADHED01 (sample SAMN16124423, study PRJNA663239) | bioreactor sludge metagenome | isolation source: sludge (control) | place: India:Bengaluru | collected 2018-09-08
CGGCGCAAGTGGGACTATTCGTACAACGTCTTCACGTTCGACCAGGTCGTCGACTCGGTCGCGACGACGGCCTCCAGGCCGCTGAACCAGAGCACGTAGTCGTACACGTCCTCGGTCCAGCTCGGCGGGTAGAACACCGTCGGCCCCACCCAGAACCAGACAGGGGCGCCCGGTTCATAGCCAGTGATGGTCATGGTGACCGGCTCGCATTCGGCCGTGGCCTGCTGGACGATCTCGTCTTCGAAACAACTCTGCGGGAAAAGCTCGAGAATGCGGGTTTCTTCTTCGGCGTCGAGGGTCGCCTCGATGGCGCCGGCGGCGCCCATGGCGAGAAGATACCAGTCGGTATCGCGCCGGCCCTGAGGGCCGAAGTCGTACCAGCCGCTCACGCCACAAATGACCGCCTGGCCATTTGCATTGCCGACGATGGTCTGGAATGGCGGTGCGAAGCCGCTAGTGTCACAGCCCCCGTTCCAGCTGTCGATATAGTCTTCGTGCAATGGAGGCTCGCCTTCCAACAAACCCTCGGCTGGGCAAACGAGGTCACACTGCTCCCGCGCCTCGACGGACAGGGTGTACTCACCGTGCGCGCTCCCGAAACCGTCGATGACGAGGTAATAGACGCGGCTCGCCTCGAGCACCGCGCCGTCGATCCGCGAACGATACTCGCCGCACGGTTCGTCGAAGTAGTAGTCGTCGTTGCAGGCGACGAGGTGGAGATCGTCGTCGTAGATGTAGGTCTTGGTGTCGTACGCCGAGCCGCAAAGGTCGACGATGATGACCTCGTCGGTGGTCGGCTGATATGAATAGACGACGTCTGTCGACTGGCTGTCGTAGGGACATAACTCGTCGTAGTCATCGGTGTAGCCGGTCGTCGTGCCGGTGGTTGCGAAGGGCAACGTCGCGATGACGACGGCCGTCTCGATGGTATCACCACCCTGGCGCATGGGATCAGGGGCGTTCGACGTGGCCATGGACGGGCGCTTGGGCGGGGCTTGATTTCCTAATTCACTGGCAATTGCGGAAATCGCGAGGAGCAGGATGCAGGTGATGGCGATGGTGGCTTTCATGGTTCCTCCCCCTAGAGTGCTATTGAGAATAGCACGTCACCCCCTCCCCGCAAGCTCAAAATGGCCCACTTGCGCCGGCGCAAGTGGCTCTAACCTATGGACTTAGGCGGTGCTAGCTCCACCCTGTCCGTCAGCGCCGTCGTCACGGTGAGCGTGACGAACCAGATGACGACCCAGCGCAACCGGCTCCACGGCACGCCGCCGGCTTTCAGGACCAGCGCCACGAAGATCGCGAACAGGAACGCGAACATCGCCGCGAGGATGCGCTGGCGGCGCGAATACGTCAGCTCGGTGCCGCAATGCGGACAGGCCCAGCTGTTGCGCACCCAGGATGACGCCTTGAAGGCATTGCGATGGCAACGCGGGCACTGCAATCGGGTCGTCATGCTCTCGATCTTACTCCCGCCGCCTCCGCCGGCGCAAGCGCGTGCACGAAACCGTGACAGCGGCTGCAGAGGGTGACCAGGTTGTCCACGCGGTTCGTGCCACCGAGGTGGCGGGGTTTGACGTGGTGGACCTCGAGGAAGCTCGTCGCGCCGCAACCCGGGGTGGTGCAGCGGTGCCGGTCGCGCGCGAGCACGGCGGCGCGCACCGCGGGCGGGATGGTGGCGCGGTTCGGGCCGCCCGGTGCCTGCACGCGCGCGTCCTCGGCGAGAGCCTCGAATTGCGCCGGCGCAAGTGCCTTCTCGCCGCGGCCGGTGACCACCGCGGCGGCCTCGCAATCCGGACACTGGCGCACGACGATCTGGACGCCCGGACCACGCGGGCGCGCGGACGCGCCGGTTTCGACCAGCGCTTCCAGCCCCGCGAGCACCAGGTCCATGCGGTCGGCGCCAGTGGGCACCAGCCCCAGCTTGTGGGCTTTCTCGACCAGCGCCTCGAAGCGGGCGAGCTGGACGGCGGTCGCGCGCAGGCTGATGGTCGTCGGCGGGGCCACCGCTGAGACCGCCGGCGTCTCCAGCGCCAGCTGCGCCGCCGGCTCGACCGGCCGCCGTTGCCGCGCTCGCCTCACCTCCTGCTCCAGTTCGCGACGACCCGTCGTCGTCGCCTTCTCCACCCACGCGATCTGCGTCTCCGGAGTCGCCACCCGCGCCACCTGCTGCGCCTTCGTCCAGCCGATCTCACCCGCGACCACGGCCTCGCGCAGGGCCGGCAGGCGGTCGAGGTCGTCCGCCAGGCGCTTGAATTGCCAGTAACGGTTGCGGCTGAAGCCGAGCCCCTGGGTGGCGTAGAGTACGAGGCTGGCGTGGCCGAGCTGGCGATATAGCCGGCGGCGCTGGACCTCGGCGAACCACAGCACGGCGCACTCGCGAGCGCGGTCGCAGGCGGCGAGAGCCTGGCGGAGGGACTCGTCGACGCGGGCGGCCGGACGACCGGCGACGAAGGTTGGCAGGGCGATCATGGGCGCGTCGTTTCCGGGAGGAAATCCGCGGGAGGATCCGTAGCGAAAATATAGCGAAATCACGCCACAACCGCAAGCGAAAAAACGCGGAAATATTTTGATCAAACTAGTTCATCGCGCCGCTCCCCGCCTCTCCTCCCACCACCCATAAACCACCGGCATCACCACCAGCGTCAGCAAGGTGCACGTCACCAGCCCGCCCATCACCACCACGGCCAGCGGCTTCTGGATATCCGCCCCCGATCCGGTGGCGTAGAGCATCGGCAGGTGCCCGATGAAGCTCGTCAGGGCCGTCATCACCAGCGGTCGGAACCGCACGTCGCACCCCTGCATCACCGTCTCGGAGACACTCCGCCCTTGCTCTCGCAGCTGCCGGAAGAACGCCACCAGCACCACGCCGTTCTGCACGGCGATGCCCAGCAGCACGATGAATGCCACCGCGGCCGACACCGAGAGCGGCATCCCGAAGGCCACCACCGCGATCACGCCGCCGACCAGCGCGAAGGGCAGGTTCAGCAGCACCAGGAAGGCGTGGCGGAACGACCCCAGCGCCAAGTACAGCAGGATCATGATCAGCAGCAGCGCGATGGGCACCACGATCGCCAGCTGCCGCATCGCTCGCTGCTGGTTCTCGAACTGCCCGCCGTACTCGACCCAGTAGCCGGGCGGCAGCGCGCTAGCGAGCGGCGCCACCACGGCCTGCACGTCCGCGACGAAGCCGCCGAGGTCCCGCCCGCGCACGTTGGCCTCGACCACCACGCGGCGCATGCCGTTCTCGCGGCTGATCTGCGCCGGCGCCTCCACCAGGTGGAACTGCGCGATGTGCGCGAGGGGCACGCGCTCGCCGCCGGGGACCGGCACCAGGAGTCGTTCCAGTTCGGGGATGTCGCGGCGGGCTGCTTCCGGGAAGCGCACCACCACGGCGAAGCGCCGCTCGGCCTCGATCAGGGTCGTCGCCTGGCGGCCGGCGACGGCGGTCTCGATGGTGTCGTTGATCAGGCCGACGTCGATGCCGTGGCGCGCCGCGGCCTCGCGGTCGATGACGACGTCGAGCTGGGCCATGCCCGAGACCTGCTCGACCTTGAGGTCCTCCGCGCCGCGCACGCCGCCCATGGCGGCGGCCGCCTCGTCGGCGAAGGCCTTGAGCACCTCCAGGTCGGGCCCGAAGGCCTTCACCGCGAGGTCGCTCTTCACGCCCGAGATCAGCTCGTTCACGCGCAGGGCGATCGGCTGCGAGAACGAGTAGCGCAGGCCCGGCACCTCGGCAAGGTCGGCCTGGATGGCGGCGACCAGTTCCGCCTTGCTGCGGCCGCCGCGATTCAGCATCACGAACACGTCCGTCTGCTCCGGCCCCATGGGATCCTCCGAGATCTCTGCACGACCGGTCTTGCTGACCACGGTCGCGACCTCGGGGAACGCCAGCAACCGCTTCTCGAGGAACTCCGCCACGCGCACCGAGCCCTCGAGCGACGCATTCGGCAGGCGCACGACGTTGATCGCCAGCGAGCCCTCGTCCAGGGGCGGCATGAACTCGGTGCCGACCAGTGGCACCATCGCGAAGGCTACCGCCAGCAACGCGCCCGACGTCGCCAGCGTCCGCACGCGGTGGCGCATCGCGTGGCCGAGTAGCCACAGATACCCCGCATGGAAGCGCTTCACGAAGCCGAACTCGCGCTCCGGCGACTGCCGCAGCAGGAGATCCGCCAGCGCCGGCACCGCCGTGAGGGCCACCACCAGCGAGACCAGCAGCGCGATGAGCATGGTCAGGGCCAGCGGCGCGAACATCTTGCCCTCGATGCCCTGCAGCGTGAACAGAGGCACCAGGGTGATCGCGATGATGAGCACCGAGAAGGCGACCGGCCGCGCCACCTCGACGACCGCCCGCACCACCACGGTCCGTTGCGACTCGCCGGCCGCGACACGCGCCAGGTGTCGCCGCACGTTCTCCACCACGACGATGGACGCGTCCACCACCATGCCGACCGAGAACGCCAGCCCCCCGAGGCTCATCAGGTTCGAAGACAGCCCCACCTGTCCCATGACGATGAAGCTGATCAGGAAGGTCAAGGGCAGCGAGAAGACCACGATCAAGGCCGTTCGCAGCTCCGCCACGAAGAGGAACAGCACCAGGATCACCAGCAGGCCGCCCTCGAGCAGAGCGTGGATCACGGTGTCGATGCAGGCCTCGATGAGCGAGGTGCGGTCGTAGAAGACGTTGATCTTCGCGCCGGGCGGCAGCGTGCCGCCGATGCGGTCCACCGCGTCCTTCACCCGGTCGACCACGTCCTTGGAGTTCGCCCCCTTGAGCATGATGACCATGCCCGCGACCACCTCGCCCCGACCGTCACGCGTCACCGCGCCCTGGCGCGGCTCCGCGCCGATCACCACGTCGGCCACGTCGCGCAGGTACACCGGCGCGCCGTCCGCCGCGGCGAGCACCACGCGCTCGATGTCGGGGATGTCGGTCAGCAGCCCCACGCCGCGCAGGTACACCTGCTCCCAGCCGCGCACCACCACGCCGCCGCCGGCGTTGGCGTTGCTTCGCTCGAGCGCGGCGACCACATCGGTCGAGGAGAGGCCGTAGGCAAGCAGCTTCTCGGGATCCAGCAGCACCTGGTACTGCTTCACCTCGCCGCCGAAGCTGTTGACCTCGTTCACGCCGGGAATGGGCTTGAGCAACGGCGCCACGATCCAGTCCTGGATGGTCCGCAACTCCATCGCGTCCAGCCCCTCGCCCTCGAGGGTGTACTGGAAGATCTCGCCGAGGCCCGTGCTCAGCGGGCCGAGTTCAGGCTCGACGTCCGGCGGCAGCTGCTCCCGCGCGGCCGCCAGCCGCTCGAAGACCACCTGGCGGGTCCAGTAGACGTCGACGCCGTCCTCGAAGACGATGACCACCTGCGACAGGCCCGCCTTCGACAGCGACCGCACCTGCGTCACGCGCGGCAGGCCGCGCATCACCTGCTCGATGGGATAGCTCACCCGCTGCTCGACGTCCACGGCCGCGAGGCCGGGCGCCTGGCTGAGGATCATCACCTGCGTGCTGGTGACGTCGGGGAAGGCGTCGATCGGCAGATGCACCCAGGCCGCCACGCCGCCGGCGACCAGGATGGCCGTCGCCGCGAGCACCAGGACCCTGTTGCGCAGCAACCATGCGATGGCTCTCACGACGGCCCCCTCAGTCTGCGCACCCCGCGCCCATCTTCGAGCGCAGGACGTCGGATTTCAGCAGGAACGACCCCTCGGCCACCACGGTCTCGTCGCCGTTCAACCCGGCGACGACCTCGATCCGGTCGCCCCACGCGCGTCCCGTCGTGACCGGCCGGCGGACATAGAAGTCGTCATGGTGGTGGACGAAGACGAAGGCGCGCCCCTCGTCCTCGAGCACCGCGTCGCGCGGGAGCGCCAGGGCAGTCTCGTCGCCGGGCAGCAGCAACTGCACGGCGGCGAACATCCCGGCGAGCAGCCGACCCTGCGGGTTGTCGACCCCCACGCGCAGCTTGACGGTGCGCGAGGCCTCGTCCATGACCGGACTGATGAAGTCCACCGTGCCGGGGAACTCCTCGCCGGGATAGGCCTTGACCGTCACCGTCGCCGTGGTGGTGCCGCCGCTCACGCGCGCCAGCTCGTGCTCGTAGACGTCGGCCCACACCCACACCGCGCCATTGTCGCCGACGGTGGCCATGGGCTCGCCGGGGCCGGCGATCTCGCCGTAGACCGCGTGGAGCGAGAGCACGGTGCCGTCGACCGGGGCCCGCAGGACCAGCCGGCCGCCGGCGTCCTCCGGGGACGACCCGAACTGCTGGAGCCGGACCGCCGCGGCGTCGACGCGGATCTGCGCCGCCTCGAGCTCCTGGTCCGCCGCGAGATAGTCCTTCTGCGAGGAGATCTGCTTGTCGCGCAGCATGGCCGCGCGCTCGTGGTTGCTCGTCGCCAACCGCAGCAACGACTGCGCCTCGCGCAGCGCCGCCTGGGCCTCGCCGGCGGCGGCGCTCTCGATCTCCACCAGCGGCGCGCCGCGCCGGATGCGGTCGCCGAGCGTCACGTGAACTTTGCGGACCACGCCCTCGACGGGCGGCGACAGATGCGTCACCCGGCGTTCGTCGAACTGCACCTCCCCCGTCAGGACCAGCGGCACCTGGATCCGCTCGCGGACCGGCGTCGCCGTCCGCAGCAATCCCTCGGCGAAGAGGCTCGCCGGCGCTCGGGCCACGCCCACCTCGTACCGGCACTCGTCGCAGGCGAACGTCTTGACGCCGTGCTCGCAGCTCGCGGCGAAGAGGTCGTCGACCGCGAGGTCGAGATCGGACGCCTCGGCCTCCTCCGCGTGTTCGTGGTCGTGCGCCGTCTCGGCCGGCGCCGGATCGCCCGACTTCTCGCACGACGCGAGGCCCGGCAGCAGCAACAGCAGGATCGCGAGGTTCCTCATGGCGTCTCCCCTTGCACCAGCGGCGGCAGCGCCGCGATCTCGGCCACGTCCACGGCGGCGAGCGCCGCGGCGAGTTGCAGGTCGTTCAGCTCACGGCGCGCGTCGAGTTGCTCGCGCTGCACCAGCAGCACCGCGTCGAGCGCGATCTCCCCGAGCCGGTAGCTCTCCTCGGCCAGCCCCACGCTGGCGTCCAGCGCCGCCGCCGCCTCGCCGGCGACGGTGTCGCTGGCGTCGCGCAGCGCGCGCTGGCGCTGCCAGGCCCGCGCGGCCTGGTCGACGACCGTCCGCTGCGCGGCGTCCAGTTCGATCGCGACGGCGCGCGCCTCGGCATCGGCCGCCCGGCGTTCACCCTGGCCGCGCGCGAAGAATGGCAGGCTGACGTTGAGCCCGAAGTGCACGATGTCGGCGTCCTCCTCCTGGCCCCAGCCACCGAACACGCCGACCTCGGGCCAGGCCGACGCGCCCGCCAGCCGGCGGACGGCCTCGGCCTGCGCCTGCCGGGCAGCCAGACCCGCCAGCGCCGGCTGCGCCGCGGCCGCCGCCTGCACCGCCGCGAGATCCGGCGGCGCGGGCCAGGCCAGATCGCCGGTCACGCCCGGCAACTCTTCGCCGGCCAGCCGCAGCGTCGCCGCCAGGTCGGCCAGCGCTTCCGCCTCGACGGCCGCCGCGCTCGCCAGCGCCGCCCGCGCTCTCGCCAGCGCGACGGTGGCCAGGTTGATCTCCAGGGCCCCCGTCTCGCCCGCCTCGTGACGGGCCCGCGCGATCTCGTGCAACCGCGCCTGCACCTGCGCGGCCTCGGTCGCGAGTTCCCTCGCGTGTCGGGCGTGCAGCGCCACCAGGTAACCGCGCGCGGCGCCGGCGACGACGGCGAGTTCAGTCTCGCGCAACGCGAAACCGGCCACGTCGCGGCCAGCGTCGGCGGCGTCGATCCGAGCGCCGCGCCCCGCGAGATCGAGACGCTGGTCGAGCCGCACGGCGCGGTCCCAGGTCTCTTCGGCCGGGGTCGAGCGTGGCCCGGCTTCCAGCTCCAGCTCGGGGTTGTATCGCCACGCGCGCGCCGTCGCCAGTTCGCCCTCGGCCACGCCCTGCCGCGCTCTTGCGGCCAGGATCACCGGCGCTCGCTCGCGGGCTATGGCGATCACCGCCTCGCGGTCGAGGGGGGCCGCCGCCGCCAGCGCGGTTGTCATCCATATGCAGATCGAGAACATCATCGAGCACCCTCCGGCACGGCACGACCTGGCGTCCGGTTCACCGTGAACCGGAGCCCCGACTCGTTCTGGTGCGAGGGATCAGATGCGCAGGACGGTGGGCCGCGAGGGCGGTGGGTCGGCGATCGTGACGACGGCCACGGGGCCGGGCGCGGGCGCTGGCGCGTCCACAACGGGGTCGACCGGGGCCTGGTCCGCGACCGGTGTCGGCGCCGCCTTGGCCACGGCGGACGCGGGCAGGCCGGGGTCGTCGCTCACGGGTCCGGAGAGAGCGCAGCAGGAGCACGGGTCCGGGCCCGGGGACGCGGGCCCGCAGGGCTCGTCGCAACAGAGGGGATCGCAGCAGCCGGGGTCGCCGGCCAGGGCGCTACCCGCCACGGCGCTTGCGGCCCACAGGACGAGGATCAGACGAAGACGAGCGTTCATGATCCGCGCAAGATAACCGGCGAATTGCGCCGGCGCAATCCCGGCGACCATGGTAGGGAAGGACGTGACCGGCGGGGACGACCCCACGGTCGCCGGGCATGCCTGACGAACGGGATCGCGAGGCGCGCGGTCAAGGGCTCAGCGCGTCTGTGCGACCTGCCAGCCCTGCGCCGCGAGGAGCGCCGGGACGCCGTCGTCGCCGACGAGGTGCGCCGCGCCGACCACCACGAACCACGTCGCCGCGCCAGCGCCGGCGCGGCGGTCGATGGTCTGTGCCATCTGCCGGTTGCGCGTGCCGAGGATCGCCTCGTGAAATCCCACCAGGCGCGGGTCGTCGAGCCACTGCTCGGAGATGAGGGCCTCGATCGCCGCGGTGTCGCCGGCGCGCCAGGCGGCGACCATCTCGGAGAGGATCCGGCGCATCTCGTCGCCGCTCTGGGCCAGGCTCTCGGTGAGGATCAGCTCCTCGACGCCGGCATCGTGGCCGAAGAGGGCGTCGATCTGCTGCTCGACCGTCTCGAGGTCCACCACCGGCACGCTGTCCGCGTGGGCGCGCGCGAGGAGATGGCGGTCGATGCCCTGGTCCGGGTCGAGGCCGACACTCTGCAATTCCATCATCGCGAGCATGACGGCCGCCATGGACGGCTTGAATCGCTCGAACATCGACAGCGGCAGGCTCCGCGCCGCGACGTGCGCCTCCAGGGCCTGCCAGGTCGCGGCGCTGATGTGGTCGCGCAGCGTCTCGCCCGCCGGATAGGAGCCCTTCTGCATGGCCAGCAACGACGCCTTGGCCGCCTTCGCCGGATCGGTGAGGTCGATCTCGCAGGCCAGGGTGTCCGCGCCGGCGAAGGCCGTCTCGATGCGCGGGTCCAGCGGATAGAAGTCCTCCGTGCCCACGTGCACGCTGCCGAGCAGCCAGACCTCGGCGTCGCCCCGCGACGCGTGCCAGAGGAAGAGCGGCTGCGCCGCGGCGCCGCCGGCGGCAAGGAGGGACATGATGACCAGAGGCAAGGGCTTCACGAGCGTCCTCACTTGCTCTTCTTCAGGTACTTGTAGAAGTCCGAGTCCGTCGACATGATCACGCGGCTGCTGCTGTCGATGACGGCCGGGTAGCTCTCCATGGTCTTCAGGAACTCGTACAGTTCCCGGGTCTCCGCGTTGCGATTGTAGGCCTTGGCGTAGATGCGGGCGGCCTCGCCGTCCGCCTGGCCCTTGATCTGCTCCGCCTGGCGGTAAGCCTCGGACTGGATGCGCAGCAACTCGCGCTCGCGCTCGCCGCCGATGCGGCTGGCCGCGCCCTCGCCCTCGCTGCGGAAGCGGTCGGCGATGCGCCGCCGCTCGGCGATCATGCGCTCGTAGACCTTCTGCTGCACCTCCTGGACGTAGTTGATGCGCTTGAACTGCACGTCGAGGATCTCGATGCCGAGATCCTGCGTGCGCGCCTGCGCGTTGCGCAGGATCTCCTCGCGGATCTCGCCGCGGCCGTTGACGATCGGCAGCAGCACGTTCTCGTCCATGGCCTCGGCCTCGGTCGCCTCGGCGGCCCGGTTGGTGCTGCGCACCACCTCGACGACGTCGTACTTGGCGATGGCGTTGCGGGTCTCGCCGTCGAGGATGTCGTCGAGGCGCGTCTGGGCGCCGCGCTCGTCGCGCAGGCGCTGGAAGAACAGCAGGGGATCGGTGATGCGCCAGCGCGCGTAGGTGTCGACCCAGATGAAGCGCTTGTCGCGGGTCGGCAGCTGGTTGGGGTCGCCGTCCCACTCGAGGAACCGGTTCTCGAATCGGTGGACCTGCTGGATGAGCGGCAGCTTGGCCTTCAGGCCGGGCGTGGTGATGGGCCGGCCGACCGGCTTGCCGAACTGCGTGACGATGACCTGCTGATACTCCGGCACGATGTACACGGATCCGCCCACCACCAGCAGGGCGAACGCCGCGACGAGAGCGATGGCGACGCCCTTCATTTCGCACCTCCGTCCAGATTCAGGAGAGGCACGATGCTGCGCAGATCGTCGTCGACGACCACCTTGTGGTGGACGTTGGGCAGCACGCTGCCGAGCGTCTCGAGATAGATGCGTTTGCGCGTCACGTCCGGCGCCAGGCGGTAGGCCTCGTAGATCTGCGTGAAGCGCGAGGAATCGCCGCGCGCCGCGTTCACCCGCTGCAATGCGTAACCCTCCGCCTGCTGGATCACCTGCAGCGCCTCGCCCTCGGCGCGCGGGATCACGCGGTTGTACTCGCTCTGCGCCTGGTTGATGAGCCGCTCCTTCTCCTGCTGAGCCTCGTTGACCTCGTTGAAGGAGGGCTTCACCGGATCCGGCGGATTCACGTCCTGCAGCACCACCTGCTCGACCTTGAGGCCGATCTCGTAATCCGTGCACAGCTGCTGCAGGCCGACCTGCACCTCGCTCGCGACCTCGGCGCGACCGATGGTCAGCACCTCGTTGACCGTGCGGTCGCCGACCACCCGACGCATCACCGCCTCGCTCATGCTGCGCAGGGTGCCCGTCGGCTCGCGGACCTCGAAGAGGAACTTGTAGGGGTCGACGATCCGGTACTGCACCACCCATTCCACGTTGGCGGCGTTGAGATCGCCGGTGAGCATGTTCGCTTCCGCCTCGTAGCCCTTGCTGGCGTACTCGCTGCGGACGTCGGCCTTCGTGGTGCGGAAACCGAACTCCTCCTTGAGCTGGCGCTGCACCGGCACCTTGAGCACCCGCTCGATGCCGTACGGCAGGCGGAAGTGCAGGCCGGGTTCGGAGCTGCGGACGTACCGGCCGAAGCGCAGCACCACGGCCATCTCCTCCGGCTGCACCTGGTAGAAGCTGGAGACCACCGCGCCGACGGCCAGGATCAGGACGAGGATGTTGCGCATCAAGGCGGGGCGCACGGGCGGGATGCGGATCTCGCGGGGATCGCGGAAGTCGGACATGTCGTACTCCTCGCCTGGTTTGAATCTGGCGATGTCATCACCTATCATGGAGCCGGCGACCATACCCTGTAAACCCCTGGATCATTCGCCCGCCGGCGAGGAGGCAATCATGGAGCACAAGCTGCCCGACCTGCCCTACGCCCACGACGCGCTCGCGCCCCACATCTCCCGCGAGACGCTCGAGTTCCATCACGACAAGCATCACGCCGCCTACGTCACCAACCTGAACAACCTGATCAAGGGCACCCCGCACGCGGAGCAGTCGCTCGAGGACATCGTCCGCACGGCGCCCGCCGGGGGCATCTTCAACAACGCCGCCCAGGTGTGGAACCACACCTTCTACTTCGCCGGCCTCAAGCCGGGCGGCGGCGGCGAACCCACCGGCGCGCTGCTGGACGCCATCAAGGCCCGCTGGGGCAGCTTCGGCGCCTTCCAGGAAGACTTCACCAAGTGCGCCGTCGGCACGTTCGGCAGCGGCTGGGCCTGGCTGGTGAAGACCCCGGAGGGCAAGCTCGACCTGCGGTCGACGAGCAACGCCGCGACCCCCCTGACCGGCGCCGACACGCCCCTGCTGTGCTGCGACGTCTGGGAGCACGCGTACTACATCGACACGCGCAACGCGCGCCCGAAGTACGTCGAGAACTGGTGGAAGGTCGTCGACTGGGACGGCGCGGCGAAGCGGTTCGCCGGCTAAGGGCACCATTGCGAGCCCCCGCGGCGGACCGCGGGGGCTATCTCGTCTCGGCCAGCTTCGCGAGCGCCACCGCGGCCAGCGCGTAGCCGAAGATCCCCGGCAAGCTCATGTTGCTCGGCTGGCGGCGGCGGACGCGGCCGCGGCGGTCGGGGTCGAAGTTCTCCGGATCCGGCTCCAGCGACGGCACGGGCGATTCCTCCGAGTACACGCAGGTGACCCCTCCGCGCACGCCGCGGCGACGCAGACGGATCCGCACCTGGCGGGCGAGCGGGCACACGCGCGTCGCCTCGATGTCCGCGACGCGCACCTGGCCGGGGTCCGACTTGGCGGCGGCGCCCATGCTGCTGAGCGTGAGCCACTGGTGCGCGAGGCCGTGCAGCAGGAGGCTGACCTTGCAGTTGAGACCGTCGATGGCATCGACGAGCACCGGATAGGACTCGCGCAACAACGGTGGCAGCAGGCTCGCCAGCGCCTCCGGCGCCAGGAACTCGGCCAGGGCCTCGACCTCGGTATCGGGACAGACTTCGCGCGCCCACTCCCCCAGGACATCCGTTTTGAAGCGGCCCACGTCGGCCGGCCCGGCCACCGGGTGGCGGTTGAGGGACGCGGTGGTGACGCGGTCGAAGTCCACCAGGAGGAGGCGGCCGACGCCGCTGCGGGCGAGGCTCACGGCGCAGTGGGCGCCGACCCCGCCAAGCCCGGCGACGATGACGCCGCCGGCGCGGATGCGCGCGAAGCCCTCGGCGCCGTAGAGATCGATGGTGCGGGTGAATCGTTGGTCCACGGGAACCTCAGAGGCCGAAGAGCGCGCGGGCGCTGCCGGTGGTGGCGGCGGCGACGACGGCCAGGTCGTCGCCGCGCAGGTCGGCGAGGGCCCGGGCGACGTCGCGCACGTGACAGGGCTCCGTGCGGGCCGCCTCGCGCTCGTGTAGGCCGATCGAGGGAGCATCGGTCTCCAGGACGATCCTGTCCAGCGGCACGCGGACCGCCGCGCGCCGCACCCGCTCCGCCTGCGGGCGCGTGATCGCCCCGCCGAGGCCCAGGTGCAGGCCGAGGTCGGTGAAGCGCGCGGCCAGGTCCGGACCGCGGCTGAACGCGTGCAGGACGCCCCGCAACCGCGGCGTGTACCGCGCCAGCAAGCGCGCGAGTTCCTCGAACGCGCCACGGCAATGCAGGATCACCGGCAGGCCGAGGTCGCGCGCGAGATCGAGCTGCACGGTCAAAGCGGCGACCTGCACCTCGAGCGAGGGCGCCGAGATCTTGGTGTCCAGGCCGATCTCGCCCACCGCCACCGCCCGCGTCGCCCGCAGTCGCGTCGCGAGCGCCGCGAGGTCGAGGGGCGCGTCGGCGACCCAGGGATGCAGGCCGAGCGCGGCCCGCACGCCGGGATGCGCGCCGGCGAGGCGCGCCGTGTCGTCCCAGCTCGCGACGTCATAGGCCGGGACGACGACGTCGTGGACGCCGGCCTCGGCGGCGCGGCGCAGGACCCCGGCGACGTCGTCCGCCAGGGGCGGCGAGTAGAGGTGGCAGTGCGTCTCGACGAGCATGCCGCAAAGGTAGCACGAACAGCCCCTGTCGCGAAAAGGACTATAACAATCTTCTTTATGTTCCCGGGCGGCGGGAGGCGTGCTAGGCTGCGGTCCGGAGGTGTCGTCGTGTCCGTCACGCAGTCGGTCTTCTATCGCCTCGGCGACCTCGCGGCGACCGTCCACCTGCGCCTCGTGATCGGTCAGGCGCAGAAGGGCGCGACCGTGGTGCAGATCGGCGGCGTCATGCTCGCGTCGTCGAACCAGGATGTGGTCGAGGTGGAGCTCGGCACCGGCGCCGAGCTTCGCGGCAAGAAAGTCTTCTGCACGACGGTGGTCACCGACATCAACCCGCAGACCAACTTGACGAGCGTCACCTGGGAGATCTCGGGCGGCCTCGCGGCCTTCACCAGGACCTGCACCGAGACGCTGGACCACGACGGCGACTCGGTGCTCTATGTGGCGGTCATCACCTGCCTGTGAGGTGCGTCGTGCGCATACCGATGGTCGTCGTCCTCAGCCTGTTCGCGGCCGCCGGCGCGGCGCAGCCCGATCTCGACCTGCTCCAGGCGCCCGCGTCGCCCGCGTACGTGTTGCTGGGCGTCGAACCGGCCTCGGTGGAGCGGCCCGGCGACCCGACGGACCTCGCGTTCTCGCTGCTGACCGCGACCGAGAGTCTGAGCGTTCTACCGCAGAACTACGCCGTGAGCTTCGCCCCGTACTGGTTGGCCGGCGCCGGCAAGCGCGTGACCTTCGACCAGTGGCGCCGCGAAGGCAACCTGGCCACCACCATC
>JADHED010002141.1_pt1 | contig 14467 bp, 13 predicted proteins | sample 8952041 | NCBI WGS metagenome assembly JADHED01 (sample SAMN16124423, study PRJNA663239) | bioreactor sludge metagenome | isolation source: sludge (control) | place: India:Bengaluru | collected 2018-09-08
ATGGCTCGCCACGGCGGCGGCGCGTTTTCCGGCAAGGATCCTTCAAAAGTCGACCGTTCCGCTGCCTACATGGGCCGCTATGTAGCGAAAAACATCGTCGCTGCCGGTCTGGCTGATCGCTGTGAAATTCAGGTTTCCTATGCGATCGGCGTTGCGGAACCGACTTCGATCAGCATCGAAACCTTTGGCACCGGCAAGATCGAGGAAGATCGCTTGGTCAAAATCGTGCGCGAACACTTCGATTTGCGCCCGAAAGGTCTGATCGCGCAATTGGGTTTGTTGAAGCCGATTTATCAACCAACCGCCGCTTATGGACACTTCGGCCGCAACGAAGCGACTTTCAGCTGGGAAAAAACCGACAAAGCCGAAGCGTTGAAAGATGCGGCCGGCATTTAATTGAGAACAGGAAATATCATGAGCCAACACGATTACAAAGTCGCCGATATGGCCTTGGCCGATTGGGGCCGCAAGGAAATCAAAATCGCTGAAACCGAAATGCCCGGCCTGATGGCCTTGCGCGCCGAATACGGCGCTTCGCAACCGCTGAAAGGCGCGCGCATCGCCGGTTGTCTGCACATGACCATCCAAACTGCGGTGCTGATCGAAACTTTGACCGCATTGGGCGCCGAAGTACGTTGGTCGTCCTGCAACATTTTCTCGACTCAGGACCACGCCGCTGCTGCGATTGCCGCGGCCGGCATTCCGGTATTCGCCTGGAAAGGTGAAACCGAAGCCGAGGCCGAGTGGTGCATCGAGCAAACCATCATCGGCCCGAACGGCTGGCGTCCGAACATGATTCTGGACGACGGCGGCGATCTGACCGTGATGATGCACGACAAATTCCCGGAACTGATGGCCGACGTCAAAGGCTTGTCGGAAGAAACCACCACCGGCGTGCACCGTCTGTATGAAATGGTGACCAAAGGTACTTTGAAAGTCCCCGCGTTCAACGTCAACGATTCGGTGACCAAGTCCAAATTCGACAACCTGTACGGTTGCCGTGAATCCTTGGTCGACGGCATCAAACGCGCCACCGACGTGATGGTGGCCGGCAAGATCGCCGTGGTCTGCGGTTACGGCGACGTCGGCAAGGGTTGCGCGCAATCGCTGCGCGGTTTAGGCGCAACCGTCTGGATCACCGAAATCGACCCGATCTGCGCCTTGCAGGCGGCGATGGAAGGCTACCGCGTCGTGACCATGGACGAAGCGGCTGCGCAAGCCAACATCTTCGTCACCGCGACCGGCAACGTTCACGTCATCACCCACGAACACATGAAGGCGATGCGCGATCAGGCCATCGTCTGCAACATCGGCCACTTCGATTCCGAAATCGAGATTGCCGCGATTCGCCAATACACTTGGGAAAACATCAAGCCGCAAGTCGACCATGTGATCTTCCCCGACGGCAAGCGCATCATCGTCCTGGCCGAAGGCCGTTTGGTGAATCTGGGTTGCGCCACCGGCCACCCCAGCTTCGTGATGTCCAACTCGTTCTGCAACCAAGTATTGGCGCAAATCGAACTGTGGAACAACGCATCGGCTTACGAAAACAAAGTCTATGTGTTGCCGAAAAAACTCGACGAAAAAGTCGCGCGTTCGCATTTGGCGCAAATTGGCGTCAACTTGACGCAATTGACTTCCGAACAAGCCGCTTATATCGGCGTGCCGGTCGAAGGGCCTTACAAGCCGGACCACTACCGTTACTAAAACGGGTCAAGCCAAAAAAAAGGGGCGCAAGCCCCTTTTTTTTGGCTATGCTTTGGGCTCGGCCCGGTATTCGAAGCGTCTAGCCGTAATCGGCAATAGCGCCCAGGTTCCGATGCCGTTCGATTGAAATGATGGAAGTTCGTCCCTACATTGAAGACGGGACATTTCCGGTTCCGAAACCGTTGCCATTAACCGACTCTGGAGGCCAACATGCCAATGATTTCAATGAATGCGCTATTGAAAACCCTTGCCGAGCAAGATGCGCAGATCAAAGAACTGAAAACTCAAATCGTCCAATTGCAATCGTTATTGGAGCATCAAGACCGAATAAAGCTCGCGAAAGAACTTGTCGACTTGGTGAGGCAGTACCCTGGGGCGCTGCATTATCCTATCGTGGCGTCAACCGAGACGCATTGACCCTTTCATGATGACCAATCAGCAACTGACTCGCCGCGACCTTGCCGTGCTTTGGCACCCTTGCACGCAAATGAAGGACCATGAGCAAGTACCGATGATTCCGATCAAATCCGGCCACGGCGTCTGGCTGGAGGATTTCGACGGCAAGCGCTATCTGGATGCGATCAGTTCCTGGTGGGTCAACTTGTTCGGTCACGCCAATCCGGTGATCAATCAAGCGCTCAAAACCCAGCTCGATACCTTGGAGCACGTGATACTCGGCGGTTTCACCCACGAGGCGGCGGTGGAACTGGCCGAAAAACTGGTCGAAATCACGCCGGCCGGCCTGGATAAATGTTTCTACGCCGACAACGGTTCGTCGGCGGTCGAAATCGCGTTGAAGATGAGTTTTCATTATTGGCGCAATCTCGGCCGGACGCAAAAGACCAAATTCATTACCCTGGAAAACAGCTACCACGGCGAAACCCTGGGCGCGCTGGCGGTCGGCGACGTCGCGTTGTACAAGCAAACCTACGCGCCGCTGTTGATGGATGTCATCACCGCGCCCAGTCCGGATTGCTATCACCGTGAACCCGGCGAAAGTTGGCGGGATTATTCTATCCGCCGCTTTGCCGACATGGAACGAATTCTGGCCGAGCATGCCGACGAGGTCGCGGCGGTGATCGTCGAACCCTTGGTGCAATGCGCCGGCGGCATGCGCATGTATCATCCGGTTTATTTGAGCTTGCTGCGCGCGGCCTGCGACCGCCATGGCGTGCATTTGATTGCCGATGAAATCGCCGTCGGTTTCGGCAGGACAGGGACTCTATTTGCGTGCGAGCAGGCGGACGTGAGTCCGGATTTTCTGTGTCTGTCCAAGGGCTTGACCGGCGGCTATCTGCCGTTGTCGGCGGTGCTGACGTCCGACGACGTGTATCGGGCGTTTTACGACGACTATCAAAAACTCTCCGCGTTTTTGCATTCGCACAGTTATACCGGTAATGCCTTAGGTTGTCGGGCCGCATTGGCGACCATAGGGCTGTTTCAGCAGCACGACGTGCTCGGCGACAATCGCCGCTTGGCCGCCAAGATGGCCGAGGTTGTCGAGCGTTTTAAAGATCATCCCCATGTCGGCGAAGTGCGGCAGACCGGCATGATTGTCGCGATCGAATTGGTCAAAAGCAAAGCGACTCGTGAAGCCTATCCGTGGCAGGAAAGACGCGGGCTGGCGGTTTATCGCCATGCGCTGTCGAAAGGCGTGCTGTTGCGTCCGCTGGGCAATGTCATTTATTTTATGCCTCCCTATGTGATCACCGAAGCGGAGATACAACTGATGGCCGAAGTCGCCTGGCAAGGCATACAACTCGCGACCCAACACTGATGCGCATTTCCCGTCTCTACGTCGCCGACTCGTTGAATGTCGGCAGCCGCGTCGAACTCGACGACGATGCCGCCCACTATGTCCGTAGCGTACTGCGCTTGAAACAAGAGCAAGGCATCGTGCTGTTCAACGGCCGCGGCGGCGAATATCTGTGCCGCTTCAGCGAAGTCAGCCGCAAGACGGTCCGCGTCGAAGTCGAGCGCTACATCGACCGCGACGTCGAGTCGCCGTTGTCGGTCAAACTGGGCTTGGGCATCTCGCGCGGCGACCGCATGGACTGGGCGGTGCAGAAGGCGGTGGAATTGGGCGTGACCAGCCTGACGCCGCTGGTGACCGAGCGTTGCGTGATCAAATTCAACGACGACAAGAAACAACAGCGCCAGCAGCATTGGCAACACATCGTTCAACATGCCGCCGAACAATCCGGCCGCACCCGCTTGCCGGCGTTGGAGCCGGTAGCGGCGATGGCCGAATGGGCGGACCGGCAGCAAGGCTTGAGGGTGTTTCTCGATCCGTATGCGCAACAAGCCTTGACCGATCTAGCCCCGGAAAATCGGCAAGTGACTTTGTTATCCGGACCGGAAGGCGGCTTTAGCGACCAGGAGCGGCAATATGCCGTGGCCGCCGGCTTTGTGCCGGTTAGGATGGGCGCAAGAATTCTCCGTACCGAAACCGCCGTGTTGGCGGCGTTGAGCGCCGTGCAAGCGCTGTGGGGCGATTTCCGTTGATGCGCGGCATAGTTTATGTGTTGACGCCGCTGGCGTTGTTGCTGGCCTTGGTGGCAGGCTCCAGTTTGTTGAGCTACGGAATTTTGCGCCTGACCGGCGATGTGCTGCCGCTGGCCAAACTAATCAGTAAAGCGACGCTGGTGTTGCTGTTGTTAAGTATTTTTCCGTTCAAGCGTTATTTGCGGCTGAGTTGGGCGGAGCTGGGTTTCGCGCCCACTGCGGTATTTTTTCGCCAGTTGGGCCTGGGCGTGCTACTCGGCTTGGCTACCCTGTTGCCGGTGTTGTTGACGCTATATGCCCTCGATGTTCAGGTTTGGGATGACGGGAGGCATTGGAGTCTCGGCAAATTAATCTGGAAAATCGCCGTGGCGTTATTCTTGTCGCTGTTGATCGGTTTGGGCGAGGAACTGCTGTTTCGCGGACTGCTGTTGAGTAGTCTGCGCCGCAGGCTGCCATTGCTGGCGGCTGTAGTGGTCAGTTCGCTGTACTTTGCTCTGTTGCATTTCCTGAAAAGCAAAACCCAGATTCCATACGACCAGCAAACTCCGGCCAGCGGTCTGTACTTGGCGATCGAGGCGTTCGGCAATTGGCTGAATCCCGAGATTATCAGTGCTTTGATCGCCCTGTTCATGGTCGGTGCTTTTTTGGCGGTGGTCAGGGTGTCGATTCCGAATAGTTTGGGCTGGTGCATGGGCTGTCATGCCGGATGGGTTTGGCAAATCAAGCTGGCTAAGGATTTGTTCAACGTCAATCCTCGGGCCGAACATCATTATCTGGTTAGCACTTACGATGGTGTGGTCGGGCCGTTGGTCGCGGTTTGGCTGGCGGTCGCGATTGCCCTATGGCTGTGGACGCGGAAATTTCAATCGGCTGTATCAACGGCATCCGAATGAGTTCGGCAAGGGGCGGGAATTGCCTTTTTCGTATTAGCGTTGTTTAATGTTGTGATGAAATATACCAACAGACACATTCTGGCCCGGAGGCCGAGGGATTTATCCGTGCACTGGGCGCAACGCATCGTTCGCCGTCATTCCGCCGGAGCCAAGGTTTTCGGCGTCAAGCTGGTTTCCGTCGATGTCGGTACGTCGACTCGGCTAAGGATAGAAGTCGATCACGATGCCGACACCCTGCCATCCCGCTGGTTTGTCAAAACGCCGTCGCTGGCGTTGAAGTCGAGACTGATCACCGCGCTGCCGCGCTTTTTGCATAAGGAAGTCAGTTTTTACAATTCGTTTTCGAGCCAGGTACCGGTACGGTTGCCGAGGATTTTGGCCGCCGAAAGCCACTTGGGCTTGGGCTCGACCTTGGTGATGAGCGATTTGGCCGAACAGGCGTTCTCCGCCGGCCAAGCGGGCGACGCGTTGACGGCGGAGCAAGCCGGGCAAGTCATAGACGGTCTCGCGCGCTTGCATGGCCGGTATTGGCAGGATGCATCGACGCTGAAAACCCAACGCTGGCTGAACGGTTTTTCTCACAGCATCGAGAATCACATGGGCAGTGTGCTGGCCGTGCCGTTGATGAAGCAGGGGCTATCGGCCGCCGGAGGCAGAATCGCCGACAGGCTGCATCGACCGGCGATTCGCTACGCGCGCGATCGCCGCCAGTACATGCGTTGGCTGGCCAAGGGGCCACAAACCTTGGTACATCACGATTGTCATCCCGGCAATATTTTCTGGACTCAGGCGGGGCCCGGCTTATTGGATTGGCAGTTGGTGAGAATCGGCGAGGGAATAGGCGATGTTGCGTACTTTCTGGCGACCGCGCTGGAGCCGGAACTTAGACGCCGCCACGAAGCCGAGTTATTGCGGCGTTACGGACAACAACTAAGCTTGGCGGGCGTCAGAGAGCTCGACGACAGTGCATTGTTCGATCGTTATCGCGCTCACTTGGTTTATCCGTTCGAGGCCATGGTGGTGACCTTGGGGATTGGCGGCATGATGAATGACGGCGGTAATTTGGAGATGATAAAAAGGGCCGCCGCCGCGGTGGACGATCACGATAGCTTTGCCAGAATAGAGGCCTGAGCCGTTGCAGTGGACGAAAAAAAAAGGCCGGCAATGCCGGCCTGGTGTGACGGTTTAACGATTATCTCAGCATATCCAAGGCTTTTTCCGCCGCTTTATGCTTGGCCTTGCTTTTGACTGACTTGACTGCTTCTTCGCCGGTGGATTTGGGCGCCGCGTCGACCTTGCCTTTCAACTGCTTGACAGATTCCTTGCCGCTTTCCAAGGCTTCTTTACCTTGTTTGATTTGTTCCGGCGTGGCTTGTTCGATCTTTTGTTTGGCCGCTTCCTTAACTTGCTCCTTGGCCGCCGCCGGTGTGTTTTCGACCGATTGTTTCAACTGATTGACGGTTTCCTTGCCGCTTTCCAACGCTTCTTTACCTTGTTTAATTTGTTCAGGCGTGGCTTGTTCGATCTTTTGTTTGGCCGCTTCCTTAACTTGATCCTTGACCGCCGCCGGCGCGTTTTCGACCGATTGTTTCAATTCCTTCGCCTGCTCCACGGTTTGGCTCGCGGCTTCGACATTTTTGACCGCTTCGGGCGCCGCAGTGGTGACGGCTTCCTGCGCCGCCTGTTTGCCAGCTTCCTTCAGCAGACTCTGTTCGGCCGACGCGCTGGCTGAAATCAACAACATTGCACTGCATAAAATAATTTTGTTTTGCATGACTAGCTCCTCGAATTGTTATTGGACTGCGGGGCCACGATAGCACGCCGATTCTTAACTCGAAATTAATGCCCCGTCGCGGATGCGTTGCAAGCTCCACGCGACCAGTTGTTGAGCGCGGTCCATACTGTCCGCTTCCGCGTAACAGCGTAACTCCGGTGCGTTACCGGACGGGCGCAAATGAACGATTTCGCCGTTGGCGAAGCTGAGGCGCAGACCATCCGTAGTGTCGCTAGCTTGGATTGCACCCAGTGCATCGCCCCATAGGCTTCGATAGGCATCGGCATCGGCCTGCAATCGGTCGAGCAAGGCGCGGCTGTCGGCAACGGCGAAGTTTTGCAAGCGGTCACTGGCGGTATAGCGTGGCGGCAAATCTTCGGGCAGCGCCGACACCTTGCAACCGCGCTGTCTTGCCATCGCCAGAATCGCCAGTGCCGGCAACAGTGAATCCCGTGTCGGTAATGCGCCCAAAGCGTGGCCGTTGACCTTTAAACCGTTACCGGCCAAAAAGCCGCCGTTGGCTTCGAAGCCCGCCACGCCGCCGTTGCGAACGTGTTCCATGCCGGCGATTACATACGGCGAACCGATGCGGGTGCGGATGACGTGCTTGAAACGGCCCGAGGACTCGATCGCGGTATTGCAACTCACCGGCGTGACCACGGTGTCGGCGCCGAGAAATTGTGCGCACAGCAGGCCGACGATGTCGCCCCGCAGCCAGTGGCCGGTCTCGTCGCCGATCAACGGCCGGTCGCCGTCACCGTCGGTGGAAATGATCGCATCCAGGCGATATTCGGCCGCCCAATTGAGTCCGCGTTGCCGGTCTTCGTCGCTGACCGCTTCAGTATCGATAGGCACAAAGGTGTCGGTGCGTTCCAAGCCGACGACATCGGCACCGAGTGCCGCGAGAACGTCTTTCAAAACGTCGCGGGCGGCGCTGGAGTGCTCGTAGACGCCGATGCGCCAGCCTGCCAGCAAATCGGCGGCAAACAAATCGGTGTAGCGTTGTCGGAATTGCGCCAGTGCCGCCGGGTTGACCGTCGGCAACTCACCATCGAGCGCGGCCACTTCGACCGTGGCCTCGGCGATGGCGGCTTCGTCGGCTTTGCTGATTTCGCCCTCGGCCCGGTAAAACTTGATGCCATTACGATCGAAGGGAATATGGCTGCCGGTGACCATGATTGCCGGCAAGGCGTGCTTTAAGCCATATAGAGCCAGGGCCGGCGTCGGCAAGACGCCGCAATAATCGATTTCGCAGTCGGCTTGGCGAATCGCGGCGGCGCAGGCACGGGCTATCGCCGGGCTGGACGGGCGCAGATCGATGCCCAGAGCGATTTTCCGGCCGGAACCGGCCAGCTTCAGGCTTTGTATGAAGGCCAAGGTATAAGCCGCGCACACCTCGTCAGTCATCTGACTGACCAAGCCGCGCGCGCCGCTGGTGCCGAAAGCGACACCGCTGTTTAACATCATGGGTTGAATTTGGATCGTTGTCATCGGTTGTGGTGGGTTTGTGATCGTGGTTTGAATCTGTATTTAGCGACGGCCGCCCAGTAATGAGCCTAACACGCCGCGAATGATTTGCCGTCCGACTTCCTGGCCGATGCTGCGGGCGGCGCTTTTGGCGGCGGCTTCGAGCACGCTTTGCCCGCCCCGGCGGCTGGAACGGCGCTTGCTTCCGCCAAGCACGATTTCGCCCCAGTCGAAACCGGGGCCGCTGTCGGCAGGGCTTGGCTCGGGGCGTCGTTTGGCGCGGTTGTTGAGAATCTCATAAGCTGACTCGCGGTCGATCGCGGTCTCGTAATGGCCGAATAGTACCGAACCGGCGATGGTTTCCCGGCGTTCCTCGGCTTCGACCGGCCCGACGCGCGATTTCGGCGGCAGCACCAATCCGCGCTCCACCGGTTGCGGCGTGCCCTTGGCATCGAGAAACGATACCAATGCCTCACCGACGCCGAGTTCTGTAATCGCCGTTTCGACATTCAGTTCGGGGTTGACTCTAAAGGTTTCCGCGGCGGCCTTTACGGCTTTCTGGTCGCGAGGCGTGAAGGCGCGTAATGCATGTTGGACGCGGTTACCCAGTTGGCCGAGGATGGCGTCGGGAATGTCCAGCGGATTCTGGCTGACGAAATATACGCCGACCCCCTTGGAACGAATCAGTCTGACGACTTGCTCGATTTTCTGCAACAGAGCCGGCGGGGCATCGTTGAACAGCAAGTGGGCTTCGTCGAAAAAAAATACCAGCTTGGGTCTGTCCAGGTCGCCGGCTTCCGGCAGATTCTCGAATAGCTCGGACAGCAGCCAAAGCAGCAGCGTCGCATAGACGCGCGGCGAGTTGTACAAGGTTTCGGCGGCCAGAATGTTGACGACACCCCGGCCGTCTTCGGTTTGCAACAAATCGTCGAAGTTCAGCGCTGGTTCGCCGAACAGTTGATCGCCGCCTTCGTGTTCCAACTGTAGCAGCCCGCGCTGAATGGCGCCGACGCTGGCGGCCGAAATGCTGCCGTATTCGCTCGCCAACGTGGAGGCGTTTTCCGACGCGTATTGCAACATCGCGCGCAGATCCTTCAAATCCAGCAATAGCCAGCCGTTGTCGTCGGCGATTTTAAAAGTGGCGGTCAGTACGCCGGCCTGGATCTCGTTGAGGTTTAGCATCCTTGCCAACAGCAACGGTCCCATTTCGGAAACGGTTGTTCTCAGCGGGTGACCCAGTTTGCCGAACACGTCCCAGAACAACACCGGAGCGGCGGCCGGTTTGAAATCGCTCAAGCCTAATTCGGCGGCGCGCGCCTCGGTTTTGGGATTGCCGCCGCCGGCGCGGCTGATGCCGGATAAATCGCCCTTGACGTCGGCCAGGAATACCGGCACGCCGATATTGGAAAAGGCTTCGGCCAGGGTTTGCAGCGTCACGGTTTTACCCGTGCCGGTGGCGCCGGCAATCAAGCCGTGGCGGTTGGCCATCGCGGCTAATAGTCGTAGTTCTTTACTTGCGGTTTTGGCAATCAGCAGGGAGTCGGTCATGGTGAATTCCTGGCATTGAGTTTAGCTGGCGAGTGCAACCATAGCATGGCGGAACGACTTTCGGCGGATTGGATGGAAATTGGCCGGACGAAATCGGCGCGGGCCGGATTGCGATCCACGGTATGGATTCCTGTATTGTCACTAGGGTACGGCAATCGGGATTGGCCGGCTGGCAGTCGAACGTATTCCGCAATGCAGGAAACGTGCATTCGTAATATGCTTAGGGTATGGTCAATAATAACTTCCCGAAGCCAAGGCCGGTTGTGGGAGGCGCTTTAGCGGCGACTTAAAGCCCCTCCCACAGCTAGTCACTCTATGTTGAGAAGTCAATAGGGATGTTATTTTTAGCGAAATCTTTAGCAGCGTTTTACTCAAACGGGTTCATGCTGCGATTACAGTAGCGTCACCACGATACCATGCAAACTTGTCGATTCCCGCTGGCTCAGCGTGATCGCCGAACGAATTGGAAGGCAAAGGCTGGAACAGACAAATTTGTGCTCGCGCGCGTCTTATTCTCTTTGATGATGATTGGCGTGGGATTATTTAACCGGTGGAGGAGGGTTTCAATGAACATTTATGATTTTATCGGCGAAGAATTTTACGATCCTATTCAAAGCAATAACGGCGTCGGCGATTTGCGTACGCTATGGCATAAGGTGCAACGGCAGCGCTTGAAGAACCAGATATTGCGCAGTACCAGCGGGAAGATTCTGCCCTTTACCCTGCTTTATTACATTCCCGGTCTAACTACTTACTGCGGCATCCGGGGTATTCCGATCATCACCGGTTATATGAGCGGCTGTTATTTGTTTCGCTACCGCAGCAACGGCGAACTGCGCGCCGCCCACGTAGGCACTCATGACACCAATAAAGAATGGAACGACCATGCCAAGGATGCCTGGAAGTCACTTACCCGCCAGCCGCATATTTCCGATATCTGGGGGTTCGATCCGCTGAAAGATGTATCGATGAAGCTGTTGATGGAAGCGCAACGCGTTGGAACTCCCCAAGTAGTCGGCATATGGGAGGGTAATGGTGCCGCCAGGATAGGTGTGATGGCGAATCCGGTCGGCAAGGCGGGAAAGAAAATTCTGGTCGGCATCGAAGCGGCTCCATTGCGACCATGGGCATCGATCCAAAACGATCCGAAAATGCAGTAAATCCTTTGGTCATCGCCAATGGTCGGGAAAGCGTTTCAATTCCGGCTGTTGGCTGAACAATCTCATAGAATTAATTTTGAAAATGACTGGCACTGACGTCCTAACCCTCGCCCAACAAAGCCGCGTGGCGGCACGCCAACTGGCTCCGGCTTCCGAAAAACAACGCAATCTCGCCCTGGCGACCATGGCCGAGGCCTTGGAATCGGTCAGAAGCCAAGTTTTGACCGTCAACGCCGACGAAGTCGCCAAGGCCCGCGACGCCGGTCAAACCGAGGCCATGGTCAAGCGCCTGACCATCGACGACAAGATGTTCGACTACATGCTGTCGCGTTTGAAAAAGGTCGCGCAATTGCCCGACCCGCTCAATCGCATCCTCACCGGTCATACCAATCCGGCCGGGCTGCGTGTCTATAAAAAGTCAGTGCCGCTGGGCGTGATCGGCATGATTTACGAATCCCGACCCAACGTCACCACCGATGCCGCCGGAGTCTGCATCAAGAGCGGCAACGCGGTGATTCTGCGCGGCGGCTCTGAAGCCCTGCAAACCAACGTCATATTGACCGACGCAATGATCGACGGCGCGGTCGCCGCCGGTCTGCCGCGCCACGCCATCCAGATTCTGCGCACGCCCGGCCACGAAGCGGTCGGCGAACTGCTGCAACAGGATCAATATATCGACGTGTTGATCCCGCGCGGCGGCAAAAGCCTGATCAAGCGCATCGCCGAAGGCACGCGGATTCCGGTGATCAAGCATTACGACGGCATCTGCCATTTGTATCTGGCCGCCGACGCCGAGCCGGACAAGGCTGTGGCGCTGGCCGTCAATTCCAAATGCCAAAGCGTGCAGGTCTGCAATGCGCTGGAAACCTTGCTGATCGACGCCGACTGCGCGGAACAATTGTTGCCGAGGCTGCACGAAGCCTTGATCGCCAACGGCATCGAATTGCGGGGCTGCGAACGAACCCGGCAATACTTGCCTGGCATCGCCGCCGCCGCCGAGGAAGACTGGTCCACGGAATATTTGGCGCCTATCCTGTCGGTCAAAATCGTCGCCGGCATCCAGCAAGCCATCGACCACATCAATCACTACGGCTCCGGCCACACCGACGGCATCGTCACCCAAAGCCTGAGTCTGGCGCGGCAATTCGAGGAACAAGTCGATTCGGCGTCGGTGATGATCAACGCCTCGACCCGATTATCCGGCGGCGGCGATTACGGCCTGGGCTCGGTGGTCGGCATCAGCACCGACAAACTTCACGTCCGCGGCCCGGTCGGCCCGGAAGGCTTGACCACCTATAAATGGGTGGCGGTGGGAGACGGGCATCTGCGGGATTAGGCTTTGGAAGCTATTCGGATCGCCATCAAATTCAACTTTAAACATCAATGACTAAGCAATTTACTGTCTATGCGGCAGGCTTTATGTTCATGTCAGCCGCCTTGTTAGGCTGTGGACCGTCCAACACGCAGCGCATTGAGGCTTTAAGAACCAATAGGCCTGAGACAGTAAAAACCGTCGATTTAAGTTACCAGGAAACCTGGGATAGTTTGGCCAAATTTTTACCGAAAGTGCTCGGTGTGCGTTATACCCAGCGCGGTAGAAAACCCAATATCGATAAATGGGAAGGTTTGATGGAAATTGATGATTTCGAATATCGCGGGAAGTATCTAACTTCGACTAAAGATAGAGAAATTGCCATATGCAAGGTAGCCAAACGACCAGCCAAGGATATAAAAATCAAACTATTGCCACGGGGCGACCATAAAACCTTGGTCAGCATCGATTTAACATTCCCCGCATACTCGCGTCATAAACAAATTTATTCCGGTGGCAACCTGGTTGCCATGCCAAACAGCATTGGCGGATTTACTATTATTGAAGATCCGACGACTTTTGAGCGCACCGAGGTGACCGAAGATTCGGATACTTCGTGTCTAAGCACCGGCGTGCTCGAAAAGCTGATTTTCGATTCATTACCCGAAAATCTATCCGGTCGTCCAAAACCGCCTTTTAATGCGGATGCCCGGTTCAGCTATCTTCCCGATGAATACGACACGCCCAATGCGTTAACGCTGGATAATAAAACCGGATTGATCTGGAAACGGTGCGCCGAAGGTCAAACTTGGAACGGCCAATCGTGTACCGGTTCCGCGCGCGAATTTAATCGACGTGAAGCTGCCGATTATGCGGCGAGGCAAGGCGGTTGGAGGATGCCCACGCTCAAAGAGTTGAGCAGCCTGTTAGACGTCACTTTGGATCGGCCGTTATTAGATGAATTGGCGTTCCCCAATACCAATGCCAAATTATTTTGGTCGTCTTCGCTCTCGGAACATAATCAAGGCACTTGGAGTGTGTCGTTTTTTAGCGGCGATATTCATGACTATGGCATTGACGTGCCTGGAGCGATTCGATTGGTTCGTTGATACTCTCTCTGCCTAGGCCAGCATTGCCGGTTGTATCGGCGCCCCCCTTCCTGCTTGCATCACTAACAATGCTCACAATTCACTGTTCGCCCAAGATTAGGGGAATTATGCGCCTCCAGTTTGAGAGCAGAGTTGCGTTTCGCGCCGGATAGTGGCGCCATATTTTGCTTACGGTGCGCAAGTCAGCACCAGTTCGTCGCTGAAATGGCCGACTTCTTGATCGTTTAACACATAAACCGCTGTGTAGCGTCGTAATTCCGGTTTGCCGGCCACCAACAACGGACGATTATCAGTGAAAGACGTGGTGGTGTTACGAGCCAAAAATACAAAATTCGCGTCATTTTCCCGTTGGCAGTAAATATTGACGCCGTCGCTTTTGTTTTTTTGATATTTCAAAATCACCACGCCATCGGTTTGATCGCTACCGTTGAGACTGGGTTTGGCATTGGCTAAATCCACGATGTTTTCCGCACCGATAATGCCCAACAAACTGCCGATGGCATCGGTATAGGCTGGATGGGCTTTAATGCGCCGGGTGAGGGCCCTGATATGATTTTCGGCGCTATCACTGCTGGCGTTCTTTTCCGCAATGGCATGTCGAGCAGCTGCTGTCGCCGCGTTGGCGGCGGTAATCTTGGCATTTAAATCTTTGTTATCCGCATCGATGACGGCAATGTCTTCGGCGGATAAGCCTAATTGGCTTTGCAGGCCGGTTAGATTGGTTTTGAAACGTCCATGCCAAATTAACAAATCGTTATCAGCGTGAGGTATGTAGTCAGATTTAGACATGGCTTTGCTCCATTTGTGAGAGGGGTAGCGATAATAGATGGATGTTAGATCTTATCCGGGTAAAATCGCTTTAATACCAGACTTTATTGGTCATATTTGCTAACGTCGATAGTGATTCTAGTTAATGGTTGAACGCTCATCAAGCCTTTGGGGCGTGACTAAATGTCGCAGGGTGCTTCTAGCGCGGCTCATTAGCGCCAATC
>JADHED010002142.1_pt1 | contig 14448 bp, 13 predicted proteins | sample 8952041 | NCBI WGS metagenome assembly JADHED01 (sample SAMN16124423, study PRJNA663239) | bioreactor sludge metagenome | isolation source: sludge (control) | place: India:Bengaluru | collected 2018-09-08
AGCACCTCAAAAACACCATCATACACTAAATCAGTAAGTTGGCACCATTACCTGTTTCTGCGCCCGGTAATGCTGGAGCAGCTGCAAACCATCAATCCCCATCTCCCTGTTTCCGTGCTGGAGGAGGTGATACTGCGTATCGCCCATGCGCACAGCCCGGATCTGGTCGTCAGCAATAAAGTCTTTCATCACCTGCTGCTCAATGGCGTACCCGTTGAATATAAGCATGAAGACAAGGTAATTCACGATAACGCGCTGTTAATGGATTTCAACCATCCAGACAACAACCGCTTTATGGTGGTGAACCAGGTCGCCATTCAGGGAATAAAGCAGGTTCGTCGTCCGGATATCATTGGCTATATCAACGGTCTGCCGGTGGCGGTGATTGAGCTGAAAAGCCCCATTGATGCTAACGCCGATATCTGGGCGGCGTTTAACCAGTTACAGACCTATAAAAACGAATTGAGCGATCTGTTTATCTGTAACGAAGCGCTGGTGGTGAGCGATGGGCAGAATGCGCGCATTGGCTCTCTCACGGCGGATGAAGAGCGCTTCCTGCCGTGGAAAACGGTGGCGAACGAAAATGACAAACCGCAGTTTGACTGGCAGCTTAAAACCGTCGTGCAGGGCTTTTTTAACCGTGAATTATTGCTCGATTATATCCGCTATTTTGCCCTGTTTGAGAATGACGGCAAACGGCTGATTAAGAAGATTGCCGCCTATCACCAGTTCCATGCAGTGCGTGAAGCGGTGACGGCGACGATTGTGGCCTCGACCGGTAAACACCTGCCGTTGCACAGTAATATTCAGCCCGGTAGTAAAAAAGCGGGGGTCGTCTGGCATACCCAGGGTTCCGGCAAAAGTATCTCTATGTGCTGCTATGCCGGGAAACTGCTGCAACAGGCGGAGATGAACAACCCGACCATTGTGGTGGTGACGGATCGCAACGATCTCGACGGCCAGTTATACGCCACCTTCTGCCAGGCACAGGATTTGCTGAAGCAGACGCCACTACAGGCCAACGATCGAGATGAATTGCGCGAGTTGCTTAATGCCCGTGAATCCGGCGGCATCATCTTTACCACCGTGCAGAAGTTTGCGCCGCTGGACGGTGAGCAGAGCCATCCGGCACTCAATCAGCGCAGCAACATCGTGGTGATTTCGGATGAAGCGCACCGTAGCCAGTATGGCCTGAGCGCCACGCTGGACAGACAAACGGGTGTCTATAAATACGGCTACGCAAAACATATGCGCGACGCGCTGCCGAATGCGTCGTTTATGGGCTTTACCGGCACGCCGATTGCCTCGGAAGATAAAGATACCCGTGCCGTGTTCGGTGATTATGTCTCTATCTACGACATTCAGGATGCGGTCGATGACGGCGCAACGGTGCCGATCTACTACGAATCCCGGCTGGCAAAACTCGACCTGAACCATGAAGAGCTGGAAACGCTATCCGATCAGGTCGATGAACTGGTAGAAGACGAAGAGACGGGTCAGCAGGAGAAAACCAAAGGCGACTGGAGCCGTCTGGAAAAGCTGGTCGGTTCAGAGCCGCGTATCAAACAGGTAGCGGCCGATCTGGTTCAACATTTTGAAACGCGCAATGCTGCTATGAACGGCAAAGCGATGATTGTCGCCATGAGCCGCGAGATCTGCGTGAAACTGTACGATGCCATCGTGGCGATCCGCCCGGAATGGCACAGTGAAGACGTTGAACAAGGGGCGATCAAAGTCATCATGACCGGATCGGCGTCAGATAAAGACCATCTGCAATCGCATATCTACAACAAACAGACCAAAAAACGCCTGGAAGCCCGCTTTAAAGATCTGAACGACCCGCTGAAACTGGTGATTGTGCGGGATATGTGGCTGACCGGGTTTGATGCCCCGTGCTGCCACACCATGTATATCGACAAACCGATGCGCGGCCATAACCTGATGCAGGCGATTGCCCGCGTTAACCGTGTGTTCCGGGATAAACCCGGCGGGCTGGTGGTGGATTATATCGGCATTGCCAACGAGCTGAAGCAGGCGCTGAAAACCTATACCGATTCAAAAGGCAAAGGACAGACAACGGTCGATGCCAGGGAAGCCTTTGCGATTCTGCTGGAAAAAATGGATGTCATTCATGGGATGTTTGCCCGTTCGGCGGGTAAGCCGGGATTTGATTACACGGGCTTCTCCCGCGATCCGCTGGCCTTCTTGCGTGATGCCGTGAACTACATTCTGGGACTGGATGACGGTAAAAAACGCTACCTCGATGTTTCGCTGGCGATGAGTAAAGCCTGGTCACTGTGTAATACGCTGGATGAGGCGAAACCCTTACAGGAGGAGTTCGCGTTTCTTTCGGCGGTCAGGGTGGGGCTTATCAAGCTCGATCCGAAGGCAAAGTTTAGCCAGTCAGAAAAAAACTCTCTGCTGAGCAAGATCCTCGATAACGCGGTTGTCGCGACCGGGGTTGAGGATGTCTTCGCACTCGCCGGGCTGGATAAACCGAACATAGGTTTGCTGTCCGATGAGTTTTTGGAAGAAGTGCGGGAAATGCCGCAGCGTAATCTGGCAGTGGAACTGCTGGAAAAACTGCTCAATGACGGCATTCATGCCCGTTCGGGCAATAACGTGGTGCAGCAGAAGAAATACTCCGACCGACTGAAAGCGGTGCTGCTCAAATACAATAACCGCGCCATTGAGACCGCGCAGGTGATTGAAGAGCTGATCCAGATGGCGAAAGCGTTCCAGGAGGCGATGGCGCGTGATGATGCGTTAGGGCTGACCCCGGATGAAATCGCCTTCTATGATGCGCTGGCTGAAAATGAAAGTGCAGTGCGTGAACTGGGCGATGATACGCTGAGAAAGCTGGCCATCGAAGTGACATTGAAATTGCGGCAGTCCACCACCGTGGACTGGCAGGTGCGTGAAAGCGTACGTGCCCGATTGCGTATTCTGGTGCGCCAGACGCTGCGTAAGTATAAGTATCCGCCGGACAAAACGCCGGGCGCCGTGGAACTGATTTTGAAGCAGGCAGAAGTGGCGTCGAACAGCTGGACAGTCTAAAACGTTCATCGATTATCTTGACGGAGGTGGTTCAATGTCGGTTACTGTAACAGTTGAAAAAGTAGGGGCGGCATTTGCATTGATCAAATGCCACCATAGGCCTGAAGCAGAATATGAATTTACTGGTGAGTTTCTCGGGCTTTCACACGAGCTGAAGTTTGCAGGGAAGAATTTACGAGAACTGAGAGAAACTGGCTGTTCTATTTATGGAATTTATCAGGATGAATACGGCATGACCTTACTTCCTGATCATCCCGGCATTAAACTGGCCGAAATACTAGCGGTATCAAATATAGGACTGAATAAATTTTCGGTTTACATGGGATGTCGCGAGCAAGAGATAGTTGAATTGTTGAACGGTTCAGTTTCACTGACGAAAGCTATGGCACTCCGGTTATCGCATGTAGTCGGTGGAAGTTGGTCGAAGTGGATGTTAATTCAAGAGCAGTTTGAATTACAGTTGGCACAACGAGAGATTAAAGAATTAATGATTTTGACTAATATCGGGGATGAGGTCGTTGGATTATAGTAAAACAACCATCTTTAACTGATGGGTTTGGCCTTTCCATCCATAAGAAAGGCCATCGTTGTAAAAAATAAATTACCCGCGACTGCAGCCGAAATTACGGTCCCCATCACCGACTATTTTAGTTCTTACTTTGGTCATGTAATCCACTCTATTCATCAAATCGCTATAAGTCTGCTCAAAGTTGTCCCTTTTACGATTGAGAAGGTATTTGCCATTTGGCGGGTAATTAACTAACTTCCCCGAGCTATCTATCGGGATGCCAAGTGCACTGTACCAAGCTGTTGTTATCATTGTTCTTATCGTATTACGGTTTAAATCGTAATCACCTACATGATAATAAGCATCCTGATTGAAGCACAGTATCAAATGGTAATGCCGCTTTCCATTTTTGGTATATTCTCGGACCCATGCGTAACGTAAGGTTGAATGTCGGGTATCAGGCCAGTCTTTCCGTTGAGTTTTAATATGCTTATCGTGTTCAAGCTTTGCTTTTAACGCACTGGTAAAGCGAGATATAGCAGCAGAGTCAACCCTAGGTTGAAAGAATGGGTTATCTATTTCTTCTGTATCAATTGGGTCATGCAGATCAACACGAAGAATCATTGAGTTAGGATGTTCATTGAGGGAGTCTTCAATAACCTGTTTGATTCTATCCCGATATAGGGATATGTGTGATCCGAATTCACTATCGTATGTCATATAGCATCCTGTTTGATGATATTGGAGTAAGTGATGGATTTAATATATATTACCTATCATGACAACAAACCATTAACTGAACTGGGCTAATTATTCATTTTTGCTCTTGAATTAAAAACAATTAATCAGAATGAAGTTGAGGAGTTCAAGCCAGCGATAGCTATTAATGTGGTCTTCCCCTTTTTTCCTACAAGGATTTTATTTTGAGAGAATAATGTACTGAGTAATTCATTTGCTGTACTACGATTCCTGAATTTATTAGGACCATATTGGAGTATGGTGTTTTTCGTAATAAAAGGTTTACAATAACGAATGCAATAGTTTTTTATCCAGCAGTAAAGCTCATCTGTTTCCGCAACATCTAAAGAAAACTTTTCTTTTTTGGAGAACAAACGGATGTATTCTTCAATATACCAGGCCATTATATCCACTGCTGCTTTTACAGCGGCAATAGATATATCGCCCTCATCACCACTGAAGTAATGTAGTAAGGCAGCAAGCCTCGCCATATTCTCCGCCATTTTAGATGCATAATCCTTAAAATCAGACAGGAAGCCAAGCAACCCCATTTCTGACTCGACTTTGTTATAAAATTCGAGCCAGTGTTTTTCTGCTTCGGGAGAGAAACGCAGACACTGACGCTCATTTTCCTCATTTCTCGCAATGCTCTCATTAACAATGTCTATCAGTCGTTGATGAAATACCGGCAGATGCTCATTTGAGACAACCGGACTGGTAATTTGCCTGTTGCCCTGTGTTGAACCCGGTTGACATATCAAACATCGGGCGAAGAATCCGATCCCTTTCGCGGCATCGCCTTTTCGTTCCAGATACCCTTTTTTAAACACATCAGGCTGAATCATCAACCCCAGCGTCATTCTGGCATCTTTGATTAATTTATCTGGCTCGCTTTTTCTTTCCACGGGAAACATTGCGCCATCCCACATTTTATTGATGAACGGCAGTTCATTCAGCGCATAGCCGTCAAAAATAGTGCCAGCTTCATCAGACATAAGTCCTATGGACCGCCAGCGTCCACAGAGAGAGTCTTTTATCGCCGCAGGTGTGGCATCGTTGTATATCTGCCTTAACCGGACCGGTGCTTTTGGAGACGCAGCCAGTAACACTTTCAGCCGTTCATTCGTTGTGGAGTGATCTTTATTACGGCGAATATCGGATTTCAATTTTGACATCAGTGCTTTCTTTTCAATATTAAAAACCGTTTCTTCATTCCTCCAGACAATTAGGTCCTGGGTATATTTTTTAGACCATTCTTCTTCCAGTTGATACATTGGCTTCATCAGTAGTTTGTCCACAGTGCTTTTGCGCTCACCAGAATCAGCCAGTGTCAGTAAAAAAAGCGATACAGGGCTGCGCAGATTATTCAATCTGCACACATCAATCCGGTTCTGGCAGGCAAGCGAAATTACTCCCAATACCGATGCAGCAATCAAAGCTTGGGGAGCCTGGGTCTGCTGCTCCGCTTCATATACAGCATTTCTGATGATCTGCGGGAACACATGCACAGGGAAAGGACGACCGTTAAACATATAACACCTCTAATACAATTCACGTTAAAAATTCCCGCACAATTTGCTATTCCGCTATTAATAGCGGAAGTAGCAGGGTTAACGCGGGTCACTCAGAAAATGATCTCCCTTGAAACTAACGTTCATTGATCCAATAGAGCAGATCACTTAATAGCCATCCGCAGGATTTCAGGCCAATAGGCTTACGTAGCGGAAACTTACCAACCTGTTCCATTTTCCACGCGGTAGAGCGGGAAATTGAAGTAATATATTGCCGTTCTTTTTCTCGTACTAATCGATCGCAAGTCTCACCATAATCTCTTAATACTTTTATACGTTGTTCATTTGTTAACTTGAAAGGCATCATTTGAGTTTCCTTGTTGATAGCGTGAAATTATAATGGTCGAGCCAAGATACGTGCGCAACATTCACGATTCTCATTAAGGAAAAGAGAACTTAAAACAAAATAAAAAACTTTACTATCAACAGGTTATGCCATGCATGCATTTTCCCTTATTAAGGGGTGCTATGATATGACTGAGATAAATTGCACACAGCAAACCATATATCACAGAAATAATATGTGAAAGATTCATGCTGGAGAAGAGCTGAAGGATGATTGCTGAAACGACTTTCAATAAATTCAAGAACCTTGTATTACCTGAGAATTACAAGCGTACTGATAAGTAACTCTCAGATTTAAAGAGATTACTGTTTAGCATCCATTTTTTTGAATTCTGTACACCAAGACTCAACAGTCTTTAATTGGAAGGAGTAAACAATATCATGTGACCTTGCTATGGAATCGAATTTTTTAATTAAATCCTTTGCAACAAACTTATCCATTCCATAGTGAGCTTTAATGAGAAGATAAATTGCATTTACTGTTGCCTTTCCTGCTCTTGGGACAGAGCTTTTAACTTTTGATGTCGCGCCATTATTTGACAACCCTTTTTTCAACTCATTATTTTCACTTCTAAGCATTTCAATATCTTTGATGAAATTTCCTCTATCAACAAGGAAGTTTTCCATATCTTTATGATACTTTTTTATGTCATCTAAAAGATTACTGTTTTCGCTTTTTAAAGCATTATTTATCCTCAGTAGTTCCTCAAAATTTTCTTGTGTCAAATCAGACTTATCAAACATTTTTTATCCTTTTAAAATCAACAAACATCTTGCAACCAAAAAAAATTACGATAAGCAATGTGAATTTAACTGGACCAAACTATCGTCAAACACCTACAATACTAGCAGCAGCCATCAGGAAATTTTTCATGAGAAAACATACATCATCTCAAGTAACTAAAGCAAAAATCCTCCGTGCCGTTGCCAGTTCAACTGCAATCGAAACGGGTGTTTCTATCCCAAAAATTGAGCAGCAACTGAAACAAAATCAGGCACAGGCGAAAGCCGTTGGCCTCGCCCGCTAGTCTGGCAAGATATCGCTCATCAGCTGCATCATAGGGCTGTAGTTCCCTGAGACACCTGCCTGTATTGCCTTGAAGTAAAACACCTTGTGCTCATCCCACAGGCTGTAGTCCAATAAGCCCTTCCCCGCCAGTACCGACAACACATCGCAAAGCAATCTCGACAGACGCCCGTTACCTTCTCTGAATGGGTGGATCAAAATAAATTCCACATGACATTCAGCCAGATAACGAACCAGCTCCGGACGAGCCAGGGATTTCAGTTCACCAGACCGAGAAAGAAACTGCTTCTCGAAACCATCAAGCAGCAGCGGAATCCTGTCGGCAGCCGCAAACTGAAAGCCGTCCTTAGTCAGGTTAGCGTTACGTAGCCTCCCTGCCCAATCGTACACATTCCCTAGCCACTGGCGATGCCACCTGCTGACGTGCTCAAAAGCCAGCGCCTCAGGCGGCTGGCCCTCAATAAATAGCTGCTCATACAACATCAGCAGCAAGCCAGACTCCAGCGCCTCCATTTCCTGCTCATCAATGATCCCCAGCTTATTGGCAAGCACTAGGTCGTTTGAGCCTGGCTGATATCGCTCTTCTGCTGAATTAAGCTCATATTTTGACAAGCCCTTACCTCCGCCCAAACAGGTTCACAACGTTGTTTTCATGCTGCCGCTGATAGTTATTAACCCGGTCTTCCCAGATCTCAAGCGCCCTACGCTTTTCAGGCAGGTAATCATAACGATCATAGTGTTTCGAGCTAACGTCGTTCAAAGCGTGATTTTGAATACGGTCACGGATCTCTTTGCTGATCCCCGCCTCCCCCATCAGCGTTTTACAGGTACGGCGTAAATCTCGCGCCGTGAAAACTTTAAACTCAGGATTAAAGGCCCGAAAATACATGATGGAACGCGCCAGACTATCCGTGCGCACTGGGCGCTCACCGTTCGTTGATAACGGAAAAATATAGGGACTGTTACTTTCCTTAGTCAGCTCTTTAACTGAGGCTAATTCCTGTAGTGCCGATTCAGTCAGCGGGATCAGGTGCTCACGCTTGTTTTTCGATACATCGGCTATGACCAGCAACGTCTTCTGTTGCCAATCAATAGCACTCCACTGGCTGGCAATCATTTCAAACGGGCGCTGTCCACCAGCATAGACACAGAAGCGGATAAGATGCTGCATCAGCGGCCCAACATTAGTGGCCTGTGCGAACTGCTCCATGACAAAACGCAGTTCTTCCAGCGTTAACCATGTATCACCCACTTTCTCCGCCGAGGACTGCTTCGGTATGGCCGATACCGGATTTACTTCAAGACCAAACGTAATACCCACGCTGGTATTCATCGGATCGTTATCGGCTTTCAGGCCGTAGTTAAATGCCGCCATCAGGTAGGAACGAATGCGGTTTGCATGGACTACCGCATCACGCTGGATAATGCCTGAGAGGATGGTTTTGACCTGAAGAGGTGTTACATCTTTCGCTTTAGTTTCGCGAGGGATAACCGTGTAGCACTCTTTTTCAAGGCGCTTCAGAACATCAGCCCAGGTCCGCTTATTGTCGAGCTTCATCTTGTTAACGTAGCCATGCACCAGCTCCTCAAACGATCCTTGAGAGCGATGGATCTGCATAATGTGCTGCTCGGCCAGGCGTTGTTGCTCAAGTTCTTGCTGGGGTTCTTTCCCTTCAACAAGCCAGGCACCATACTTTTTCGCAAGCTCGTTGGCCGTCACCAGTTTCATCTCAGGCCAGATGCCCAACTGGATGAACTTCTCTTTCTTCCCTTTCTCAACGTAGTAACGGAAATAAAAAACTTTGCTGCCTGAAGGCTGAACCTTAACGCCAAGCCTGCCAGTACCACGTTGAGCGCTGTTGCTCCATACGTAGTACGCCGTGCTTTTTGTCTTCAATCCACGTATAGCAGTCTCGGTAAGATTAGCGGCCATGAGTTTACCTTTCTAAGGATAAGCGTTACCTGACCCGATGCCCATTTCGGGTCAGGTAACGGGTCAGGTAAGGATAGTACAATGGGGAAATGAGAGAACCAATCAGAAACAAAAATAATTTCATAACTAATTGATTATAGGCAATTAAAAATACAAACAGAGACAATCCCGAACAATTAAAAACATGCCAATTTTATGACTCATAATCGCTTGGTCGCTGGTTCAAGTCCAGCAGGGGCCACCAAATTTTAGCAGTACATACATATAGTTAGGCCACTCACGCGAGTGGCCTTTTTTGTTTACTTCAATCCCGTTGGCAGCGAAATGGCAGCAGGAGTTCCATAAAAAAACCCGCCAGCAGCGGGCCAGTACGAAAGTTGTTGATGCAACCCCTTCGGATGCAGAGGTTATGATGCGCGGGGGCAACATCCTTGTACTCCAGCGCATTCCTGGACACACTGATATTAAGGTAACGATGCGCTAAGCTTACTTTGCACCTGACCATCTGAACGAAGCGGCATTGCCCAACCCACCAACAATTTTATAAGGCATTGTTTTTAGAAGACAATATATGGAATGGGATACATTATTAGTATTGATCTGTGTACTTCTTTGCGGATTGTGGATGATTTTTCATTCAGCAAAAGCTCTTAGAAGTGGGGTCTTCGTCGGTTGGTATAAAGGCACATATGAAAACTACTACATCTACCGCTCCGAAACACCTATCTACTTCTACTGGTATAACACTGTGTTTTCGCTGTTCGGCTCCTTTATGATTGGTTTAGCCCTTTACCTATTGAATGGCGGTTATCATTTTTTATAGGCATCGTTGGCAGCAAAATGGCAGCAGACCTATTCACTATGCTTTCATATTTGACATTATTCGATGCAAAAACCCATTAAAAAACAAACTAACTTATTGTTTTATAAATCTTTAAAATGGAGCTCAGAATCGCCAGGTCGCGGGTTCTAGTCCAGCAGGGGATACCAAATTTAAGCTGTAGAATCATATGATTAAGCCACTCGATTGAGTAGATTTTTTGTTGGCTGAATAACGGGTGCCCCCTTGTTGTCCCCTGAGTTTTCCCCCAAGCATTTGCCAGGTTACACCCCGCCTCTGATTTTTGCTGCACCCTATGCAAGCATATACGTAATCAATCACACATAGTCCGGCCTGCCGCTCACCCTCACAAACCCTAAAAACTAAAGAAATCCCCCATCGCGCCGATCATCATCCGTGTGTATTATTTCCTGTAGCTTTTACAACAACTAACCTTAACTCAAATACTTAAGCGCCAAAGCGAAAGGCATCATGAGCACACCGATCAAACGGCTAGAAATCATTAAAAATGCCATTGAACTGGAAGATGACGACATCATCCAGAGCCAGCTGACACGGCTGAAAAATGAAGCGTTTGACGATGAGCTACAGGCAATCGTCGTGGCGCTTGAGGAGAAGAACTACACCTCTGCGATGGCGGCCATTACCGCCTGGCTGCAGGGTCAGCGCGCCGTAACCCAGTGGCGCGATCCGCAGGTGGCCGCCAGCAAGCTGGAACTGAAGGCGCTGGAAGAACGTCTGCGCGATCTGATTGACCGCCGCAACGCCCGGGTGCAGCAGCTTGATGAGTTCAACGATCTCTATTTCTCTCGCCTCGGGCCGCTGATGCAGCAGATCCTCGCCCTGCGTAAAACCCTGGCCGAGCTGAACCTGCGCCGTCAGCAGGCGGAAGCGCGTCGTCGCGAGGAAGATTACCGTCGCTGCCAGCGCTATATGGCGCAGGCGGTAGAGGTGCTGGCGACGCTCACCCAGCGCTGGCGCGATCTCCCGGCCGACTCCGTGCAGGCCGCTGAGGCGCGCAAGCATCTTGAACAGCAAAGCAATCTGATTGCCAACCTGCTGGCCGAAGCGCTGGAGCTGGAGAGCGGCTTAACGCGCGAAGAGGAGCCTGCGCGTCAGGCGCGAGACGACGCTAACGAAGAGTACGAGAAATATCGCGAGCAGCATCACGATGCCGAAGTGCGGCTGCGCAAGGGTAAGGATCTTTCGGAAGAGGATCGGAACGAGCTGAAGCGCCTCTGGCGGCAGGCGAGCAAGCTCTGCCATCCGGATCTGGTGGCGGACGATCTGAAAGAGGAAGCTAATGCGATGATGGTGCAGCTCAACCAGGCGAAGCAGCGTGGCGACGTTAAAACCATTCGCTCACTGGTGGCCCGCCTGCAGCAGGGCTTTGAGCCATTGATGGCAAGCGACAGGCTGAACGATCTGGAACGTATCCGCAAAAAAATGGCGCAGGTTCGCGAGCAGATAGACATTTTAGTGAACGAGCTGGCGGAGCTTGAGAAAGAGGAGTCCTGGCTTCTGGTCTCGTCGCTGAACAATATGGAAGCTTACTTCGCTCAGCAGGAGAAAGCCCTGCACGAGGTCCGCGCCTCGCTCGAACATCAGGTGAGCGAAGCGCAGCTGGATTCCGCCGCCTGATTATTTGGCGTGCCAGTATGCGCTGGCACGCACCAGTTGCTGGTCAATCGCGTCGGTTTCAAACTGGCGGCTCAGCGTCTTCACCACCTTTCCTTCCCCGGTCAGCCAGATGAAATAGTCTTCACCAGGAACGGCCAGCGCAGCCAGATGTTCCGCTACCGCCTGCTCGCTGTGGCCTACAACCCAGGTGATGTTGAATTCGCTCAGGTGCGCCAGATAGTCCTTATAAGAATCGTCCCCTACCGTCACAACCGCATGAATTTCCGGGCGAACCGGCAGTTTAGCAATGCTCTCTAAGCGTCGGCGCAGCGCGGGCATGCCGGACTCGTCGCACACGTACAGCTGCCAGGCGTAATCCTCCGGCACCACCAGCGAACCGCGCGGACCGCCGATGGTCAGCCTGTCGCCCACTTTTGCCTCAACCGCCCAGCGGCTGGCAATGCCGCCGTCATGAACGAAGAAATCGAGCACCAGCTCATGGTTTACCTCGTCGTACAGCGGCGTGTAGTCGCGCGTCTGAGGACGTACGCCGTCACCCCAGTCGATACCTTCATCGGTGACCACCGGCGGCACAAACACCGCGCCCGGGGCAGGGAAAAAGACTTTGGTATGGTCGTCGAAACCGCGGGAGCTAAAGCCCTCCAGCTGCTCGCCGCCTAAAACAATGCGCTGGAAACCCGCGCTGGCGCGTTCAACGCGGAGCACCGTCAGCTCGCGAAAGCGCAGGTCATTACGAACACGCTGTGGGTAACGGGTAGATGCCATTTTTTAGCCCCTTCTCTGGTGAATACGATATATCTAAATCAATTTTCAAATGATAATGATTACTAATAAGCAAAAATGCAAGATCTTTTAGATTGCATCTGAATATATCTTAGATATAGTTTAGATATATCAAAAAAAAAGGGAATACTATGCGACACGAACACGAGGGCGGCGGACGTCGGCCGCGCTTTTTCGGCCACGGCGATTTGCGGCTGGTGATTCTGGATATCCTGACCCGCAACGCGAGCCACGGCTATGAGCTGATTAAAGAGATCGAGAACCTGACCCAGGGGAACTACACCCCGAGCCCGGGCGTCATCTATCCAACCCTGGATTATTTGCAGGATCAGGCGTTTATCACCATTACAGAAGAAGAGAACGGGCGTAAGCGCATTGCGATTACCGCTGAAGGACAACGCTGGCTGGACGAAAACCGGGAACAGCTGGAACAGATCCAGGTGCGTATCAAAGCGCGCAGCGTCGGCTTTCAGCTGCGCAAAAACCCACAGATGAAGCGGGCGCTGGATAACTTCAAGGCGGTATTAGACCTGAAGGTGAATCAGGGAGAGCTCAGCGACGCGCAGCTTAAGCAGATTATCGGCGTAATCGACCGCGCGGCGCTGGAGATCTCCCAGCTGGATTAAGCCGGTGCGTGCTCGCTCACGCGGAAGACGCGTACCAGCTCTTTCAGGTGCATCGCCTGTTCGTTAAGCGATGCCGCCGCCGCGACGGATTCCTCCACCAGCGCGGAGTTTTGCTGGGTAGTGGCATCAATCAGGCCAATCGCGCTGTTGATCTGCGAGATCCCCTCCGTCTGCTCATGGCTGGCCTGACGGATCTCGCGCAGGATCGCATCCATCTCCTCCACGTTGCCAACCATGCCGTTGATCAGCCCACTCGCTTTTTCGACCAGGTTCATCCCGTCCTGGGTCTGGCTGGTGGAGCTCTCAATCAGCTCGCGGATTTCGCTGGCAGACGACGCGCTCTTCTGGGCAAGCTGGCGCACCTCTCCGGCCACTACCGCAAAGCCGCGGCCGTGCTCACCGGCGCGCGCCGCTTCCACCGCCGCGTTCAGCGCCAGAATATTGGTCTGGAACGCAATAGCGTCGATCAGGTCGATAATGTCGGACATCCGGTTGGAGGTCTCGTTAATCAGGCGCATTTTGCTGGTCACCTGCTTCATCATCTCACCGTTGTTTTTGACCACCGTGGCGGCATCGGCAGAAAGGTTGGTCGCTTCACCGGTATGCGAGGCGGTATTTTTCACCGTGGCGGTGATCTGCTCCATCGAGGCGGCAGTCTGTTCAACGGAGCTGGCCTGCTCTTCCGTGCGTGCGGCCAGATCCTGGTTCCCGGCGACAATCTGCGCGGCAGCGCTGGAGATATTCTCCGAGCCGGTTTGCACCTGCTGCACAATGTCCAGCAGACGCGTCTTCATCTCCATCAGCGCATGCAGCAACAAGCCCGTTTCGTCTTTGCCGTGCGGCGTGATGCTGCCCGTCAGATCGCCCTCTGAAATCGCTTTTGCGAAATTCACCGCCTCACCGAGCGGGCGGGTGATAGCGCGCACGATAAACCAGCCAATCAGGCTGCCTGCCCCAACGCTAAAGAGCGTGAGCAGGATCAGCAGCAGACGGTTAGACCTGAAATCTCCTTCCACCTGCGTGCCCGCACGCTGCATCTCGCTGTTCTGAATGGCGATCAGCTCCTTCACCTTCGCTTTATAAGCCTGCTGCACGGCGAGGGTGGTAGTCATCATTTCCTGTATGGCGCCCGCACGGTTGTTGTTCTGCACCGCCTGCAGAATGCGGTAGCGTGAATCCAGGTACTGCTGGCGCACGCTGCGGATATCCGCCAGCACCTGCTGAGACTGTTGATCCTGCAAGGCGTTGTTCAGCTCGCCCAGGATCACCGTGATATGCTCGCTGATCTCTTTCAGGCGCTGCTGAGATTGCCCCGTGTAGGTACCCTGCTCGTCCAGCAGCATCAGCTGTTGAGTGCTAATAAATTCCTGGAAGTTAT
>JADHED010002145.1_pt1 | contig 14443 bp, 11 predicted proteins | sample 8952041 | NCBI WGS metagenome assembly JADHED01 (sample SAMN16124423, study PRJNA663239) | bioreactor sludge metagenome | isolation source: sludge (control) | place: India:Bengaluru | collected 2018-09-08
AAGTTTCCCAACGACGCATCGCCCACCACGTCCACCATGCTGTTCCTGGTGCGCCACGGCAACCCCAAGGCTATCCGCGACTGGAACGACCTGACCCGCCCCGACGTGAAGGTCATCGTGGTCAATCCCAAGACCGGCGGCAACGGCCGCTACGCCTACCTGGGCGCCTGGGGCTCGGTGCGCGAGAAGGGCGGCACCGACGCGCAGGCGGCGGAGTTCGTCGCCAAGCTCTACAAGAACGTGCCCGTGCTGGCCAAGGGCGGGCGCGATGCTACGGCCACCTTCCTGCAGCGCAACATCGGCGACGTGCTGATCACCTTCGAGTCGGAGGTGGTGTCGGTGGAGCGCGAGTTCGGAAAGGGCAAGGTCGATGCGGTCTACCCCTCGGTGAGCATCACGGCCGAGAACCCGGTGGCCGTGGTCGAGCGCACCGTGGCCAAGAAGGGCACGGCGGAACTCGCCAAGGCCTACCTGGACTACCTGTACTCGGACGAGGCGCAGGAGATCGCGGCGCGGCACGCCATCCGCCCGCGCTCCGAGGCGGTGCTCAAGAGGCATGCCGACCAGTTCAAGCCCATCCAGCAGTTCACCGTGGCCAAGTACTTCGGCTCCCTGAGCGACGCGCAGAAGGTGCATTTCAACGACGGCGGCCAGTTCGACAAGCTCTACCAGAGCGGCAAGTAATCCGGCAAGTAATCGCATGACCACGCTAGCGCTGGGCGCCGCCCAGCCCCGAAAGCGCGCGCCCAGGCGCGTGCTGCCCGGCTTCGGGCTCACGCTGGGCTACACGCTGTTCTACCTGAGCCTCATCGTGCTGATCCCGCTGCTGGCCCTGCTGTTCAAGAGCTTTTCCATGACCTGGCCGCAGTTCTGGGAGGCCGTGGCCGCGCCGCGCGTGCTGGCCTCGTACCGGCTCACGTTCGGCGCCTCGTTCATCGCCGCCTGCGTGAATCTGGTGTTCGGCCTGCTGATCGCCTGGGTGCTGGTGCGCTACCAGTTCCCGGGCAAGAAGGTCGTGGACGCGCTGGTGGATCTGCCGTTCGCCCTGCCCACGGCCGTGGCTGGCATCTCGCTCACCGCGCTGCTGGCGGGCAACGGCTGGGTGGGCCAGTATTTCGAGCCGCTGGGCATACAGCTGGCGTTCAACCCCAATGGCGTGGTGATCGCGCTGATCTTCATCGGCCTGCCCTTCGTGGTGCGCACGGTGCAGCCGGTGCTGGAGGACAGTGAGAAGGAACTGGAGGAGGCCGCGACCAGCCTGGGCGCGACGCGCTGGCAGATCTTCCGCCACGTGATCCTGCCGGGCATCATGCCGGCGCTGCTCACGGGCTTCGCCATGGCCTTCGCGCGCGCCATCGGCGAGTACGGCTCGGTCATCTTCATCGCGGGCAACATGCCCATGGTGTCGGAGATCACGCCGCTCATCATCATCGGCAAGCTGGAGCAGTACGACTACGCGGGCGCCACGGCCGTGGCCGTGGTCATGCTGCTGATCTCCTTCGTCATGCTGCTGGTCATCAACGCGCTGCAGGCCTGGCAGCGGCGCCACGCGGGGATGCCGGCATGAGCGCCGCCGCCCGTACCGCCCCGCGCGCTCGCGCGGGTACGACCGAGGCGCCGTGGGTCCGGTGGCTGCTCACCGGTATCGCCATGGCGTTCCTGCTGCTGTTCCTGGTGCTGCCGCTGGCGGCCGTGTTCACCGAGGCGCTGCGCAAGGGCGTCGATGCCTACCTGGCGGGACTGTCGGAGCCCGATGCCTGGTCCGCCATCCGGCTGACCCTGCTGACCGCGGCCATCGCCGTGCCCCTGAACCTGGTGTTCGGCGTGGCGGGAGCCTGGTGCATCGCCAAGTACGAGTTCAAGGGCAAGGCCTTCCTGACTACGCTGATCGATCTGCCGTTCTCCATCTCGCCCGTGGTGGCGGGCCTGATGTACGTGCTGGTGTTCGGAGCCAACGGCTGGTTCGGCCCCTGGCTGGCCGCGCACGACATCAAGATCATCTTCGCCGTGCCCGGCATCGTGCTGGCCACCGTGTTCGTCACCTTCCCCTTCATCGCGCGCGAGCTGATCCCGCTGATGCAGGCCCAGGGCAACGACGAGGAGCAGGCCGCCATCGTGCTGGGCGCGAGCGGCTGGCAGACCTTCTGGCACGTGACGCTGCCCAACATCAAGTGGGGCCTGCTGTACGGCGTGATCCTGTGCAACGCGCGCGCCATGGGCGAGTTCGGCGCGGTGTCGGTGGTCTCGGGCCACATCCGCGGCCAGACCAACACCATCCCGCTGCACGTGGAGATCCTCTACAACGAGTACCAGTCGGTCGCGGCGTTCGCCGCCGCCTCGCTGCTGGCGCTGCTGGCCCTGGTCACGCTGGTGATCAAGACGGTGGCCGAGTGGCAGAACGAGCAGCAGCGCAAGGCCGCCACGGAATTGCCGCCTGAGCGTCCGGCTGGCCGCTAAGGCGCATGGGTGAAGCGCAAAGAGCTATTGATTTATGAGCATAGAAATCCGCAACGTCAGCAAGCAGTTCGGCAGCTTCCAGGCCTTGCGCGACGTGAGCCTGGACATCCAGTCGGGCGAGCTGATCGCGCTGCTCGGCCCCTCGGGCTGCGGCAAGACCACGCTCCTGCGCATCATCGCCGGGCTGGAGACGCCCGACACGGGCAGCATCCACTTCAGCGGCGAGAACCAGACCGACGTGCACGTGCGCGAGCGCGGCGTGGGTTTCGTGTTCCAGCACTACGCGCTGTTCCGCCACATGACGGTGCTCGACAACGTGGCCTTCGGCCTGCGCATGAAGCCGCGCAGGGAGCGGCCCAGCGAAGCGCAGATCCGCCAGAAGGTCATGGACCTGCTCAAGCTGGTGCAGCTCGACTGGATCGCCGACCGCTATCCCTCGCAGCTCTCGGGCGGCCAGCGCCAGCGCATCGCCCTGGCGCGCGCGCTGGCGGTGGAGCCCAAGGTGCTGCTGCTCGACGAGCCCTTCGGCGCGCTGGACGCCAAGGTGCGCAAGGAACTGCGCCGCTGGCTGCGCCGCCTGCACGACGAGCTGCATGTGACCAGCATCTTCGTCACCCACGACCAGGAAGAGGCGCTGGAGGTGGCCGACCGCGTGGTCGTCATCAACCAGGGCCGCATCGAGCAGCAGGGCACGCCCCAGCAGGTGTGGGACAACCCGGCCAGCCCCTTCGTCTACGGGTTCCTGGGCGACGTGAACCTGTTCAAGGGCCGCGCCAACGACGGCCGCATCCACCTGGACGAGGGCATGCAGCTCGACAGCCCCGAGGCCCGGCATGCCGACGGCGCCCCGGCCTTCGCCTACGTGCGCCCGCACGACCTGGACGTGGAGCGCTACTCCCCGGGCCAGGCGCTCGACGCGCACGGCCGCCCGCGCGGCATCGTGGTGCAGCTGGTGCGCTCCATCGTCGTGGGGCCGATCGCGCGGCTGGAACTAATTCCCGAAGGCAGCACCCAATCGGCGGACAATGCGGCCCCGGATATGCTGATCGAGGCGCAGATCCCGGCGCAGCAGTTCCACGACATGGGGCTGCGCGACGGCGAGATGCTGGTGGTCACGCCACGGCGCGCCAAGGTGTTTCTGGACGAAGCCGCCGGCATCTGAGCCCCGCCTGCTCCTGTGGAGCGGCGCGGCGCCCGGGCCGGCTCTATAGGAAAAAAGAAAAGTGTTGCTGAACTGGATAACGATCGCCCCGCGCCGCACCCTGGCGCTGATAAGCGCCGCCTGCCTGGGGCTGCTGGCCTTTGGCATGTACCTGCAGCATGTGGTGGGCCTGGAGCCATGCCCCATGTGCATCGTGCAGCGCTATGCTCTCATTGGCATAGCTGTCTTCGCAGGACTGGCAAGCCTTAAGGGCAAAAAAACCTGGTGGGTGGGCTGGAGCGTGGCGGCCCTGGCGATGGCGGGCTTCGGCGCCTTCACCGCCGCGCGCCAGAGCTGGCTGCAGTGGTACCCGCCCGAGGTGGCGGCCTGCGGGCGCGACTTCTACGGCATGATCGAGAACTACCCCATCAGCCGCGCGGTCCCGATGATCTTCCGCGGCTCGGGCGACTGCTCGGCGGTGGACTGGACATTCCTGGGCGGCTCCATCGCCAACTGGTCCTTCGTCTGCTTCGTGGTGTTCGCCATGCTGCTGCTGGTGCTGCTGGGCAGCCCGCGGGCCCGGCGCGCATAGCGCCTTGCGCCACCAGCCAGGCAAATACAATTGACAATTGGTGTTCAGGTTGCGCCGGTGCGGCGTGATCCACCGTCACATTGATTCATGGCTTGGCCGAAGGGGGAGCGCCTGCATGCCCGATGCATTGCAGAAATTGCTGGGGCGTCTGCAGGAGCTCAACGAAGTGGGCGCGGCCCTGTCGCGCGAGCGGGACATCGACCTCCTGCTCGAACGCATCCTGGATGCGGCGCAGATGCTCACCCATGCCGACGCCGGCACTCTGTACCGCGTGACCGATGACGGCAGCGCGCTGCGCTTCGCGCTCGTGCGCACCCATTCGCTGGGGCTGCACCAGGGCGGAAGGTCGGGGCAGGCGGTCGATTTTCCGGATTTGCCGCTCCACCTGCCCGACGGGCGCGCGAATGATTCGCTGGTGGCCGTGCACGCCGCCGTGCACGACCGCACGGTGAGCATCGCCGACGCCTATGGCAGCGCGGACTTCGACTTCGCCGGCTCGCGGGCCTTCGACCGGCGCACGGGCTACCGCTCGCGCTCCTTCCTCACGGTGCCCTTGCGGAACCACGACCACGAGCTGGTCGGCGTGCTGCAGCTCATCAACGCCATCGACCCGGCCACGGGCGCGGTGCAGGCGTTCTCGCAGGAGGACTGCAGCATTGCCGAGTCGCTGGCCTCGCAGGCTGCGATCGCGGTGACGAACCGCCTGCTCATCACGCAGCACGAGCGCCTGTTCGAATCCTTCGTGAGCCTCATCAACCTGGCGATCGACGAGAAGTCGCCCTACACGGGCGGGCACTGCCAGCGCGTTCCGGCCCTGACCATGATGCTGGCCGAGGCCGCCGACGCCACCACCGAGGGGCCGCTTGCGGCGTTCACCATGACCGAGCGCGACCGCTACGAGCTCAAGATGGCGGGCCTGCTGCACGACTGCGGCAAGATCACCACGCCGGTGCACGTGGTGGACAAGGCGACCAAGCTGCAGACCCTCTACGACCGCATCGGCCTCGTGGACACGCGCTTCGAGGTGCTTAAGCGCGACGCCGAGATCGACATGCTGCGCCGCCAGCTCGCGCTGCGCCCGCAGGCCGATGCCGCGGCGGAGGAGCAGCTGCAGCGCGGCCTGCAGTGCCAGCTGCAGGAGCTCGACGGCGAGCGCGCCTTCCTGCGCCACTGCAACCTGGGCAGCGAGGCCATGCTCCCCCGCGAGCAGCAGCGGGTGCGCGACATAGGCACGGGGCGCAGCTGGCGCGATCCGCAGGGGCGGCAGGCGAACTTCCTCACGCCGGACGAAATCGAGAACCTGAGCATCCGCTCGGGAACGCTCACGCTGGCCGAGCGCAGCATCGTCAACCACCACATCGTGGCCACGATCAGGATGCTCGAAAGCCTGCCCTGGCCCAAGCACCTGCGCAACGTGCCCGAATACGCAGGCGGCCACCACGAGCGCATGGACGGCAAGGGCTACCCGCGCGGGCTCGTGCGCGAGCAGCTGTCATGGCAGGCGCGCATGCTGGGCCTGGCCGACATCTTCGAGGCGCTCACCGCAGCCGACCGGCCCTACAAGCGGCCCATGACGCTGCCGCAGGCGCTGACCATCATGCGCAAGATGCGCGACAACGGCCACATCGACCCCGACCTGTTCGACGTCTTCGTGCGCGAACGCGTCTACCTGCGCTACGCCCGGCAGTTCCTGGAGCCAGAGCAGGTCGACCTGGACGCGGTGCACGCGCCGGCGCCGTAGCGCCCCGCGGCCAGGGCTTCCCGGCCATCACCTGGCTTTTGCGGTCCCGTTTGGGCCGGAGGACTCCGCGGCTGCCTGCCCGGATGACCAGGTCTGGTCTTGCAGAAAGAACTTGGCGACCATTTCCTTGGTGATCTGCACGGCGCGCTTGAGGCTCAGGTCGATGTGCTCGCTCAGCGCCAGCAGCGCGGGTTCGAGCTTGCGGGCCTGCAGCAGGTCCAGCAGTTGCGCGTGGGCATTGAAGGCGCGCGCGTTCCAGTCGGATTGCTCCAGGTCGATGTGCCGCGCCACGTGGATGCGGCGGGTCACCTGCTCCAGGAACTGGCTCAGCTCCTTGTTGTGCGACATGGCGGTGAGGCGGCGGTGGAATTCCTCGTCGGCCAGCAGCAGGTCGCCAATGGACATGCCGGACGCATGGGCCATCACGCCGTCCCAGTAGGCGCGCAGGCTCTCGATCTCCGCGTCGGTGGCGTTCTGCACCGCCAGGAACAGCGCGCGGCGCTCCAGCGCGATGCGGACCTGGTAGAGGTTGTAGAGCTCCTCCACGCTGATGGCCTTGCGGAAGAACCCCTTGTTCATCACGAAGTCGAGGAAGCCTTCGGCCACCAGGCGGTTCAGGGCTTCGCGCAGCGGCGGGCGGCTCACGCCGAACTCCCGGCCCAGCGCCTGCTCGTTGATGCGCGCGCCGGGACGGAAGTCGTAGCGCATGGCGCGTTCGCGCAGTTCGAGGTACAGGCGCTCGACACTGCTGGCATCGCGTGTCTGTGGCACGTGCGCGCTTTCCTTGTTGGATTTTTTTTTGACAGGCATGGTGCTCTATGGCGATGGGTGACAGCAAGCATTTTAGGCCTGGCGCCCGCCGGACCGGCCGCCCCGGGAGCCGCGCACCATGGGGGATTCCCTATTTTATTGACTTATGTCTTCATAAGTGTCTACACTTTATTGAGAGACTGGTTCTAATGCATTGAAACACCCTCTGGTGGCACATGGATCCAGGCCGGCAAACAGAGACAGGGGAAACTGGGGATGAGCGATCTGAGCGTTGGCAGCCGCCTGCGGGCCGTGGGCCTGGACGACAAGTACACGGCCACCGAGGGCACGGTCTACCTGACCGGCGTGCAGGCCCTGGTGCGCCTGCCCATGATGCAAAAGCGCCGCGACCGCGCGGCGGGCCTGGACACGGCAGGCTACATCACGGGCTACCGGGGCTCGCCCCTGGGCACGTTCGACGACCAACTCGTGAAGGCGCGCAAGCACCTGCAGGCGCACGACGTGGTCTTCGTGCCCGGCGTGAACGAGGACCTGGCCGCCACGGCGGTCTGGGGCAGCCAGATGGCCGAGATTGGCGGGGAAGGGCGCTTCGACGGCGTGTTTTCCATCTGGTACGGCAAGGGGCCGGGCGTGGACCGCTCGGGCGACGCCTTCCGCCACGGCAACCTGACGGGCAGCTCGAAGAACGGCGGCGTGCTGGTGCTCATGGGCGACGACCACACCTGCGAGTCGTCCACCACCTGCCACCAGAGCGAGTTCGCGCTGGTGGACGCGCAGATGCCCATCCTCTCGCCCGCGGGCGTGCCGGAGCTGATCGAATACGGGCTCTACGGCTGGGCGCTGTCGCGCTACTCGGGCTGCTGGGTGGGCATGAAGTGCATCAAGGACACGGCCGATGCCTCGGGCTCGGTGGAAGTGCACGAGGCCGGCTCGTCCTTCACGTGCCCCGAGCTGCCGGACATGCCGCCGGACGGCCTCAACATCCGCCTGCCGGACACGCCGCACGCGCAGGAATACCGGCTGGTCAACCACAAGCTCGATGCCGTGCGCGCCTTCGCGCGCGCCAACCGCATCGACCGCGTGGCCTTCGGGCGGCGCGAGGGCGCGCGCATCGGCATCGTCACCTCGGGCAAGAGCTGGCTCGACCTGCGCCAGGCGCTGGCCGATCTGGGCATCGACGAGGTGCGCGCGCAGGCGCTGGGCCTGGCGGTCTACAAGGCCGGCCTGGTCTGGCCGCTGGAGCCCGAGGGCATCGCCGAATTCGCGCTGGGGCTGGACAAGGTCATCGTCATCGAGGAAAAGCGCGCGCTGCTGGAGGCGCAGCTCAAGGACATCCTCTACGGCCGCCCTGGCGCGCCGCAGGTCATCGGCAAGAAGGACGAGCGCGGCGCCAAGCTGTTCCGCACCGAACTGGCGCTGGATGCCGCGATGATCGCCCAGGTGCTGGGCCACCGCCTGGCCGAGATCGACCCGGCGCTGCTGGAGGCGACCCACGCGCTCGCGCGCCGCAAGCCCGTGCTGGGCGCGGTGGACGTGATGGCGCGCAGTTTTTACTTCTGCGCGGGCTGCCCGCACAACACCTCCACGCGCATTCCCGAGGGCAGCCGCGGCTACGCGGGCATCGGTTGCTCGTGGATGGCGCAGAGCATGGACCGCGGCACGCTGGGCTACACGCAGATAGGCGCCGAGGGCATGGCCTGGGTGGGCGAGGCGCCGTTCTCCAGGCGCACGCACATGTTCCAGAACATGGGCGACGGCACCTATTTCCACTCGGGCCTGCTCGCCATCCGGGCTGCCGTGGCGGCCAGGACCAACATCACCTTCAAGCTGCTCTACAACGACGCCGTCGCCATGACCGGTGGCCAGCGCCACGACGGCCCGCTGGACCCCGTGCGCATGACCCAGCAGGTGCATGCCGAGGGCGTGGCGCGCATTGCCGTGGTGGTGGACGACCCCGGCAAATACGGCGGCGTGACCGGCTGGGCGCCGGGCGTGACTATCCACCACCGCGATGAGCTGGACGCCGTGCAGCGCGCGCTGCGCGAGGTGCCCGGCACCAGCGTGCTGGTCTACGACCAGACCTGCGCGGCCGAGAAGCGCCGCCGCCGCAAGCGCGGCGAGTTCCCCGATCCCGACATGCGCCTGGTCATCAACGAGGCCGTGTGCGAGGGCTGCGGCGACTGCGGCGCGCAATCCAACTGCGTGGCCGTGGTGCCGGTGGAAACCGAGTTCGGCCGCAAGCGCGCCATCGACCAGTCGGCCTGCAACAAGGACTTCTCGTGCCTCAAGGGCTTTTGCCCCAGCTTTGTCACCGTGCGCGGCGGCAAGCTGAGGAAGGGCAGCGGCACGGGGAGCGACAGTCTCGCATCACCCCTGCCCGAGCCGGCGCTGCCCGACCTGGCGCAGGGCGTCTACAGCCTCGTCATCACCGGCGTGGGCGGCACGGGCGTGGTTACCATCGGCGCGCTGCTGGGCATGGCCGCGCACCTGGAAGGCAAGGGCGTGGGCGTGCTCGACATGGCGGGCCTGGCGCAAAAGGGCGGCTCGGTGTGGACGCACATGCGCTTCGGCGCCAGCCCCCAGGCGATCGCCGCCGTGCGCGTGGCGCCGGGCGGGGCCGACGCGCTGATCGGCTGCGACCTCGTCGTGGCCGCCGCGGGCAACACGCTGACCATGACGCGCAAGGGCGCCACGCGCGCCATCGTCAACACGCAGGAGGTGATGCCCGGCGCCTTCACGCAGAACCCGGACATGCAGTTCCCCGCCAACCCGCTGGTCAAGACCATCGCGCGCGCCATCGGCGAGGGCAACCTGGAGCTGGTGGACGCGGGGCGCCTCGCGCTGGCCCTCTGCGGCGACGCCATCGCCACCAACCTGTTCATGCTCGGCGCCGCGTACCAGCGCGGCCTGGTGCCGGTGAGCGCGCAAGCCATCGAGCGCGCCATCGAACTCAACGGCGCCGCCGTGAAGATGAACCTCGCCGCCTTCCGCTGGGGCCGCCGCCACGCGGTGGATCCGCAAGCCGTGGCGGCCAGCGCGGGCGCCGTGCAGCGCAAGCAGGCCCCCAGCCTGGATGAGGCCGTGCAGCGCCGTGTGGAGTTCCTCACCGGCTACCAGAACGCGGCCTACGCCGCGCGCTTCAAGGCGCTGGTGGATGCGGTGCGCGCGCACGAGTCGCGCGTGTGGCCCGGCCAGGAGCAGTTGACCAGTGCCGTGGCGCAGAGCTTCTTCAAGCTCATGGCCTACAAGGATGAGTACGAGGTGGCGCGCCTCTATGCCGCGCCCGCGTTCCGCGCGCAGATCGATGCGCAGTTCGAGGGCGCGCCGCGCCTGGCCTTCAACCTTGCGCCGCCGCTGCTGGGCCAGAAGAAGCGCGAGTTCGGCGCCTGGATGCTGCCCGCCTTCGGAGTGCTGGCGCGCCTGAAGTTTCTGCGCGGTACGGCGCTCGACCCCTTCGGCCGCACCGAGGAGCGCCGCCACGAGCGCGCCATGATCGACCAGTTCGAAGCCCTGGTGCAGCGCCTGCTGAAGGAGGCGCGGCCCGACCAGCACGAGCTGGCCGTGCAGATCGCCCAGGCGCCCATGAAGGTGCGCGGCTACGGCCATGTGAAGGAAGCCGCCCGCCAGGCCTACGAGGCCGAGCTGGCGCAACTGCTGCAGCGCTGGCAGGAGCCCCAGGTGGTACGCCGCCGCGCCGCGTGATTCTCAAATTTCATAGCTGCCGGCGCTTGCCATGCAATGGTTTCAAGTGATTTTTCATTCAAATCATTGCGCAGCAAGCGCTGGCAGCTCCTGTTTTCATAGTTCCGTGGATTCCCCCATGCTCTCATCGCCCGCTTCCCGCGCGCCCGCCCGCCTGCCTCGCGGCAGCCTGGTGGCGCTGCTCACGCCGTTCACCGACGACCTGCGCATCGACCTGCCGGCGCTGCGCCGCCTGATCGACTGGCACATCGACTCGGGCACGGCGGGCATCGTCATCGCCGGCACCACGGGCGAATGCGCCACGCTCTCGCACACCGAGCACCGCGACCTGCTCGCCGCCGCCGTGGAGCATGCGGCGGGCCGCACGCACGTCATGGCCGGCGTGGGCGCCAATTCCACCGTCGAGGCCGTGGCGCTGGCGCGCTTCGCCGAGGAATGCGGCGCGGATTCGCTGCTCAGCGTGGTGCCGTACTACAACAAGCCCACGCAGCGGGGCCTGGTGGCGCACTTCAGCGCGCAGGCCGACGCCACCGCGCTGCCGCTGGTGCTCTACAACGTGCCGGGCCGCACGGTGGTCGACCTGCAGGTGGCCACCGTGGCCGAACTGGCACGCCACCCTCGCATCGCGGGCATCAAGGATGCGACGGGCGACATGGCCCGCGCGGCCGACATCGCGCTGGCCGTGCCGCCGGGCTTCGCGCAGTACAGCGGCGACGACTTCACCAGCCTGCCCTACCTCGCGCTGGGCGGGCAGGGTGTGATCTCGGTGGTCGCCAACATACTGCCCGCCGAGGTGGCCGCCCTGTGCCGCGCTATGGACGAGGGCGATTGGGCCGGCGCGCGGGCGCGGTTCCTGCGGCTGATGCCGCTCACCTGCGCGCTGTTCGCCGAAAGCAGCCCCGGCCCGGCCAAGCTCGCGGCGCAACTGCGCGGGCTGTGTGCTGGCGCGTTGCGGCTGCCGATGTGCGAGGTGTCGCCCGCCACGGCGGCGGCCGTGCGCACGGCGCTGGAGGCGTGGCCGGCCTGAACGTCAAAAAAGAGAGCTGCCAGCGCTTTATGGACAAGCGCTGACAGCCGTTTTTACTTGAAATTCAGCGCGGCTGCACCCGGCCGCGGTACACCGTCTTCTGGTAGGGCTGGTCGGCGCGCTGCCCGTCCGCCGCGAAGGTGAGCGTGCCCGTCGCGCCCTCGTAGCCGTTGGCGATGGAGCGCAGGGCCTGCTTCACCGCGTCGGGCCGGGTCGTGCCCGCCTGCTGCACCGCGGCGGCCAGCAGGCGCACGCTGTCGTAGGCATAGCCGGTGTACGACGACTTGAAGGGGTGGCCGTACTTCGCCTCGTAGGCCGCCTTGAAGCCCTGGCCCTGCGGGCCCACCGAGCGCACGTCGATGCCGCGCTGGCCCGCTACATGCTCGGGCGCGCTGTCGGTCGTGCACATGGTGTGGTAGATCGCGTACCAGGGCTGGCCCTGGTGCAGGCCCAGCTCGAAGGCCTCACGGTTGATGACGGCGGCCTCCTGGCCGTAGGCGCTGTATACGTAGACGTCGGGCTTGGCGCGCTCCATCTGCTGCAGCTCGCGCCGGTAGGTGGACTGGCCGGCCGTATAGAGCACCTGCGACGCGACCGTGCCGCCCAGCTTTTCGAAGTTCTTCCTGAACTCCGCCGCCACGCCCTGGCCGTAGGCATTGTTGGGGGCGATGAAGGCCACCTTGCGGTGGCCCAGCTCCCACAGGTCCTGCGCGGAAAAGCGCGCCGAGGCGTCGTCCAGCCCGATCACGCTGAAGGCCCCCTCGCCGATGGTGCGCACCGCCGGGCTGGAGCTGCCGTGGTTGACGAAGGGCAGTCCCTCGCGCACCACGTACTGGCCCACGGGAATGGTCAGGCTGGAGGAGTATTCGCCCAGCACCGCCGCCACCTTGTCCACCGACACGAGCTTCTTGGCCGCGTCCAGCGCGGAGACGGCGCGCCCGCCCGTGTCCTCGATCACGAGCTGCAGGGGCTGGCCCAGCACGCCGCCGCGCGCATTGATTTCCTCCAGCGCGATCAGCATGCCGCGGCGCTGGTCCTCGCCGACGCTGGCGCTGGCGCCGGTGAGCGACAGCGTGGCACCGAACTTCACGGGGGCCTGGGCCGTCTGCGCGTGGCTGGCGGCGGGCAGGGCGAGCAGCGCGCAGGTGGCCAGGGCCACGGCGCGGCGGGTCGTGCGATGGGTCATCGGGGGTTCTCCTTGGGGTTGAATCAGGCGGCCCGGCCGCCCATGTAGAGCTCGCGCACCTGCGGGTCGTGCAGCAGCTTGCGCGTGGTGCCGGTGAGCGCGACGGTGCCCATCGAGAGGATGTAGGCGCGGTCGGACATGCGCATGGCCTCCATGGCGTTCTGCTCCACCATGAGGATGGACACGCGCTCCTTGTCGCGCACCTCCACGATGGCGGCGAACACCTCCTGCAGCACCTTGGGCGAGAGGCCGGCCGAGGGCTCGTCCAGCAGCAGCAGGCTGGGGCTGGGCATGAGCGCGCGCGCCAACGCCAGGATCTGCCGCTCGCCGCCCGAGAGCGACGCCGCGCGCGCCTCGATCTTGCGGCCCAGCACGGGGTACAGGTCGCACAGCTGGTCCATGCGCCGCTGGCACGCATCGGGCGGCAGGTAATGCCCGCCCACCTGCATGTTCTCGCGCACGGTGAGGTTGGCGAACACGTTCTCGGTCTGCGGCACGAAGCCCAGGCTGCAGTGGCGGATCTTGCGGTGCACGGGCATCTGCGAGCGGACCTGCCCCTCCAGCGTGACGGTGCCGCTGCGCGGCAGCAGCACGCCGGCGATGGTCTTGAGCAGCGTGCTCTTGCCGCAGCCGTTGGGGCCGAGCAGGGTCACGATCTCGGCGCGGTCCACGTGCAGCGAGATGCCCTTGAGGATGTCCACCTCGGGCGTGTATCCCGCGACGATGTTGTCGATCCTGATCATCAGAGGGTTTCCTCCACGGCTTTCGGTTCCACGCTGCCCAGGTAGGCCTGCACCACGTGTTCGTTGGACGCCAGCTCGTCGGGCCGGCAACTGGCCACGATGCGGCCGCGGTCCAGCACGATGCAGCGAGTGCACACCTCGCGGATGAAATGCATGTCGTGCTCCACGATCACCAGCGTCATTCCTTGCGCATTGAGGCGCTGCAGCGCGGCCACGATGTCGCGGCGCAGGTTGGGGTGCACGCCGGCCGTGGGCTCGTCGAGCATCAGCAGGCGCGGGTCGCCCATCAGCGCGCAGACGATGCCCAGCAGCTTCTTCTGCCCGCCCGAGAGGGCCGCCGCGGGCAGGTCGCGCACGCGGGTGAGCAGCAGCTGCTCCAGCAGCGCCGTGGCCTTGGCGTGCGCGGCGGCCTCGGCCTGGCGGGCGCCTGTGGTGCCCAGCAGCGTGCCCCACACGCCGTGGTGCGCCGTGGCGGCGGCCATGGCCACCTCCATGACCGACATCTTGCGCGGCATGGAAGGCAGCTGGAACGTGCGCCCCACGCCGGCGGCGACGATGCGGTGCGCGGGCATTTGGTCGATGCGCCGGCCCTCGAACGCGATCTGGCCGCGGTCTATGGCCTCGAAGCCCGTGATGGTGTTGAGCAGCGTGCTCTTGCCCGAGCCGTTGGGCCCCAGCAGGCCGACGATCTCGCCGGGGGCGATGTCGAACTCCACGCCGTGGAGCACCTGGTTGCCGCCGAATGCCTTGGCGACGTCATTGACGCGAAGCAGGGGATTCATGGGATCTTCCGCAGTTTTTCAGGAACCAGGCCCTCGCTGCGCCACAGCAGGCAGGCCAGCAGGATGGCGCCGATCAGCCCCAGGCGCAGCGCGCCGGCCACGTCGGAGTCGAAGCCGACCCAGTCCTTGGCGAAGGGCACGAGCACGTGCGCGGCCTGCACGGTGGCCACGCCCACCAGCACGCCCAGCGTGTTGCCCAGGCCGCCGATCATGACCATGGTCCACAGCAGGAAGGTCTCGGAGGCGAGCATGTACTCGGGCCCCGCGAAGCTCATGTAGTGCGCGTAGAGAAAGCCGCCCA
>JADHED010002146.1_pt1 | contig 14432 bp, 16 predicted proteins | sample 8952041 | NCBI WGS metagenome assembly JADHED01 (sample SAMN16124423, study PRJNA663239) | bioreactor sludge metagenome | isolation source: sludge (control) | place: India:Bengaluru | collected 2018-09-08
GCCGTTCGACACCGATCGCGGGCGCCTGTAATTCGTATTCCTGCCGGTCGGCTCGTTACTGATGGGCAGCCCTGACCACGAATGGGGCAGCCGCAACGACGAGCAGCAGCACCCGGTCACCATCTCGCGGCGGTTCTTCCTGGGCAAGTACGAGGTCACGCAGGCCCAGTGGCAGGCCGTGACCGGCAGCAACCCGAGCTTCCTCTACGACTGCCCGGACTGCCCGGTCGAGAACATCACCTGGTACGAGGCCGTCGCGTTCTGCAACGCCGTCTCGAAGACCCTCGGGTTCCGCCCGGCCTACACGATCCGCGACACGATCGTCACCTGGGATCCCGCCTCCGACGGCATCCGGCTGCCCACCGAGGCCGAATGGGAATACGCCTGCCGGGCCGGCACCGGCTCCGTGTTCTACACCGGCGATTGCCTGGACACCGGTCAGGCGAACTACCTGGGCTACGACCCGCAGAAGGGTTGCGAGAAGGGGCTCTGGCGCGGCCAGGCCGTGGAGGTCGGCGGCTTCGCGCCGAACGCCTGGGAGCTGCACGACATGCACGGCAACGTGAGCGAGTGGGTCTGGGACTGGCACTCCTTCCCGACGCACCAGCCGGTGGTCGATCCCCGCGGCCCCGCCGCCGGTATCGAGCGCGTGATCCGCGGCGGCAACTGGCACGACCTGGGCCGCAACTGCCGTTCCGCCGTGCGCCACAAGGCGCGGCCCGACCGGCGCTTCTCCCACGTCGGCCTGCGCCTGGCGCGCTCTGCCCCACCCGGGATGGAGCAGCCGTGAGCGGCGCTACGGGGCTGACGCGACGCGAGGCGCTGCGCGTCCTGGGGGCGGGCGCGGCCTCGCTGGCCCTGGGCGACATGTTGGGCTGCGCCCGCGGCGGTGACGGGCGTCGGCCCAACATCCTGCTCGTGCTGACGGACGACGTGCGCCACGACGCGATGGGCTGCGCCGGCGACGCGCGCCTGCAGACGCCGCACCTGGATCGCCTGGCGAAGGACGGCGTTCGCTTCAGCAACGCCTTCGTCACCTCCAGCCTCTGCAGCCCCTCGCGCGCGAGCATGCTCACCGGCTGCTACGCCCACCGGCACGGCGTCGTGGACAACATCTCGCGCGACCCGGACCGGTCCTGCCCCACGTTTGCCCAGATGCTGCAGCAGGCCGGGTACGAGACCGCCTACTTCGGCAAGTGGCATATGCTGGCCCGGGCGACGCCGCGTGTCGGCTTCGACCGCTGGATCAGCTTCACCAGCCAGGGCGAGTACGTCCGCAACACGATGAACGTCGATGGCGAGTGGAAGCTGGTGCTGAACTACATCACCGATGAGCTGACCGACCGCGCCGTCGACTTCATCGCCCAGGAACGCCAGAAGCCGTTCCTGCTGGTCGTGGGCCACAAGGCGGCCCACGCCCCGTTCGCGCCGGCAACCCGGCACGCGACCCGCTACGCCGATGTCGACTTCACGCAGCCGGCGGCCGGTGGCGACGAGCTGGCCCGGAAGCCCGACTGGGGCGGCCGCGCGGCTGACGCGCCGACGCCGGACGAGCTGCGCGACTACCACCGCTGCCTGCTGGCGGTGGACGAGAGCATGGGACGCCTGGTGGCCGCGCTGAAGGAAAGCGGCCAGCTCGACAATACGCTGATCGTCTACACCAGCGACAACGGGCTGCTGCTGGGCGAGCACGGCGGCCTGCGCGACAAGCGCGCCGCCTACGAGGCCTCGATCCGCGTGCCGCTGCTGGCGCGCCACCCGCGGCTGCTGCCGCGCGGCAAGGTCTGCGCCGAGATGGCGCTGGGCCTGGACCTCATGTCGACATTCTGCGAGGCCGCCGGCATCGCGCCCGCCGCCACCAACCAGGGCCGCAGCCTGCTGCCCCTGGCCCGCGGCGAGCGCGGCCGCGACGACTTCCTCTACGAGTACTTCCGCGAGGAAGGCAACGTGCCCACCTGCCTGGCGGTGCGCACGCGCGACTGGAAGTATGTCACCTACCCCGAGGACCCATCCCTGCAACCCGAGCTCTACGACCTGGGCGCGGACCCCGGCGAGCGCGTCAACCTGGCCGGCGCGCCGGCCCACCAGGACACCGAGCGCCGGCTCGCCGCGCGGCTGCAGGAGCTGCTGCGCGAGACCGGCTACCGCCGGCCCGGCGCCTGACCGTCCGCCCCTCGCTTCCCGGCGTTGCCAAACCCGCCGCCGCAGGCGCACAATGGCGCCGACGCCCCAGCGACAGGAGGTCCCCGTGTCCCCCCGCCAGTCCCGCCGCAGCCGCTCCGGCGGTCCCGCCCCGCGCCGTCGTCGCGGCCGTCCCGGCACGCCCCCCGGCACGCTGGTGCCGCGCGCGGACGCCGCGCCGTCGGCCATCGAGGTCATCAGCTTCAGCGCCGACGAAGTGGTCGAGTCCGCGCCGGCAGACGCGGCCGGCGCCCTGGCCGCGGCGGTTCCCGGCCGCCTGGCGCTGGTGGTGGTGACGGGTGTCGAGGATCACGCCCTGCTGGCCTCGTTCGGGGACCTGTTCGGGCTGCACCGCCTGGCCGTCGAGGACGTGGCGAACACGCACCAGCGTCCCAAGTTCGACGAGTACGCCGACCAGGACCTGGTCGTCCTGCGCGTGCCCGAGCCCGATGGCCGCACGACGCAGCAGGCCTGCCTGTTCGTGGCGCCCGGCCGCGTGCTCTGCTTCCTGGAGCGACCGCTGCCGGCCCTGGATGCCGTGCGCGAGCGGATCCGCCAGCGCCGGCCGCGCCTGGTCGAGGGCGGCTCCGACTACCTCGCCTACGCCGTCATCGACCTGATCGTGGACCTGCACTTCCCGGTGGTCGAGGAGTACGAGCGCCGCATCGACGAGCAGGAGGATGCGATCTTCGCCGATCCGCGCCAGGTCGACGTCGCGGTCATCCACGAGCTGAAGCGCGACCTCGCGGCCTGGCATCGCCTGGCCTGGCAGACGCGCGACGTGATCGTGCGCATGCTCGGCGAGGAGATCCCGACCCTGAGCCAGACCACGCGCCTGCACCTGCGCGACTGCCTGGACCACGCGCGCCAGGTCGTGGACCTGACCGAGGCGGTACGCGAGCGCGCGGCCGGACTGCTGGACCTCTACCTCTCCGTGATGAGCAACCGCATGAACGAGATCATGCGCGTCCTGACGGTCATCGCCACCATCTTCATGCCGCTGTCGTTCATCGCCGGCGTCTACGGCATGAACTTCGACCGCGGCGTCTCGCGCTGGAACATGCCGGAACTGGGCTGGGCCTGGGGCTACCCGTTCTCGCTGGCTCTGATGGCGGCGACCACGGCGGGGCTCATGTACTACTTCCGGCGGCAGGGATGGTTCGGGGGGCGGCGGCCCGCCAGCCAGGATGAATCGTCTCGCAAGGGCGGTGGGGACTGAGGATCGGCGCCGGCGCCGGCTGCGCCGACACGGGCCCCGCGGTGCGCGCGCGGGCCGCCTCCCCCGGGGAAGGCGGCCCGCGCTTCGCTTCACGAAGGTCACCGGAACAGGCTCTTCACCCCGCCCCAAGTCGTGGCTTCCTCCGACACCACCTGGTCGAGTGCGAACCCGATATTGACCCCGATGCCGTCTCCCCGCAGCTGGGTCTGGATGACGGTGATGCTGGACACCGCATCATCGACGCGCACCACGGCCAGGTTCGTGTTCCACCAGGGATCGGCGCCGCCGGCGCCGGTCACCGAGTTCATGACCGTGAAGTTGCCCACCCCGCCGATGAACTGCGAGGCGCCGAACGAGGCATCGCCCACGAAGTCGCCCAGGTAGGTGCCGTTCTGCAGGACGCGCGTGGTGGAGGTGCCGCCGCCGAAGCTCGTCGTCGCGCCCAGGCCGATCGGCCCCACGAAGACGGAGCCTGCCGGCAGCGTGCCGGCGAACGTGTAGGTGATCGTCCCCACCTCGGGTCCCAGGTTGCCGGGCGTGAAGATCGTGCTGAAGTACTCGTAGTTCGTCCACGAGTAGGTGTCCGGGCCGAAGACGACGTTCCCGGCGGTGAAGTTCGGGTTCTGGGCGCGCGAATGCGTCCAGTGCGCCGGGATCGCGTACGTCACGGTCACGTTGCCGACGCCCGGCACGTTGATGACGGCGCCGTTGGGAACCGGAGAGCCGAAGGCCGTCGGCGACTGGTCGAGCCAGGTGATGGGGACGGTCACCGCCAGCGCGGGACCGGCCAGGAGCGCAAGGGACAGGAAGCCGAGGAGTGCATGCAGGGACGGGCGCGTGATGAAGCGTTCGCGGATGGTCATGGTGTGATCCTTCAGGGCAGGAACACCCGGTGAAACCGAGCCGGCCGACGGCGCGGAGCCGGGTGCTGGCGAGTTGGGACCTGCGGTGTCGGCACCGGACCGCCAGTGTACCCGATCGATATCCCAGTTTGTTAATCGAATTTTAACACAAACGTGATCAATGGGTTGCGAATCTGCGCACCGGCTTTCCCGGCGGGTTGCCCGTTAGCCCTCCTCCACGGAGAACTCCAACCCGCAGTCCGGGCACTCGGCCGCGTTCTCCGGCAGCGTGGCGCCGCAGGCCGGGCAGCCTTCCTCGGGGAACTCCTGGTACGGCGTCTCCGCAAGTGACGGGTTGCGCCGCGCGAAGGCCTCCGCCACGACGTGTGCGGCCTCCGCATAGTCGTCACGCGCGGCGAACAGCTGCGTGCGGAAGCCGGTGCCACTGCCGTCGGGCACCGGCTCCAGGAAGCCGTCGTCGTTGGTACGCACGACCGGCAGCATCGCTGTGGGAATGCCCACGTCGGCAAGGCGGTCCATGTAGTGTTCCGCGGCGTGCTGGTCGTCCTCGATGAGCAGGCCGGCCGGGCCCGGCGGCAGCTCGCTCCAGGGGTCGCCCCGGCCGGCTCGCGCGGGCCGTGCCCGGTCGCGCCTCCAGACCAGGGCCACATGGCAGTCGGCGCAGGCCATGGCCCGCGCGTTGTACTCGGCGCCGCACTCGGGACAGGTCTTCGTCTGGTCGGTCATCGCATGTCTCCACCACGGCGGCGGCATTGCCCGCTGCGCGCATTCCCTTGGTGATCCGGGGTTCCCTGCCGGCCGACGCCAGTTCAGCGCAGCAGGCTCAGCCGAGCGGCCGCGCCCACCGGCGCGCCTTCGACGTACAGCTGCGCCAGGTAGCTGCCGCTCGGCATGTCGCGGCCCGCGCCATCGAGGCCGCGCCATTCCTGTTCGTGCCGGCCGGCAGCGTACACCGCGCCGCCGAGCACGGCCACCACTTCGCCGCGCAGCGAGAGCACGCGGATCTCGGCGCGCGCGGGCGCCGGCAGCTCGAAGGCCAGGATGGTGCGCGGGTTGAAGGGGTTGGGCCATGCCGCCAGTCGCGATGCCGCGGCAGGCGACGGCTGCGGCGCCACGGGCGAAGTCGGGCTCCACGGGCCGCTGATCAACTGGTAGCGCCGGGCGACCGGCGAGCCGTCGTTCCGGAACAGGAGATCCTCGCCGTACGGCGGAATCTGGAGCATCTGCCCCGTCTGCAGGTCCCGCAGCTGGAAGTCGTCGACCAGGTAGGAGAAGTCCCTCCCGATCCTGATGAAGCCGTCGAGGTCGGTCTCCACGAGCAGGATCCAGTCACGGAACTCGTCCCCGTAATCGAAGCGGGCGCCCTTGTCCCTGGCGAAGCGCGGCCCGCCCGGCCAGTCCGGATGCTCGATGCTGACCGCCAGGTAACCCGGGCCCGTGGGCGCTGCGCACGGCAGGTCCAGGCCCTCGTCGAAACCGTCGGTCGCGTCGTAGCCCGTGGCGACGGTCGCCACGTTGGAACGGCCCGGACCCCAGACGGTCACGTCGACCGAGAGGACGTCGAAGGGAGGCGAGATGCACGGAGTGATTGAGCAAACGGGGCAACTGCCGTTGACATTGGCTACCGGCAACAGGTGGTCGCAGGTGAAGGTCCGGGCCGCACGCGCCACTCCGCCCGCGAACAGGACCGGGAAGTCGTACGGCATGGTGGGCGTCGTTCCCGGACCGACCAGGAATTCGAGGACTCCGGGAGCCGACAGGAACATCCGTCGCCGACACAGAATCACCCGGTTGCCGCTCACCGGGTACGGCTCCGAGCGCATCACCGCGAAGCCGTCCGGCGAGGGATCGCTGTCCACGGCGCCGGCACCGAGATCGGTCTCCAGGATGTAATAGTGGGTTGCGGGCATCCCCACATGCGAGACCGTGCACTCGAAACCGTCGATCGCCGCGGTCGGATGGGCCACGATCAGGTAGGCGTCGAAAACCACGAACGGATTGGCGCCCGGGCAGACGCTGTTCCCCTCGGCATCGAAATAGATGCCGATGCTGTCAGGATTCGGGTCGATCAGGGCCCAGGTCGACTGCGGGAGCGCCAGCAGCAGCAGCGCGGCCAGGCACGCGGAATTTCGCGCCTTCATATTCATGGAGATCTCCTTCGCCCAGCGCACCAGCCCGAATCGTCACGAATGGCGGAGACTTCAAGTCATTCAACATGCCCCTCGTCGCGCCACCGGGGGTCCCCCTCGGGCGCTTCGGGAGTATTCGCCATCTGCACACCGGATGTCAATGGACCCGCCGGCACCCCCGGAACAGGCGCGACCGCGGAATGCAGGAATGCGCGCCCACCGCGGGCAGTCCGGTCGGCGGCCACGACCATGCGACTTGTCCGGCATGAGCCGCGCGGCAGCACGGCTCCTGAATTTGCCTGAGACATGTGCGCAATTTGGCCCTGTATGGGCCACTATATGCCCGTATTACAACACGGTCGCACAATACTGATTCGGGGTCTCAACATGCAACGTCATGCCATGACAAAGACTTGAATCCTGGATCGCGGCTTCGGCTCGCAAGCCCCTGCTCATCCGAGGGGCACGCCAGGTCGGCAAGTCAACTCTCGTTCGCCTCTTCGCCGAGCGATCGGGCCGGATCCTGCACGAAGTCGATCTCGAGCGGCACCCATCGAGGTGAAGGCCGGCAAGAGCGGGTCGCTGAAATCGCTGCTGGAACTGGTGTCGGCGCGCCGGCTGGGGCGGGCACTGCGTTTCGACACGAATCCCCCGCAGCGGCAGCGCGTGCGCCACACGCTCTCTCGCGGCGAGGACGGCTGCGATTTCACGCTGCTGTCATTGCCGCTCTACATGGTCGAGCAGTCCGTCCGGCTATGGCGGGACCTCGACGGCGGCGGAGCGGACTACCGACCGTCCACGCGGGTGTAGCGGCGCGAGGTGATGTCGTCCACGTCGGCCTGGCGGTACGTCTCCGAGCGCATGAAGTGGTCGGCATCTTCGAACGTGAACTCGCAGGCCACCATGCGCGAGGCTTCAACACCGGCCAGGTTCGTCGCGTCCAGGAACGTGAACGGGATCTTCCCGTCGGCCGCCCCCAGGGTCGCGACCAGGCGCGGCTGGTTGCCCTGCGCGCAGTAGTGCGTCAGGAGCAGGCGCTCGCCGTCCAGGTGGTAGACCGTCTGCGTCACCGTCGTGCCGGCCTCGTAGCGCTCGACCAGGGCGCTTGCGCGCGCGATGGGCTCGAACGTCAGGCGGATGACCGTGCCCTTGGCGGTGACCGACTCCCAGCGGCCGGCGAGCGAGAGCAGGCTCGCGTAGGCGGCCTCGGCCGGGGTGGCCGCAGCTTCGGTCGGGGCGGTCTCGGTGGCGGCGATCGCGGGCGCAGAGAGCGACAGGCAGAGGCAGAGCGCGGGCAACAGCAGTCGAGGCATGCGCAACTCCGTGGGTCAGGGTCGGGATGGCACGAATCGCGGGTAACAGCGGAGCGAGGCCAGGGTTCCGGGATCGCACGTCTTTCGCGGAGCGGGCGCGCGGAGGCCTGACATTGCGGTCACGGACAGCCGGTGGCCCCCGTGTAGTAGCCCCGGGCGAACCACACGACATCGAGGAGGTTCACGAGGCGGTCCCGGTTGATGTCGGACCGGGCCGGGTTGGTGCCGGAATAGTAGTCGCTGGCAAGCAGGGGGATGTCCGCCAGGCCCACGAAATGGTCGTGATTCAGGTCGCAGGAACAGGGATCGAACGTGAACTGTCCGTCCGCGGTCGTATCCACCGGCACCAGGCCCATGACACCGACGATCATGGCGATGACAAGACCGTGAGCAGAGGAACGGCGGGCACGGTGCATGGGTCCTCCCTCGTCAATCCGTCGAAGGATGATGGCGGCAACTTCAGCGGAACAGCGCCTTCACGCCCCCGAACGACGTCGTTTCGGTGGCGACAGGCGGCGCCAGATGAGCGCCGATCGCGAATTCCGGCAACGAGAACAGCGGCTGCGTGCCGGTCACGCCCGCCAGCAGCAGGTCGTCGCCGACGGGATACGCGAACGCAAGCATGCCTGGCACCGAAGCGGGCGTCCCGGGCTCCAGGTACAGGTAGATCGGTGGCGTGATGTCCACGACCAGGACCTGCCACGTCATCAACGTCACCAGGCGGTTGACCGTCGGCACCGGGTTCGCGAAGCCGACAACGTAGCTCCGGTCCACTGGCCCGTAGGGCTGGCCGATATTGACGTGCGGGGCCGGTATCGACTCGCTCAAGTAGTATATGGCCGCCCCGGCCGGCACTTCTGCCCGGACACGGAACTCGAAGCCTTGAACCGCGCCGATCGGCGCGCCTCCGGGCGCTCGCGGGTCCGACAGGATGAAATAGATGCTTTGAACCGAGCCGAGGGCGGGCGAATACAACTCCGAACTGGTGGCGCTGGTGGACGAGTAGAGGCCGATCGTGTTGGAATACTGTGCGCCGACCGGTGACGCCAACAGCAGGAAGACCAGCGCGGGGAGGATGCAGTCTCGCCGATCACGATTCATGGCTACCTGTCCAGGCAGAGCGCGCCGCCACCGGATATCACATCCGCTTGAAGCTTGGGATTGAGTCTACCTTGGCGCGCACATCGCCGTCAAGGCTCAAGACCCTCGTCGGCCCAAGGAGCCCGGCCACCCGCGATCCCCGGCCGGAGCAATGACCGCACCCGCTCTTGCGGTCGGGAACGAACCGCGCGAAACTGCGGCGACGTACCGCCCTGCACCCGTGGAGGAAGGCCGTGACGAATCGCCCTGGACCGACGAGAACATCGGCCCTTTCCCGGGCCGGGGCGGCGCCGGCGACCGCCCGCGCCATCGTGCTGGCGCTGTGCTGCGTGGCCGCTCTGCTGGCCACCGCCGGCTGCGGCGGGGACGATCCCGGCGGCCCGGGAACGCCCGGCAGCGGCCACATCACGCTGACCCTCGACGGCACGCGGCACGTCTTCGACGGCTCGGCCACCGGGCTGGTCGCACGGGCAGGGCTGCTCCAGCTGGGGGCGATCAAGGGCAACGGCAGCGAGCTCGTGACCCTGGCCGTGCCCGACGCGGTGGGCACCGGCCCGCTCGGCATCGACGGCGGCGTGAACCTCAACATCTCGGTCGGCGGCGTGCCCTATACGGCGACCGATCAGGCCGGCACCATCACCGTCACCGCCGTCAGCGCCAACCGGGTGTCCGGGACGTTCTCCGGCAACGTTGTCCATCCGCAGGACGATACGATCACCGGCATCGTCACCGATGGCAGCTTCGACGTGCCGGTGTCGCGCTAGCGGTCAACGGGCGTCGAGGTCCAGGCGGCGCGCCCTGCGCCGGCGCGTGCAACAGCCACCGTCCGCACCGCGGTGCGCCGACGCGACCGCAACGCCGCCCGCGCCCTTGCGCCGGCACCAGCCCCGCCGCCTCAATGCCAGATCACCGATACCGGATACAGCAGCAGCAGCCACCACAGGCAGGCGACCACGACTCGCCGGTCACGCGCCAGGATCGCCAGGAGCGAGACCGGGAAGAACGACCAACTGACGACGATCGTCCGCAGGCTGCCCGCGCCCGGCATGCCGGTCAGCGCGATCGTGGTCGCCAGCAGCGCGATGTTGGCGGCGAGGATCCCGCCGAGCACCTTGCGCCGGTGCCTGTCGAAGTGGCGGTCGAGGTCGGCCCAGTCCTCGGGATCGTCGGGGAACACGAGCGAAGCGGACAGGTAGTAGATCGCCGCCACCACGAAGGCGCCGAACAGCGTCGGCCAGGTGACCGGGATGAGGTCCCTGAGCGACCAGCCGTACATCCAGAAGGTGACGACGTCGCACGACACGACCAGGCCCAGGAGCGAGGTCGGCCAGCCGATGCGCACCCGGTCGCGGGCCTTCAGGGCGCGGGCCAGGCCGCCCAGGCCCTCGGCCAGGGCCAGACCGAGCAGCAGGCCGAACAGCGAGAAGAAGAACTCGAACCCGCTCACGCGTCCCCCCGCCCGGCCGGTGCCGACGCCTCAGCGCCCCGCCACCATCAACGCGTCGGTCACCAGCAGCACGCAGACCAGCAGCGCGAACGTGTTGATCTCCATGAACCGCAGCCGGCAGGCGCGCCGGAACGGGGCCGCCGCCTCGGCCACGCCCGGCGCCGTCAGCTTAAGCAGCGCGACGGCCCTCGCCACCACCAGCGCGCCCGCGCCCGCCAGCACGTAGGCCAGCCAGGGCCGCTCGAACAGCGGCGTCAGCGGCAGCAGCAGGGCGGCGGCGCAGACCGCGGCGATCCACAGGAACGTCAGGCGCAGCACCTGCGCGCGGTCGAAGCGGTCCAGCAGCGACGGCATGCCGCCGTCGCGGTAGTCCTGGCCGTAGAACAGGAGCAGCAGCCAGAAGTGCGGGATCTGCCAGAGGAAGAAGAAGAAGGCCACCAGGTGGATCGAGGGGTCCTGCAGGTAACCGCCCGCCGCGGCCCAGCCCATGGCCGGCGGCAGGGCGCCGATCAGCGCGCCGGGCAACGCCGCGAACGGCGTCACGCGCTTGAGCGGCGTGTAGACCAGGTTGTAGATCGCCGCGGCCCCCAGCCCCAGCAGCGCAGCGGCCGGCGAGACCGCCCACAGCAGCGCCGTGCCGCCGGCCAGCAGCAGCGATGCGTAGAGCGAGGCGGCGCGGCGCGAGATGCGGCCCGACGGGATGGGCCGTCCCGCGGTGCGCGCCATCAGCGCGTCGACGCGAGCGTCCTGTACCTGGTTGAACGCGGCCGAACCGCAGGCCTGCAGCAGGATGCCGAGCGAGACCGGCAGGAGCGGCCAGTCGAAACGGCCGCGTGCCAGCACGTAGCCCACGACCGTGGTGACGGTCGAGGCCGCCGTGATGCGGAGCTTCAGCAGCTGCAGCCAGGGCTTCACGCGCGCCGTCCTACTGCCGCTTGATGTAGTCGATGATCAGCTGGATATCCTCCTCGTCCAGCTGGCTGCCCATGGCGGGCATCTGCGGCTGGTAGCCGACCACCACGTCGGCGTTGGGCTCCAGCAGCGAGCGGCGGATGTACTCGTCGTCGACCATGACCTCGCGCTCGACGCCGTTCGTCATCACCTTCACCGTATGCCCGTAGATGCCCTTGAAGGAGGGGCCGACGAGCTTGCTGCCGTCGCTGGTGTGGCAGGCCACGCAGCCCTTGAGCTGCAGCAGCTTCTGGCCGGTGGGCCGGCCACCGCCCTGCTCGATCCAGACGTCGAAGGTGTCAGGGTGCACGGCCACCAGCTTGGCCAGCATCGTGCTGTGCTGGTCGCCGCAGTACTCGGCGCAGAGGATGTCGTAGGTGCCCTCGCGCTCGGCCTGGAACCAGGCGTGGTTGTCGCGGCCGGGCACGCAGTCCTCCTTCAGCCGGAAGGCCGGCACGAAGAAGCTGTGGATGACGTCGGCCGACTCCAGCTTGACGGCCACCGGCCGGCCCACGGGGACCACCAGCTCGGTCGTCTGCTTGCCGTTCTCGTACTTGAAGGCCCAGGACCACATGCGCGCCTGCACCGTGACCGGCGTGGCGCCGGCGGGCGTGTCGCGCATGACCTTGAAGCCCGCCCAGCCGTAGTAGAACATCACCATGACCAGCACGGTGGGCAGCACGGTCCACAGCGTCTCCAGCGTGGCGCTGCCCTCGATGTCCTTGGCATGCGGATGCTTCGAGCGCCGGTACTTCACGATGAAGTAGATCATCGTGACGGTGATGCCGACCAACATGATCACCGACGACCCGAGGATCATCCAGAACGTCTTGTCGACCAGCCCCGAGAAGCTAGATGCGCCCGCCATGTCCACCCTCTCCGAGGAACGAATAGTCGAAGAACGTCAGGCCCATGACGATGGCCAGGATGAGCATCGCCGACAGGAACATGAACTTGAAGACCGGCTTCTCGTACTTCAGGTGCATGAACCAGAGCAGGATCAGGGCCGCCTTGACGGGCGTGACCACCATGGCCACGCCGATGCCGACCTTGCCCGGGAACAGGACAGAGGCGGCCACCGTGACCGACGTCAGCAGCAGCAGCCCGACCCAGACCGCGATGAAGGTGGCGTTGGGCACCGGCGCGTGCGCCGCGTGGGCGCCGCCATGGCCCCCGTGGCCCCCATGGCCGCCGGCCGCGTGTGAATCGTGCATCGTCGCTCCCCTCCGGGCCCGCGCGGGCGCTCAGTTGGTCAGGTAGAACAGCGGCAGCAGGAAGACCCAGACCAGGTCCACCAGGTGCCAGTAAAGGCCGGTGTACTCCAGGGCGCCGTAGCGGTCGCCGCTGACGCGCCCGGAGCGGATCCGCGACGCCACCCAGGCCATGACCGCCATGCCGATCACCACGTGGATGCCGTGCAGGCCGGTCATCATGAAGTACAGGTTGAAGAACAGGCCCTCGCCCGCGGGCATGGCGTGCAGGTGCTCGCCGCCGGGCCAGATGCCGTGGTGGTGCTTGGCGCTCCACTCGAAGAACTTGATGACCAGGAAGACGCAGGCCAGGCCGAACGTGGCGCCCAGCCAGCGCAGCGACTCGGCCGCGCGATGGCGCTGAAGGGCGCCGATCGAGAGCACCATCGTCAGGCTGCTGGTCAGCAGCACGAACGTGTTGGTGACACCCATGACCTTGTTGAGCTCGCCGGCCGCCTCGTGGAAGGCGTGCCCGAACTTGTGGCGATACACCGCGTAGACGATGAACAGCCCGCCGAACAGCAGCACCTCGGTGAAGAGGAACAGCCACATCCCGGTCTTGCTGCCCTCGTCGTCGCGGTGCTCATGGGGCGCGTCATGCGCCCCGTGCGCCGCGCCGTGCGCGTGCAGGGCCTTGCCGCCCGCCTCCATCAGCGCCCCTCCTTCGCCGCCGCCTGGCGCAGCGCGGTGTGATCGTAGGGCCCGGTCGTGACCACCGGCGCCGTCGCGAAATTCAGCTGCGGCGGCGGGGACGTGGTCTGCCACTCCAGCGTGGTGCCGCCCCAGGGATTGTCCGGCGCCTTCTTCCCCGAGAGGATCGCCCGGATCAGCGTCGTGAACATCAGCGCGATGCCCGAGACCAGGATCCACGAGCCGATGGTCGAGATCAGGTGCGGCGTGTGGAACTGCGGCAGGTAGTCCGCGTAGCGGCGCGGCATGCCCATGATGCCCAGCACCAGCATCGGGAAGTACAGCGTGTTGAACCCGACCATGATCAGGCCCCAGGCCCAGAGCGAGGCCTTCCGGTTGTACATGCGCCCGAACACCTTCGGCCACCAGTAGTGCAGCGCCGCGAAGAACCCGATGCCGGCGCCGCCGAACATCGTGTAGTGGAAGTGACCGACGATGAACGCCGTGTCGTGCACGTGGATGTCGGTGGCCAGGGCCCCGTTGACCAGGCCGGTCAGGCCGCCGATCGAGAACAGGAACACAAAGCCCAGCGCGTAGAGCAGCGGCACGTCGATGCGGATCGAGCCCTTGTAGAGCGTCGCCATCCAGTTGAAGACCTTGATGCCGGTGGGGATGGCCACCAGGAACGTCAGCAGGCTGAACACCCAGCGCGCGGTGTCCGAGATGCCGGTCGTGAACATGTGGTGCGCCCAGACGACGTAGCCCACGACGGCGATGGCCATGGACGACAGGGCGATCGCCTTGTAGCCGAACACCGTGCGCCCGGCGAAGGTGGGCAGGATCTCCGAGACGACGCCCATCGCCGGCAGGATCATCACGTAGACCACGGGGTGCGAGTAGATCCAGAACAGGTGCTGGTAGAGGATCGGGTCGCCGCCGCGGGCCGGGTCGAAGAAGCCGATCCCCAGCGAGCGCTCCATGACCACCAGGAGCAGCGTGATGCCTACCACGGGAGTCGCGATGACCTGGATCCACGAGGTCGCGTAGAGGCCCCAGCAGAACAGCGGCATGCGGAAGAAGGTCATGCCGGGGGCGCGCAGCCGGTGAATGGTGGTGATGAAGTTCATGCCCGTCATGATCGAGCTGAACCCGAGGACGAATGCGGCCAGCACCGCCAGCGAGACGTTGGTGCCGCTCCTGAGCGCGTACGGGGCGTAGAACGTCCAGCCGGTGTCGGGCACGCCGCCGCCCACGAACAGCGAGGTCAGCGCCATCACCGCGCCGGCCATGTACACGTACCACGAGGCCAGGTTCAGCTTCGGGAACGAGACGTCGGCCGCCCCCAACT
>JADHED010002135.1_pt1 | contig 14414 bp, 4 predicted proteins | sample 8952041 | NCBI WGS metagenome assembly JADHED01 (sample SAMN16124423, study PRJNA663239) | bioreactor sludge metagenome | isolation source: sludge (control) | place: India:Bengaluru | collected 2018-09-08
CGGGCGTGGCGGCCGCCCCGGCGACGGCACCGCCGGCCGGCGCGGCGCCCGCCGGGTCCGCCGGGCCCGCCGACACCGGTGTCACGCCCGCGGCCGAGCAGGTCGTCGGCGACCTCGGACGCGTGGAGACGATCGAGACGCCCGAGGCCCGGCTCGTGGTCTCGGCGCGCGGCGGCCGCGTGCTCGAATGGCGCCTCGTCAAGTACCCGCGCCAGCCCGGCGTCCCGGAGTCCGGCCCGATCGACCTCGTGTCGGACGAGGCCGCGCAGCTGAACCGCCACCCGCTCGTGCTGCTGACCGGCGACGCCGCGCTCGACGCCTCGATCAACGAGGCGCCGATGGTGATCGAGGCCGGCGAGCCGGAACCCGCGGAGCGGCAGGCGAAGAAGCTGCCCGAGGGGACGAAGGCCGTCCGGTTCCGCTGGGCCGACCGCGGCCTCGCGCTCGAGAAGACGCTCTACCTGTACGGCGGCGACGACTACCTGGGCCGCTTCGAGTGGTCGCTCACGCGCGACGGCAGGCCGGTTCCCGCGTCGGTGTGGTGGGGCCCCTCGATCGGCCGCAGCCTCGAGCCGAAGTCCTCGACGTACTCGTACCGCGGCCACGCCATGGTGCCGGAGGGCAACGGCGTCACCGAGTACATGGCCGAGAAGCAGTCGGTGGACGTCGTGTTCGGGGCGGGCGCCGTCCCCCGCTGGCTCGCGCTCACCGACCAGTACTTCGCCGTCGCGCTGCTGCCGGACGAGGCGACCGCCGCGGGCGTGCGGGTCGTCAACCCGGGGCCGAACGCCAGCCTCGCGCTGACCGTCACGACGAACCGCCTCACGCTCTACGCCGGCCCGAAGGCCACGTCGGTCCTGACCCGGGTGGACCAGCGGCTGGGCACGAGCCTCGAGTCGATGGTGCCCTGGGGCTGGTTCGGGTTCATCGCCAAGCCGCTGTACCAGCTGCTCGCCTGGGTCACCGGCCTCGTCGGCAACTGGGGGCTCGCGATCATCATCGTCACGATCGCGATCCGCCTCGCGTTCGTGCCGCTCACGCAGCGCTCGATGGTCAAGATGCGCGTCGCGCAGCAGCAGATGGCGAAGCTGCAGCCGAAGATCCACAAGCTGCGCGAGAAGTACAAGGACAAGCGGGACATGGAGTCCCGCCGCAAGCAGAACGAAGAGACGATGGAGCTGTACAAGCGCGAGGGGATCAACCCGATGGCGCAGCTGTCGGGCTGCCTCCCGCTGCTGCTCCAGATCCCGGTGCTGTTCGCGATGTTCAAGACGCTCACCGTGGCCACGGAGCTGCGCGGCGCGCCGTTCGTCGGCTGGATCCGGGACCTCTCGGCGATGGACCCGTACTACATCCTGCCGATCGTCATGGGCGCGACGCAGCTCATCCAGCAGATGATGACGATGACCAAGACCGAGGACCCGCAGGCCCGCGCCCAGCAGCGGATCATGCTGATCATGCCGGTCATGTTCATCTTCTTCTTCTACAGCATGCCGAGCGGGCTGGTGCTCTACTGGCTCGTGCAGAACCTCGTCGGCATCGCGCAGCAGGTGTTCATCAACCGTCACGCCGCGGCGCCGTCGCCGGCCCGGGCGTCGTAGGACACGCACGTGAGCGAAGACCGCCAGACCTTCAGGGGACGCGACCTGGCCGAGGCGATCGCCGCCGCCCGTCAGCACTTCGGGGTGGGCCGCCAGGAGATCGAGTTCGAGGCCAAGGAGCGCGCGAGGATCGGCGCCGTCGACGGCGCCACGCAGGTCGAGATCGTCGCCTGGGTGCGCGAGGGGGGCCCGCGCGCACTGCCCGAGGAGCGGCCGTCCCGCTTCGACCGGGGCGACCGGGGCGACCGCGGCGATCGCGGCGGGCGCGGCGACCGCGGTCCGCGCGGGGATCGCGGGGATCGCGGCCCGCGCGGCGACAGGGGACCGCGCGGGGACCGCCCGGAGCGTGGCCCGCGCCGCTTCGACGACGGCGACCGCCCGCCGCGCGCGCGCTTCGGCGCGCGCGAGAACGACGGGCTGGGCGCGACCGCCGAGCCCGTGACGCTGGGCCCGCTGCTGCCGCCGGTCGAGGTGCAGGACGCGCAGGAGATCCTGCGCACGCTGTCGGGCGCCCTGTGCGCCGGTCTCGGCCTGTCGCTCGCGGTGACGGATGTCAGCGAGACGAGCGCCGGCCTGCGCGTCGGGCTCGACGGCGAGGACGTGCCGCTGCTGCTCGAGTCCGAGGCCGAGGGCCTCGAGGCCCTGCAGTACCTCGCGAACAAGCTGCTGCAGAAGGACGGCCGGATCGCGTCGCGTGTCTCGTTCGACGCGGGCGGCCACCGGGCCCGCGCCGAGCAGGCGCTCGTCGCCGAGGCGCTCGAGATCGCCGCCCAGGTGAAGGAGACCGGCCAGGCGCGCAAGATGTCGGCGCTCGGGCCCTACGAGCGGCGGCTGGTGCACCTCGCGCTGTCGGAGACCGAGGGGATCAAGACCTTCTCGACCGGCAGCGGCTATCACCGCCGGCTGCACATCGCGCCCGCCGGCGACCCCGAGCCCCCCGCGGAGTGATGCCGGGGGCGGCTCCTCGCCGTGGGGGCGGGGCTGTGCCCCGCCCGGGCGGGGCGCAGCCCCGCCCCCACAGGTCAGGCGCGGCGGAGCAAAGCCCCCACAGGTCAGGCGCGGTGGAGCAGCGCGGCGAGGTCGAGGAAGTCGATCGGGCCGAGCGGCGCCAGCGTGTCCTGCAGGAAGTGGCCGAACGAGAGGGCGCGCCCGTAGGTGTCCCAGTTCGGCTCCGGCCGCCAGAGCAGGTCGAACGCCAGCGCCGCCGCGACGCTCGTCACGGGGCGCGGCTCGATCACGAGGTGCGTGTCCGGGAACGCCAGCATGGGGAGCACGGTCGCGAGCTCCCACGAGCCGGCCCCCACCTCGTCGAGGCAGGTCGCGAACGCGTCGAAGCGCTCCGGGTAGGGCGCCGCGCCGTGCAGCAGTTCGCGGAGCGCGCGCCCGACGCGGCGCGCGTCCCGGTCGTCGAGGTCCCGGAGCACCGCCGCGCCGTCGTCGGGGACGAGGCCGCTCTGCCCGGCGATGTCGCTGGCCGCGGCGCAGATCGCGGCGTGGCGCCCGGCCGCGAGCGCCCCCGCGAGCGCCGCCGGCGCGAGGAAGACGGCCGCGCGGCGCGCCCCGTCGAGGAGCCGCTGGCGCTCGCCGAGCGCGTACTCGCGGTCGGCGAAGCCGCCTGGGTACCGCTCGAGGAACGCCTCGACCCAGGGCAAGGCGGGCGCCGCCGGCGCGAACGGGCGCGCGGGGGGCGGCGTCGCGCGCACGAGGCCGAGGCGCTCGACGGTGCGCCGGCCCGCCGCCGGGAAGACGACGTGGGCCATCGGACCGCACACGTGCTCGGCGATCTCGCCGACGCCCCACTCCGGCAGCGCCGGGTGGACGACGCGGTCCCCCTTCCGCAGCCGCACCGGATCAGACCCCGCGCGGCCCCTGGATCAGCCCGCGCGTGAGGTCCCTCGGGCCGGACCCGGTGACCAGGACGTCGTCCTCGATGCGGATCCCGCCGAGCGGCGTGAGGCGCGCGACCAGGGCCCAGTCGAGGAGCGCGCCCGCCGGGCCGGCCTTCAGCTGGTCGAGCAGCATCGGGATGAAGTAGAGCCCCGGCTCGACGGTCACCACGTGGCCCGGCTCGAGCGTGCGCGTGTTGCGCAGGAAAGGGTACTCCGGCGGGGGCGGGACGCTGCCGCCGTCCGGACCCTGCTGGCGCCCGCCGATGTCGTGGACCTGGATCCCGAGGTGGTGGCCGAGCCCGTGCGGCAGGAACGTCCGCGTGACGCCCTGCTCGAACGCGGCCTCCGCGTCGCGGACGATCTTCGTCTCGGCCAGCAGGCGCGCCGTGCGGCGGTGCGCCTCGACGTGCACGTCGAGGAACGGACGCCCCGCGGTGCAGAGGGCCACCAGGTCGCGCTGGAACGCGTCCACCCCGTCGAGCAGCGCGCGGAAGACCGGGTCGGCGTCCCGCGCGACCCAGGTCCGCGTGATGTCCGAGGCGTAGCCGTCGTACACCGCACCCGCGTCGAGCATGAACGTGTGCCGCCGCGTGGGGATCTCGGTGCGCTTGCCGTTGTAGTGCAGCGTCGCCGTCTTCTCGTCGAACGAGACGATCGTCTCGAAGGGCACGTCCTTCTCGACGTGTCCGGTGGCCTGCAGGTAGGCCCAGTGGATCTCGAGCTCGTTGGCGCCGGACTCGAACGCCTTGCGCGCCACGCGGTGGCCGTCCGCGGCGCGCCGGGCGGCGACCGTCATCAGCGCGATCTCGTGGTCGGTCTTGTACGCGCGGTACCAGTCGAGCGGCGCGAGCAGCGCGGCCGGCTCGACCCGGTCGGCGTCGATCCCGAGCGCGCCGGCGGCCTCGGCCGAGTTGCCGACGTAGGCCAGGCGGCCGGTCTCGACCCCCAGCGCGCCCTTCACGGCGTCGAACGACGGCACCTCGACGAGGTCGACCTCGGACTGCCAGTACGAGGCCGGCGGCGGCGCCAGCTCCTCCCAGAAGTCCCGCGGGGCGACCCGGATCACCCGCGGCCTCTGCCCGGGCTGGGCGAGCACGCAGTGCTCGGGCCCGGCGAGCGGGACGTAGCGCACGAAGTGCGGGGCGGGGCGGAACGCGAACGGCTGGTCGTCGCGGTGGTAGTAGCCCATCCGCCCGGCGTGGAACAGCACCCCGTCCAGGGCGAGCCCGCCCCGGCCGGCGCGGGCGAGCGCGTCGGCGAGGTAACGGTCGAGGACGTCGAGATGGCGGCGGTAGAGGGTCGAGTCGGTCATGGGCGGCATTGTACGGCCGCGACGGGGGCGCGGTTCGCCGGACCCGGGGAGTGTTGCGAAGCGGGCTCATCGAGTCGTATTTGCCCGTAGATTTCCCGGCATTGGCTCGATTCAAGGCTGTTGGCTCGGAGAAACGGGTGTGGCTCGGAGAGACGAGATGACGAAGGGAACCGTCCGGACGTTCGTGGCCGCCCTCTGCGCGGCCGCCCCCCTGTTCGCGCACGCCGCCGGGGCCCCCCTGCCCCGCCCGAAACTCGAGGTGGAGCGCACCGCGGAGGGGATCAGCAGGATCTACGCGAGCGCCGCCCTGCCCGGCGGCGGCGAGAGCCGGACCCTCGTCCGGCAGACCGCCGACCGGGTCGAGCCGGTCGCGACCGGCCGCGACCCGCGGCAGGCCGCCGCGTTCGTGGCCTGGCGCGAGGCCGGGTCCCCCTACGCGTGGTTCGCGACGAGCCGCGACGCCGGCCGCAGCTGGAGCGCGGCGGCCAGCCTCCCCGACGAGATCCGCCTGCGGGACGGCGCGACCCGCCCGGGCGCGCCGGTCCCCTCCCCGGCCGCGGGCTTCGCCCTGCCGGGCGACGGACGGATCTTCGTGGTCCAGTTCCGCACCGTCGGGCTGCCCGAGTGGCGGGCCGCGCTCGCGGACGCGGGCGGCGAGGTCCTGGCCTACTTCCCCCACAACGCGCACCTCGTCCGGATGGACCCGGCGCGGGCCGCCGCGGTCGCGGGGCTCGAGTTCGTCCAGCGCGTCGAGCCGTTCCACCCCTGGTATCGGGTGCACGCGCCGGTCCGCGCCTGGTATGCGGCCGCGACCGGCACGGGCGCGGCGGGCGCCGGGACGGGCGCGGACGCGGGCGCCGCGGGCGCGGGGGCCGACCCCGAGCCGGTGCGGCGGGTCAACGTCCTGCCCTTCGAGTGGGGCGCGCCGGCCCTGCGCCGCGTCGCCGAGCAGGCCCAGGCGCTCGGTGCCCGCGTGGCCAACCTCCCCAGCACCGGCCAGATCCTGCAGGTGGACGTCACGCGCGAGCAGCTGCGCCGCTTCGTCGCGCTCGACGACGTGATGTGGGTGGACTTCTGGAGCCCGCCCGAGCAGGACATGGACATCACGCGCCAGGACTCCGGCGCGGACTGGCTCGAGACGCAGAGCGGCTACTGCGGCCAGGGCGTGCGCGGCGAGGTCCTCGACGCCGGCTTCGAGACGAGCCACCAGGACTTCGACGGGATCCTGCTGCACGGCGCCGTGAACAGCGACAGCCACGGCACCAGCACGTACGGGATCGTCTTCGGCAACGGCGCGCGGGACGGCGACGGGCAGGCCAAGGGGCTCGGCCACATGCCCTGCGCGCAGGGCATCGCGGCGGACTACGACAACCTGTCGGACCGCTTCGTCCACACGCAGGAGCTGAAGTCCGCGCCCTACTTCGCGACGTTCCAGTCGAACTCGTGGGGCGACGCGCGCACGCGCGCCTACGAGGCGAAGTCGTTCGAGATGGACGACATCATCTGGCGCCTCGACTTCGCGATCCTCAACTCGCAGTCCAACGCCGGCAACCAGGACAGCCGCCCGCAGGCCTGGGCGAAGAACATCATCAGCGTCGGCGCGATCAACCACTACGACACGATCAACACGGCGGACGACTGCTGGTGCTCGGGGGCCTCGATCGGCCCGGCCGAGGACGGCCGCATCAAGCCCGACATCGCGTACTGGTACGACGACATCTACACGACCACCACCGGCAACGGCTACACGAGCGGGTTCGGCGGCACGTCCGGCGCGACGCCGCAGAGCGCCGGCATCGTCGGGCTGATGCTGCAGATGTGGTCCGAGAACGCCTGGGGCACCGACCCGGTCGGCAACACCGTGTTCGAGCGCCGGCCGCACGCCTCGACGATCAAGGCGCTGGCGATCAACAACGCCCAGCAGTGGGCGTTCAGCGGCGCGTCCTCGGACCTCGCGCGCGTCAAGCAGGGCTACGGCCGGCCGAGCGTGCAGGTCGCGCAGGAGCGCGCGGCGAACAGCTTCATCATCGACGAGGAGGTCGTCCTCCGGCTCGGCGAGACCGCCTCCTACGACGTGAGCGTCGCGCCGGGCGAGACCGAGCTCAAGGTCACGTTCATCTACAACGACCCGCCGGGCACCACCGCGGCGACGCTGCACCGCATCAACGACCTCGACCTGAAGGTCACGTCCCCCTCCGGCGTGATCTACAACGGCAACTTCGGCCTCGACGCGAACAACTACTCGCTGCCCGGCGGGGCGAAGGACGGCAAGAACACGGTCGAGAACGTGTTCGTCCAGAACCCCGAGAGCGGCACGTGGAAGGTCGAGATCCTGGTCCCCGAGCTGAACCAGGACGCGTACCTCGCGACCCCCGAGGCCGACGCCGTGTTCGCGCTCGTCGTGACCGGCGGGCGGGGGCAGATCTGCACGCCGCCGACGGCGGACTTCACGATCACGCCGAACCCGGCGCGCGTCGGCCAGCCGGTCGCGTTCGACGCGACCGTGGCGGGAGGCGCCGGCGGGCCCTACGCGTTCCAGTGGTACCTCGACGGCGACTCCTCGATCGACGCCACGTCCGAGGACGCCGTGTCCTCGTACGTGCGGCCGTATGCGGGCGCGGTGAAGCTGCGCGCCCGGGACGCCGAGGGCTGCATCGCGAACGTCGAGAAGCCGATCTCCGTGACCGGTCCGGACCTGCGCTACGACGCGTACGTGAACCTCGTGCAGGTCGAGGGGAACGGGAACGGCGCCGTGGACCCGGGCGAGGTCTTCGACGTGCAGCTCCGGCTGCGCAACCAGGGCAACGAGGCGGCGGTCGGCGCCGCTGCGGCGCTGCAGCTCGCGCCGGGCAACGCCGGCCCGGTCACGCTGCTCGCGGGGGGCCCCCTGCCCGCCGGGGACATCCCGGCCGGCAGCACGGCGGTGACGGCGGGCGCGTTCCGCTTCCAGGTCGGCGCGTCGTTCCCCTGCGGCAACGACGCGACGTTCAGCGTCGTGCAGATCACGACCGCGGACCCGGCGAACCAGTACCCCGACGAGATCGGTCTCGTGAAGATCCTCGTCGGCGGCGCGGGCGACCCGGTGCTGTTCCTCGCCGAGGGCTTCGAGGGCGCGAGCGGCTGGACGCTCGGGCCGCAGGGCGAGTGGGAGACGACCAATCCGCGCGGGCTGGGCACCGGCCAGCAGCTGCCGGGCGGCGTCCGGCCGAACCCGGATCCGCGCGCGGCCGCGGAGGGGACCCGGGTGCTCGGCAACGACCTCACCGGCCTCGGCACCGTGAAGGGGAACTACGAGTCGCTGGTGGACTCGAGGGCCACCTCGCCGGCGCTGAACTGCTGGAACGCGGGGCACATCACGTTCCAGTTCAAGCGCTGGCTGAACGTCGCGCAGAACGACCTCGCGACCCTCGAGGCCAGCGCGAACGGCGAGGACTGGGTCCCCCTCTACAGCAGCGAGGGGCTCAACGTCACCGACGCCGCGTGGCAGACGATGAGCTTCGACATCTCCTCGCTCGCGGACGGCAACCCGAACTTCCGGCTCCGCTTCGGGATCCAGAGCGACAACATCGGCACCTTCTCCGGCTGGAACGTGGACGACCTTCAGTTCTGGGGCGTGACGCGCGATTCGTGCCAGCCGTTCGTGCGCACCTCGCCCGGCGCGATCTCCGGCCTGACGGTCACGCGTGCCGGTTCGGACCTCGGCCTGAACTGGACCGCCGATTGCGGCGCCGGGACGGCGTACGGCCTCTACCGCGGCAACCTGCTGGCCGGCTACGGCTCGCTCGCGCCGGAGCCGGGACGGTGCAGCGTCGCCGGGACGTCCGTGACGGTGCCGCAGGGCGCCGGCACGGCGGACTTCTTCCTCGTGGTGCCGAACGTCGGCGGGTTCGAGGGGAGCTACGGCGTCACGTCGGGCGGCGGCGATCGTCCGCCGGCGGCGGCGGCGTGCTTCGCCCGCGACCAGGTCGACGGCTGCGCGCCTTGATTCATCGCACCCGTGGGGGTGGGGCTTAGCCCCACCCCGACGGTCACCGGCGCGCCTGCTCCCCGTGGCGGGCGCGCTTCTGTTTTGAAGCGAGGCACCGATGAAGCGTCTGTTCGCATCCCTGCCGCTCGGCCTCCTCCTCGCGCTGTCCGTGCCGGTCACGCCCGCCGCCGCGGCCGAGCTCCCCCGCCCCGCGCTCGAGGTCGAGCGCACCGCGCAGGGGACGAACCGCGTGCACGTGCGCGCGACGCTCCCCGACGGCACGGTGCGGCGTGTCCTGCTGCGCGAGACCGGGTCCGCCGTCGAGCCGTCCGCCACCGGTCGCGACCCGCGCGGCGGCGCATCGTTCGCGACGTGGCGCGAGGCGGGTTCGCCCGACGCGTGGTTCGCGTTCAGCCGCGACGCGGGCCGCACGTGGACGGAGGGGCGCACGCTCCCGTCGGAGCTGCGGCTGCGCGACGGCGCGGCGGCCCCCGGCTCTCCCCTGCCCGCGCCGCGCGCCGGCCACGAGCAGCCGCCGGGCGGGCGCGTGTTCCTGGTGCAGTTCCGGACGCAGAGCCTGCCGGAGTGGCGGGACGCGCTCGCGGCGGCGGGCGCCGAGGTGCTGGCGTACTTCCCGCACCACGCGCACCTCGTGCGGCTCGCGCCCTCGAGCGTCGCGGCCGTGTCGAGGCTCGAGTTCGTCGAGCGCGTCGAGCCGTTCCACCCCTGGTACCGGCTGGACGCGGGTGTCCGCGCGTTCCTCGACGGCGCGGGGCCGTCGGGCGAGGCGCGCGCGGTGAACCTCGTCGCCCTCGAGTGGGGCGCGCCCGCGCTGCGGCGGATCGCGGACGCCGCGGTGCGGCTGGGGGCGCCCGCGGTGGAGGTCCCGGAGGCGGGGCAGGTCCTGGGCCTGACGCTCACGCGCGCGCAGGTGCGGGCGCTCGCCGGGTCCGACGACGTGCAGTGGATCGACCTGCAGGCGCCGCCCGAGCCGGACATGGACCTCGTGCGCGAGGACTCCGGCGCCAACGTCGTCGAGTCCGCCGGCGGCTGGTGCGGGCAGGGCGTGCGCGGCGAGGTGCTCGACGGCGGGATCCAGCAGAACCACCAGGACTTCGACGGCATCCTGATGCACACCGCCGCCGACGTGCAGGACCACGGCACCAACACGTACGGGATCGTCTTCGGCAACGGGGCGCGCGACGGCGACGGCAACGCCAAGGCGACCGGCCTGCTCCCCTGCGGCCAGGGGATCTTCGGCGACTACGACAACATGGGAAACCGCTTCACCCACACCCAGCAGCTGAAGGCGGCGCCCTACTTCGCGTCGTTCCAGTCCTGCTCCTTCGGCAACGGGCTGACGCGGTCGTACACGAGCTACAGCTTCGACATCGACGACATCGCGTGGCGGCTCGACATGGCGGTCGTGCAGTCCCAGTCGAACGAGGGGAACCAGGACAGCCGCCCGCAGGCCTGGGGCAAGAACGTGATCAGCGTCGGCGGCGTCAACCACTACGACTCGCTGGCGACGTCCGGGGACTGCTGGTGCGGCGGCGCGTCGATCGGCCCGGCCGAGGACGGGCGGATCAAGCCGGACCTCGCGTACTGGTACGACTGGATCTACACGACCACCACGGGCAACGGCTACACCGCCACGTTCGCGGGGACGTCCGCGGCGACCCCCGAGACCGCCGGCGTGATCGGGCTGCTTGTGCAGATGTGGGCCGAGAACGTCTTCAACACCAACCCGCAGGGGAACACGGTGTTCGAGAAGCAGCCGCGCGCCGCGACGATCAAGGCGCTCGCGATCAACACGGCGAACCAGTACCCGTTCACCGCCAGCGGCCAGGACCTCTCGCGGATGAAGCAGGGCTGGGGCCGGCCGAGCGCGCGCAACGCGCAGGAGCGGGCGTCGCGCAGCTTCTTCGTCGACGAGTCCGACGCGCTCACGCTCGGGCAGACCGCGACCTATCCGCTCACGGTCGAGCAGGGCGAGACGGCGCTCCGCGTCACGCTGGTCTACGCGGACCCGCCGGGCACGACGTCCGCGACGCAGCACCGGATCAACGACCTCGACCTGAAGGTGACCTCGCCGGGCGGGACGGTTTACTGGGGCAACGCCGGGCTCAACGCCGGCAACTGGTCCACCGCGGGCGGCTCGCGGAACACGAAGGACACCGTCGAGAACGTGTTCGTGCAGAACCCCGAGGCGGGCGTCTGGAGCGTCGAGGTCAACGCCTTCGAGATCAACCAGGACCAGAACCGCGCGACGCCGCAGGCGGACGCGGTCTTCGCGCTCGTCGTGACCGGCGCCGCCTCGGACTGCCCGGGGCCCACCGTCAACTACACGATCACGCCGAGTCCCGCGCGCGTGGGACAGCCGGTCCTGTTCGACAGCACGGTCACCGGCGGCGCGGGCGCCCCCTACGGCTACGAGTGGTTCCTCGACGGCGACGACACCGTGGACGCCACGACGGCGGACGTGACGTTCGTCTACCGCCGGCCGTTCGCCGGGCAGGTGACGCTGCGCGTGACGGACGCCGCGGGCTGCGCGGTGCGCTCCCGGCGGAACCACACCGTGACCGGCCCCGACCTGCGCTACGACGGCTACGTCGACCTCACGCAGGTCGAGGGGAACGGCAACGGCGTGGTGGACCCCGGCGAGACCTGGGAGCTGCGCGTCCGGGTGCGGAACGGCGGGAACGAGACCGCGCTGGGCACCACGCTCGGGCTCGCCGTGGCGCCCGGCAACCCCGGACCGCTGACGCTGCTCACGCCGGGCGACGGCGCGGCGGGCGACATCCTCGTCGGCGCGACCGGCACCACGACGCAGGCCTTCCGCTTCCAGGTCGGGGGCGCGTTCCCCTGCGGCAGCGACGCGAGGCTCAGCGTCGTGCGGCTGAAGACGACCGACCCGGCCAACGAGTATCCCGACGAGGTCGGCGCGCTGCGCGTGCTCGTGGGCGGGGCGGGCGCACCGGCGGCGTTCCACGGCGACGGCTTCGAGACCAACGCCGGCTGGTCGTTCTTTGGCGGCGGCGAGTGGCAGATCGGGAAGCCGCTCGGCAAGGGGTCGACGCCGCCGGACCCGCTCGCCGCGGCGTCCGGCACGCAGGTGCTGGGCAACGACCTGACCGGGACGGGCCTCTCGCTCGGCGACTACGAGCCGCTGGTCGCGGACACGACCGCCGTCTCCCCCGCCCTCGACTGCCGCGGCCGCGCGAAGGTCTCGCTGCGGTTCTCGCGCTGGCTGAACGTCGCCTCCGCCGACGTCGCGCGGGTCGACGTGTCCAGCGACGGCAGCAACTGGACGAACGTGTACACCGTCTCGAGCGGGGCGTCCGCGACGTCGTGGTCGGCGCAGTCGTACGACATCTCCGCGCTCGCGGACAACGCCGCGACCGTGAGGGTGCGCTTCGGGCTCGTCACGGACCTGCTGAACTCGCGCTCGGGCTGGAACGTGGACGACCTGCAGCTCTGGGGTACGTCGCGGACCTCGTGCGAGCCGTTCGGCGCGACGCCGGACCCCGGGGCCGCGTCGGGCCTCACGGTGCAGCGCGCGGGCACGCAGCTCGCGCTCGGCTGGCAGCCGGACTGCGCCGGGGCGATGACCTACGGGGTGTATCGCGGCAGCCTCTTCGGCGGCTACGCGTCGCTCGCGCCGGAGCCCGGCCTGTGCTCGGTCGGCGGGAACGAGGCGACGCTGCCGCAGGGCGCCGGCGGCGCGGACTTCTTCCTCGTGGTGCCGAACACCGGCGGCTTCGAGGGCAGTTACGGGACGGACTCGCAGGGCGGCGACCGGCCCCCCGCCGCGGCGCCGTGCTACCCGCGGGACCAGGTGGACGCGTGCGCGCCCGACGGCGGCCGCGCCCAGCACGCCGAGCGCGATCTTGCCGCCGGTGCTCGACAGGAAGCCGCGCTTGCTCCCCTTCTCCGCGGGCGCGGTTCGCCCGGGCGCGCCGCCCTGGCCCGAGAGCCGGACCTCGAGCCGCTCGACCTTCCCGGCGGTGAGCGTCACCGGGCCGCTCTCGACGGCGAACTCGGTGCCGTCCGGCCCGAACGCGACGAGCCGGTACGTCCCCGGCGGCAGGCCGGGCACGACGAACGCGCCGTCCACGCCGGTGGGACCGGACGTGAACAGGTCGCCGTTGTCGGCGCGCAGCGCCAGCTGGTGCTTCGCGGCGGGGGTCCCCGCCGCCTCGAGGAGCACGCCGCGAACCTGCGCGAGCCCCTGCGCCGCCGGGTTCACGGCCGGCGCCTTCGCGCCGGGCGCGGGTGTCGTGGCCGGCGGCTTGGACGCCGGGGCCGGAGGATTCGTGGCCGTGGCCGGCGGCTTCGGCGCCGGGGCGGGCGTCGTCGGCGGCGCGGCGTCCTGCGCGGGCACGGCGTGAGACGCGGCGAGGATCAGGACGAGGGCGGGCGCGGCCAGGCGCATGTGTCCTCCGGCGACGAGTCACTTTACCAGCTGGGCAGCGGCGGCGGCGAGCGCGCGTCCGCCAGAATGTCCCACGTGCGAGGACGGGACCGCGTGGAGACGAGATACGAGACTTCGGAGCGCGACACGATCGTGGCGCTCGCGACCGCGCCGGGCCGCGCGGCGCTCGCGGTCGTGCGCCTGTCGGGCCCGGCCACGCGCGCCGTGCTGCAGCGCGTGTTCGCGCGCGCGCGCGGCGCGCGCGCGGTCCCTCCGCGGCGCCCCGTGCTCGGCGACGTGCTCGACCGCGCGGGCGGCGCGATCGACCGCGGCGTGGCGCTGCTCTTCCCCGCCCCGCACAGCTACACCGGCGAGGACCTCGCGGAGCTGACGGTGCACGGCGCGCCGCCCGTCGTGCGCGAGCTCGTGGCGGCGTGCGTCGCCGCGGGCGCGCGGTCCGCGCGTCCCGGCGAGTTCACCCTGCGCGCGCTCGAGGCGGGAAAGACCGACCTTGCGCGCGCCGAGGCCGTGCGCGACCTCGTCGAGGCGGCGACGCTGGAGCAGGCGCGCATCGCGGCGCGCCAGGCCGCGGGCGAGGTCTCGGACGTCGTGGGTCCGCTCGCGGAGGAGGTCCTCGAACTGCTCGCGGACGTCGAGGCGGGACTCGACTTCGCGGAGGAGGAGAGCCACCTCGTGGAGGCCTCCGCCGGCGTCGCGCGGCGCGCGGCGGAGCTGGCCGCCCGGATCGACGCGACGCTGCGCGCGAGCGACCTCGCGCACCGCGTGCGCGAGGGCGCGCGCGTCGTGCTGCTCGGCCCGCCGAACGCGGGGAAGTCGTCGCTGTTCAACCGGCTCGTCGGCGCGGAGCGCGTGATCGTCACCGACGAGCCGGGCACGACGCGAGACACGGTCGAGGAGACGATTGTCGTCGACGGGCTCCCGGTCGTGCTCGTGGACGCCGCCGGCGTCGGCGAGGCGCGCGGCCGCGCCGACGAGGAGGGCATGCGCCGCGCGCTCGCCGCCGCCGCGCGCGCGGACCTCGTGCTCGAGGTGCACTCCCTCGCGCGGCCGGAGCGGCCGCAGGGCGAGCCGGGCGAGCGCCGGCTGCGCGTCGGCACGCACGCGGACGTCGCCGTCGGCCCGCCGGGGCCGCACACGCTCGCGGTCAGCTCGGCGACGGGCGCCGGGCTCGAGGAGCTGCGCGGCGCGCTGGCGCGGCGGCTCGAGGCGC
>JADHED010002147.1_pt1 | contig 14411 bp, 11 predicted proteins | sample 8952041 | NCBI WGS metagenome assembly JADHED01 (sample SAMN16124423, study PRJNA663239) | bioreactor sludge metagenome | isolation source: sludge (control) | place: India:Bengaluru | collected 2018-09-08
GGCGACCTGGCGATAGACGAAGAAACACGAACGGGGAGGAAGTAAATGAAGCACATTGTATTATTATTGGCAGTGATGGCCCTTTTCATAGGCGGATGCGCAAAGAAACAGGTCCAGGTGGCGCCTCCTGTAACAACGACGGGAACCCAGCAAGGCACCCTGTCGGAAGAGGAAAAAAGACGTATTGCCGAAGAGGAACTGGCCCGTGCCGAGAGAGACCGCCTTCTGCGCGAACAGGAGCGGCTGGCCCGGATATTACAGGATGTTCTCTTTGATTTTGACAGCTATGCCGTGAACAGCTCCGAGCTGCCGAAGATAGAAGGCGTCGCCTCCTATATGAAGCAGGAAGGAAATGCGAAAATGGTCGTGGAAGGCCACTGCGACGAACGGGGAACGGTTGATTACAACTTTGCCCTCGGGCAGAAAAGGGCCGAGGCGGTAAAGAGCTACCTTGTCAAGCTCGGCATCAATCCGGGAAGGGTCCGCACGATATCGTACGGCAAGGAATTGCCTCTCGAGACGGGAAAATCGGAGGAAGCGTGGGCCAAAAACCGGCGGGTCCATTTTGCGATCGATCAAAAGGGGTGAGAGATGAACCACATTTTTACCGCGTACTACAGGCGTACTGTATTGACCCTGCCCGGGTATTTCCTAGCCCTGCCGATCATCGGCATGCTTGTTTTTACCGGATGTGTCACCACCGAGGAGGCGACGAAGCTCCAGGGCAACATGAGTTCGCTCCAGGGAGACTTCTATCAGTTCAAACAGGACACGGACGCCCGGCTGGCAAAGATCGAAAGAGAGCAGGAGAACCTGAGCAAACAGGTCGTCAACATGTATTCATCTGTCGACGGCCGCGATGAAAAGATCAGGAACATCATGGGAAAGCTCGATGAGCTTGAATACCAGATAAAGACGTCCGGAGTCGAGTCAAGGACGGGCAGCGCCACGAAACGCGGCAGTGATCAGCCGCACATAACAACAACCCCGGAACCCAGGGGGAAAACTCCGGCAAAGACGCCGCCCGCAAAGACCGATGAACGCTATGAAGAGGCTTACAAAGAAGCCTTCGACAGTTTCCAGCGCGGGCAATACGAAACTGCGATAACGAAATTCACTACGTTTAGCGAAACGTACAGCGGGACCCCTCTCGCTTCCAACGCGTTCTACTGGATCGGCGAGTCCTACATGAACCTCAGGAACTACGACAAAGCAATATTGTACTTCCAGGAGGTCATCGACAAATACCCGAAGAGCGAAAAAGCGCCGAGGGCGCTTCTGTCGCAGGCCGAGGCATTTCGCCTGACGAACGATAAGAAAAGCTCTACCACCCTGTTAAAGAGGATCATCGAGCTTTATCCAAAGAGCGAAGAGGCGATCATAGCGGAGCGCAAGCTAAGAAACCCCTGATGTTCTAAAACACGAAAAAACCCTCCGGTCCAGCGGGAACGGAGGGTTTTTTTCTTTTCAATGAACGATCAAGCCGTGATTTCGGGAAGCGCTTCCTCCTGCGGGGGAAGCTCCTCCGTCTTGTCGAGTATATTCATGTCGTAACTGCGATATTTCGGGTACCCCGTTCCGGCCGGGATGATCCGCCCCATGATGACGTTCTCCTTGAGGCCCCTCAAGTAATCGACCCTGCCTTCTATGGATGCCTGCGTCAACACCTTGGTCGTATCCTGGAAACTTGCCGCCGATATGAAACTGTCCGTGATCAGGGACGCCTTTGTGATCCCGAGGAAAAGCGGTTCGGCCTCCGCCGGCTTGCCGCCCTCTTCACGTACCCGTTTATTCTCCTCCTCAAATACCCACCACTCGACGTAGTCATCGATAATAAAGTTCGTATCGCCTATGTCTTTTATTTTGACCCGTTTGAGCATTTGCCGCACGATAGTCTCGATATGCTTGTCATTGATCTTGACGCCCTGGAGCTGATAGACCTCCTGGATCTCGTCGACAAGATACCGCGCAAGGTCCTTGATGCCGAGGATCCTCAGGACGTCATGAGGATTGACAGGGCCATCCATCAATGCCTCGCCGGCCTTGACATAATCTCCCTCGTGAACGATAACATGCTTGCCGCGCGGTATCGTATATTTTCTCGGTTCACCGTGCTCCACTTCGGGATTGACGATGATCTCCCGTTTCCCTTTTGCCACCTTTCCGAATGCGACAACCCCGTTGATCTCTGTAACGATGGCATTTTCCTTGGGCTTGCGTGCCTCAAAAAGCTCGGCGACACGCGGCAGACCGCCCGTGATATCTTTTGTCTTCGTTGTCTCGCGGGGCATTTTCGAAATGACATCACCCGCAAAGATCTCGTCGCCCTCGTTGACCACGATATGCGCGCCTATCGGCAGGATATACCGTGCGGGACTCGTGGACCCGGGGATCATTTTCGTCCGGCCTTTTTCGTCTTTGATCGATATCCTCGGGCGAAGTTCGGGGTTTTTCGGCTCGATGATGACCTTGTACGAAAGGCCTGTCACCTCGTCCTTGCTCTCCTGCATGGTATCACCCTCGGTTATGTCACCGTACTTGATCCTGCCCGATTCCTCGGAGAGGATCGGGATCGTGTAGGGGTCCCACTCGGCAAGCGTCTCGCCTTCTTTAACCGCCTGGCCGTCCTCAACCCTGAGCTTTGCCCCGTAAATGACCGAGTAGATCTCCCGCTCGCGCCCCGTATCGTCCGTGATGGCAATCTCGCCGTTGCGGTTCATGACAACCGGCACGCCTTCACGGTTCAATATGGCACGCACATTAATGAATTTCACGATACCGTCATTGCGCGTCTCGAGCGTGGACTGCTCGACCCTTCTCGACGCGGCGCCGCCAATGTGGAACGTACGCATTGTCAGCTGGGTGCCGGGCTCCCCGATGGATTGGGCAGCGATGATGCCCACCGCCTCTCCGATGCTCACGAGCCTGCCGCGTGCAAGATCACGCCCGTAGCAAAGAACGCAGACACCGCGGCGCGACCGGCAGGTCAATACTGAACGTATCTTGACTTTCTCAAAACCGGCCTCTTCGATGAGCTTGAGGTGGCCCTCCGTGATCTCTTCATTCTTGTGTACTATAATTGCACCGTCCGGGTCTTTCAAGTCCTCAAAGGAAACCCTTCCCAGAATACGCGCGTCAAGGCGCTCGATAACCTCACCGCCTTCGACAAGGGAACCGATCTCGATGTAGTCGAATGTCCCGCAGTCATGCTCTGACACGACCACATCCTGTGCCACATCGACAAGCCGCCTCGTAAGGTAACCGGAGTTGGCAGTCTTGAGGGCCGTGTCGGCGAGGCCTTTGCGTGCGCCGTGCGTTGATATAAAGTACTGGAGAACGTCGAGGCCCTCCCGGAAGTTGCTCGTGATCGGGGTTTCGATGATCTCGCCCGACGGTTTTGCCATGAGGCCCCTCATACCGGCAAGCTGCCTGATCTGCTGCGCGTTGCCTCTCGCGCCCGAATGGGCCATTATGAAGATCGGGTTGAGGCTGTTCTGGTGCTCGGGCTTGCCGCTTGGTGTTATGACCGGCTTTCCGTCCATATCGAGGACAACGTCTGAGCCAAGTTCATCCATGAGTGCCTTCGCGATCTCCTCGGTCACGTTCGCCCAGATATCGATAACCTGGTTATATCTTTCACCATCTGTTATCAGACCTTCCTGGTACTGGTTCTGGACGGTCTTCACGGCATCTTCCGCTTTTTCGATGAGCACTTTTTTCTTTTCGGGTATTTTCATATCGTCGATCGATATGGAGATGCCGCCTAAAGTAGCATAAAAATAACCCAGGTCTTTCAGCCTGTCGGACAGGATAACCGTGCATTTCTCCCCGGCGTCCCTGTAGCACTTGTCGACGAGCGCCGCGATGGTCTTTTTGTCCATGATCGTGTTGATGCTTGCAAACATGTCCTTCAGGACCGTGTCACGCTTTGGCTGTTCGAGTTCCATCAGGGCGTCCTGCACAACGTCGCGCAGGATGATCCTTCCCGCTGTTGTATTGACGATTTCGCCTCCCAGGCGCACCTTTATCCGGGCATGCAGGTCGATCTGGCCTGAATCGTATGCTACCCGCACCTCTTCCGAATCCGCGAAGATCTTGTTCTCGCCGCGGCGGTACTTGCGGTCAATCGTGAGATAGTAAAGCCCCAGAACGATGTCCTGCGTCGGTACGATGATAGGTTTGCCGTTTGCCGGCGACAGGATGTTGTTCGTCGACATCATGAGGACCCTGGCCTCAGTCTGGGCCTCTGTGGAAAGCGGCACATGGACGGCCATCTGGTCGCCGTCGAAGTCGGCATTGTATGCCGGGCAGACGAGCGGGTGAAGCTGGATGGCCTTTCCGTCGATAAGCTGAGGCTCAAAAGCCTGGATACCGAGACGGTGCAGGGTAGGCGCCCTGTTGAGCAATACAGGATGTTCCTTGATGACCTCTTCGAGGACGTCCCAGACCTCGGGCCTTTCCTTCTCCACGATCTTCTTTGCGTTCTTGATCGTGGTCGCGTACCCTTTCCGGATCAGGCGGTTGTATACGAAAGGCTTGAAAAGCTCGAGCGCCATGTATTTCGGAAGCCCGCACTGGTGGAGCCTCAGTTCCGGGCCGACGACGATGACCGAGCGGCCGGAATAATCGACACGTTTTCCCAGAAGGTTCTGGCGGAACCGCCCCTGCTTTCCGCGGAGCATGTCGCTCAAGGACTTGAGTGGCCTCTTGCTGGCGCCCGTCACGACCCTGCCGCGTTTTGAATTATCGAATAGGGCGTCCACCGCTTCCTGGAGCATCCTCTTTTCGTTCCTGATAATGATCTCGGGTGCGTTCAGCTCCATGAGCCTTTTGAGGCGGTTGTTCCTGTTGATCACACGCCTGTACAGGTCATTCAAGTCGCTCGTCGCGAACCGGCCCCCATCGAGGGGGACGAGTGGGCGCAATTCCGGCGGGAGGACCGGGACGATATCGAGTATCATCCATTCGGGCCTGACCCCGGACACCTTGAACGCATCCACAACCTTGAGCCTCCGTGCGATCTTTTTCTTTTTAGCGTCGCTCGAGGTGTCACGCATGTCGATACGCAGGGTCTTGCCCAACTCATCGACGTTGATCTTCTTGAGGCATTCCCGGATCGCCTCGGCGCCTATGCCGCCGAGGAAACCCTCGCCGTATTTTTCCTTTGCTTCAATGTATTTCTCTTCGCTGATGATCTCGCAGAAGCTGTATGGGGAATTGCCGGGCTCGATCACGATATACATCTCGAAATAGAGGACCCTCTCGACCTCTTTTATCGTCAGTTCGAGAAGTGTGCCTATCTTGCTCGGCATGCTCTTCAGGAACCATATGTGTGCCACGGGGCACGCAAGCTTAATATGGCCCATGCGTTCGCGGCGGACCTTGGACTGTATGACCTCGACACCGCATTTCTCACAGATGATGCCGCGGTGTTTCATTCGTTTGTATTTTCCGCAGATACATTCGTAGTCCTTGACCGGGCCGAATATCTTGGCGCAGAAAAGACCGTCCCGCTCGGGCTTGAACGTCCTGTAGTTAATGGTTTCCGGTTTTTTCACTTCGCCGTACGACCACTTCTCGATAAGCTCCGGCGATGCAAGGGATATCTTGATCGCCATGTAGCTCAAAGGGTCGCGCTGCTTGTCTGACTTAAAATATTCTTCCAAGGTTGTTCCTCCTTGTTAATCTTCTTTAAGAAGCTCAACGTCGATGCACAGGCCCTGGAGCTCTTTAACGAGAACATTAAAGGACTCCGGCAGGTTCGGCTCGAGAACGTCCTCGCCCTTGACGATCGCTTCATAAGCCCTGATCCTTCCATTGACGTCATCCGATTTGATGGTCAGGAATTCCTGGAGGGAATAGGCGGCGCCGTAACCTTCGAGCGCCCATACCTCCATCTCGCCGAGCCTCTGTCCGCCAAACTGGGCCTTGCCCCCAAGCGGCTGCTGGGTCACGAGCGAGTATGGGCCGATCGACCGCGCGTGGATCTTGTCGTCGACGAGGTGGTGGAGCTTCAGGAAATACATGTTGCCGACAGTGATCTGGTGATGGAAGGCCTCGCCTGTCCTGCCGTCATAGAGGGTTGTCTGCCGGGAATCCTGCAGGCCTGCCAGCTTGAAGAACTCCCTGATCTCCTCCTCTTTTGCACTGTCAAATACCGGTACGGCAATATTCACGCCTTTTCTCATTGCATCGGCGACCGATGCCAGCTCTTCCTCGTCGAGACGGTCGATGACCCCCTTCAATTCGTTGTTGGAAAAGGTCTTCTTCAACAGTTTCTTGACCGGCTGGACATCGTTGACCTTCTTGTAATACCCGTCGACCATTTCCCCGATCCGCTTTCCCATTTCCTTGGCCGCCCAGCCGAGGTGCGTCTCCAGGATCTGCCCCGCATTCATACGGGAGGGAACACCGAGAGGGTTGAGGACGATATCGATCGGGGTCCCCTCTTCGGTAAAAGGCATATCCTCTTCCGGAAGGATCACCGAAACGATGCCCTTGTTGCCGTGGCGGCCCGATATCTTGTCGCCGACCGCAACCTTGCGTTTCATCGCGACGTACACCTTGATCGTCTTGATGACGCCCGGCGGCAGCTCGTCGCCTTTCTTGATCTTGTTTATCTTGTCTTCGTAAATGATATGGATAAGCTCGACCTGGTTCTCCTTGCTTTCCACCAGTTTCTTTACCCGGGCTTCAAGTTCCTCATTCCCGAATTTTATCTCCTGGAGCCTGTCGAAGGAGAGCGCGATGACCTTGTCGCGCGTAAAGACCTCGCCCTTCTTGAGGATAACCTTGCCTTTGCCGTCCTTAATGTCTGCAGAAGCGGCCTTGCCTTCAAGAAGCTCGGCGATCTTTATCTTCTTGCTTTCAAGGATGATCTTTACCTGGTCTTCCTGGTCTTTCAGGATGTTCGATATCTCTTTGTCTTCGATGTCGCGGCTGCGGTCGTCCTTATCGATACCCCTGCGGGAGAGGACCTTGACATCGATGATGATGCCCTCAATGCCGTGCGGCACCCGCAAACTGGTATCCTTGACATCGCCGGCCTTTTCGCCGAATATGGCCCTGAGAAGTTTTTCTTCCGGGGTAAGCTGCGTCTCGCCTTTCGGTGTCACCTTGCCGACAAGTATGTCGCTCGGCTTGACCGTTGCGCCGATCCTGACGATGCCGCTCTCATCGAGGTCCTTCAAGGCATCGTCGCCGACGTTGGGGATGTCCCGCGTCACTTCTTCCTTGCCCAGTTTCGTATCGCGGACCACGCATTCGAGCTCCTCGATATGGATCGACGTGAAAACGTCTTCCTTTACAAGGCGCTCATTGATGAGAACGGAGTCCTCGTAGTTGTACCCTCTCCAGGGCATGAAGGCGACCATGACGTTCTTCCCGAGCGCCAGTTCCCCTCTGTCCGTCGAAGGCCCGTCCGCGAGGACATCGCCTTTCTTCACGAAATCGCCTTCCTTGACGATAACGCGCTGATTGATGCAGGTGTCCTGGTTCGAGCGCCTGAACTTCAGGAGCTTGTAGACGTCTATCTTTGTCGAGGCCTCGTCGTGGCCTTTCTTCTCTTCGTACTTGAGGATGATCCTGCTTGCATCGACGCTCTCGATAACGCCGTCGTGACGGGCCATAATGGTGACCCGCGAGTCCCTTCCGACGACCCGCTCCATACCGGTGCCGATTATCGGCGCCTCGGTAATGACGAGCGGGACCGCCTGGCGCTGCATGTTCGAGCCCATGAGGGCCCTGTTGGCGTCGTCATGCTCCAAAAACGGTATCAGTGCGGCGGATGCGCTCACCAGCTGCTTCGGGGAAACGTCCATGTACTCCACCTGACCGGGGCTCACGAGATAAACACTGCCGCCCTTCTGGGCGGGAATCAGCTCGCCGATCAGTTTGCCGTCCTTATCGACAGGGGCATTGGCCTGAGCAATGTAATACTGTTCCTCCTCCATCGCGCTGAGATATTTCACGTTGTCGGTGACCTTCTTGTCGACAACCTGGCGATAGGGGGCCTCGATGAATCCGAACTCGTTGACCTTCGCAAAGGTCGACAATGACGCTATGAGGCCGATGTTGGGGCCTTCAGGGGTCTCGATCGGGCATATCCTGCCGTAATGGGTCGGGTGCACGTCACGGACCTCGAAACCGGCCCTTTCCCGGGTGAGACCGCCGGGGCCTAAGGCCGACAGTCTGCGCTTGTGGGTGATCTCGCTCAAGGGGTTCGTCTGGTCCATGAACTGTGACAGCTGGCTCGATGCAAAAAAATCCTTGACCGCGGTGGCGACAGGTTTCGGGTTTACAAGGTCGTGCGGCATGAGCGTTTCCATTTCGGGGAAGGTCAATCTCTCCTTAATCGCGCGCTCCATGCGTACAAGCCCCATCCTGAACTGGTTCTCGAGAAGCTCGCCGACCGTGCGGACCCTTCTGTTGCCGAGGTGGTCGATATCATCGCCGGGGCCCCGGGCATCTTTAAGCTTGAGGAGCTGGTGCACGACCTCGATGATGTCCTCGCGCCGCAGGATCGTCATGTCGAGGGCGACATCGAGCCCGAGCCGGTGGTTTATCTTGAGCCTGCCGACGCGCGACAGGTCGTACCTTTCCGGGCTGAAGAACATGTTCTGGATCAGTGTCTCCGCGAACTCGATGGTCGGCGGGTCGCCCGGACGGAGCTTCCGGTATATTTCGATAAGGGCCTCGTCCTTCGTCGAGACCTTGTCGATGTTCAACGTGTTGCGCAGTGACGGGCTGACGTTGAGATTGTCTATGAACAGCACCTCAAAGCTCTTCACCTTCTTCGCGATCAGCGTCTCGAGGTATTCCGGCGTGATCTCTTTATTGATGCCTATGAGGACCTCTTTCGTCTTAGGGTCGAGGATCTCGGTTGCGGTTGCCTTGCCGATAAGGTCTTCCTCTTCGATAGGTATCGCGTGGATCTTGGCCTGCTCCATTTTCCGGATCACAGCCTTCGTTATCTTCTTGTGCTTTTTGACAAGGACCTCATTGGTCTTCTCGTTAACGATGTCCGACGGCGCCTTCTGGCCGACGAGAAGCGCGAGAGGGGTTTCCTTGAACAGTTTCTTGTCTTTTATGACGATCGTCTCTTTCTCGTAGAAATAATCGAGGATCTCTTTTTCTGAATAGCCGAGCGCCTTGAGAAAAAGGGTGACGGGTATCTTCTTTTTCTTGTCTATCCTGACGTAAACGAGCTCTTTGTGGTCGAACTCGAAATCGAGCCATGAACCGCGGTACGGTATCACCCGCGCTGTATATGAAAGGCTGCCGCCTATGGTGGTCTTGGTCTGGTCGGTGTCGAAGTAGACACCGGGCGAGCGATGGAGCTGGCTGACAATGACCCGCTCCGTGCCATTTATAATGAAGGTCCCGCGTTCCGTCATGAGGGGTATCTCGCCAAAATAGACATCCTGTTCCTTGACGGCGCGTATGTCCTTTGCTTTCGTGTCGGGATCGATATTCCATACAACGAGCCTGATCGTGACTTTCATCGGGGCCGCGAAGGTGAGCCCCCTGAAGATGCATTCCTCCTCCGAATTCTTGGGCTCGCCCATATCGTATTTAACGAACTCGAGGGTTGTCGTGTCGTGTGCGTCCCTGATCGGGAAAACGCTGCTGAAAACTGCCTGCAGGCCTATTGAGTCTCTCTTCTCCGCGGAAATGTCTTTCTGCAAGAACTTCTCATACGAATCAAGCTGGATCTCGATAAGGTTCGGTATCTCGAGAACCTCTTTGATCTTTCCGTAATTCTTCCGGAATATCCTGTTATGGAAAGTCTCTTTCATAGATTTATCTCACCTCATTTGGGTGTAAAAGCGTAAAGACAGGGATCCAGAGCGAGCCTCACCGGTTAAGCACTGGACCCCTGCTTTGTACAGCAATTATCTTATTAATCAACCTTAACCTGTCCGCTGACTTCTTCCAGCTGTTTCTTGATGTTGGCAGCTTCGTCTTTGGATACAGCTTCTTTCACCGCTTTCGGCACTCCTTCTACGAGGTCTTTGGCTTCCTTGAGCCCGAGACCCGTGATCGCACGGACGACCTTGATGACCTGGATCTTCTTGTCCGCTTCATAGCCGGTCAGCGTTACGTTGAATTCCGTCTTCTCTTCGACAGCTTCCGCCGCAGGTGCCGCCGCCGCGCCGGCACCCGGCCCCGCCGCCATCATCGGCATCGCTGCCTGTACGCCGAACTTGTCTTCCAATTCCTTCACGAACTCGGAGAGTTCGAGAACCGTCATATTTTCGATGAAACTGATAACTTCTTCACGTGAAATTGCCATGTATATAATCCTCCTTTTATGCTTGTTCTTTTTGGGCCTTGATGGAATTCAAAACGAGCATGAGCTTGTTCAAATTCCCCGACAGGGCGTAGACGAGACGGCTCGGCTGACCTTTGAGAATTCCCACCAGTTTCCCGAGCAGGACTTCGCGCGACGGAAGGGTCGCCAGTTTCTGGATCTCTTCCACCGTGATGGTGCGACTGCCGATATACCCTGCTTTCAATTTCAGGTTCGGCATCTCTTTGGCCAGACCGGCAATGACCTTCGCGGGACCGATGGGGTCCGCGTTGGTGCAGATAATCGCGTTAGGACCGTCGAATTTGTCGTAAAGAGCTTCCGCCTTTGTGCCTTTTGACGCTATCCTGAGAAGAGTGTTCTTGACGACGGTGAAATCCGTGCCGACATTGCGTAGCTCTCTTCTCAGCTTCGTGACCTGGGCTACGTTCATCCCGCTGTAATCAGCGAGGAAGAGGCAGTCGAGTTCTTTCAGCTTCGACCCTAATTCTTCAACAACCTGTGTTTTCTTTTGCCGTTCCAATGGTTATTATCCCTCCTTTCTCTAGAATATGTATGGAAAGTCAGGGGAGAGACCATGCTACGAAAAGCCTCGGCAGGCCGTTTAAACGCTTACTGACCCCGCTTACGGGTGCCACACCTGCTTTCTCTGACCTTTTCCCTATTTCGTCAAGCTTCGTGCATAAGAAGGATCGACTTTTATACCCGGGCTCATGGTGGTACTAATCGCCATACCTTTTACATACGTTCCTTTGCTTGTCGGTGGTTTGAGCCTGATAACCGCATCGAGGAGTGAATTGAGATTTTCAAGGAGCTTCTCTTTCCCGAAACTGATCTTTCCCACGGGCACATGGAGGTTCCCTGCCTTGTCAACCCGGAATTCTACGCGGCCAGCTTTCATTTCCTTCACCGTTTTGGCTATCTCGAAAGTAACTGTGCCGACCTTTGGGTTAGGCATGAGGCCCCGGGGCCCGAGGATCTTACCTAATTTACTTACCATACCCATGACATCGGGTGTTGCAATTGCCTTGTCGAAATCCATCCATCCCTTCTGGATCTTCTCGATAAGGTCTTCGGCGCCGACCGTATCCGCTCCGGCCTCCTGGGCTTCTTTCTCTTTTTCACCCTTTGCGAAGACCAGGACGCGGACGGTTTTCCCCAGACCGTGAGGCAGTGCTACGCTGCCGCGCACCATCTGGTCCGCATGACGCGGATCGACCCCCAGCCTGAGCGCAAGTTCGACGGTCTCGTCGAATTTCGCAAAACAGACCTGGGGCAGCAGGTCCAGCGCCTCACCCATTTCGTAACGTTTTTCGCGATCGATCTTCTTTCTCGCTTCGACATATTTTTTTGCAAGTGCCATCTTCACATCACCTCGTATTAGATACGCCAGCATGCTGTCGTGAACATGCCAGGCGCTTACAGCGTCCTTATCCTTCCACGACCTCGAGGCCCATGCTGCGCACGGAACCCTCGATGATCTTTATCGCTCCGTCTATATCTTTCGCATTGAGGTCGACCATCTTCAGCTGGGCGATCTCCTTCACTGAAGATTTCGTTATCGATCCGACCGTTTCCTTCTTAGGATTGTTGGAACCTTTTGCCAGCTTTGCTGCCTTCTTGATAAGAAATGACGCAGGCGGTGTCTTCGTGACAAAAGTAAAGGTCCTGTCGGAAAATATTGTGATCAGCGCCGGGATTATGGTGCCTTCCTGGCTTTTCGTCCTTTCATTGAAGGCCTTGCAGAACTCCATGATATTGACGCCATGCTGACCGAGCGCGGGGCCTACAGGCGGTGACGGCGTGGCCTGACCGGCCTGGAGCTGGAGTTTTACCAATGCGATTACTTTCTTTGCCATTTCTTATGCTCCTTCAAATTTTCTCTATCTGTATAAAATCAAGCTCCACAGGCGTCGTCCTGCCGAAGATGTTCAGGAGGACCTTGACCTTGCCCTTTTCCGGCTTTATCTCTTCGACATTGCCGGTGAAATTGGTGAACGGCCCCTCGGTGACCTTGATGCCGTCGCCTTTTTCGAACCTGATCTTGGGTTTGATCTTTCCTTTGCCTTCCTGGATCGCATTGATGATATCGTTGACCTCTTTCTCCGGAAGGGCCGGGGGGTTCATCTTGTCATACCCGACAAAACCCGTCACTTTCGGGGTATTCCGCACGAAATGCCACGTCGTGTCGTTCATGGCCATATTGACGATGATATACCCCGGGAAGACCGTCCTCTGTGATTTTTTCACCTGCCCCTTGACCTTCTCCATGATGATCTCGGACGGGACGATGATATCACCGAAATACTCTTCCATTTTCATTATTTTGATGTTCTCTTCCAACATCTCCTTTACTTTCTGCTCGTATCCCGAATAGGTGTGGACAACATACCATTTCTTATCCATTGGATTTTCCGTCGTTCCTTATCGTATGATGGCCTGGATGATCTTCGACAGGCCGATATCGACTATACCAAGAAAGAGTGCTGCGATAACGACTGTTATGAGGACAATGTACGTGCCTTTCATGGCATCCTTGCGTGATGGCCAGGTCACCCTTTTCCCTTCGTGATACACTTCCCGGAAATAATCTTTTACAGGCTCAAGCTTCTCTTTAAAATCCATCGTTCACCATAAATTTAAACAGGCCAGGAGGGATTCGAACCCCCAACACCCGGATTTGGAGTCCGGTGCTCTATCCGTTAGAGCTACTGGCCTTTGTCTACGCTATTTCGTCTCCTTATGGCTTGTATGCTTCCTGCACGCGTAGCAGTATTTTTTCAGTTCAAGCCTGTCAGGGGTCTTCTGCTTGTTCTTCGTTGTTGTGTAATTCCGTCTCTTGCATTCCCCGCAGGCCAATATGACAAGTTGCCGCATTGTAATTCCCCTTTATTCGATTATCTCGGTGACGACGCCGGCACCGACCGTCTTGCCGCCCTCGCGGATGGCAAACCTCAGTTCCTTCTCAAGCGCGATGGGTGTGACGAGCTCGACGGAGAGCGTCACGTTGTCGCCGGGCATGACCATCTCGACACCGTCGGGGAGCTTCGCCACGCCGGTGACGTCCGTCGTCCGCAGGTAGAACTGGGGACGGTAGCCGGAGAAGAACGGCGTGTGGCGGCCGCCCTCTTCCTTCGTCAGGATGTAGACCTCGCCCTTGAACTTCGTGTGGGGCGTGATGGAGCCGGGCTTCGCGATGACCTGGCCGCGCTCGACCTCGTCCTTCTTGGTGCCGCGGAGCAAAAGGCCCACGTTGTCGCCCGCCATGCCGGAGTCGAGGATCTTGCGGAACATCTCGACGGAGGTGGTGACGGTCTTCTGGGTGGGACGGAAGCCGATGATCTCGACCTCGTCGCCGGGCTTCACGATGCCGCGCTCGATCCTGCCTGTTACAACGGTGCCGCGGCCGGAGATCGTGAAGACGTCCTCGACGGGCATGAGGAAGGGCTTGTCCGTGTCGCGGGCAGGCTCCGGTATATAGGAGTCGACGGCGTCCATGAGCTCGTAGATGCTGTGGCAGTCAGGGCAGTTGGGGTCGCCGCAGCCGTGCTCGAGGGCCTTCAAGGCCGATCCCTTGATGATGGGGATCTCGTCGCCGGGGAACTCGTACTGGGTTAAGAGCTCACGGAGCTCCATCTCGACGAGCTCGATGAGCTCGGGGTCGTCGACCATGTCCGTCTTGTTGAGGTAGACGACGATGGAGGGGACGCCGACCTGGCGGGCAAGGAGTATGTGCTCGCGGGTCTGGGGCATGGGGCCGTCGTTGGCTCCCACGACGAGGATCGCGCCGTCCATCTGGGCCGCTCCCGTGATCATGTTCTTGATGTAGTCGGCATGGCCCGGGCAGTCGACGTGGGCGTAGTGGCGCCTGTCCGTCTCGTACTCCACGTGGGCGGTCGCTATCGTGATGCCCCTTTCCTTCTCCTCGGGGGCCTTGTCGATCTGGTCGAACGGGATCCACTCGGCCTGGCCCTTCTGCGCGAGACACCGTGTGATGGCGCTCGTCAGGGTGGTCTTCCCGTGATCTATATGGCCGATGGTTCCTATGTTGACATGTGGTTTCGTCCGTTCAAACTTTTTCTTACCCATACTGGACCTCCGT
>JADHED010002150.1_pt1 | contig 14392 bp, 14 predicted proteins | sample 8952041 | NCBI WGS metagenome assembly JADHED01 (sample SAMN16124423, study PRJNA663239) | bioreactor sludge metagenome | isolation source: sludge (control) | place: India:Bengaluru | collected 2018-09-08
GACCACCGCGAGGCCGTCACCGCCTTCATCGAGAAGCGCAAGCCGCGCTTTCAATGAAGCCCGGGGCCGGGCGCAGATAATCGCGTCCATGCCTTCTCAGCACAAACGCTTTTCGATGATCCGCGAGTTCCACCTCGCGGACTGGTTCACCCTGGGCAATGCGGTGTGTGGCGTGGGAGCGCTGTTCTCCAGCATGACCTACCTGGAAACTGCAGACGCGCGCCATGTGCTGTTTGCCTGCGCCCTGGTGCTGGCGGCCCTGGTGTTCGACGTGCTGGACGGGCGCGTTGCACGCTGGCGGCAAAAAAGCTCGGCCATGGGGCGAGAGCTCGATTCGCTGGCCGACGTGATCTCGTTCGGCGTGGCGCCGGCCATCATTGCCTACGCCTGCGGCATGCAGGGCCTGTACGACCGCGTGGTGCTGGCCTTCTTCGTGGCCTGCGGCGTGTCGCGCCTGGCGCGCTTCAACATCACGGCCGAGACGCTGTCGGACGACAGCGGCAAGGTCAAGTATTTCGAGGGCACGCCCATTCCCACCTCCATCGTGCTGGTGGGCCTGCTGGCGCTGGCCACCTGGATGGAGGCGCTGCGCGATCAGCTGTGGCTGGGCAAGCTGGTCATCGGGGGCTTCACGCTGCATCCGCTGGTGCTGCTGTTTGCGCTGTCGGGCTCGCTGATGATCAGCCGCATCCGCATACCGAAGTTCTGACACACGCTGATGCAGGCCGTTATGGCTGCATTGGTACACTTTGCGCCTTTGAGGCGCCGCCTGTGGCGCCTTTTTTCGATCCCCATCGTTCCATGGCCGTTGACACGGCGGGCCAGGCCCGCACCCATCTAGACCTCAAGAGCGCGCAGCTGTCCGTGGTGGCCATGGTGCTCAAGACCGTGGATGTCGCCACCGTCGCGGCCGATCTGACCGCCCGCAGTGCCGACGACCCCGAGTTTTTCGACAACGACCCGGTGCTGATCGACCTCTCGGCCGTGCAGGCCGAAGAGCAGCCCATCGACTTCGCGGCCCTGGTGCAGCTGCTGCGCAGCCACCGCACCCAGCCCGTGGCCGTGCGTGGCGGCAGCGCGGCGCAGATGCAGGCCGCCCATGCGGCCGGCCTGGTGGCCGCGCCCGACATGCCGGCGGCGCGGGCCCAGCCGCGCGAGGTGATCCGCGAAGTGGTGCGCGAGGTGCAGGTGCCGATCGAAGTACCGGTGCCGGCCCCCGCGCCCGGGGCGCTGGTGGTGGACAAGCCGCTGCGCTCGGGCCAGCAGGTGTATGCGCGCGGCTCGGATCTGGTGGTGCTGGCCATGGTCAGCTTTGGCGCCGAGGTGATCGCCGACGGCAACATCCACGTCTATGCGCCGCTGCGCGGCCGCGCCATCGCCGGCGCGCGCGGCGACACCAGCGCGCGCATCTTCAGCACCTGCCTGGAGCCGCAGCTGGTCTCCGTGGCCGGCATTTACCGCACCACCGAGACCGAGCTGCCCGACAACGTGCGCGGCAAGGCAGCGCAGGTGCGGCTCGACGGCGAAAAGCTGCTCATCGACCCGCTGTAGGGCGATTTTTCTTCATGCATTCCACAGATATAGCAACCCAAGGATTTTTCTGAACATGGCCAAAATCGTCGTCGTGACCTCCGGCAAAGGGGGCGTGGGCAAGACCACCACCAGTGCCGCCTTTGCATCGGGCCTGGCGCTCGCCGGCCACAAGACCGCCGTCATCGACTTTGACGTCGGCCTGCGCAACCTGGATCTCATCATGGGCTGCGAGCGCCGCGTGGTGTATGACCTGATCAACGTCATCCAGGGCGAGGCCAACCTGAACCAGGCCCTGATCAAGGACAAGCAGTGCGACAACCTGTTCGTGCTGGCCGCCAGCCAGACGCGCGACAAGGACGCGCTGACGCAGGACGGCGTGGGCAAGGTGCTCAAGGACCTGGCCGACATGGGTTTTGACTACATCGTCTGCGACTCGCCCGCCGGCATCGAGAGCGGCGCGCTGATGGCCATGCATTTTGCCGACGAGGCGCTGCTGGTGACCAACCCCGAGGTGTCTTCGGTGCGCGACTCCGACCGCATCCTGGGCATGCTGGGCAGCAAGACCAAGCGCGCCATCGAGGGGCTGGAGCCGATCAAGGAGCACCTCTTGATCACGCGCTACAACCCGAACCGCGTGGAAGACGGCCAGATGCTGGGCCTGGAGGACATCCAGGACATCCTGCGCATCAAGCTCATCGGCGTGATCCCCGAGTCTGAAAACGTGCTGCAGGCCTCCAACCAGGGCCTGCCGGCCATCCACCTGGCGGGCACCGATGTGTCCGAGGCCTACAAGGACGTGGTGGCGCGCTTTCTGGGCGAGGACAAGCCCCTGCGCTTCATCGAGGCCGCCAAGCCGGGCTTTTTCAAGCGCATCTTTGGTGGGAGGTAAGCGGCCATGTCCCTGCTGTCCTTTCTGCTTGGCGAGAAGAAAAAGACCGCCGCCGTCGCCAAGGAGCGCCTGCAGATCATCCTGGCCCATGAGCGCAGCGGCCGCAACGCCGGCAAGCCCGACTATCTGCCCGCGCTGCAGCGCGAGCTGGTGGCGGTGATCTCCAAGTACGTGAAGATCAACCCCGACGATTTGAAGGTGCACTTCGAGCGCCAGGACGACCTGGAAGTGCTCGAGGTCAAGATCGAGCTGCCCGACGCGGCCAAGTAGCCACCGGGCTGGCGCCGCTTACCCGTCCATGGGCCCGGCCGCTTCGGGCGACAGGCGGCCCAGCGCATGCTCGGTATAGAACATGCCACCGTGGTACAGCAGCGGCGATGTACCCTGGCGGTGGCTGCAGCGCAGCACTTCGCCGACGAAGATGGTGTGGTCGCCCTCGGCGTACTGGCTGCGGATATGGCACTCGAACACTGCCGCCGCACCGGCAATCACCGGTACGCCCTCCTGGCCCGGCCGGTGATCCACCCCGGCCCAGCGGTCTATGCCCCGCGTGGCAAAGCGCTCGGCCAGCGAACGCTGCCGGGCTGTCAGCACATGGATGGCGCAATGCCGGCTGCTGGCGAGCGCCTGCAGTAGTGACGAGCGCTGCGCCAGGCTCCACAGCACCAGTGGCGGCTCCAAAGACACCGAGTTGAACGAGTTGATGGTCATGCCCAGCGGCGCGCCATCCTCGCCACGCGCCGTAACGATGGCCACGCCCGTGGCAAACATGCCCAATGCGTCGCGAAATTCGCGTGGTGAAAACGGGAGCGGGCTGGCGGCGGTGCGGGGCAGGGATCTGTTCACAAAAGACACGCGGCGCCTGGGGCGCAAGCGGATGGCAAAGGAGGGCTATTATCGGCCGGCGGGTGAACGCCTGCAGCCCGTCGCAAACCATGTCTTTGCTTCCCTCCTTCTCCCTTTTGGGCTCCGGCCCCACAGTGCTGCTGCTGCACGATGCCGATGGCGACCACCTGACTTTTGCCCCGCAACTCGAAACCCTGGCTGCCGCCGGCTACCGCGCCGTGGCCTGGGACATGCCGGGCTACGGACGCAGCGCACCGGTGGAGCCCTACGGTTTCAAGGGCCTGGCCCAGCGCTGCCTGCTGCTGCTGGATGCATTGCGGTGCGACGAGGTCACGCTGGTTGGCCACGGTCTTGGTGCCATGCTGGCGCTGGAACTGGCCCTGCGCGCCCCCTTGCGTGTGCAGCGCCTGGTTCTGTCCGCGGGAGGCCCGCCCCTGGATACCGCCGCCGTTGCCGCGTGGGTGGCGCCGCGCCTGGCCGCCCTGGACGAGGGCCTGTCCATGGCCGAGCTGGCCGATCGCGCGGTGAAAACGGCCGCCGGTGACGCGGCGCTGCCCGAGGGGCTGCAACTGGCGCGCCATTGCCTGGGCCGCGTATCTGCCGCCACCTACCGCCATGCGCTGCAGGCCGTGGCCGGTTTCGCGCGCAGCGCCCCCGAGCTGATGCGCGTGCACCAGGCCACGCTGCTCATCGCCGGCACACAGGATCGCAGCACGCCGCCAGAGGCGTTGCAGGCGCTGGCCCATGTGCTGCCTGACGCGCGCTTGCTGCAGTTGCGCGGCGTGGGCCACTGGCCGCAGCTCGAGGATCCCGAGGGCTTCGAGGCGGCGCTTCTGGACTTTCTGGCGGAGCCCGGAAAGCCCCTCCACTGAAAGCCCGCCCTGTCTATGGGCCGTCGCCGTACAGGGTTTTTTGGGTTTATCGGGCTGTGGCTAACATGGATCTCATGAGTACGCTGTCGCAGCCCCGCCCGTCCTTCAAGGCGCAGATGCATCGCGCGCGCGAGGACGCCATCGTCGAGGCCGCCAGCCGCCTGCTGCGCGAAAAAGGCTTCGAGACCATGACCGTCGATGAAGTGGCTGCGGCGGTGGGCATTGCCAAGGCCAGCCTGTACAAGCATTTCGCGGGCAAGGACGACCTGTGTACCGCGGCCGTGGTGCATGGCGTGGCGCGCCTGCAGCGTTTCCTGGGCGAACTCCCTGCCGATCTGGATCCTTTGCAGCGCCTGCATGCCTTGCTGTATTGGCTGCTGGAACTGCAGCTGGGAGAGGAGATGGCGCTGCTGTCCGAGCGCACGTCGGCACTGGCGCAAGCGCTGCGTACCTGCGACGTCTATCAGTCGGCCATGCTGGAGGTGAGTCGGCATATCCTCGGCTGGGTTGCGCAGGCGCAGACGGCCGGACAGCTGCGGCGTGACTTGCCGCCAGACGTGATCCTGTGCGCGTTGCTGGCGCGTTCGGCCGATCCCATGCTGGCCATGCTGCGCGAGCGTGGCTATGGCAACGCAGAGATCCTGGCCTGGGTCATCGACACCTGCCTCAGCGGCTTGGTACAGCAACCCGGGCATATCGAGACATGAAAGCGCGCCTTCTCCCAGGCCGAAAAGGCACGGTTTTATGTTTCAGATAGCGTCGAACACTGCACTAGCGCCGAGACCCGTTGCGGCGGTCTGATGGTCAGCGCACCAGCAGTACCGGCACGGTGCAGTGCGCCAACACCTGGGTGCTGACCGATCCCATCACCAGTTTGCCCAGCGAGCCATGGCCGTGCGTGCCCATGACGACCAGATCGTACTTGCCCGATTCGGCCACCTTGGCAATGGTGTCGCCGGCAGCGCCCACCTTGGTCAGGGTCTTGAGCTGCACGCCGTGGCGGGCCAGGAACTTGATCACCGGCGCCAACACCTTCTCGCCTTCTTCGGCGTAGTAGCTGTCCACCGTCTCCTTGCCCAGCGCGGCGCGCGCGCGCGGGGGCAGCGCGGCCTGCACGGTGATGGCGGTGTAGCTGTGAGATGTGCCCAGCATCTCGTCATGCGCGGCCAGATACGCCAGCATTTTTTTGGTGTAGGGGCTACCATCGACAGCGAGCAGGATGTTCATGCGAAGTTCTCCGTAAACAGGGTGACAGACTAGTCTGCGTCAGCGCCGTTGATCTTGACCTGAATCAGGTCTTGGGCGCTGGTCGCAGGCCAGCCGATCATACGGTGGGTGCGCAACCGGGCTGCTATCTGCCTGGTGTGCCGGCCCGACGCGGAGCAAGGCAGCATTGCCGCCTCGACGGGCAGTGCATCGGGCAGTGCATCGGGCAGCGCAATCAAGAGCGAAGAGCAGCTTGTTAAGATCCCATCGGTCGGTAACGTAATGCTTTGTGATGCTCCTATGAATTCATCCCAGGATCCGATACTGCGCGCGGATCCTTGTCCGCCGCAGGTCAATCCCACACGCTCCATGCCCATGCTGCTGAGCAATCTTCTATTGGCGGTTTTGCTGGCTTTGAGTTTTCCGCTGGCCCATTGGCTGCCTCAGTCCTGGGGCTGGGAAAACGGCTTGCTGGAAAACGCGCAGGTTGTGATCATGCTGGCCGGCCTGCTGGGCGCGGCCATGGCCGCCTATCGCCAGCGCGGCGCGGTTGCAGCGCCGCTGTGGTGGGTGGCGCTGCCATTCTGGCTGGCCTTCTTGGGCAGGGAGCTGGCCTGGGGGGCTGCCTTCCTGCCGGCGATCGGCCATAACCAATGGGGCCCGACCATCAGCTCCAGCGTGCTGTGGTTCAGGCCGGCCGTGCCCTGGGTGTGCGGGGCACTGCTGTTGCTGTGCTGCTACTGGATGCTGCGGTACCAACTCTGGAGCCGGGTGCTGCTTCGCCTGCAGCGCGAGCGGGCCTGGCCTGTGGCCAGCCTGACGTTGTTTGTGCTGGCGATGGTGATCTCCACCAATGCCGAGGGCCATGGCTTCGTGCACCTACAGGACTGGTTTGGCACCCAGGTGGTGGTGTTGGAGGAACTGGTCGAGACCTGGGGCTACGTGGCGCTGTGGCTGGCGCAGTGGGCTTTGATTCGTCACACAGCGGGCTGGCGCTGACGCAGCCGAGGGCCGCACGCCCAATTGCCCTCAAACGGCGACGACGCAGTGCTGCAGGAATGCGTCCTGCTCGCCTTTGCGCGCATAGCCCAGCGGGTTGGCCACCACGCGGCAGGCCCAGCGCCGGCCATCAGCGTGCAGGCCGTCGGCACAATAGTCGCTGGGTGCGTGCAGGTGGCCATGCAGCCACAGCTGGGCGTATGGCAGCAGGCCATCCAGGGCGCTGCAAAAGCCGGCGGTGCCAGGCATCAGGCCGTAGCGTGGGTCGGCGCTGCGCAGGCTGGGCGCAAAGTGAGTGATCGCCACCGTCGGGCCGTCAAATGGCTGGGCCAGTGCCTGGCGTAACCAGGCCTGGCAAGCCAGGCCCAGCTCGCGCAGCTGCGCAGCCAGAAAGGGCTCGCCATGGCGCGTGGTGCCGGTTTTGGACAGATAGAAGTCTGCGGCGCGAAAGGCCTTGCTGCGTTGCTTCAGGCGCAGCGCCATGTCGGTCAGGTCGTGGTGGTCGGCAAGTGCGTCGAAGTCGCTCCACAGGGTGGTGCCCACTAGGCGCACGCCGTCCATCACCAGGCTTTCACGCTCCAGCCAGATCAGCCCCAGGCGGTCGCAGGTGCGGCGCAGGCGTGCGTGCGCGGCGTCAAAGTCCTGGCCGTCGTACTCGTGGTTGCCGGGTACAAAGATGACCGGCGTGGGCCAGCCGGCGTACTGCGGCAGCGGCGAAAAGCGCGCCAGGCCAAAGTCGTCATCCGCCAGCAGGGAGCCCGGCTGATACGAACCAATGTCGCCGGCCAGCACCAGCAAATCCGCCCCGGGCGCGGGGCTGGGGCTGAAGTGGGGGTGTACTTCCAGGTGCAGGTCGGACAGCAGTTGCAGCTTCATGGTGTGTGCTCGCGGGCGGGCTTGCCGAAGGGCGTCATTACGCAGACCGTGATGGGTGATTCCAACTATGCATTGGACAATATCTAGGGTTAACCCTAGTATTGCTACCAGTCATTCGGCAACTTCGCCGACAGTGACAGTCTGGTTTCATCATGCTTACAACTGCATCCCTCGAGCTTTATACCGAACACCGTGGACTGGCCCGCATTCAGGCAGGCCTGCGCAATCTGCGCCAAACCGCAGCCCGCCTTGGCGGTGCGCGCGGCGCCACGTCCTTGCTGCTGGCGGCGACGGTGTCGGCGCTGATGGTGGCTGCCAATGCCCTGATCGACAGCTGGAGCGAAGGCCATCTGCTGGCCGCCTGGCTGGTGTTGTGGGGCGTTGCCTTCGCGGGCATGGCCATTCTGGCTGCACCCACGCGCAATGCGGTGGCCTGGCTGCGCAGCGCCGCGCAGGCCTGGGCCGATGCACGCCAGCGCCACGCCGACGACGAGCGCACCTGGAACGCCGCCTTGTATGACGCGCGCATCATGGCCGACCTGAGCCGCGCCATGAATGGCATCGCGGTCGAGGACATCCGCCGCTATCGCTGATCTCCCCGACAAGGGTTCGCCTGCGTGCGGGCCGCACAACGCAAGAAGGGCACCCACGGGTGCCCTTCTTGCGTTGGATTGCGCCAAAAAACCCGCTTCAGGAACGTGAGCACGGGCTTTCTGGCTGTTGGCCGCGGTGCCTGGGGCACCGCTTGCCCGGCGCATCAGGCGGCCAGTCGCTTTTCCAGCGCGGCCTTGGTGGCCAGCAGCTCCTGCGGCAGGCCCTGGGCCAGTTGTTCAAAGTGGGTGGTGTGCAGAACCAGTTCGTCGGCCCAGGCGTCGCGGTCGATGCTGGTCACGCTGGCAAACTGCTCGGCGCTGAAGTCCAGGCCGCTCCAGTTGATCTCGGCATATTGCGGGGCGACGCCGAAGGCCGTTTCCTGGCCCTGAGCCTGGCCCTCGATGCGGTCGATCATCCACTTGAGCACGCGCATGTTCTCGCCGTAGCCGGGCCAGACGAACTTGCCCTCGGCGTTCTTGCGGAACCAGTTGGTGGTGAAGATCTTGGGCAGCACGGCGCCCTGGCCGGCGATCTTGGCGCCCAGGTTCAGCCAGTGCTGGAAATAGTGACTCATGTTGTAGCCCATGAAGGGCAGCATGGCGAACGGGTCGCGGCGCACCACGCCCTGCGCGCCAAAGGCCGCGGCGGTGGTCTCGGAACCCATCGTGGCAGCCATATAGACGCCCTCGGTCCAGTTGCGCGCCTCGGTCACCAGCGGAACGGTGGTGGAGCGGCGGCCGCCGAAGATGAAGGCGTCGATCTTCACGCCCTTGGGGTCGTCCCAGGCTTCGTCCAGCGCCGGGTTGTTGGTGGCGGCCACGGTGAATCGGGCGTTGGGGTGGGCGGCCTTGGCGCCGGTTTCCTTGGCGATCTGGGGCGTCCAGTCGCGGCCTTGCCAGTCGATCAGGTGGCTGGGCACCACGCCGGTGTCCTTGTCCATGCCTTCCCACCACACGTCGCCGTCATCGGTCAGGGCGACGTTGGTGAAGATCACGTCCTTGTCCAGGCTGGCCATGCAGTTCGGGTTGGTCAGCGTGTTCGTGCCGGGGGCCACGCCGAAGTAGCCGGCCTCGGGGTTGATGGCGCGCAGGGAGCCGTCGGCCTGGGGCTTGATCCAGGCGATGTCGTCACCGATGGTGGTGACCTTCCAGCCGTCGAAGGCCTGGGGCGGCACCAGCATGGAGAAGTTGGTCTTGCCGCAGGCGCTGGGGAAGGCGGCGGCGACGTGGTACTTCTTGCCTTCGGGGTTGGTCACGCCCAGGATCAGCATGTGCTCGGCGAGCCAGCCCTGGTCGCGCCCCATGGTGGAGGCGATGCGCAGCGCCAGGCATTTCTTGCCCAAGAGGGCGTTGCCGCCGTAGCCCGAGCCGTAGGACCAGATCTCGCGCGTCTCGGGATAGTGCACGATGTACTTGGTCTTGGCATTGCAGGGCCAGCTGGTCTCGTCCTTCTGGCCGGCGGCCAGCGGCGCGCCCACGGTGTGCATGCAGGGCACGAATTCGCCGTCGCTGCCGATAACGTCGTACACGGCGCGGCCCATGCGCGTCATGATCTTCATGTTCACGGCCACGTAGGCGCTGTCGGACAGTTCCACGCCGATATGGGCGATCGGGCTGCCCAGCGGGCCCATGGAGAAGGGCACGACGTACATGGTGCGGCCGGCCATGCAGCCGTCGAACAGCGGCGCCAGCGTGGCGCGCATCTCATTGGGCGCCATCCAGTTGTTGGTCGGGCCGGCGTCTTCCTTCTTTTCGGAGCAGATGTAGGTGCGGTCTTCCACCCGCGCCACGTCGGACGGGTCGGACCAGGCCAGGTAGCTGCCGGGGCGCTTGGCAGGGTTGAGCTTCTTGAAGGTGCCGGCATCGACCAGTTGCTGGCAAAGCTGGTCGTACTCTTCTTGCGAGCCGTCGCACCAGTGGATCCTGGCGGGCTTGCACAGGGCGGCCATTTCGGCCACCCAGGCGATCAGCTTGGCGTTCTTGACGTAAGACGGGGCCTGAATGGCCAAACCTTGCAGGGTGGGAGCGTTCATCGGAGGTTCCTTAAGTTGAAAACAGTTTTTTCAAAGAAAGCGCGGCGGGCGGCGCTCACAGCGCACTGCCTTTGAAAAAACGGCTGGGGATGGCGGTCGGCAAGCGGATGGGGTCGCAGCCGGCCTGTTGCCGCTAGACGAAAAATGTCGATTTTATGAAGACGCCCCGGATTTGTCTGTTGGACAGGGGGTAAAACTATGCCAAACGCGCATCACGTTATGCGCGCGATGGGCGTATGGGGTCTGCCGGCCAGAAACAGCAAGGCCCCGCTGGGCGGGGCCTTGGATGTGGGGTGCGGGGTTGGTTCAGGCCATGGTGACGGCAATAAAGGCCAGCAGAAAGATCATGACGGCGCCCACGACGGGCAACACGACCGGGATGACGTCCACCACGGACTCGACGGGGTCGGTTGCCGTGGCCACTTCGACGTCGGCTGCATTCGGGGCGATGGGGTGATGCGACATGGGTCTGGTCTCCGATTTTTATGAGGGGTGGCGGTGGGCGGCAGTGTAGCCGCGTGCCAGCCCGCGGGCCAGGGGCGTAACCCGCATCAGCGCAGCTCGGCCTCCATGTGGGCGGCGCGCAACTGCTCCAGCACCTGCTGCACATGGGCCTTGCCGCGCGTTTGCAGCACCAGCTCGATCTCCACGTTCTGCGCTGCCAGCATGGTGAAGGCGCGCTGGTGGTGCACCTCTTCGATGTTGGCGCCGGCATCGGCCACGGTAGCGGTGATGCGCGCCAGCACGCCAGGCACGTCGCGCGCGCTGACCAGGATGCGCGCCAGGCGCCCGCTGCGCACCATGCCACGCTCGATGATGGCGGCCAGCAGCAGCGGGTCGATGTTGCCGCCCGAGAGCACCAGGCCGACCTTCTTGCCGCGAAAGCGCTCGGGGTAGCGCAAGAGCGCGGCCAGCCCCGCCGCGCCCGCGCCCTCCACCAGGGTTTTTTCGATCTCCAGCAGCATCAGCACCGCCTGCTCGATGTCGCCCTCCTGCACCAGCAGCAGGTCATTGACCAGGCGGGCGATGACCTCGCGCGTCATCTCGCCGGGCTGGCCCACGGCAATGCCCTCGGCGATGGTTGACGCGCCGTGCGGGTGATGCGTGCCCTGCACCGCGTTGACCATGGACGGAAAGCGCGCGGCCTGCACGCCGACGATGTCCAGCCCCGGCTTGAGCGCGCGCGCCGCCGTGGCCATGCCCGCCAGCAGGCCGCCGCCGCCCACGGCGATGACCAGCGCCTCCAGATCGGGCTGCTCGGCCAGCATCTCCAGCGCCAGCGTGCCCTGGCCCGCGGCGATGGCCTCGTCATCAAACGGGTGGACGAAGCTCAGCCGCTGCTGCTCGGCCAGCTGGTAGGCGTGCTGGCGCGCCTCTTCCAGCGTGTCGCCGTGCAGCACCACCTCGGCGCCAAAGCCGCGCGTGCGCTCCACCTTCACGCCGGGCGTGAAGCGCGGCATGACGATCACCGCGCGCAGGCCCAGGCGCTGCGCGTGGTAGGCCACGCCCTGCGCGTGGTTGCCGGCGCTCATGGCCACCACGCCGCGCGCGCGCTCCTCGGGCGTGAGCAGGGCCAGCTTGTTGCAGGCGCCGCGCTCTTTGAACGATGCGGTGAACTGCAGGTTCTCGAACTTGAGGAACACCTGCGCGCCCACGATCTGCGACAGCGTGCGCGACTCCACGCAGGGCGTGTCCAGCACCTGCCCGCGCAGGCGGGCGGCGGCATCCTGAATGTCTTGGAGGGTGAGCATGATGGTTGCTATTAATAAAGAAGCTGTTTGCGCTTTATACGCTTGCGCTAAAGCCCATTTTCACTGTGATTTCATGGTCAACCAGGAAACGCGCGCGCCAGGATGGCCGTGGCATCCATGGTGCGCGTGTCGATGGCGCCTACCACGCGGCCCGCGCCGGCGCCTGCCAGGCGGGTGGCGATGAAGGCGTCGGCAACGCAGTCCGGCGCGTGCCGGCGCAGCAGGCAGGCCTGGGCCAGCAGCACCAGGCGCTGGGCCAGCAGGCGGCCCAGGGGCTCGGCCTGGTCGGGCGGCAGCGCCAGCAGGGCTTGCAGGTCGCAGACGGCCGCGGTCAGGCGCGGATCGCCCTGCGCGGTGGCGTGCAGCTCGGCCAGCAGGGCCTGGGCGGCATCGCCCTCGCGCGCCAGGGCGCGCAGCACATCCAGGCACATGACGTTGCCCGAGCCCTCCCAGATGGAGTTGACCGGTGCCTCGCGGTACAGGCGCGCCAGCACGCCGTCTTCCACATAGCCGTTGCCGCCCAGCACCTCCATGGCCTCGCCCGTCAGCTCCACGGCGCGCTTGCAGACCCAGAACTTGGCGGCCGGGGTCATGATGCGCTTCCAGGCGCGCTCGGCGGGGTCGCCCTCGCCCTCGCGCTCGAAGGCATCGGCCAGGCGCATGGCCAGCTGCAGCGCGGCCTCGCTCTCCAGCGCCAGGTCGGCCAGCACGGCGCGCATCAGGGGCTGATCGGCCAGGCGCTTGCCAAAGGCCTGGCGCTGGCGCGCATAGGCCAGCGCCTGCACCGTGGCCTGGCGCAGCATGGCGGCGCTGCCGACCACGCAGTTGAGCCGTGTGTAGCCCGCCATCTCGATGATGGTGGGGATGCCGCGCCCTTCCTCGCCCATCAGGATGCCCCAGGCGTCTTCGAACTCCACCTCGCTGCTGGCGTTGCTGCGGTTGCCCAGCTTGTCCTTGAGCTGCTCTACGCGCACCGCGTTGCGGCTGCCGTCGGGGCGCCAGCGCGGCACGTAGAAGCAGGCCAGGGGGCCGCCTTCGCCCACGCGCGCCGTCACCAGGTGCGCGTCGCACTGCGGCGCCGAGAAGAACCACTTGTGACCGCGCAGCAGGTACTCGCCGCCACGCCCGCCTGCGCCCACGGCCGTGGCCACCGTGGTGTTGGCGCGCACGTCCGAGCCGCCCTGTTTCTCCGTCATGCCCATGCCCAGCCAGAGGCTGACCTTGTCCGCAGCGGGCACATCGCGCGCGTCGTAGGCATCGCTGTACAGCTTGTCCTTGAGCTGCGCCCACAGTGCGCCCTCGCGCTGCAGCAGCGGTATCGCCGCCTGGGTCATGGTGGCCGGGCACAGCGTGCCCTGCTCCACCTGGCCGTGCAGGTAAAAGCCCGCCGCCCAGGCGGCCCAGCGGCCGGGGCGGCTGTCGCGAAACGGCAGGGACACCAGGCCCTGGCCGCGGTACAGCGCCATCAGCGCATGCCAGGCGGGGTGAAACTCCAGCGCGTCGATGCGCCGCCCGCGCGTGTCATAGCGCTGCAGCTTGGGGGTGTAGCGGTTGGCCTGCCCGGCCAGCGCGTAGGTCTCGGCCGCACCCAGCCGCCGGGCATAGCCGTCCAGCGCCGGGCGCGCCCAGCCGGCGCCAGCGCGGTCCAGCGCCTCGCACAGCGCGGCATCGCTGGCCAGCGGGTGGTAGTCGCTCAGCTCGGCAAACTGGTTGAAGACCTGGTGTGTGCTCCAGTCCATGTGCGCGCCCTCCATGTCCGGCATGTCGCCGGCCACAGTCTAGGCCAAAAACGGCTCTGGCGCTTATCTGACAAGCGCTTATAGCTATTTAATGCATAGCATGCCACTCAGGCAGATTCAAGCTGGAACAGCCGCCGCGTGCCCACCGGCGCCACGGCGCGGGCGATGGCGCTGATGTGGTCGGGCGTGGTGCCGCAGCAGCCGCCCAGGATGTTCACCAGGCCCTCGGCGGCAAACTCGTGCACCAGGCGGCTGGTCACCTCGGGTGTCTCGTCAAAGCCGGTGTCGCTCATCGGGTTGGGCAGGCCGGCGTTGGGGTAGCAGCTGATGAAGGTGTCGGGCGCGGCCTTGTTCAGCTCCTGCACGTAGGGGCGCATCAGCGCCGCGCCCAGGGCGCAGTTCAGGCCGATCGACAGCGGATTGGCGTGGCGCACGCTGTGCCAGAAGGCCGTCACCGTCTGGCCCGACAGGATGCGGCCCGAGGCGTCGGTGACGGTGCCGCTGATCATGATGGGCAGGCATTCGCCGGTCTGCTCGAAGGCTTCATCCACCGCGAACAGCGCGGCCTTGGCGTTCAGCGTGTCGAAGATGGTCTCGACCAGGATCACGTCGGCGCCGCCCTCGATCAGCGCCAGGGTCTGCTCCAAATAGGCCGCGCGCAGCTGCTCAAACGTGACGTTGCGCGCGCCGGGGTCGTTCACGTCGGGGCTGATGCTGGCCGTCTTGGGCGTGGGGCCCAGGGCGCCGCAGACAAAGCGTGGCTTGTCCGGGGTGGAGAACTTGTCGCAGGCGGCGCGCGCCAGTTTTGCACTCTCCAGGTTCATCTCGTAGGCCAGATCGCCCATGCCGTAATCGTCTTGCGCAATCGACGTGGCGCCAAAGGTGTTGGTCTCGATCAGATCGGCGCCGGCCGCGAGATACCCTTCGTGGATGTCGCGGATCACATCCGGGCGGGTGAGCGAGAGCAGCTCGTTGTTGCCCTTCACGTCGCGCGCAAAGTCGGCAAAGCGCGCGCCGCGGTACTGCGCCTCGGTCAGCTTGAAGCGCTGGATCAT
>JADHED010002151.1_pt1 | contig 14392 bp, 11 predicted proteins | sample 8952041 | NCBI WGS metagenome assembly JADHED01 (sample SAMN16124423, study PRJNA663239) | bioreactor sludge metagenome | isolation source: sludge (control) | place: India:Bengaluru | collected 2018-09-08
ATTTCGCCACACACACGCTCTATCCAGTCCACCAGTTCGGGCAGTGATTCCTCTTCGTTATATAATGGTATGACGATTGATATATCGGGCATATTATGCGGTAGCTCCGGTTTTTTTACGGTTCAAAATCAATGCAAAAATAAAGCCTAATATACTATACCTCACAATATCTACTAGCAAACCGGTTGTTAAATTACCGAATGTAGGCTTCGCATTTCTGTTTTGCAGATATTCTTTGCGCAGCTCTTCTATTTTGGTAGCAGAGTTTGGGTATGTTTTCAGGTAGTTCATTTTACCCGTAAATATCTTGTCTGTAATAGTAATATCGCTGTACATCCAAGCCTGCTCAAAACCGTATGACAGCGTTATGCCAACAAGTATAGTCAGGAACATTGCCTGAAATATCTCTTTCATAGTAGCACTGGCAAGCCTGTTTTTCTGCAAAATGCCTGTAAGTAATACAATGGCTATACCACCGGCAAGTGATACAAAGAATATGATATAACTGGCTTTGAAATCTTCCAGATAATACTTGAACTGTATCGTGCTGCAAACAATTTTTACAGCAGCCAGAGCAAAACCCATCAGCAGGGGTAGTATATACTTATTGCTTTTTCCTTGTATCGTCGTCTCCAATGCTCAAATAGTTGTGATGTATTAAGGCTGCATATGCTCTGGCATCGCACCTTTCTTTTTTGGTATAGCAGCAGCTATCAGTGATAATAATGCACCCATGAACATGGTTCCTATTAACGAACCGAATATCATTGTTACACCCCAGTATTTTTCTGTCATATTAATGGCCATTTCTGCCTGCTCTTCCGGTGTACCATCTTTTTCAAATTTGTCTGCCATTTTAGATAGCACTTCATCTTTCAGATCAGGGAAAGCATATAACATAATAATGCCCCATACCAATGCCATTGCAGACATTATCAATACTGCTTTAAAACAACTACCATATACATTACCAAATGTTACATAGTTATCATTTGCCTTAGCATAGGCCATTGCATTCATAACTAATCCTGCAAGCATGATGAGATAGGTAACATACTGCAGTCCGGAATCCATATCCATTTTCATTACCATCATCAAGGCACTAAAAATAATTGTGGCGAGGCCTGTAATCAGTCCGTAAGTAGTATGTGTCTGTTTCATATAGTTATTGATTTAAGTGTACCTGCTTGTTGTTGATGATGCCTATCACCTTGCCTTGCAGTACTGTACCAATAAACGGATTGTTGGCAGATGCAGACTGCATCTTATCCAACTGGTGGTTTCCGCTTGTAGTGTACAGTGTCATATCTGCCACAGCACCTTTTTCAATATTAGTATTTCCCAGCCCGAAGATATCACGCGCTGCGGTAAACAATGTTGCTACACGTTCCGCACCCACAGCTTGCACCACAAGGTTGTAAGCTATCTCCTGTATGTTCATGCCATCGGCGGCATATTCGTATTCTTTTGTTTTGGCATCCCATTCCTGTGGACGATGGTGCGATGCGATGCAATCTATGGTACCATCGGCAACGCCTGCCAGCAACGCCTGCCTGTCGGCCTCGCTGCGGATAGGTGGCATTACTTTGTACATGCTGCTGTAGCCGCCCAGTGCGGTATCATTCAACAGCAGGTGGTACGGTGTTACAGAGCAGGTAATGTGCAGCCCTTCTTTTTTTGCATTGCGTATCATGTCCACACCCTCGGCAGTAGATATGCCCGTTACATGCAGGCGAGAGCCTGTGTAGCGCAGCAGTTCTATATCGCGGTGCAGCAATATGGTTTCTGACAGCGATGGTATGCCCGGCATACCCAGTCTTACAGATTCAGGACCTTCGTGCATCAGCCCGCCCGCAGCCAGCGCCACATCTACAGGTATCTGCACCAGTGTGCCATTGAAGGATTTTACATATTCCAATGCTTTCAGCATTACCTGTGCATTCTGCACGGGTTTCCAGCCATCGGTAAAGGCAATAGCGCCGTGCGCGTGCATATCCAGCATTTCTGCCAGGTTTTTACCTTCTATATTTTGCGTTATTGCGCCAAGCGGATGCAGGCTTACTGCATTACCCGCCGCTTTTTGCACCAGCGATTGTACGATTGATTTTGTGCTGACAGTAGGATTGGTATTCGGTGCCGTCAGTACGTGTGTGTAGCCACCCGCAGCAGCAGCACGCAGGCCGCTGGCAATGGTTTCTTTATGTTCGTATCCCGGTTCGCGATAATCTGCCAGTATATCCGTCCATCCCATGCTAACGCACAGCCCGTCTGCTTTTACAACAGTAGCTGCTTTTTCATCGATAGATGGTGCAATGTCTTTAATGATTCCGTCTTCAATTAATATATCTACAACCTGATTGTGGAAACCCGACCGTGTGTCTGTAATCTTCGCTTGTTGTATGAGCACTTGCATAAGTGGCTATTGAGTAGCTGCTTGTTTGCGAAAACCGCCTGCCAGTAAATATGTTTCGGCAGCCAGCATTAACACGGCTAAAATAGCACAAACTTTCCAAAGCGGGAAACTACCGAGGGTAGAAGCGTGGTTGGCACTGCTTATTTCAGTAGCGCTCAGCCAGTTTATATTGTCTGCATCCCACTGTTTTTTCAGGTCGCCGATGGCCCATGTATTCAGGACAGACTCATCGCGGCTATTGTTGATGGCTACCAGTGCAGTATCGCTACCCGCAGCACTCAGTTGGTAAAAACCTGCTTGTTGTACGGCCATATCCGGGAATACATCCAACCCCCTGCCTCCCGGGCGCTGTGGCGGTATGGCATCTATGCCGTTTCCGTATATGTGTACCATGTTGCGTTCGCCGATGCCTTCAAAAGGGATAAAAGCTGCCTGCTGCCTGCCAAGTGTCAGCGCATACATATCGCCGCCACGGCTCTGCATCGCCATCTGGTACAGAAAAGGCACAAAGAAATAGCTGCCTGCAAAATTACCCGACTGCATATCTGCCGCCACAGCGCTGATGTACAGGCTGCCTTTAGACGGTGTGTATTTGGCCAGCATAGGGTCTCCACTGCGGAAGCTGAGCACCGCCTGCTGATTGGCAGACAAACCCGCATCTATCCTGTAGTGCCAGTTGGCCACCGGCAGTTGTATATTTTCAGGTATGCGTTCAAACATATCGCGCACCAGATCGCTGCCTTGTTGCAGGTTGGTAGCAGGCTGTGAAGCCGTATCGATACCAGTTATCTTAATATCGGCTATCTGTTGCAGCCCTTCATTCAGTGCCATAGCATCGCTGCCGCGTGCGGGGAAGATGCAGATGCTTTGCCCCTGTTGTAGGGCATTGGCAATGGACTTGCCCATTGCAGCATCCATACGGGTAATGCCGTTGAGGATAACCAGATTGTACTGCTTCCAATCGTTTACATTTTGGTTGATGCCCGATTGGGTAAGCTGAAAACCGTTGTATGAACGGAATGCTGCTTGTATGTATGGGTTGGGCTGACCTTCATTCATCACCAGTACATTGAGGCTGGGGGCACTGCGTGCACTGATGCGGAAAGTATCGTCAAAACGAACAGAAGCATCGTTGATGCTGAGCACCATGCGCTGCCAGTTCGCATCATTTACAGAAAAGCTGAGTGTATCAGTGCTTTCGTTTTTGTCGTTGAAATGCAGTGCAGAAGCAGTTTTTACCTGCCCGTTGATGCTGAGTTGCAATACAGGATTTTCCTTAGGAGCCTCACCCGCTATGCGGCTATGTACTATCAGCCTGTTTTGTATACCTGTTTGCAGTACAGGTGCGTCTAAGTACGCAGTATCTATAAATGTATTACCCGCAGTACTTGCCTGTACCGGTACACCGTAGAAGTGTATGTTTTGCAGCAGGTTCTTATCTGCCTTGGCAGGGAAACCGCTTTGCTGAAAATCTGAATAATAATATACATCTGCCGCAGCAAAAGATTCGCTCTGCATGATGCTGTTGACGGTTGCCAGTGTTTTGTCTGCAGGCTTGCTGTTGGCGCTGATGTCTATCGTGTTCAGCAGTGTCAGCACTTTATCTGCAGGTAGTGGTTGGTAGCTCAGGGGTTTGTCGTTAGTCAGCAGCAGAAAGCGAGTGCCAACTGCTGCGTGGCGTATCTGTTCTCGGGCAGCATCGCGTGCAGTTTCAAACAGGGTACGCGCACCTTTCTTCACACTCATACTACCCGAATTATCGAGGTAGATAACCTGTAGCCTGTTGGTAGTGTCTTTCTTATTGCCCGCAAAAAATGGCTGTGCAAATGCCAATACCATAGCTGCTAAAAACAGCAGGCGTAGTGTTAACAGCCATTTATATTTCAGTTGCGATTGCTTTTGCGATTTCAGCTGTATGTTCTTCAGGAAGCGGGTATGCGGAAACATAACCGTCTTGTACCTGCGCAGATTGAACAGGTGTATCAGTACAGGTATAGCCAGCGTAAGCCCTGCCAGCAGAAATAAGGGATAGAGAAAACTCACGTATCAAATATAAGGTTAATGAGCTGATTAGCAGATGTGATTATTAGCTAATGAAATGGTAAAATGAATAATAAACTATCTTTTAGTTCGTTTCAATTAATATGTCTGAAACATCTCATACACCCATTAGACCCGATTCTGCATTAAAGTATATTGGTTTTATACCACTCATAGTCTTCATACATGATATAGCCATCTTACTACTAGGTATTTTTAGCTATGGTAGATTACCTATATACGGCAAAGACCCCGACCCTTCTTCATTAAGTATCGTTTATACTGCCTTCTTTGCAATACCGGGAATACTAGCAGGAGCACTATCTATTTTTCATAATACAGTTCGCTGTGATAATAGCGTTGCATATTATTATCTGCAGAATAAAAATATCAAGAGCTGAATTATACAGTTTATGCTCACCATTTTTAACATTAGGATGGTATATATTTTTTAGGTTTTGCCTTTCACAATCATTTGCATGGGTTTGGGATTAATGCTGTAATTGCAAAATCTTCACTTTCCCTACCTCCCCCTTATAATCCCCGTCCCTGTTGATATATAGCTTGAATCTGCCATTGCGGAATTGTGCAGGCACTTCTACATAAAAGCTGTAATCCAGTACTTTGTTTTCAGCAGATGTCGGGAAGAAGAGCCTGACTTTATTGTGCAGTGTTGTGTCTCCTGCTTCAATGTCTGTGTTTAGGTAAGCACCCCATATACCATTTTGTGTATGAATACGTGCATCTACCCGCAGCCATGTTTTCTTGCCAGTCAGGTGTAGCAATGTGTCGCACAACACAGCCTGTCCGTTTCTGCTGAACTGCACTGTCTGCGGCGTATTGTTTTGATACAATGTATTTGTTGTAAAACCCTTTTCGTTGCGCAGCATGTCTGCGTTATCCAGCATACTATAATCAAGTGCGGTAGGGTTGGGGTTCAGGTAGATACGCCCGTAGTATTGACGGTTCATATCATAATAGTGCAGAATGGTTTTATAGTATTGCTCGTGCTGAAAGAGGTTTACTATAACTAGGTAAATGCCCACTACATAAAAGCCCCACTTCCATTTTTTAGTATTGATGTGCTGCACCAATGCAGTAAATGGCAGCGCAAACATCGGATAGCTCTGCATCAATGCACGTGTGCTATAGCTGCCGCCATATTGCCAGTCTCTCCACGATATCACGATGTAGATATTCAGCAAGCAAAACCACAATACAGACTTGTGCCATTCGTAGCCCTTTATAAAGAACATACCCACCATAAAGAATACCGTAACAGGTGTGTAGATAAACCAACCCTTTTCCCAACCCACTAGTACACGCAGGTGCGGCGTCAGGAAATCCCACGCGCTGCCAACATCATACACCCAATGACCGCTTACATATTTCCAGTACGCCAGTTGTGGCAATATCCCCAACAACCCGAAAACCACTGCAATAAATATGTGTGACCTGTGTTGCTTCACTATTGCCCACTTGGCTTTGGCAGCTTCTTTAGTATGGGTGTTCCACATGAGTGGTATAAACAACATCACCGCTTCTGTAGGTCGGCAGATGGTAGCAAAGCCTATGATGTAGCCTGTCAGCGCAGCAAACAACAAAGTCGGCTTCTCGTGCCAGCGCTTTACGATATACAGCACCTGCACATATAGCAAGAAAATATAAGCATGGCTCATGCCACCATCTACCGCAACATACTGCAGAAAATTGCTGGCAAGGCATAGTAATAGTATAGATATCGCTACGCTCTTGTCATCAAAGTATTGCAGCAAAAACCGCCTTAATAAAAATAAACCCAGTAGTGCGTAAAAGATAGCTGCAAAAGCTACCGCATACTGGTACGGCGGCGAAAACCCGTCTGTAGGGTAGCCATAATGCTGTGCTACAAAATGCGCCCCTGCAAAAAACGGCAGTTGCATGATGGCTACACCGCCCAGGTATTTATCTACATAATTGCCATCTTCCAGCTTTTCTGCCTGATAAAAGCTGCCACCCGTCATGCTGTATTTAGCATCTATGGCGGGTATCCATTCCAGTTTATCAATATCGTGGTAGATGCAGATGCCCGGCAGGTACATATAATAGCCGAGGTTATCCCAATCCGTCACCTTCAGTGGTTTTCCCGGCTGCGGGCCAATATGCCCCATGCGATGGTTCAGCACCACCGCAAATACTATCAAGAAGGCTACAAGGGATAATGGCTTTTTCACCTGATAAAAATAACATTGATTAGCTAATTAGCAGATGTGATGATTAGCTGATGAAAATATGATTGCGATATTTATACATAAAAAAATATCGCATGTATTTGTTTAGATACCTTAAATCCTAATTACCTATCAGCACATTATCACATCTGCTAATTAGCTAATCATCACATCAAGCAATCCTCACATTATCAAATCAGCTAATTATCTTTGCAGCCTTATGTTGACAGCTAACGAAATACGCCAGCAGTTTTTAGATTTCTTCCGCAGTAAGGGACACGCTATTGTGCCATCTGCACCTATTGTTGTAAAAGACGACCCTACCCTGCTTTTTACTAACGCGGGTATGAATCAATTTAAGGATTACTTTCTTGGCAATAAAAAAGCACCTAATACGCGTATAGCCGATACGCAAAAATGTTTGCGTGTTAGCGGTAAGCACAACGATCTGGAAGAAGTGGGTGTAGATACATACCACCATACCATGTTCGAGATGCTTGGTAACTGGAGCTTTGGCGACTATTTTAAAGAAAAAGCTATTGAATGGAGTTGGGAACTGCTTACCGAAGTATATAAAATACCCAAAGACAGGCTCTATGTTACCGTTTTCGAGGGTGACCCGGCAGAAAACATACCTGCTTCCAAAGTAGCACTGGAATGCTGGAAACAATTAGTGGACGAAAACCAAATAGTTTACGGTAATAAAAAAGATAATTTTTGGGAAATGGGTGATACAGGCCCATGCGGACCTTGCAGTGAGATACATGTAGATTGCAGACCAGATGCTGAGCGTGCACTAATACCAGGCAGGGATTTGGTAAACAAAGACCACCCTCAGGTAATAGAAATATGGAATAACGTATTCATCCAGTACAACCGTAAAAAAGACGGGTCGCTGGAAGAACTGCCTACCAAACACGTTGACACAGGTATGGGCTTGGAACGTTTGGTGCGTGTGCTGCAAGGCAAGCAAAGCAATTACGATACCGACTTGTTTACAGGTACTATTAGAGAAACAGAAAGAATAACCGGCAAAACATATGGCTACACAGACAGCAAACAGGATATTGCTTTCCGTGTACTGAGTGACCATATACGTGCTATTGGTTTTACTATAGCAGATGGCCAGTTACCAAGCAATACGGGTGCGGGTTACGTTATCCGCCGCATATTGCGCAGGGCTGCAAGGTATTATTATTCATATCTCGAATACAAGCAACCACTCCTTACTCAACTGATGCCTGTATTGGCAAAGCAGTTTGAAAACGTTTTCCCTGAACTACACAAACAGGTAGACCTTGTTTGCAAAGTAGTGAAGGAAGAAGAAGAAGCTTTCCTCCGTACGCTTGATAAAGGATTGAAGAAAATTGACGATATCGTAAAAGAAACAAACGCGCAAAACAGCAAAACCATCAATGGTAAAGCAGCGTTTGAATTGTATGATACATATGGTTTCCCGATAGATTTGACCCGCTTGATAGGACAGGAAAATAATCTGGAGGTTGATGAGGCTGCATTTGAAGCTGAAATGAAACAACAGAAAGACCGGAGCCGTGCAGCTACTGTATTGGATACGGAAGACTGGGTAGTAGTAAAAGATGCAGCTACAAAATTTGTAGGTTATGATAGCCTCGAAACACAGGCACATATATTGAAGTATCGCAGAGTAAAAGCAAAGGGTAAAGAAAGCTATCAGTTAGTATTAGATACAACTCCTTTCTATGCAGAAAGCGGTGGCCAGGTGGGCGATACAGGTACGCTCGTTTTCCCGAACGAGGTAATACATATTGTAGATACCAAAAAAGAGAACGACCTCATCATCCACTTTGCAGAAGAGTTGCCATCAAACCCTGCTGCAAGTGCGGTAGCTAAGGTAGATGCTGAACGCCGTGGTACAACAACCGTACACCACAGTGCCACACACTTACTGCACTCAGCATTGCGCACAGTACTGGGTACACACGTTGCACAAAAAGGTTCTTTGGTAAATGAAGAGCATCTGCGTTTCGACTTCTCTCACTTCGCTAAAGTAACGGAAGAAGAAATAGCACAGATAGAAACAATCGTTAACCGGAAAATACGCGAAAACGTACCTGTTGTTATAAAAGAAATGGCGAAAGACGAAGCGGTAGCAATGGGCGCTATGGCATTGTTTGGCGAAAAATATGGCGATAAAGTGCGTGTGGTAGTAATGGACCCTAACTACTCGATAGAGTTGTGTGGTGGTACGCACGTAGGCAGCACAGGCCAGCTTGGCTTCTTTAAGATAAAGCACGAAAGTGCCGTAGCAGCAGGTGTTCGCCGTATAGAAGCAGTAAGTGGTAGTGCTGCAGAAGCTTATGTAAACAACCATCTGCACACACTGCACAATATCAATGCTGCATTGAAGCATCCGAAAGATGTGCTGAAGGCAATTGAAAAATTGCAGGAAGAAAAAGCAGCCTTAGAGAAGCACGTAGAGTCTTTGGAAGCTCGTCAATTAGTTGCTATCCGTAACGAGGTGCTGACGAAAGATGAAATCATCAATCAGGTAACATTCGTAGGTACTGTAGTAGAAGTAGGTACTGCCGATATGCTGAAAAAACTTTGCTTTGACGTGAAGCACCACCTGAACGACCACGTAGTTGTGCTATGTTCAAACATAGATGGCAAGCCGTTTGTAGCCGTAGGTGTTGCAGATAGTGTGGCTGCTGCAAAAGGATTGGATGCGGGCAAAATCATCAAAGAGCATGTGGCTCCGCTCATCAAAGGTGGCGGCGGCGGACAAAAAACACTGGCTACTGCCGGCGGACAAGATGTAGGCAATATGCAAGCAGTAATAGAAAAAGTAAAATCACTGTTATAAAAAACGAAAGCCCCGATAATTCGGGGCTTTTTTATTTGAACAATATTTTTGGTAGCTCTTCTTTTCTGATGGGGCTGATGCGATAACCAGATGCAGGTTTCCATTCACCTTTTTCCTTTTGCCATGTTACTACATTCCATAGTATCTGCTTGTCTTTGGATACTATGAAGTTCCTGCCGGGCAATCCTGTGCAAACTAGATAGTCACCTTTTCCCAGCTCCCGCACACTACCGCCGCCCGATGACATTGGTTTTGTAAACGTATCTATATCGGTTTTGAACTCCCATATTTTTTGCAGCGTTTTGTCTTGTTCTGTAGGTTCTTTGAATACAACAACCGATGGCACGCAATCTTTTTCACGTTCAGCAGTTGGCAAGTGCATTTTAAAATTGTTGTTGAACATGATGAGATTGCCATCAGTATTCAGATTGCAATTGTGCTGAGAGGATATGTTGGCTGCAAGTACACTGCCGTCGTTATTCATATCAAAAACGTACTGTGCAAGCATTCTGCCACTTGGGTATTCCGCCTTTATTATCCTGCCAATATTTCTATAGCTGGTATAGAATACTTTGTTCTTTTCATCCAGATAAAATGCGTTGAAATGGGTCATTAAATCGCCAAGCTTAATATAATCACAAGAATTCCACGTCCACACAATCTCGTTTTTCGCATTGTATTCTATCAGTGTGCCGCATGGCGTCAGTGGACCCTTGTTGGTTGGCAGTATGGTAGTGGTATCAGTTTTTCCTACATTATCACTGGGTACAAACTTATCGCCAATCGTCATGTAGTGCCCGTTCGATAGTTTTGTCACTTCGTGGTGATACTGTTCGGTAGTTTTCCCACTTATTTTACCATCATTAGGGCCAGACCATAACACATGACCGTAGTAATCTATCTCGTGTACATTCTTGTTGGTCAGGAAAGTGATAGTAAAATCCTTCGTCAGCTTGATATCGCGCACCACATGTATGCCCGTATCATGCACACCTGGTATTTGTGGCAAAAACCATACTGGCTCGCCCTGCATATTATACAGCGTTCTGTTGATGTCGAAAAACACCAGCATGTCTTTGTACTTTTTAGCAGGGTTTATTACATCAACCCTTGTGGTTTCTTTATTTGCATAGGGGTTTGTTCTTACCACAAAGCTGTGAGTCTCACTTTTGCCGATGGGCTTTTTGCCATTCAAGTATTGTACCCGCCATACATACTGTTTGCCAAAGGCAGGCACGGTTGCAATTATCTTATTTGTTTTTTCTTGTTTTATCAGCACAGGTTTGCTTGTCTGGCTTTTTGCTTTGTTGACCGAAAATTCAAATACTTCCAGTTTGTATCTGGTAGCGCCAGCCTGTTCAGGAACGCTAAACCCAATCAGCCTGTAGTGCAGTGAATCTCCGTCTGCAGGTAATATCTGCCCTGCAGCATTTATACCTCCAAAAATCAGTATTATAATCAGTAGAAATGAGCCCTTCCTCATGTACGTAAACGTAACTAAAAACTCTGAATAAGGGCTTTAACCAAAGGTTGTTCAGGGTACTGCTAAGGAGGGTAGTTGACAGACTTCAATTTCTGCCACAATCCTTTACAGATAGTTATTCCCTCGTTATCCACAGCCCTTTTAAGATGGGTGTAAACGATTATCTTTGTTTCCAAACATTTATTGAAAATGCGTTTTATCGTTACATCTACGGCATTGCTGAAAAACCTGCAACAAATTGGCGGTGTTATCAGTGCCAATACAGTATTATCCGTGTTAGAAGATTTCCTTTTTGAACTGAAAGGCAATACGCTTACGCTGACGGCTACCGATCTGGAAACCATGATGCGTGTGCAGATGGATGTAAATGATGCGCAGGGTGATGGCCGCATTTGTATCCCTTCAAAAATCCTGACAGACTATCTGAAGAATCTGCCTGAGCAACCAATTACTTTCAATGTAAACCTGCAAGACCTTTCTATCGAAATGTCGAGCGATGTAGGTAAGTATAAAATCGGTGGTGAAAAAGCAGACGATTTCCCGAAAGAACCGGCACCGGGTGAAACTACAAGCTTCAATATGACTTCTATCGCGCTGATAGAAAGCATCAACAATACACTGTTTGCTGTTAGCAACGATACACTGCGCCCTGCTATGACGGGTGTGTATTTTGAGCTGAGCAAAACAGGTATCACATTCGTATCTACAGATGCACACCGTTTGGTTCAATATGGTAAAACAGACATCTCTTGTCCTGTGCAGGATGGTTTTGTAGTGCCTAAAAAACCACTGCAACAACTGAAAGCAACATTGTCTGCAGATGATACACAACTGCAAGTATCTTATAATAGCAGCCATTTGTTTGTAACAAGCAACAAAATGAGCATGAGCTGTCGTTTGATAGATGCAAAATTCCCTGACTACAAAGCAGTAATACCTAAAGACAATCCATACAGACTCACTATCAGCCGTACAGACTTTGTAAGCGCATTGCGCCGTGTCAGCATATTTGCTAACAAAACTACCAATCAGGTAGTGCTGGAAATCAAGGGCAATTCGCTGGAGTTGAGCGCACAGGATATCGACTTCTCTTACGAAGGTAAAGAAACATTGAACTGCCAGTATAGCGGTGAGGATATGAAGATAGCCTTCAACGCAAAGTTGATGGTAGAAATGCTGAACAATATGACAGGTGCAGATGTACAACTCGAGCTCAGCACACCTACACGTGCAGGTATCTTCCGCCCAACTGAAAAAGCAGACACGGAAGAAGTACTGATGTTGCTGATGCCATTGATGGTTGGTGTATAAGCAACAATAAGACTATAATACATAGGATAAAAGGGCTGCATCGCAGCCCTTTTATTATTTCAAAAGTATATAAGTATCAATATCCTTCTTGGTAATTTTTTTATCTGAGAGGATAATGAGCCTTTCTACAACGTTGCGCAATTCGCGGATATTGCCTGTCCAGTTATATTTCTGCAGTGCATCTATGGCAGCATCTTCTATATCTTTTTCAGGTTGCTTATATTCTTCGCTGATGTCTTGCAGAAAATGTTTTATCAGTGCAGGTATATCATCCTTACGGTCGTTGAGCGATGGTACGTGTATCAGTATCACACCCAGACGGTGATATAGGTCGAGCCTGAATTTTTTCTCTTCTACTTCCTGCATCAGGTCTTTGTTGGTAGCGGCTATCACACGTACATCTACTTTTATCTCCTTATCGCCACCTACACGTGTTATCTTACCTTCCTGTAGTGCACGCAGCACTTTTGCCTGTGCATCAAGGCTCATGTCGCCAATTTCATCCAGAAACAAGGTGCCGCCACTGGCCTGTTCAAACTTGCCTATGCGTTGTTTGATGGCAGACGTAAACGAGCCTTTTTCGTGACCAAACAATTCGCTTTCTATCAGTTCAGATGGTATGGCAGCACAGTTCACTTCTACCAGTGGTCCATTGGCTCGCGCACTCAATTCATGTATTCTGCGGGCTACCATTTCTTTACCCACACCGTTTTCGCCTGTTACCAATACACGTGCATCTGTAGGTGCTACTTTAGATATCGTGTCTTTTATCTTCTGCATGCCCTCGCTTTCACCAATCATCTCTGCACCACGGCTAATGCGTTTGCGTAGTTGCTTGGTTTCTGTCACCAGGCTTTTCTTATCCATCGCATTGCGGATGGTTATCAGCAGGCGGTTCAGGTCTGGTGGTTTGGATATAAAATCGAAAGCACCCTTCTTCACAGCCTCTACGGCAGTTTCAATATTGCCGTGTCCGGATATCATGATGAAAGGTATATCCGGCTTTTCTTCCCTGGCTGCTGTCAATACCTCCATACCGTCCATTTTCGGCATTTTGATATCGCAGAGTATACAGTCGTAGTTGTTCTCTTTTATTTTTTTGATGCCTTCGGCACCATCTGCAGCCTCATCTATCGTGAAACCTTCAAAGCTAAGTATATCCGTAAGGGTTCTGCGGATGGCTTTTTCGTCGTCTATTATCAGTATTGTTTGAGACATAATTATTTTACTTCTACGCCGTTTTTGTACTTAACGGTTTTTACTTTTCCTTTTTCGTCATACAATTTCCATGCACCCTCCTTTTCATTCTCCACATATTTACCTTCTGCTTTCAACTCTCCATTTTCAAAAAACTCTTTCCAGTTGCCGGTTTTCTTACCTTTTGAAAACTTGCCCATTTCACTCACTTTTTCATTAGGAAAGTAGGAGATAGACTCACCGTTAATTTCGTCATTTACATATTCATACTCCACAGCTTTACCACCTTCTTTAAAATACCAAGTAGCTTTACCGTCCCTTTTCCCATCTACATACATACCTTCTTCTTCTTTCATGCCGGTTTTGTACCACTTTGTGTATTTACCATGTTTTTTGCCTTCAGAATAGTAGGCTTCTTCATATATAGGCCCGTTAATATGATAGGTCCGGCGTGGCCCTTCCAGTTTACCTTCTTTATAATGTTCTATAAAATCAATCTGTCCATCTGCTATCAAGCCTGTAGCTATGCCATCTTTTTTGCCTTTATAATAGCTGAATATCGTACGCGGAAAACCACTTTCCCAATACAATACCCACACGCCCTCTACTTGTCCATTGTGTAAATGCCCTTCCTGAATAACACTGTTACCTTCTCTTACCTGCAAAAATTCCCAACCGTCTTTATCTTTTCTGCGGAGTGTATCATAGCTCTGTGCAGACGCATCATTAATGCCGTAAAGTACCAGGCCTGTTAATAAAAGCCCGAAAATTGTCTTCTTATTCATATTCAATAGCCAAATTAATATATTAATTGTATTCCTTTTCGGCTATTAAGACAGTATTAACGTGATCGATAGTTGTATAAAGGGGCATATTTGTTTCTAAGACTATAA
>JADHED010002154.1_pt1 | contig 14380 bp, 7 predicted proteins | sample 8952041 | NCBI WGS metagenome assembly JADHED01 (sample SAMN16124423, study PRJNA663239) | bioreactor sludge metagenome | isolation source: sludge (control) | place: India:Bengaluru | collected 2018-09-08
CTTCCCCGGAGGGGGGACGAGCGTGTAGACGGACTCCATGGCCCATTCTCGCCGAGCGCCCGGTCGGGAGAGGAGACTCCCACGCCCGGGCCAGAACCGTCGGGGAGAGCCCGTCGCCCCTTGCAGAACCGTGCGCCGAGGGGCCAGACTTGGAGGAAGGAACAAGGGAAGCGCATCGCGAGGTCCGAACGGCGACGTGACGGACGACGAGGCGTTGGGCCATTCGGCCGGGTCGTCGTTCGCAGCGAGGAGAGCTGACGTGAGGCTCCGCTTCGGCGACGTGACGTTCGATGGCGAAGGACGACGGCTCCTCCGCGCCGATGCGCCAGTCCACCTGACGCCGAAGGCTTTCAGCCTCCTCCGCCTCCTCCTCGAGAGGCGCCCGGCGGCCGTCTCGCGCGCCGAGATCCAGGAGGCCCTCTGGCCGGGCGTCTTCGTCACGGAGGGGAACATCGACTCCCTCGTCAAGGAGATCCGGCGGGCGCTCGACGGGGCGTCGTCCGAGGCTCCGCTCGTGAGGACGGTGCACGGATACGGGTATGCGTTCGACGGCGCAATCCACCCGGAACGCTACCGGCCCGAGCTGGCGCGCCATCTCGTCGTCTGGGGCGTTCAGACGTTTGCGCTCGGGCCGGGCCCCAACGTCCTCGGGCGGGCGCGGGAGGCCGACGTCTGGATCGGTCACGAATCCGTCTCGCGAGCGCACGCGCGCGTCTCGGTCGAGGGGGACCGGGCGGAGATCGCGGACACCGGGAGCCGCAACGGCACGTTCCTGCGCGGCGCGAGGCTGGCGGCGCCCGAGCTCCTCGAGGACGGAGACGAGATCGTCCTCGGCGTCGTGAGGGTCTGCTATCGGTTCTTCGGGGCGAATCCCTCGACGGCGACGAAGTCGCTTCGTTGACAGGAGTCACCGACCGCAGCGGCGTGTGACGCGATCCGTGATCTCCTCCGAGGAGGGCGGGCCCTCGCCGAGCCCGAGCGAGTGGAGCGCCTCGTGGACGAGGACGTTCCCGGCCAGCCATTCGTCCTTCCTCACGAGCGAGAGGAAGCGGGCCCTGCAGACGAAGACGACGTCGCCCCCGACAGGGAGCCAGGCCCAGGTCTTCCGATACCGGCACTGGACCATGTGGTCCGCGTCGACGAACCGGAGCGAGGCGAAGAGGTCAGACGGCCCGCGTCCGGAGGCGGCGAGGGTCGCCGAGAGCGGCTGCCCGGAGCGGACGTCGGCGAAGTCGTCGAGGAGCATCGCGCAGCCGGGAACCGCGAGCCGGGCAGCGGCGCGCTCCACGGTCCGGTGAACGAGCGGCCCGAGGCGGGGCTCGACGAGCGGAACGCGGCCGTCGGCGGACGACGCCCGGGGCGACACGACGAGGAGCGGAGCGACGAGAGCCACGAGGAGGACCGACCGGGACGCATTTCGCGCGGCCTCTCGCATGGCGGTCTCCTTCCCGGCTCGCCGGTCGGCCCCTGGGGTTCGTCCTCGGCTTCGGCGGGTCTCGGGAAGAAGGTGTCGGCGTGCGCGTGACGCTGCCTGAGAGCGTGAAGGGAGCGGGCTGAGGAATGTCGGGGAAGCTTCTGAGAGTGGTCAGGCAGGGCTTCTGGCGAGGCCGCTCCCGCCGCTCCGGCCGACGGCGGTCGGCGGGGCCCGGTGCCGGGGAGGCGAACGCCCAGCCGGCCGTCTCTGCTACGGGGCGGGACGCGAGCCGGAGGCGAGCGCTGCCGGGTCGGCGTCCCCCGTCTCCTTCGGCTTCAGCAGCTCCTCGAACGGCGGGTGACCGCGAAGCGAGCGGTGCCAGAAGGAGCGGTGGAGGACGAAGCAGGTGGGGCTGATGGCCGCCATCGTCAGCCCTTCCGCGAGGGCCGTCTTCAGGAGGCTCACGGCGCGGTCCTTCTCGCCGAGCGAGGCGGCGACGATCGACCGGGCGTAGGCGCCGCGCCCGATGAGGTCGGGGCGGTCCACCCTGCGGATCGCCTCCGCCTGCCGCCGGGCCTCGGTGGCGTTCCCCAGCCGCGCCTCGACGCCGCCCAGGACGCCCCTCAGGAAGACCTCGTCGGCGAACTCGGCGTCGTAGGGCCACTGGCCCCACGTCGAGCCGGGGTCGGCCCCCTTCGCAGCGAGAAGAGCGGCGAGCTCGCGGCGTGCCTCCGGGAGACGTCCGGCGATCTCGAGGCCGAGCGCGAGGACGACCCTTCGCTGCTCCCCCTCGCCCGCGGCCGCGCGCTCGCGGCCCCAGGCCACGGCCCGCTCCGCCAGGGCGACGGAGGCCTCGACGCGGCCGTGGGCGTCGAGGTCGCGCGCCGCCTCGAGGTAGAGCCAGCCGAGGTTCCCGCGTCGGAAGGCCGTGGCGGGGGCCCTCTCGACGAGGGCGTCCAGCTCGGAGAGACGCCCGAGAGCCGAGAGCGCACGGGCCTCGCAGATCCAGGGCTGGACGTCGTCCGGATAGCGCCGGACGCCCCGGCGCGCCTCGGCCAGCTCCCGCTCGTGCTCGCCGAGAGCGTGGAGCGTGCCGGCGTAGATGGAGAGCACGTGGACGGCATTGAGCGCTCCGAGGCCGACGAATCTCTCGTTCTCGAATAGGGGCGAGAGGACCTGCTCCGCCTCCCGGGCGCGGCTGGCGATGCTGAGAAAACGTCCGAGAATGAAGCGGTGACTGGGGCGCGACGGCTCGAGCCGCGCCAGCTCGCGCAGCGCGCGAATTCCGGCCTCCACCTGACCACGGAAGTCGGCCGAGTACATGTCGAGGTTCAGCCTCCCGATCGGCGTGAGGCCCGCGCGCGTCTTCTCCGCGGCCTCGATCCAGCGTGTCGCCTCGGGCCAGTCGAGCTTGACCCCGTACGCCGCGAAGAGCCCGAGAAGCGCGTTCGTGAAGGCCGGGTCGAGCTCGACCGCCTTCTTCAGGTGCTCGATGTGGCTCTCCATCTCGCCCTTCGACATCGCCTCCGCGGCGAGGACGTACTCGGCGAGCGCTTCGTACCGCGGCGGGACGATCTGCTGCGACGAGATGTCGGCCCCCGACTCGGGTGCCAGGAGGCGCTCGCCGAGGGCGTCGAGCGCCCGCTGGGCCAGGGCGGCGAGGGTCGCCGAAGGGTCGGACCGCGGGCCGTTCGCCGGCTCCACCGAGTAGAGGACCCTCCTCGCGGCGGCGTCGGTCACGGTGGCGCGGAGCTCGATCTGCGCGCCCTGCAGCGAACAGGAGCCCGACACGACGAGGCCGGCGCCGGTGGCCTCGCCGAGCGCGACGGCGGGGTCGGCCGGGGCGGCGGTGGCGGAGCGGGCGCGGGCCGGGGAGCCCGAGGGAGCGGCCGCCGCGGGCAGCGCGTGCGGGGCCGGCACGACGTCGGCGCCGACTCGCGCGAGGCGGTCGACGATCCGCTCCGCGGCCGTCCGGCCGATCTCGCCGAGCGACGGGTCCCCGGTGCGGTTCTCGAGGACGGCGACGACGACGCGCTTCGGAAGGAGGCCGGGCGTGGCTGCCGCCGGGGCCTTTCCTGCCGCGGATCGCTTCGCGTCTTTCACGGCCAGGCGCCGCATCCAGGCCCAGGAGCCGACGGAAGCGGCGAGCGCGAGCGCTCCGACGACGACGGCGGCGACGAGCCGGCGGCGCGCGGCGGTAGAGCGGCCCGCGGTCGAGAGGCTCGCGGCGGGCGCGGAGACCGGGGCGCCCGTGGCCGGAGCGCCCGAGGCGTGCTCGCGCCAGGCGGCGAGGTCGCGGGCGAGGTCGCGCGTTGAGTCGTAGCGGTCGCGGGTCTCCTTGGAGAGGCACCGATCCAAGAGAGCCAGGAGCGGAGCCGGGAGACCTTCGACGCGTGACGAGAGGGGCGGAGGCTCCTCCTTCAGGATGGCGGCGAGGACGTCGGCTGCGGACTGGCCGCGGAAGGGCCTCGAGCCGGCGAGCATCTCGTAGAGCGTGACGCCGAGCGAGAACTGGTCGGTCCTGTGGTCGACGGGGAGCCCGCGCGCCTGCTCGGGGGACATGTAGGAGGCGGTGCCGAGGACGGCGCCGGCCTCGGTGCGCTCGGAGACGGTGGGCGTGTAGCTGTCGGAGCCGTCGCGGGAGGTGCTCTGCTGTCTGGCGAGGCCGAAGTCGAGGAGCTTGACGTGACCGTTGCGGGTGAGGAAGACGTTCTCGGGCTTGACGTCTCTGTGAACGATCCCCTTCTCGTGGGCGGCGGCGAGGGCGTCGGCGACGCGGGCGGCGATCTCGAGGGCGCGGCGGGGCGGGACGGGGCCGCGAGAGACGAGGGCGCGGAGGCTCTCGCCCTCGAGCAGCTCGGTGACGGCCCAGGGAATGCCATTCGTCTCGCCGACGTCGTAGAGGGCGAGGATGCTGGGGTGGGAGAGGGCTGCGACGGCCTTCGCCTCGGCCTGGAAGCGGCGGAGGGCGCTGGGGTCTCCCGCCAGGTGGTCGGGGAGGACCTTGACGGCGACGTCGCGGCCGAGGCGGGTGTCGCGGGCGCGGTAGACCGCGCCCATCCCGCCCGCTCCGAGCGGGGAGAGGACCTCGTAGGGGCCGAGGCGAGACCCCCTGGTCAGTGTCAAGCCCGCACCTCACGGGAGACCCGGGGGGCGCCCGGAGGCAAGCCCCCCGGAGAACGACCGAGGCGGGTGCCGCCCTGGTGGGGCATCCGGCACCTCCCTGCCATGCGAATTGACGGGCGCGGAGAAAGTCTAACAGCCGGTGTTGCGCCTCCGCTCGGCGAGGGCCAGATTGTGGGCAGGTCCCGCAGAGACGGAGGGGTGCCTCATGCGTCGCTTCCTGCTCGCATGGTCTTGCCTCCTGGTCGCTACGTTCCTTTCGAGACCCCTGGAGGCCCAGGGCCTTCCGAGCGGCGTCCTCGGCGGAACGGTGACGGGCGTGGGCGACGGTCAGCCGCTCCCCGGCGTCACGGTGACGCTCCGCTCCCCGGCGCTGCAAGGGGTGCGCACGGCGGTGACGACGGCCAACGGCCACTGGGTCGTCCCGAACCTTCCGCCCGGGACGTACGCCGTCGAGGTCGAGGTCGACGGATTCGAGATGGTGACACGGGGCGGCATCCCGCTCGGGACCGCGCAACGGCAGGACGTGGACGTGGCGATGAGCGTATCGGCCGTGGCCGCGGAGGTCCTCGTGACGGCGGATAGCGAGCAGGTCTCGATGACGTCGCAGGGGGCGACGACGCTGACCTCGACCTTCATCGACAGGCTCCCCGTCTCGCGGACCATCGAGTCGGTCGTCCTCCTCGCCCCGGGCGTCAACTCCAACGGCGCGGCCCGGGCTATGGCGATCTCAGGCGGCGAGTCGTACGAGAACAGCTTCAGCATCGACGGGATCCAGGCGCAGGACAACGACCGGGGGACCCCGGAGCCGCTCTACATCGAGGACGCGGTGGCCGAGATCACGACGCTCACGTCGGGCGTGTCGGCCGAGTACGGGCGGTTCGCGGGAGGCGCCGTCAACGTCCTCACGAAGACGGGCGGCAACGCGTGGAGCGGCTCCATTCGGACGACCTTCGTCAACGACGCCTGGTCCGCGCGGACGCCCGCCGGAGAGGAACGCGCAGACGACGTTACGCCGGTCTTCGAGGCGACCCTCGGCGGGCCGCTCTGGAAGGACCGCATCTGGCTCTTCGGGGCGGGCCGGCTCCTCGATCAGACGACGACGAGCACGACGGCACCGCCGACGAGCCTCGACTTCCCGCAGGAGAAGGACGAGAGCCGCTGGGAAGTGAAGCTGACGGCCTCTCCACACCAGGGGCACACCCTCACAGCGAGCTGGCTCCAGCTGGATCGCGAGAAGGTCGGGACGTACTACGAGAACCTCCCGATCCTGGAGCTCGACAGCCGCTACGACGAAGGGCTCCACGAGGAGCTCCTCCTCGCGAACTACACCGGCACCTTCTCGTCCTCGGTCTTCGGAGAGGTGAGCTACGGCCGGCGCCGCTTCGTGAGGGACCCCCTCGGGTCGATGTCCACCGGCCTGCTGGACGGGACCGTCATCGTCGACCAGGTGACGCCGCGGATGTTCCACGCGCCCCCCTTCTGCTCGGCCTGCCCGGATCCCGTCGACCGCCGGAGCAGCGATCACTGGGTGGTCAAGGCGACGGCGTTCGGCTCGACGCGGTCTCTCGGCTCGCACACCGTCGTCGGGGGGCTCGAGCTCTTCCGGGGCAGGTGGGTGTGGAACGAGTACCAGTCCGGAAGCGGCTACGGGGTGTGGGGGACGGGCGTCCTCTACGAGGAAGGTGCGCTCTACCCGGTCTTCGGGCCGGGGACCTACCTGCAGTACACCCCCGTGCTCACCCCCTCCACGAGCGACGACGCGAAGACCTGGGCCGCCTACGTAAACGACACGTGGCGTCTCGGGAACCGCCTGAGCTTCAACCTCGGGATGAGGTGGGACCGGAACGACGTCCGCGACCCGACGGGCGCCGCCCAGTCGACGGAGGGGAACTTCAGCCCGCGTCTCGGCGCTGTCTGGGATCCGGGCGGGAACGGGCGCCTGCGCGTCACCGCGGGCTGGGGCCGGTACGTCTCGACGGTGAACGAGTGGATGCTCGGCTGGGCCTACGCCCCCGGCATCCCCGCAATCCTCCTGTACTCCTACGACGGGCCGTCCGTCAACGTCGACCCCTCCGGACCTCGGGTGACGAGCGCCGACGCCCTTCGCCAGCTCTTCTCGTGGTTCGGGATCACGGCGCCCGGCCAGTACCCGGGGGCGGGGATCGACCCCTTCTACGCCTTCTACCCCGGCGTGAGCTTCCAGATGCGGGGAGACCTGAAGAGCCAGAAGGCCGACGAGCTGACGCTGGGCGTCAACGGGTCGCTCGGCAGGAGCGGGAGCTTCCGCGTGGAGGGCATCCACCGGGAGTACTCCGACTTCTACGCGTATGCCTGCGACCTCTCGACAGGGAAGGTCGAGGACCCTCTCGGGAACTCTCTCGACCTGGCGTACCTCACGAGCGTCAACGAGCCGCTCGAGCGCCGCTACGACGCCCTGCGGACGAGCTTCGAGCAGCGCCCCGCGCCGTCGCTCGCGATCTCCGGCTCCTGGACGTGGTCCCGGACGCGGGGCAACCAGACGAGCGAGAACACGAGCAACGGGGCGATTCCCCAGGACGTCCTGACGTACCCGGAGTACCGGGACCTCTCGTGGAACGCGCCGGTGGGTGACCTGGCGCAGGACGTCCGCCACCGGGTGCGCCTTTGGGCCTCCTGGGACCTGACGTTCGTCCCGGCCTCGCTCGGCCGTTTCACCCTGACCCCGCTCTTCTCCCTCGACACGGGCCAGCCGTACGGCGTCCACGGACCCGTCCTCGTCGACCCCTACGTCACGAACCCGGGATACGCCACGCCGCCCTGGACCGTCGACTACTGGTTTACGGGGAGGGATGCCTTCCGGACCCCGACGGTGACGAGCCTCGACCTCGCGCTCGGCTGGCGACTCGACGTCGGGCCGGTGGAGCTCTTCGTCCAGCCGCAGGTGCGGAACGTCCTGAACCGGCACGCCGTCGTCACGAGCGACCCGAGGTACGTCGACCTCGGGGTCTTCACCGCGGCGACCTCCGCGGACCTGCAGCCGTTCGACCCGTTCCAGGAGAAGCCGGTCGAGGGGGTCCACTGGGCCCGAAGCTCGACGTTCGGAGAGGCGTTCGGTCCGGCCTCCTACCAGCAGCCGCGCACGTTCCGGGTTTCGGTCGGCGTCCGGTTCTGATCAGCCGGTTCCTTCACCCCTTCGGCTTGACCAGCTCCTCGAAGGGCGGATAGCCGATGAGGGGGGCGAGCTCGATCGCCCGGTGGGCCCAGAAGGACGCACCGGAGGCCAGCGACGTGTTGGAGCTCTCGCCGAGGTAACCCGCAGCGAGAGCCTGCCGGAGGAGGTCGACGGACCGCGCCTTCTCGCCCCGCGCGGCGGCGAGGGCGGCCCTGTAGAGGAAATGCTCGCCGAAGAGGTAGGGCCTCTCGAGGCGCCGCAGCTCCTCGTCGATCCGGTTCGCCGTCGCCTCGTCACCGCTCCGAAGGGCGGCGAGGCCCCGCAGGCCCTTCCACTTCACGGCCTCCCGCGGCTGCTCGTTCGCGACGGTCGCGAGCAGCGGGAGCGCCTCCTTCCAGCGTTCCGCGGCGAGGAGGGCGACCGCGAGGTCTTTCCGCTCGTCGGGCCCGCGCTTCCCGTCGGGAAGGGCGAGGACCCTCTCGACGGCCCGGGCCGCCATCGCCCTCGCCTCGTCCGCGCGCCCGTGGCCTCTCAGCTCGGCGGCCGCCTCGAGCATCAGCCGGCCGGGGAGCGAGGCCTCGTCGGGGCGGCGGAGCGCCTCCTCGAAGAGCCGCTCCGCTTCGGCGAGGCGCCCGAGGGGAACGAGGGCTCTCGCCTCGGCGAGGAGGAGGAGCGCCGGTCGGGCCGTGTACGTGGCCACCCCGCGGCGCACCGCCGCGAGCTCCTCGTCGTGCCGGCCGAGGGCGTGGTGCGACTTCGCCAGCACGTCGAAGTAGCTGACGCCGAATGGCCGGGAGGGCGTGGCCATGAGCTCCCAACGGACGGGCGCCGTCAGGAGTTCCACCGCTTCTCGCGGGCGGTTGGCCCAGAGCGCGTTGAGGCCGGCGCAGAACCGATTGTCGACGTCACCCGGGGACAGCTTTGCCGCTTCCTTCAGCGCTGCGAGCACCTCGTCGTACCGTCCCGCCATGATCGCCAGGACACTGTCGACATAGGTGCGGTTGATGGCCGTGAGACTCGAACGCCTCGCGTCGAGCTGGGCCGTCTCCCGCGCGGCCTCTTCCCACCGGCCCTGGTTCCGGAAGTTCGAGGCGAGGAGAAACCGGGGCAGGACGAAATCGGGGTCGATCTCGAGAGCCCTCCGGAAGTGCGACTCCGCCGCCTCTGCGTCGACGCCGAACTTCTCCCAGCCGAGCAGGTACTCCTGGAACGCCTCGTACTTCGGCGGCGTCGCCTCGGTTGAGAGGACGTTCTCGGGCAGGGCGTTCAGTCGAGCCGCGACGACGTCACGCACCTGGCGCCGGAGAGCGTCCACGGCGGGCATCGGGTCCGAGCGCGGGGCGGTGGCCGGGGCGAGGGCGCGGAGGAGCTTCCCCGTGGCGATCTCGCTGACCTGGGCCTGGACGCGGACGTCGCTTCCCGCCAGGTCGTATGCCCCCGACACGACGAGCCCTGCGCCGGTCCGCTCCGCCATCCCGCGGAACGATTCGCGAGGGGCCGCTACGCCGCCGGTCGCCGGTGTTCCCGGGACGTCGAACACGTCGCTCGAGGGGACGACGTCGATCCGGATGCCGGAGATCCCCTCGGTGATCCACTCCGCGGCCATGCGGCCGAGGCCGTCGAGCGAAGGGTCGCCCGTGCGGTTCTCGAAGACGGCGACCGCGACGCGCTGCGGGTCGAGGCGGGCCTCCCGGGAGCTTGCGGCGGCGGCCGACGGCGGCGCGTCGGGACGCGAGGCCGGCGAAGGGCCACCCTTCGCGCCTTGCCAGAGCCAGAGGCCGGCGGATACCGCGATGACGAGCGTTCCCGCGGCGACGGTCGCGACGAGCCGCCGGCTCGCGGCGGGTGGCCGGCCCGCGGAGGCGAGAGCGCTCTCGGGCGCGAACGCGGCGACCCTCGACGCCGGGCCTCTGGCGTCCGCCGCACTCGAGGCCTGTTCGTGCCACGCGGCGAGGTCGCGGGCGAGGTCGCGCGTTGATGCGTAGCGGTCGCGGGGCTCCTTGGAGAGGCACCGATCCAAGAGAGCCAGGAGCGGAGGCGGGAGACCTTCGACGCGTGAGGAGAGCGGCGGAGGGTCTTCTTTGATGATCGCAGCGAGGACGTCGGCGCCGGTCTCGCCGCGAAAGGGCCTCGAGCCGGCGAGCATCTCGTAGAGGGTGACGCCGAGGGAGAACTGGTCGGTCCGGTGGTCCACGGGCAGCCCGCGGGCCTGCTCGGGGGACATGTAGGCGATGGTGCCGAGGACGGCGCCGGCCTCGGTGCGGGCGGAGACGGTGGGTGTGTGGGAGTCCTCAATGCTCCGGAAGGCGTTCTCGTGTCGTGAGAGGCCGAAGTCGAGGAGTTTGACGTGGCCGTCGCGGGTCAGGAAGACGTTCTCGGGCTTGACGTCCCTGTGGACGATTCCCTTCTCGTGAGCGGCGGCGAGGGCGTCGGCGACGTGGGCGGCGATCTCGAGGGCGCGCGTGACGGGGATGGGGCCGCCAGAGACGACGCCGCGGAGTGTCTCGCCCTCGAGGAGCTCGGTGACGGCCCAGGGGATGCCGTCCGTCTCGCCGACGTCGTAGAGCGCGAGGATCCTCGGATGGGAAAGGGCGGCGACGACCTTTGCCTCGGACTTGAAGCGGCGGAGGGCCTTCGGGTCGCCCGCGAGGCGCTCGGGGAGGACCTTCACGGCGACGTCCCGGCCGAGGCGCGTGTCTCTGGCGCGGAAGACCTCGCCCATACCGCCTGCGCCGAGGGAGGCGAGGATCTCGTAGGGGCCGAGGCGCGTGCCCGCGGCGAGTGTCACGGCGACACCTCACGGGGCGGCCGGGGGGCGCCCGGAGGCAAGCCCCCCGGCCAGCGGCTGAAGCGGGTGCCGGAAACGAGAGACATCCCGACCTCCGGGGCCGATTCGTCTCGAGCTGCCTTTTGCCCAGTCTACGCCCGTCGTGCCGGGAGCCGTCAGATCCGGAGGGTCGTCAGCACGACTCCTCCTCGAGCCTCGGCTTCAGGACCCGGACGGCGGCTCGGTCGCTCTCGCGGACGGTGTCCTTCATCCGGACGCGGAGCGGTTCGCTCGCGACGGGAACCGGCACGCCGAGGACGTCTCGCGGCTCGATCCCGCCCAAGGCCGCAGCCGACTTCACTGCCCGGCACTGGGAGGCGAGGTCCTCGTGCTCTGGCGCGCGTGGGTCGCCACGAGGTGTCGCGTCGTCCAGGCGTCCGGTCTCCCGCGCCACCCGGGCGGCCCGTGGTCCGGAGTCGGCCCGCGCGCGGCGCGAGTCCCCGGCGTCGAAATGACGAAGGTCACACGCCGCGGGCCGGGCCGGTACTAGAGTCGAGGGATCCGACTCACGGAAGAGCCCGGGGAGGTCGCAATGTTCGTCCGTTCGCAGATCCGGATCCCGTTCGCCCTCGTCGTGGCCGCGACGGCGCTCGCCGCAGTGGCTTCGGCCCAGCAGCCCCCCGCGGGGGAGGAGAGGAAGATGGTTCTCGAAGAGCAGGACTCGATGGCGTCCGTCCTTAAGAGGCTCGAGGGGAAGCCGGTCCGCCTGCGCATGGCCGGGTCCGGCGAGGAGGTCCTCGGGAAGCTCCAGAAGGTCGGCAAGGAGCTCGCGCACCTCTCCGACCTCTCGGGGCGCGAGTTCTTCGACGCGGTCGTGCGGATCGACCAGGTGGCGGCGGTCTCGGTCCAGGTCCGCGGGCGCTGATCCGCGGGCGGCCGGGGCCGCGGCACGGGGCACGCGGCTCCTGCCCACGTTGGGTGCCCGCGTTGGGTGCCAACCGCGTTGGGTGCCAGGCGTGCATTCGTGTATTGTTTCGAACAATACACGAATTCACGCCTGGCACCAACTCTCGTCCTCCGGGCGCGATCCGGCGGCGGGCGTCCCTCCGAAGGCGACCGGGCCGCCCTCGCGGGCGGCCCGGGAACGGACAGAGTGTAGAGTGTAGACCAGACCCCTCTGGTCGACCCCGTTGGTCGGGGGGACTACTTCTTCGGGGCGTCCTTCGGGAGCATGCCGAGCTGCCACATGAGGAACATCCGCTGGTCGGCGACATCGCGGACGCGGAGCGCGAGGGGCTTGCCCTGGCCGTGGCCGGCTTCGCGGTCGACCCAGAGGAGGATCGGCTTCGTGGCCGGGTCGGAGGCCGTCGAGGCCTGGAGGAGGGCGGCCATCTTGCGGGCGTGGAGCGGGTGGACGCGGGAGTCGTTCTCGCCGGCGGTGAGGAGGACGGCGGGGTACTTCGTCCCCTTCTTCACGTTGTGGTACGGCGAGTAGGCCCTGAGGAACCGGAAGTGCTCGGGGTTCTCGGCGGTGCCGTACTCCGGGATCCAGTAGCGGGCCATCAGGAACGACTGGTAGCGAAGCATGTCGAGGAGCGGGACGGCGGAGATGACGGCTCCGAAGAGCTCGGGGCGCTGAGTCAGGACCGCGCCGGTCAGGAGGCCGCCGTTCGAGCCGCCGGAGACGGCGAGCTTCTCGGGCTTCGTGTACTTCTGCGCGATCAGCCACTCGGCCGCGGCGATGAAGTCGTCGTAGACGTTCTGCTTCCTCTCGAGCATCCCGGCCTCGTGCCAGGCGTCGCCGTACTCGCCGCCGCCGCGCAGGCCCGCGAGGGCGTAGACGCCGCCCGCCTCGAACCAGGGGAAGAGGGTGGCGCTGAAGCTCGGCGTCTGGCTGACGTTGAAGCCGCCGTAGGCGTAGAGGAGCGTCGGGTTCGTGCCGTCGAGCTTCAGCCCCTTCCTGTGGACGACGAACATCGGGACCTTCGTCCCGTCCTTCGAGGGGTAGAAGACCTGCTTCACCTCGACGATCGACGGGTCGACGGGGACCTTCGGACGCTCCCAGAGCTCGACCTTCTTCGTCGCGAGGTCGACGTGGTAGACGCCGGAGGGCTCGTTGAACGAGGTGAAGGTGAGGAACGCCTCGGTCCGGTCCTCGGAGGTCGAGAGGAACGCCGACCCGATGCCCGGAAGGGGAAGCTCGCCGAGGGGCTTCCCGTCGAGAGAGAAGAGCTCGACGCGGCTCGCGGCGTCCTTCAGGAGGCTGACGACGAGGATGCCGCGGGCGAGGGAGACGCCGCGGATCGAGACGTCCTTCCGCTCGGGAACGAGCGTCTTCCAGCCGGCGCGCGCGGGGGCCGTCAGGTCGACCGCGACGACGCGGCCGTTCTTGGCGCCGTCGGTCGTGTGGAGGAAGAGGGTGTCGCCGAGGATCGGGCCGCGCGAGGTGCTCTCGGAGCCGACGATGACGTCCGTCTTCACGAACTCGCCGGTGCGGAAGTAACGGTCGAGGTCGATCGCCCAGAGGTCGTTCGTGCTCGTGCCGGTGGCGTACGAAAGGAGGCCCCAGCGGCCGTCCTCGCTCGCCGAGAAGCCCGGCCCGTAGGTCGTCGCGAGCTTCGCGTTCTCTTCCTTCGTGTACTGCCGGAAGAGGCGGACGTCCTGCCGCGGGTGCGAGCCGAGGCGGTGGAACATGACCTGCCCCGAGTAGGGGTCCTTCACGTTCTCGAGGTTCCGGTAGAAGAAGCCGGAGGAGTCGGGGAGCCAGTCGACGCCGCCGACCTTGCCGGGGATCTCGTCGGCGAGCCAGCGGCCGGAGTCGACGTCGAGGACGTAGAGCGTCGAGTTCTCGTCGCCCGCGCGGTACATGCCGAACGCGAGGAGCTTCCCGGCGGGGTCCGGCGAGGTCCAGGAGACGGTGACGAGCCCCTTCGCGTCGAGGGTGTTCGGGTCGAGGAGGAGCTTCGGCGCCCCGGCGAGCCCTTCGCGGACGAAGATCCGCGCCTGGTTCTCGTTCCCTTCGCGCTTCGAATAGAAATAGCGGTTCCCGCGCATGCGGGGCGCGCCGATCGAGCCGACCTCCATCAGCTCGCGGAGGCGCGCCTCGACGGCCTTCCGTCCCGGGAGGTTGTCGAGGACCTCGCGCGTGTAGGCGAGCTGCGCGTCGGTCCAGGCGTTCACCTCGGGGGTGAGGACGCCCTTCGCGTCTCCCTCGAGCCAGCGGTACGGGTCGACGATCGACTCGCCGTGGAGGACGTCGGTGACCGGGCGGGCCTCGGTCGGCGGGGGGGCCGCGGGGGGCGCGGCGGCTGCGGGAAGGGCGAGCGCGAGGAGCGCGACGGCGAGACGCATGGGGCCTCCGTGGGGGGAATGGCGCGGCGGGCGCCGCACGGCCCGCGATCATAGGCGACCCGCTCGAAGGACGCGGCCCGGCGGTTCGAGGGCTTCCGGGGCCGCCGAAAGGGAACGGCCCGGCGCGAGGCCGGGCCGTTCGGGGTTCGGGGCCGCGGGAGCGGCGGCGCGGGGGGGGCGCCGTCCGCTCAGCTCCCCTTCACGATTCGTTCGTTGAAGCGGCCGCGCGGGGTGTAGTGCGTGTGCAGGAGCTCGTGGGAGAGGTGCCCGAGCGGCTCGCCGAGGAACTCGTCGTAGAGCGCCATGAGCGACGGGTTCTCGTGCGACTTGCGGCGCGGCTTGCCGGCGTCCTCGGCGTAGATGGCGCGCATCCGCGCCTCGCGGATCGTCCGGGTCGTCGGGCGGGGCTGGCCGCCGCCCGCGATGCAGCCGCCGGGGCAGCCCATCACCTCGATGAAGTGCCACGGGGCCGTCCCCGCGGCGACCTCCTTCATGAGGCGCTTCGCCCCCTTCAGGCCGCTCGTGACGGCGACCTTCACGGTGAAGCCCTCGAGCTCGGCGTACTCGGGCT
>JADHED010002155.1_pt1 | contig 14379 bp, 12 predicted proteins | sample 8952041 | NCBI WGS metagenome assembly JADHED01 (sample SAMN16124423, study PRJNA663239) | bioreactor sludge metagenome | isolation source: sludge (control) | place: India:Bengaluru | collected 2018-09-08
GACACCGGCCGGAAACCTCCGGCGTCTACCCTCCCACCAGTCGTCGCGGCCCCCTCCTCCCCGCCCGCCGCCGCCGCCGCCCAGCACGTGGCGCGTGGAACAGATGCAGAGCCAGGACGTGCCCGCGACCCGGTTTCGACCCGCCAGTGCCGCCACGACCCGGATCCTCGTCGTCGAGGACGAGTCCGACATCGCCAACCTGGTCAGGCACGCGCTCGAGCGCGGCGGCGACACGAGCGTCCGCATCGTCGGGACCGGCGACGCGGCGCTGAAGGCGGTCACCGACGAAGTGCCCGACCTCGTCATCCTCGATCTGAACCTGCCGGTGCTGTCGGGCTTCGAGGTGTGCCGCATCCTGCGGTCACGGCCCGCGACGCAGGCGGTGCCGATCATCATGCTGACGGCACGCACGGCCGAGCTGGATCGCGTGTCGGGCCTCGACCTCGGCGCCGACGACTACGTCACCAAGCCCTTCAGCCTGCGGGAGCTCGCCGCCCGCGTGCGGGCGGTACTGCGGCGCCGGCAGGCCGCCTCCCCCGGTGCCGAGGGCATGTCGGTCTACCGGGGCCGGCGCCTGACGGCCGACTTCGACGCGGTGGCGATCGCCGTGGACGGCAAGCCGGTGCGGCTCACGCGGCGCGAGTTCGACCTGCTGCGCTGCCTGGTCGAGAACCGCAACCGCGTGCTGTCGCGCGACCGCCTCCTCGAGCGCGTCTGGGGCTACGACCGGCTGATCGAGACCCGGTCGGTGGACGTGCACGTCGGCCGCCTGCGCGCCAAGCTCGGCGCGGCCGGCGACCAGATCGAGACCGTGGTGGGGCTCGGCTACCGCTTCGTGGAGTGAGCGGGCCGGGCGCGACCCGGCCCGCCGCTCACGCCGCGCCGCCCGCCGGGCGCGCGCCGCCGTGCCGCACGTCGCGCCCCTCGACGAGGAAGATCACGTCCTCGGCGATGTTCGTGGCGTGGTCGGCGATCCGCTCCAGGCTGCGGCTGACGAGCACCAGGCCGAGCGCCCGCTCGATGGAGGCCGGGTCGGCGACCATCGACGCGAGCGACGCCCGGAAGTGCTGCTCCTTCATCTGGTCGACCTCGTCGTCGCGGGCCAGCACGCGCTCGGCGCGGACCACGTCCATGTGGACGAAGGCGTCGAGCGCCTCGTGCACCATCCACTCGACCACGCGGGTCATCGTGGTGATGTCGAGCGCCACCTGCAGCGGCGGCTGGTAGGCCAGCCGCAGGGCGTGGCCGGCGATGTTCACCGCCTGGTCGCCCATCCGCTCGAGGTCGGCGTTGATCTTGATGCAGGCGATCAACAGGCGCAGGTCGCGCGCGAGCGGCTGCTGGCGCGCGAGCAGCCGGAGGCACTGCTCGTCGATGGCCATCTGGCGGGCGTTGATCTCCCCGTCGCCCTCGAGCACGCGCGTCGCCAGCTCGTGGCTGCGCGTGGTGAGCGCCTGGGTGGCGGCCGTGAAGCGGTCGACCACCAGGTCGGCCATCTCCCGCACCGCGGTGCGCAAGTCGTTGAGTTCGTCCTCGGCGTGCACTAGCCGAACCTCCCGGTGATGTAGTCCTCGGTGTGCTTCTGCGACGGGTTCGTGAAGATCTCCGTCGTCGGACCGTATTCCACGAGCCGCCCCAGCCAGAAGAAGGCCGTGGCGTCCGACACCCGCGCGGCCTGCTGCAGGTTGTGCGTGACGATCACGATCGTATAGCGGTCCTTGAGGCTGAAGATCAGCTCCTCGATCTTCGAGGTGGCGATGGGGTCGAGCGCCGAGCAGGGCTCGTCCATCAGGACGATCTCCGGCTCGATGGCGATGGCGCGCGCGATGCACAGCCGCTGCATCTGCCCGCCCGACAGGCTCAGGCCGCTCTCCCCCAGCCGGTCCTTCACCTCGTCCCACAGGGCCGCCCCGCGCAGGCTGCGTTCGCACACCTCGTCGAGCGTGGCGCGGTCGTTGATGCCCGCGATGCGCAGCCCGTACACGACGTTCTCGTAGATCGACTTCGGGAACGGGTTCGACTTCTGGAACACCATCCCGACGCGCCGCCGCACCTCGATCACGTCGGTGTCCGGCGCGTACACGTCCAGCCCCTTCACGCGGATCCGTCCGGCGATCCGCACGCCGTCCACCAGATCGTTCATGCGGTTGAAGCAGCGCAGCAGCGTGGACTTGCCGCACCCGGACGGCCCGATGAAGGAGGTGACCACGCGGTCGCCGATCGCCATCGAGATGCCGTGCAGCGCCTGCTGCGCGCCGTACCACAGGCTGAGGTCCTCCAGCACGATGGCCGGCGAGGCCCCGCCCGGCGCGGCGTCGCCCCCCGGCCGCGCCGCCACCGTCCCCCACGCCGGCAGGGGCCGGCCCGTCTCCCGTTCTCGCGCCATGTCGTGTGGGCCCATGCTCAGAAGGCCGACGTCCGGTACCGGCGCCGGAGGCGGTTCCGCACGGCGATCGCGGTGACGTTGAGCACCACCACGATCGCCAGCAGGAAGATGGTCGTCGTGAACACCATCGGCGTGGCCGCCTCCACGTTCGGGCTCTGGAAGCCCAGGTCGTAGACGTGGAAGCCGAGGTGCATGAACTTGCGCTCGAGGTGGAAGTAGGGGAACGTCCCGTCCAGCGGCAGATCGGGGGCCAGCTTCACCACGCCGGTCAGCATCAACGGCGCCACTTCGCCGGCGCCGCGGGCCATGGCGAGGATCAGGCCCGTCATGAGGCCGGGCGCCGCCGCCGGCAGCACCACGCGGACGATGGTCTGGAACTTCGTCGCGCCGGTGGCGAGCGACGCCTCGCGCATCGACCGCGGCACCGCGGCCAGCGCCTCCTCGGCGGCGACGATCACCACGGGCACCGTCAGCAGCGCCAGCGTCAACGACGCCCAGAGGATCCCCCCGGTGCCGAAGGTCGGCGCGGGCAGCGACTCGGGGAAGAACAGCCGGTCGATGCCGCCCCCGACGAAGTACACGAAGAAGCCGAGCCCGAACACGCCGAACACGATCGAGGGCACCCCCGCGAGGTTGTTGACGGCGATCCGCACGGCACGCACCAGCACGCCCTGGCGCGCGTACTCGCGCAGGTAGAGCGCCGTGAGCACCCCGAAGGGCACGCCCGCCACGCTCATCAGCACCACCATCATCACCGTGCCGAAGATGGCCGGGAAGACCCCGCCCTCCGTGTTCGCCTCGCGCGGGTCGCCCGAGACGAACTCCCACAGCCGGCTGGCGTAGACGTGCGCGCGCCCCACCGTGCCCAGTTGGTTCGGCGCGAAGGCCCGGTACACGTCCAGGACCGGCACGCGCACCTCGCGCCCGTCGGCCGTGGCCACGGTGAGCACCACGCTCGCGGCCTCGGCCCGCGCGCGGTCCAGCCGCGCCGCCACCCCCTCGAACGCGTGTTCCAGGCCGGCGGCCTCCTCCCGCAGTCGCGCCCGCTCCGCGGCGTCGTCGCGGCCGGAGTCGGCGTCCCGCTGCAGGTCGAGGCGGCGCAGGGCCAGGCGCGCCCGCTCGAGGCCGGCGTTGATTTCGCCAATCTCGCCTCGCTCGATCGCCCGGATGGCCGCGCGGTCCGCCGCCGCGCGCGCGACGAGCGCCGGCAGCGCCGCCTGCACCGCCGGAGCGCCCTCGGCGATCGGGCGTCCCGCCGAGGTGAGCGCCACGGGCGTCCCCAGCAGGGGCCCGTACTCCCGTCGCTCGACGTACAGCGCCTCGGTTGGCCGGTCGCGGGCCACGACGTCGGCCTCGGCGATCCAGCGGTGGTCGGCCTCCGCGAGGTCGCGATTGCCGGTCCGCACCTGGAGACGCCTCGCCACCGGGCCCGCGCCGGAGGCCGGCATCGGTTCCTCGGCGACGATGGCGCCGAGCACGACGCTGCCGTCACGCAGCACGAGGCGCTCCAGCCGCTCGGGCCAGAACACGCCGAGCCCGTTGACCAGGATCACGCCCAGCAGCAGCGCGATCAGCAGCAGGCACACGGCCAGGCCGCTGCCGGCGAGCCACACGCCCGCGTCCCCCCGCCCCGTGGACCATGGCCAGCGCATCACAGGGCCTTGTACTTGTCGCGCAGCCGCTGGCGGATCACCTCCGCCACGGTGTTGGCCACGAAGGTGAGGACGAACAGCAGCGCCGCCGACAGGAACAGCACGCGGTACAGCGTGCCGCCCACCGGGGCCTCGGGAATCTCGACGGCGATGTTGGCCGACAGCGTGCGCATGCCGTTGAACACCGACCAGTCCATCAGGGGCGTGTTGCCCGTCGCCATCAGCACGATCATCGTCTCGCCGATGGCGCGACCGAAGCCCACCACGACGGCGGAGAACACGCCCGGGCTCGCCGTGGGCACCACCACGCGCAGCGCCGTCTGCCAGCGGCTGGCCCCGAGCGCCAGCGACGCGGCCGTCAGGCTCGGCGGGACCGAGGAGAACGCGTCGTCGGAGATCGTGAACACGATGGGGATCACGGCGAAGCCCATCGCGAGCCCGACCACGAGGCTGTTGCGCTGGTCGTAGGCGATGCCGCGCTCGCTCAGCCAGAGCCGGGCGTCGCCGCCGAACACCGCCTGTTCGACGAACGGCCCGATGACCCAGGCCAGGCCGAGGCCCACGAGGATCATCGGCACGATGAGGGCCAGTTCGCCGCCCGGCCGCACCCGTCCACGAAGCCCGGCGGGGACGACGCTCCTCCACAGGACGACACCGGCCGTGCCCGACACCAGGGCCAGCGGCATGAACAGCACGACCTGCACCAGGTGACGCTCCACCACGCCTGCCAGCCACAGGCCCGCGACGAAGCCGACCACCACGCTCGGCAGCGCCGCCATGATCTCGACGGTGGGCTTCAGCCAGGCCCGCAGGTCCGGGTGGACGAACTGCGACGTGTAGAGCGCGGCCAGCACGGCGAGCGGCACCGCGAAGAGCAGCGCGTAGAAGGTGGCCTTGAAGGTGCCGAACACCAGCGGCACCAGCGAGAGCTTGGGCTCGAACTCGTCGGAGGCGCCCGTGGACTGCCACACGAACGCCGGCTGTGGGTAGCCTTCGTACCACGTGCGGCCGAACAGCGTCCCCGCCGTCACCTCCGGGTGCGGGTTGTCGAGGTCGAAACGCGCCAGGCGGCCGTCGCCGCGCGCCACGACGACGACATCCGCCTTCGGGGCGATCACCGCGGTCTGCAACGGCCCGGCCTGCGTCGGCAGCACGACGAGCGTCCGCTGCGACGTGGTGTGGTGCAGCACCAGGCTGCCGTCGGCGGCGGCGGTGACGAAACTCTTGTCCCGGCCCGACGGGCTGATCGCGGTGATGGCGGCCTGGTGGGGCGTGAAGCGGTGCCCCTCCACCTTCACCACCTCGGCGGCGTCCTCGCTGGGCCGGGCGTGGAACCAGCCCGAGACCTGGCCGGCCGCGTCGCCGACGAGCAGCGTGTGATCGCCCAGCGCCCAGGCGAGCGCGGTGACTGGCCGATTGCCGACGGGGGACACGCTCGTCAGCCGGGGCCCGTCGGGACCCATCGTCCACCCGTACACGCGGCCCGACGCCGTGCCGGCCGCGATCTCCGTGGGACGGCCGACGCGCACCTTGGTGAAGCGCTCCCCGGCCTCCGCGCCGACGGTCGCGCTCGAGGCGCGTCCGCCCTCGTCCCGCCACCACAGGCTGACCGCCGCGTCGTCGACGATGGCGGCCACCGTGGCGCGCCCGTCCCCCTCGCGGTAGGACACGTCGCGTACCGGGCGGCGTGCCTCGTCGATCGTCACGACGCCGTGGGCGCGGACGAGCACGTCCACGCCAGCGATCGTGGTGCCCGCGTACCGGGGCTGGAAACGGACCTGCGCGAGGGCCACGCGTCCGTCGGCCGTGCCGGCGGCGACGAAGTCCCCCAGCCCGCTCCGGCTCGAGCTCGTCACCGTCGCGCCGTCGAGGCCGGGGAACGTCTCGGCCCGCACCGGCGTGCCGTCGGCGTAGCGCCAGAACGCCAGGCGCCCATCGGGTTCCACGGTGTAGACGTGCGCCAGGTGCTCGTCGACGCCGAGCGTGCGCAGCGCCGACGGCGCCGCCCCGCTGGCCACGGCGGCCGGCACGCTGACGGCCCCCGCGTCGGTGACGCGCGCCTCGCGGAACAGGGGCACCGCCTCGGCCGCGATGAACACGAGCATGCCGACGACGCTGGCGATCACGCCGAGGCCACCGAGCGTGATGACCGCCACCGCGGCGCGGTCGATCCGCTTCACGCGGCGCAGCCGGCGGCTCGCGGCGCTCACGCGTTCGCGCACGCCCGGGTGGCCGGCGGAGCCGGGCGACACGGGCGCGGGACGATCGGGGGGCGACGGCGGGCTGGGCATCGCGGCGAGGCGCGTCAGCGCGCGCGCTCCGGCGGGGCCGTGGCGGCGAGGTGGGCCAGCTGCTCCTGCGCGAGCGGCGCGGCGAGCGGCAGGTAGCCGTCCTTGGCCACCACCTGCTGGCCCTGCGCGGAGAACACCAGTCGCATGAACTCGAGCGCGAGCGGCGGAAGCGGCCGGTCTGGCGGCTTGTTGAGGTAGATGAGCAGGAACCGGCTCAACGGGTAGGCCCCGCTGGCGACGTCCTCGTAGCGCCCCGCGGACGCGGGCTCGCCGTCGCGACGCGCCAGCGGCACGATGCGCACGCCCGAGGTGCGGTAGCCAATCCCGCTGTAGCCGATCGCGTAGCGGTCCTCGGTGATCGACTGCACCACCGAGCCCGAGCCGGGCTGCTCCTTCACGTTGTCCTTGAAGTCGCCGTTCCGCAGCACGCGCTCCTTGAAAAAGCCGTAGGTGCCGCTGGCGGAGTTCCGGCCGTACAGGCTGATCGGGCGCCGCGCCCAGTCGCCGGTGAGCCCCAGGTCGCCCCAGGTCCGGACCGGACCGTGGCCGCGACGCCGCATCTTGCCGAAGATCGCGTCCAACTGGGCGAGCGAGAGCTGCGCCAGGGGGTTGTCGCGATGGACGAAGACGGCCAGCGCGTCGTAGGCCACCTTCACCTCGGTGGGCCCATACCCGTACCGCGCCTCGAACTGGTCGATCTCGCTCGCGCGCATCGCCCGCGACATGGGACCGAACTGCGCGGTGCCCGCAATCAGCGCCGGCGGCGCCGTCGACGAGCCCTTGCCCTCGACCTGCAGTCGCACGCTCGGGTAGTAGCGGCGAAAGGCCTCGCCCCACGAGCTCATCAGGTTGTTCATCGTGTCCGAGCCCAGGCTGTTGAGCGAGCCGGACACGCCGCTCACCTTGCGGTAGGCGGGCAGGCCGGGGTCCACGGCCAGCGGCTGCGCGGCGGGGATTGCCACCGCCCACGCCGCCACCACGCCCGCTGCCCACCACCTGCGCATCGCTGTGTCCCGAGACGGCGACGCCGCCGGCGGCGCCCCGAAAGGCCTCACCCTACCGCGGTCACGTTTCGGCCGTGTTAACCGGCGAGACCGGCGCCTGCGGGAGCGCCGTCGGGGCCACGAACCGGGCGGCGGGCGCACGGGGCGCGGGCCGCGATCAGGATTCGGTCCAGCCGGTCTCCCGCAGCGCGGACAGGTGCAGTTCGATTACCGTGCGGGCGCGCTCCACGCGGTGCCAGTCGGTGTAGCGCACGCGGCGCACGACGCGGTCGTCGTGTTCCTCGCGCAGTTCCCATCCCTGGACGCCGTGCGCGGCGATGAGAAACCGGTGGACGTGTCCGTCCTGGCTGACGAGTTGACGAGTGTAGGTGGGCGGTGCGTCGTTCATGAAGGAGGACGCCGCGATGCGGCGCCCTCCGATTGTGCCTCCGGCGCCAGGCCGGCGGACGTAAACACTGCGTAACATCGGCGTGACGCCGCAACCTCCTGGCGGAGATGGACTTGCGCGTCGCTTGGGCACGGGACGTGGGCGAGCCGCCGCCGCGGACCTGGGCGCCTGCCCCCTCGCCGGGCTGCCGCGCCCGGCGCTACAATCTCGCGGGGTCCCCCCCTTTCTTGCCATGCCGATCTACGAGTTCCGCTGTCGTCAGTGCCGGAAGAAGACCACGAGCCTCGTGCTGGTGCGCGCGCGCATCGACGAGGTGCGCTGCGCCTCGTGCGGCAGCGCCGATCTCGAACGCCTCTGGTCCCGCTTCGCCACCGTGAAGTCCGAGGACGCGCGCCTGGACGCCTTGGCCGAGTCGGCCGAGATGGGCGGCGTCGACGAGAACGACCCGCGCAGCGTCGCCCGCTGGATGAAGCGCATGGGCGCCGAGATGGGCGAGGACGTCGGCGACGAGATCGACGCCGCGATCGAGGAAGAGTTCAGCGGCCGCGGCGAGGCCGCCGAGGACGGGGGCGCGGCGGCTGGCGGGACGGACCCGGGCGCGGAGTCCTGAGGCCCGCCGGGCCGGCGGGTGCCCGTCCCCGACTCTGCTTGCATCCCGCCGCCGGGACGCCTACCGTAACGCCCATGCGCGACGTCCTCGTCCTCATCCTCGGCGGCGGCCAGGGCACCCGGCTGTTCCCGCTCACCCACATGCGGTCGAAGCCGGCCGTGCCCATCGGCGCGAAGTACCGCCTCATCGACGTGCCGATCAGCAACTGCCTGCACGTCGACCTGCGTCGCATCTTCGTGCTCACCCAGTTCAACTCGGCCTCGCTCAACCGGCACATCGCCCAGACCTACCGCCTCGACCTGTTCTCGGGCGGCTTCGTCGAGATCATCGCCGCCGAGCTCACGCCCGAGAACGCGAACTGGTTCCAGGGCACCGCCGACGCCGTGCGCCAGGCCCTGCGCCACTTCCGCAGCTTCGACGCCGGCTACTACCTCATCCTGGCCGGCGATCACCTCTACCGGATGGACTTCGCGCAGATGATCGAGGCGCACGTCGAGACGCGCGCCGACATCACCATCGCCGCGCAGCCCGTGGACACGACCGACGCCACGCAGATGGGCATCTTCCGGTTCGACGCGGACGGCCAGATCGTGGGCTTCGAGGAGAAGCCCACCGCCGCGCGCCTCGGGCAGATGGGGTCCAGCCTGCCGTCCGGCGCGACGTTCATGCCCGTGGACGAGGCGCGCCCCTTCGTCGCCTCGATGGGCATCTACGTGTTCTCGCGCGAGGCGCTGTTCGACGTGCTCCAGCGCTACGACTACGTGGACTTCGGCAAGGAGGTGATCCCCGCCTCGCTCGACCGGCTGAGCGTCCGCCCCTACCTCTTCCGCGGCTACTGGGCCGACGTCGGCACCATCCCGTCCTTCTACGAGGCCAACGTCCAGCTCACCAAGCGCGGGGCGCCCTTCAGCTTCTACGACCCCAACCGGCCGATCTTCACGCGGCCGCGCTTCCTGGCGGCCTCGCGCTTCAACGGCTGCGAGGTGCGGCACTCACTGGTCGCCGAGGGCTGCTACCTCGACGAGTGCCACGTGGACGACTCGGTGGTCGGCATCCGCTCCCGGATCGACCGCGGCTCGCGCATCTCGCGGTCGGTCCTGCTCGGCGCCGACTACTACGAGAGCGAGGAGGACGCGCCCGCGCGCCGCGAGGGCCAGCCGCCGCTCGGCATCGGCCGGGACGTGGTGCTCGATCGCGTGATCGTCGACAAGAACGCGCGCATCGGCGACGGCGCGCGGCTGGTGAACGCGGCCGGGGTGGACCACGCCGACGGCCCCGGCTACCACATCCGCAACGGCATCGTCATCGTGCCCAAGGGCGCGGCGGTGCCGCCGGGCACCACGGTGTAGGGTCGCGGCTGGGCGACCGCGGAGTTCGTGGGCGACCCTGAGGGCCGGGGTGGGGTGCCGGTGGGGACGCCCGGAGGGGCGACCCTCGTGGTCGCCCATCTCGCCCCTACAGGAGTTTGGCGGCCAGTTCCGCGACGCGCGAGCGCACCACGTCGCGCATCGTGAGGTGGGCGAAGCAGGGCTCGCCCTTGAAGCGCTCCACCACCTGGACGAGCCCGTTCGACAGGGCGTCGATCTCGGCGCGGTCGATCTGATCCGGATCGCCCGTCAGCACCACCCGCGCCCCCTCGCCGGCCCGCGTCAGCACCAGCTTCATATCCTCCTGCGTGAGGTTCTGCCCGTCGTCCACGATGATGACGGCGTCGTGGATCGAGCGGCCACGCAGGTAGTTGATCGGCGCGATCTCGAGCACCCGGTTGGCGAGCAGATCCTCCACCGAGGGGTGCGTGGCCGGCTCGCGGCGCTCCCCGTGCGCGTCGGCGATCTGGTTCGTGAAGGCGCGGCCGCCGTGCAGCCGCCGCATGATGAAGTCGAGGTTGTCGAGAATCGGCTTGGCCCAGGGCGCCATCTTGTCGCCGAGGTCGCCGGGGAGGAAGCCCAGCCCGCGCCCGGCCTCCGCGTTGAGCCGGTACACCTCGATCTTCGACACCTTCCCCGCGCGGTAGAGCTCGTAGGCCGACAGCAGGGCCATGAGCGTCTTGCCGGTGCCGGCGATGCCCACGAGGCTCACCACCAGCGACTGCTCGTCGAGGATCAGCTCGCGCGCGCAGGCCTGCTCGGGGTTGCACGGCCCGAAGCGCTCGCCGAACTTCGTCGGCACCCGCCGCAGGTACGACGTGCCGTCGTGCTGCTTGAAGATGCCCCAGGCGCTCTTGCCGTTGCCGCGCACGTGCAGCTCGCAGCACTGGTTGGCGCGCAACGCCTCCACGTCGGTGAAGGCGGCCACGGCGTCCACCGGCAGCCGGTGCTCGTGGTGGAGCGTGGTGAGCAGGTCGGCGTGCTCGGCCGGCACGTCGATGCGCACCCGGCCCGAGTAGAACTTCTCGGGCGACGCCACGGGACGGTCGCTCCAGTAGTCCTCGGCGGTGACCCCGCGCGCCCGCGCCTTGCAGCGCATCGCCGCGTCGCGCGTCACCAGCACCACGACCTCGCCCGGGTGCGCGGCCTGGTAGGCGCTGGCCAGCAGGATGATCACGTCGTCGGCGTAGGCCGGGTTGAAGCCGGGCCACGGGGCCGCCGTGTCGAGTTCGCCGCCGTGGAAGCGCAGGACCCCGCCGTTGATCGGGATCCCGTGGCGCAACTGGTCGGGTGACGCCTCGCCCTGCAGCTGATCCAGGAAGCGGATCGTGTTGCGCGCGGTGTACCCGATGCCGTTGGTGTCCGTCCGCCGGCGGTCGAGCTCCTGCAGCACGGGGAACGGCAGCAGGACGGTGTTGTCGGTGGTGAGGTTCTGGATGGCGTCTGGGGCCGAGACCAGCACGCTGGTGTCGACGACGTAGACCTTGCGTCCGGCGGGGTCACTGTCTGGCAAGTCGACCGCTCCGATCCACACGCCCGGGCCCGCGGAGGCACTCCCGGGTCCAGCGGCAGGCAATGGTCGAGATTCTACCAGTATTCGTGTGACGGGGGCGCGGCAGGCACAAGATGTCGTGGCCAGCGGGAGAACCGCGCGTGCCGGCGGCCGGTCAGCGCGCGCCGCCGAGGCGGCGCAAAAGGCGCGGCGGCATGAACCACGCGAGGCGTCCCGGCCGCCCCGGAGGCCACTCGTCGAGCTCGACGCAGGCCACCGCGCCCTTTTTGAACGGCAGCGGGTGGCGACTGCCGATGAGGCGCGCGGCCAGCGCTCCCATCCAGGGCTCGTGCCCGACGAGCGCGATGCGCCGCGTCCGCGCCGCCCGCGCGACGGCGTCGAGGACGGCGGTCACCGGGCCGCCGGCGGCGAGCGCCGGCAACGGCGACACCGACGGCCGGGTGGGCAGGCCAGCGGCCAGCACCTCCGCGGTCTGCCGCGCGCGTACGAACGGGCTGGTGAGGATCTCGTCGATCTCGACGCCCGCCGCCGCGAGGCCGGCGACACATCGCTCGAAGCGCTCGATCCCCTCCGGCGTGAGGGGCCGGCGGCTGTCGTCGGGAAACGCGGGCCCGCGTTCCTCGGCGATGGCGTGCCGGACGAGATAGAGCAGGACGGGGTCGGGCATGGGTCACCCCCGGCGCACGGTGCCGGCGCCCGGCGAGTGCCCCGGACCGGCAGCGCGCACCAGGCGCCGGCCCAGCCGCCGGGCCTCGGCCGTCGCCTGCGCGAGCGCCGGGCGGGTGCGCAGGTAGCCGGCGTGCAGCTCGCGGCACTCCCGCTGCCAGTCGCCCACCAGCCGCGCGGCGTGCACGCGGCGCGGCGCCTCGGCGCAGGCGCGGTCGGCGAGCCCGCACAGCACCTCGAGATCGTGGATCCGGCCGAGCAGTTCCTGGCGGCGTTTCAGCGTGCGGAGCAGCGCCGACGACGACCGGCGCGGCAGCAGTTCGGCGACGAGCTCCACGGCGTAGCGCAGCTTCTTGGTGGCGATCCGGACGGCGTGCAGCGGTTCGGGGGCGTAGAGCACGCCCGTCTGCGCCACGACGCCGGCCAGGGCGTCCGCGCGCCGGTCGATCCGCTCCCCGAGGGCCCGCAGCACGTCGCGCGCACGGGGCTCGTCGATCGTGGCCACGTCGGCGCCCACGCGCGCCACGGCGTCGCGGAGCCGCTCCACGCGACGCGCGCGCAGGGCCTCCAGCATCTCCTCGCGGCGGTCGGCGCGGAGCCGCTCCAGCCAGCCGCGGACGACCAGGCCTTCCACCACCTCGTCGGCGTGCGCCTCGAGGTGGCCGGTGAGCACGTCGAGGGCCACGTCGAGTTCGCGCACGGGGCCGAGCGCCTGCGTCACGCGGCGCACCGCGCGCAGGGCCCGTCGGGCGCCCCGTGCGCAACCGCCGGCGGCGACGAGCGGCAGGATCTCGCGGAGGCGGCGCGACGCCACGCGCGCCTGGTGCACGCCGGTGACGTTGCCGGCCAGGGCGTCGGGCAGGTGCCGCGCGAGGGCGGCCGCCCGGCGGTCCACGACGCTCGCCAGGGGGTGCGAAGCGGGCATGGTAGGATCCACGGGCTCGTCGAAACGCGCCGGGATCCTACCATGCGGCTCGCAGCCATCGACATCGGGACCAACTCGGTCCACATGATCGTCGTCCGGGTCCGGCCCGACCTGTCGTTCGAGATCATCGACCGCGAGAAGGACATGGTCCGGCTCGGGGCCGGCGGGCTCGACGGCAAGCGGCTCACCGAGTCGGCCATGAGCGCCGGGCTGCAGGCCCTCTCGAAGTTCAAGCGCCTCGCCGAGAGCCACGGCGTCGACGAGATCATCGCCGGGGCGACCAGCGCCACCCGCGAGGCCGAGAACGGCGGCGACTTCCTCGACGCCATCGCGGCCGCGACCGGCATCCGCCCGCGCATCGTCTCGGGGCCGGAGGAGGCCCGGCTGATCCACCTGGCCGCGGCCTACGGCAGCGACCTCGCCGGCAGGCGCGGCGTGGTGGTGGACATCGGCGGCGGCAGCGTGGAGATCACGCTGGGCACCGCGACGCGCGCGCAGTTGGCGCGCAGCTTCAAGGTGGGCGTGATCCGGCTCACCGAGCGCTTCGTGAAGAGCGACCCGCTGTCAGGGCGTGACGAGCGCCGGCTGGTGGAGTACGTCCGGGGCGAGGTGGGCGCCCACGTGGCGCAGGTGCGGCGGCGCGGATTCGACCGCGTGCTCGGCACCTCCGGCACCATCCTGAGCCTCGGCGTGCTCGCGGCGCAGCAGGCCGGGGTGCCGGCGGCCGACGTGCGCAACCTGCGCGTGCCGGCGGCCGCCCTGCACCGGCTGCGGAAGCAGCTGGTGGACCTCGACCTGCAGCAGCGCGTCGCGCTGCCCGGTCTCGACCCGCGGCGCGCCGACCTCGCCGTGGCCGGCGCGGTGCTCTTCGACACCATCCTCCAGGCGCTGGGCGCCACCGAGTTCTGGCTGTGCGACCTGGCGCTGCGCGAGGGGCTGGTGCTCGACTACATCCAGCGCAACGCGGCGCACATCGTCCAGGTGGACCGGTACCCGGACGTGCGGCGGCGCAGCGCGGTGGAACTGGCCGAGCGCTGCCGGTACCAGGCCGCGCACACCAGCCAGGTGACGCGGCTGGCGCTCGCGCTCTTCGACCAGACGACTGCCCGCCACGGGCTCGGCGCCCGCGAGCGCGAGTGGCTGGAGTTCGCCGCCCTGCTGCACGACATCGGCACGCACATCAGCTTCGAGGGCCACCACCGCCACTCGCACTACCTGATCAAGCACGGCGACCTCCGGGGCTTCGAGCCCGAGGAGATCGACGTGATCGCGCTCGTCGCCCGCTACCACCGGACCGGGGCCCCGAAGAAGCGCCACGACGACTTCGCGGCACTGCGTGCGCCGCGCCGGCGGGCCGTCCGCGCGCTGTCGGCGATGCTGGCCGTCGCCGAGGCCCTCGACCGCAGCCACGCCGACGTCGTTGCCGCCCTCGACGTGCAAGACACCCCGGAGCACCTGCTCCTGCGGGTGCACCCGATGGGTGACGCGGAACTCGAGGTGTGGGACGCGCTGCGCCACCTCGGGCCGCTCGAGCGCGCGCTCGGCACGCCGGTGCGGCTGGAGGTCGTGCGCACCGG
>JADHED010002139.1_pt1 | contig 14378 bp, 11 predicted proteins | sample 8952041 | NCBI WGS metagenome assembly JADHED01 (sample SAMN16124423, study PRJNA663239) | bioreactor sludge metagenome | isolation source: sludge (control) | place: India:Bengaluru | collected 2018-09-08
GCCGCGCAGGCGCTTGCGACCGCTACGCCAACCAGGCGGGCGTGCTGGTGCGGCTCGACCCGGTGGTGTTGCTGCGCAAGACGCTGGAGGCGGGTGAGGCCACGCTGGTGCCGTTTGCGGGCCGTACCGAGGCTGCAGAAGGCGCTGATGCAGAGGCGGCTCCAGAACCCGCATGGAACGGCGACCTGCTGCTGTCCGAAGAAGTGTTTGTGACGGGCGTGGGCTCGTCCACCACCTACCCGGACTACAAGCCTGCGCCCTTCATAGTTGGCTCCCAAACCGATGGCGTGGACATGGTCACCGTGGTCACCGAGGGCATCTTCAGCTACTGCAGCTTCAAGGTGAAGATCGACACCGACCGCTTCCTCGGATCCGAACAGGCCAACGTGCGCTGCAAGGGCGAGGTGGTGGGCCATGTGACCACGGCGGAGTACGGCTCGCAGATGCTGTCGCTGGGTGGCGTGCACCACCTCACGGGCGGCACCAAGAAGGAAGGCCGCATCACTGCCGAGATGATGCAGGCGCTGGGCAACAAGCAGGCGGTGGAGTTCACCATCGACGGTGGCTCGCAGCTCATCATCCAGGCCGGCCGCGCGCCCATCGTCAATGGTGTGGCCGAGCAGCGCATGCGCGTGGGCTGCGGCTCGGCGGCCATCGGCATCTTTGCGCGCCAGTTCTTTGGCCATGCGGATGAGGTGGTGGTGGTGGACGACCACATCACCGGCGTGCTCACCGAACACCAGGCGGGCCGTTGCCTGGACATGAAGCCCTCGGGCATCCAGATGCGCGGGCGCAAGTCCACGCCGGGCCGCTACTTTCAGGTGGCCAACCCGGGCACCGGCTGGGGCGGCACCGACATTGCCGACCCGCTGTCCATCATTGAGGGCTGGGACGAATCCGTGGCCTGGCCGGGGCTGCGCCTGTTGATGACCTCCACCACCGGGGAGCATGCCTCCTGGTACGTGCTGGACGCGCAACTTCATCCGGTGGAGGCCGAGATGCCCACCGAAGTGCGCCGCATCGTGGACCGCATCGGCGAAAACTGCGAGCCCTCGCTGGCCTCCGTGCTGTTCCTAGGCGGTGCAGGCGGCAGCCTGCGCGCAGGCGTCACCGAGAACCCGGTGCTGCTCACCCGCTCCATCAAGAACGCTCTGGTCAATGTGACCTGTGGCGGTGCCCCCGCCTATGTGTGGCCGGGCGGCGGTATCACCGTGATGGCCGACGTGCTGCGCATGCCGGACAACAGCTTTGGCACCGTGCCCACGCCCGCCATCGTGGCGCCCATTGAGTTCAGCATGCGCCGTGCGGACTATGAAGCGCTGGGCGGCCACACCGAACAGATCCGCAGCCTGCGCGAAGTGCTGGAGCGCGGTGCTTGGCACAACGACGGTGCACCGCAGGCGCGCGTGTGGCAAACCTTGCCCGCCGCCAACCCGTGGCCGCTGGGTCGCCCGCCTCTGCTGGGTTGAGTGGGTCGCACCGTGAACGCCTGCCGCAAGCTCCTGTCCGACGGCCGCTGGCATTTTCAGCATGGCCCGATGGACCTCATCCTCCAGGCCGAAGGGGCGCGCGACGCCGTGGCCGTGGCGCACGAGCGTGCGTGGCAGCGTTTTGAAGGGCTGCTGCAGGAGCTGGTGAATGAACTCCCCGGCTTGCGGGCGTCGGTGGGCGCGCACTGCGCGTTGCAGGGCGTGGTGGCGCGCCGCATGTGGGCCGCCTGCAGCCCTTATCGCGCAGGTTTCATAACATCGATGGCGGCGGTGGCGGGCGCGGTGGCGCAGGAGATTATGAACTGCTACGAGCAGCCGGGCATAGACCGCGCCTGGGTCAACAACGGCGGCGACATTGCGCTGCACCTGGCGCCCGGCCAGTCGGTCACGGTGGGGGTGTACGCTGACATTGCTGCGCTGAATGCTGCACAGTTGCGCAACGGCCTGGTACTGGATGGACAGATCCGCATCGACAGCGCCATGCCGGCGCGCGGTGTGGCCACCAGTGGCTGGCGCGGGCGCAGCCAGTCGCTCGGCATTGCCGACAGCGTGACGGTGCTGGCGCGCACGGCGGCGCAGGCCGATGCAGCGGCGACCATCGTGGCCAACGCGGTGGACGTGGCCGATGCGCGAATTGTGCGCAGGCCGGCGTGGCAGGTGCGGGACGACAGTGACCTGGGTGTCCTCCCTGTCACCGTGGATGTCCCTGCTTTACCCAAAGAGCTGGTGGGCCGGGCCTTGCGCCAGGGGCTGCAAAAAGCGCAAGAATTGCAGTCCGGCGGCCTGCTGTGGTTTGCACTGCTGGCCTGTCAGGGGCAGTTTGTGGCGACCTCGGCGCCCCAAGTCCTGACGGGAGCCGCGTGGCCGCGTGGTGCAGTGATGGAATCGGAAGTTGGTTCAGTATTTGCTTAACGAATTGCACAGGTCTCCAGAATGATCCAGATACGACGCGTTTTTACCCATCTTGAGGAAATCCGGCACGAATTCGGGCCGGTGGCCGATGTTCCGCTGCTGCGTGGTGCCATCGGCGCGGTGCTGACCAACCCGTTTGCGGGCCTGTACGAGCCCGACATCCTCCCCATGATGGACGCGCTGCAGGATGTGGGGCTGGACATGGCCCAGCGCCTCCTGAAGGCCATGGCCGTGCCCGCCGAGCGCATCGAGACCTATGGCAAGGGTGCCATCGTGGGCGCGGCGGGTGAGCTGGAACACGGCGCGCTGTGGCATGTGCCCGGCGGCTACGCCATGCGCGAACTGCTGGGCTGGAAGGGTGACCGCAACGCCTACGCCAAGGGCCAGGCCGAGGAGAAGACCGGGCAGCCCGCCAATGCGCTGTCCATCGTGCCCTCCACCAAGAAGGTGGGCGGCCCCGGCGCGGCGCTGGATGTGCCGCTGACCCATATCAACGCCAGCTATGTGCGCAGCCATTTCGACGCCATCGAAGTGCGTGTTCCGGGCGCGCCCTCTGCCGATGAGATCGTGTTCATACTCGCCATGACCACGGGCCCGCGCATCCATGCCCGCGTCGGTGGGCTCAAGGCGGCAGACATCAGCCAGTGGAACGGCCTGCGCTGAGCCGCACGCCAGCCCGCACACCCTCGAACAAGACAAGACCCCAAGGAGCCAAAAATGCCAGCCAAGATTCGAAAGATCATCGTCCAGACCGACGAAGTCCGTGTAGAAATGGGGCGTGACGTTCAACCTCCGGTGCGCAAGGCGCTGGCCATGGCCGTGATCGAGAACCCCTCTGCCGGACGTTATGTGGAAAACCTCGACGAACTCATCGCCATCGGTGAGGAGCTGGGCGGCCTTCTGGGTGCCCGCTGCGTGCAGGCCCTGGGCATTGAACCCGGCCAGGCCCAGAGCTACGGCAAGGCCGCCATCGTGGGCGAGGCGGGCGAGCTGGAGCATGCCGCCGCCATCCTGCACCCCAAGCTGGGCGCACCCCTGCGTGCGGCGGTCGAGAAGGGCGCCGCTCTGGTGCCATCCAGCAAGAAAATGGGCGGCCTGGGCACAGCCATCGACGTGCCCCTGGGCCACAAGGACGCCGCCTATGTGCGCAGCCATTTCGACGCCATGGAAGCCCGTGTGGCTGATGCCCCGCGGGCCAATGAAATTGTGGTGGCCGTTGTCGTGACGGACAGCGGGCGGCCGTTGCCACGTGTCGGCGGCCTCACGGTCTCTGAAATCAAGGGTGTTGACGGCCTGCGCTGAGCCCGGCGCGCGCACAACACTCACCTGTTCTGTCTTACCCCCGTTCGATCTCTCTCCAACCATCCTTCAGGAGTCTCCCCATGACGATGCGACGAAACCTCATGCGTGCCACGGCTGCGGCTGCATTGGCCCTCACCCTGGCCCCTGTGTTTGCCCAGGGCGTGATCAAGATTGGCGAGGTCAACAGCTACAAGGCGCAGCCTGCTTTCCTGGAGCCCTACAAGAAAGGCATGGAGTTGGCGGTCGATGAGATCAACGCTGCGGGCGGCGTCAATGGCAAGAAAATCGAACTGATCACGCGCGACGACAACGCCAACCCCGGCGACGCCGTTCGCGTGGCTGAAGAGCTGGTGTCGCGCGAGAAGGTCGATGTGCTGGCGGGCACCTTCCTGTCGAACACCGGTCTGGCGGTGGCCGACTTCGCCAAGCAGAAGAAGTTTTTCTTCCTGGCGGGCGAGCCGCTGACCGACAAGATGACCTGGCAAGGTGGCAACCAGTACACCTTCCGCCTGCGCCCCGGCACCTACATGCAGGCCGCCATGCTGGTGCCCGAGGCCGCCAAGATGAAGAAAAAGCGCTGGGCCATGGTCTACCCCAACTACGAATACGGGCAGTCTGCCGTGGCGGCCTTCAAACAACTGCTCAAGGCCGCCCAGCCCGACGTGGAGTTTGTGGCCGAACAAGCCACACCACTGGGTCGGGTAGACGCCGGCAGCGTCGTGCAAGCGCTGTCCGATGCCAAGCCAGACGCCGTCTTCAACGTGCTGTTTGGCGCGGACCTGTCGAAGTTCGTGCGCGAAGGCAACACGCGCGGCCTCTTCAAGGGCATCGAGGTGGTCAGCGTGTTGACGGGCGAGCCCGAATACATGGACCCCCTGAAAGACGAGGCCCCCAACGGCTGGTTGGTGACCGGCTATCCCTGGTATGGCATCAGCACCCCCGCACACAAGGCGTTCGAGCAGGCGTACCAGGCCAAGTTCAAGGACTACCCGCGCCTGGGTTCGGTGGTGGGCTACAGCATGATCAAGTCGGCCGCAGCCGGTATTGCCAAGGCCAAGAGCACCGACACCGACAAGCTGGTCGCAGCCTTCAAGGGTCTGCAGGTAGACACCCCGTTCGGCAAGATCACCTACCGTCCTGAAGACCACCAGGCCACCATGGGCGCGTTTGTCGGTCGCACCAAGAACGAAGGTGGCAAGGGCGTGATGGTGGACTACGTCTACCTGGATGGCGCCGATGCCAAGTACCAGCCGTCCGCTGCCGACGTGAAGAAGTCGCGAAGCGCTGATTGATTCCCTCTGAGTTCTGAGGCGCCTGCCGCGCCTCGGTACCCGCAGACGCTACCTGCAGTCCGGCACCGCCCGGTTCTGCGGGTGCTGGCTGGAGTACGGCCGGCTTCTTTCACGGCCTACGCGCTGGCAAAAAATGGTGTGAACAGGCCCTACAGGGTGTATCGAACATGAGTTTTTCGGGTTTCATCGTCCAGCTCATCAACGGCTTGGCGAGCGCGTCGTCGCTGTTCCTCGTGGCGGCGGGTCTGTCGCTGATCTTTGGCGTGACGCGCATCGTGAACTTTGCCCATGGCTCGTTCTTCATGGTGGGCATCTACGTCGCGTACTCGCTGGTCGAGCGCTTGAGCGGCGCCCTGGGCTTCTGGGTGGCCTTGCCGCTGGCGGCGCTGATCGTTGGCGTGCTCGGAGCGCTGATCGAGGTGGTGCTGCTGCGCCGCATCTACAAGGCGCCCGAGCTGTTCCAGCTGCTGGCCACGTTTGCCCTGGTGCTGGTCATCAAAGACGCGGTGCTGTGGCTCTGGGGCCCCGACGAACTGCTGGGCCCGCGCGCGCCGGGCCTTTCGGGTTCCGTCAGCCTGCTGGGGCGGCAGTTCCCCAGCTACGACCTGTTCCTCATCGTGGTCGGTCCGCTGGTGCTGGGCGCCGTCTGGCTGCTGCTCACGCGCACCCGGTTCGGCACGCTGGTGCGTGCCGCCACGCAAGACCGCGAGATGGTGAGCGCCCTGGGCGTCAACCAGGCCTGGTTGTTCACGGCCGTGTTCGCGCTGGGCGCGATGCTGGCGGGGCTGGGGGGCGCACTGCAGCTGCCGCGCGAGCCCGCCACGCTGGAGATGGACCTGCACACCATCGGTGCCGCCTTCGTGGTGGTGGTGGTGGGCGGCATGGGCTCCATCCCGGGCGCGTACGCTGCAGCCCTGCTGATCTCCGAGATCAAGGCCATCTGCATCTGGCTGGGTGTGGTCGATGTGTTCGGCCTGAGTGTTTCGTTTTCCAAGCTGACTCTGGTGGTGGATTTTCTGGTGATGGCGGTGGTGCTGGTCTGGCGCCCATGGGGCCTGTTCGGCCGGCCGCAGGCGCCCAGCCGCTATGTGGGCATGCAGGAGGAGCCGCTGCGCCGTCCGGGCAAGGCCTACCTGGTGGCGGCTGCCGTGCTGGGCCTGCTGCTAGCAGCAGCACCGGTGCTCACCGCGCAGTCGCCGTACACCACGGTGCTGCTGATCGATCTGCTGATCGCAGCGCTGTTTGCGGCCAGCCTTCACTTCATCATGGGGCCTGCGGGCATGCACTCCTTCGGCCATGCCGCCTACTTCGGGCTGGGCGCCTATGGCGCGGCCCTGTTGGTGCGCTCGCTCGGACTGCCCATGGAGCTCGCACTGGTGGTGGCGCCGCTGGTGGCCGCCGCCGGGGCGTTTGTCTACGGCTGGTTTGCGGTGCGGCTGTCGGGTGTGTACCTCGCCATGCTGACGCTGGCCTTCGCCCAGATCACCTGGGCCATCATCTACCAGTGGGACAGTTTCACGGGGGGCAGCAACGGCCTCACAGGCGTGTGGCCTCTACCAGTGGGACAGTTTCACGGGGGGCAGCAACGGCCTCACAGGCGTGTGGCCTGCTGCCTGGCTGGCAGACAAGCGCATGTACTACTGGCTCACGCTGGCACTGGTGGGGGCAGGGGTGTGGTGGCTGCGCCGGGTGCTGTTCTCGCCGTTTGGCTATGCGCTGCGCGCGGGGCGCGACTCTGTGCTGCGGGCCGATGCCATCGGCATTGACGTCAAGCGCATGCAGTGGGCGGCGTTTGTGGTGGCGGGCACGGCGGCAGGGCTGGCGGGGGCGCTGTATGCGTTCTCCAAGGGCAGCATTTCGCCAGAGTCGCTGGCCGTGGGCAAATCGGTGGATGGGCTGGTGATGGTGCTGCTGGGCGGCATCCAGACGCTGGCAGGCCCTGTGGTGGGCGCGGTCACCTTCACCTGGCTGCACGACACCGTGGCGCGCAACACCGACTACTGGCGTGCCATGCTGGGCGCCATCATCCTCATCCTGGTGCTGCTGTTTCCGCAGGGCATCGCGGGCACCATCAAGCAGATTTTTGACAACATGCGCGACGCCAAGAACATCAAGGAGGGCACGGCATGAGCCTCCTCAAAGTCTCCGGTCTGGGCAAATCGTTTGGCGGCGTGAAGGCGGTGGATGGCATCCACTTCGAGCTCGCTGCGGGTGAGCTGCTGGCACTCATCGGCCCCAATGGCGCGGGCAAGTCCACCACCTTCAACATGGTCAACGGCCAACTGCCTGCGGACGCAGGCTCCATCCAGCTCAACGGGCAGGAGCTGGTGGGCCGCAAGCCGCGCGACATCTGGCGCATGGGTGTGGGCCGCACCTTCCAGATCGCCGAAACCTTTGCATCGCTGACGGTGGTGGAAAACGTGCAGATGGCGCTGATCTCCAACGACAGTCTGCTGTTCTCGATGTGGCGCAGGGCGGCCGACCACAAACGCGACGAAGCCCTGGCGCTGCTCGACCAGGTGGGCATGAAGTCGCAGGCCGACCGGCCCTGCAGCGTGTTGGCGTATGGCGATGTGAAGCGTGTGGAGCTGGCGATTGCCATGGCCAACTCGCCCAAGCTGCTGCTCATGGACGAGCCCACCGCCGGCATGGCGCCCAAGGAGCGCAACGAGCTGATGGCGCTGACCAAGCAACTGGTGAACGACCGCCATATGGCCGTGCTGTTTACCGAGCACAGCATGGACGTGGTGTTTGCCTATGCCGACCGCATGATCGTGCTGGCGCGCGGACGTTTGATTGCCGAGGGCAAGCCGCTGGAGCTGCGCGACCACCCCAAGGTGCAGGAGGTCTACTTCGGCACTGGTAAGACTTTCGAGAAGAAAGCGGCAGCCGCTGCTGTAGAGGCCGCATGACCATGACGACCCACAACCCCAAAGAACTGCTGCTCCAGGCCAAGGGCCTGCAGGCCTGGTACGGCGCCGCGCAAATCCTGTACGACGTGGACCTGGATGTGCGCCGTGGCGAAGTGGTGGCCCTGATGGGCCGCAACGGCGCAGGCAAGTCCACCACGCTCAAGACGCTGATGGGCATGCTGGCCAAGCGCAAGGGCAGCATCCAGTTCATGGGCCGCGACATCTCCAAAACCGACCCGCACGACGCCGCGCGCCTGGGCCTGGGCTTTGTGCCCGAAGACCGCCGCGTGTTCACCGACCTCACGGTGATGGAGAACCTGGAAGTGGGCCGCCAGCCCGCCCGCACCTGGCCCGATGGCACGGCCGCCCCGGTGTGGACGCCCGAGCGCCTGTTCAAGCTCTTCCCCAACCTGGGCGAGATGCCCCAGCGCCCCGGCGGCCGCATGAGCGGTGGCGAGCAGCAGATGCTCACGGTGGCCCGCACGCTCATGGGCAACCCCTACCTGGTGCTGCTGGACGAGCCCTCCGAAGGCGTGGCCCCTGTCATCGTGGAGCAGATGGCGCACATGATTCTGGAGCTGAAGGAGCAGGGCGTGAGCATCCTGCTGTCAGAGCAGAACATGCACTTTGCCGAGCTGGTGTCCGACCGCGCCTATGTGCTCGAAAAGGGCCAGATCCGCTACCAGGCCGCCATGGCCGAACTGGCGGCCAATGATGAGGTGCGCAGGGCCTACCTCAGCGTGTAAGAGTGTGAGCGTGTAAGCGTTTGATTGGGGGCTGCTACTGCGGTTGCATGTAGCAGCCGGGTGCGTGATGGCCTCGCAGAAGGCCGCGCGACACCCAACGGATTTCGAAGAACAACCAACCCAGCGGACAAGGTGGCGGGTGCCCTGCAATGGGGCGCAACGCCAGCCTTTGATGTAAGGAGCGTTTCATGAGATTTCGTGGGATGGGAAGAACGGGAAGAGGGACCGGTGTGGACCGCCGCACCGCCATGTCTGCAATGGCGGGCGCCGCAGCCTTGGGCGTGGTTGACTGTGCACTGGCCGCCGAAACCGGCGTGACGGACACGCGCATCAAGATCGGCCAGTCCGCCGTGTTCACCGGCCCGGCCAAGGATTTTGGGGTGGACTACAAGGCTGGCATTGCGCTGGCGTTCGACAAGGTCAACAAGACCGGCGGCGTGAACGGGCGCACGCTGGAGCTGGTGTCGCATGACGATGCGTACGAGCCCAAGAAGACGGCCGAAAACACGGCCAAGCTCATTGACGAAGACAAGGTCTTCGCCCTGATCGGCTATGTGGCCACCGGCAACCTCATCGCCGCCATGCCCCTGGCGGAGAAGGCGGGTGTGCCCATGTTTGCGCCGCTGGTGGGCACCACGTCCTTCCGCACCACGCACAACCGCTACCTGTTCCACGTGCGCGCCAGCTAAGAGACCGAGCTGCGCAAGATCGTGGGGCACCTCGCCACGCTGGGCATCAACAACATCGCCGTCATCTACCAGAACAGCGCGTTCGGCAAATCCAACCTCGACACCTGCCTGCAGATCGCCCAGGGCCTGAAGGTCAAGGTGGTCGATTCCGTGCCCATGGAGATCGCCGCCACCGACGCCAAGCCCCAGGTCGCGCAGCTCACTAAGGCCCAGCCGGGCGCGGTGGTGATGATCATGGCGGGCAAGATGGTGGAGGTGTTCTTGCGCGATTACCGGGCCGCAGGCGCAGCCTCGCCGCTGTACACCATCTCGGTGGGCATTACCGATGCACCGGGGTCTGCCCAGCGCCTGAACGGCGGCATCGAAGGGCTGGTCACGGCCAGCATCGTGCCCTCGCCGCAGGCCAGCCGCATGGGTATCGTGGCCGACTACCGTAAGGACCGTGCGGATGCAGGCGAAAAGATCGACAGCTACACCATGCTGGAGGGCTACATCGCCGCGCGTGTGTTTGTAGAAGGTGTCAAGCGCGCAGGCAAAGCGCTCACGCGCGAAGGCTTCATCAAGGCCATGGAAGACATGGGCACCACCAAGATCGGCGACTTTCCGCTGCAGTACGGCCCGAACAACCACAATGGCTCCAACTTTGTGGACCTGGAGATGTACACACGCAGCGGGTCGCTGCGACGCTGAGAGCACCCCACCGAGACATGCACGCGCCCGCTTCACTCTCCCCGGTCGTCGTCAATGGCCAGCCGTTGGCCCTGCCGCAGAGCACCTTGGCCAGCGCAACGCTGCTGCACGTTCTGCGCAACGACCTGTCGCTCAACGGCCCCAAGTACGGTTGCGGCCTGGGGCAGTGCGGTGCCTGCACGGTGCTGGTGGATGGCGTTGCCGCGCGGGCCTGCGTGATTCCGGCGCAGGGCGTGGCGGGCCGCGAAGTGACCACGCTGGAAGGGCTGCCCGGGCGCTGCCGCAGCACCGCAGGACTTCACCCGGTGCAGCAGGCCTTTGTGGATGAGCAGGCCGCGCAATGCGGTTACTGCCTCAATGGCATGGTGATGGTGGCCGTGGCCTTGCTGGAGCGCAATCCTGACCCCGACGAAGCGGCAGTGCGCCGCGAGCTGTCGGGCAACCTGTGCCGCTGCGGCACGCATGTCGAAATCATCCGCGCCGTGCTGCGCGCGGCCCAGTTGATGCGCGAGGCCCAGGCATGAGCGCCACACATGCCAACGCCGCGTCCCTGCGCGCCCACAGCCCGCTCACCCGCGCCGACTTCCATGCCGCCCAGGGCGTGCTGCTGGTGGTGCGCAATCCGCCGCCCGCACCACCGCCCGTCAAGGGCCAGCCCGCGCTCGTGGCGGGCAACCCGGCCGAAGGCGTGGAGATACTGATCGCCGTGTGGGACGACGGCAGCGTGACCGCACTCAACGGCCATGTGGACCTGGGCACCGGCATCCGCACCGCACTCGCGCAGATCGTGGCCGAAGAGCTGGATGTGCCCTTGGCCCAGGTGAACATGGTGCTGGGCGACACCACCCGCGCGCCCAACCAGGGCGCCACCATTGCGAGTGCATCCATCCAGATCCACGCCAAGCCCCTGCGCATCGCTGCCGCACAGGCTCGCCACTGGCTGGTGGCGCAGGCCGCGGAGCGATTGGGCGTGCCGGTGGAGGCACTGCAGGTGCGTGCCGGTGTGGTGCAGGTCACTGGAAACCCGTCGCGCCAAGTGGCCTACGGCGCGCTGCTGGCGGGCGCACACACCACGCTGGAGCTGGTGGATGCCACGCCCACCAAGGCCGCCGCTGATTACACCGTGGTCGGCCAGTCCGTACCGCGCGTGGACATCCCCGCCAAAGTCAGCGGCGAGCTGGTGTTTGTGCACGACATGCGCGTACCCGGCATGCTGCACGGCCGCGTGGTGCGCCCGCCGTATGCGGGGGCCGACCATGGCGACTTCATCGGCAACACGCTCGAATCGGTGGACCAGCAGTCCATCGCGCACATCCCCGGCATCCGCGCCGTGGTGGTGATCCGCGACTTTGTGGGCATCGTGGCCGAGCGCGAGGAACAGGCCGAGCAAGCCCTGCGCGAGCTGAAAGTACGCTGGAAGGACTGGCCCGGCTTCCCGCGCCAGGACAGCGCCGAGGCGCTGGAGCAGGCCATCCGCGCCAACCCTGCCACCCAGCGCCGACTGGTGGACGAAGGCGACGTGGAGGGCGCCCTGGCCGCGCTCTCTACCGACGGCCAGCCCATGCCGCGCACCTACGTGTGGCCGTACCAGATGCACGGCTCCATCGGCCCGTCCTGCGCGGTGGCCGAATGGCGCAGTGACGACAGCAACAGCAGCGCAGGCCGCCCGCGCATGACCGTGTGGGCTGGCACGCAAAACCCCCATGTGCTGCGCGCCGACCTGGCCCGCCTGATGGGCCTGCCCGATGTGGACATCGACCTCATCCGCATGGAGGCCGCAGGCTGCTACGGCCGCAACGGCGCCGATGACGTGGCGGCCGATGCCGCGCTGCTCTCGCGCGCCGTGGGCGCCCCGGTGCGCGTGCAGCTCACGCGCGAGCAGGAGCATTTGTGGGAGCCCAAGGGCACGGCGCAGCTCATGCAGGTGCGCGGCGGGCTCAAGGCCGATGGCACTGTGGCGGCGTACGACTTTGAAACGTCCTACCCCTCCAACGGCGCGCCCACGCTGGCCCTGCTGCTCACCCGCACCATCGAGCCCGTGGCCCAGGCCTACGAAATGGGCGACCGCACAGCCCGCCCGCCCTACCAGTACGTCAACCTGCGCGTGGCCGTCAACGACATGCCGCCCATCGTGCGTGCATCGTGGCTGCGCGGCGTGTCGGCCCTGCCCAACTCGTTTGCGCACGAGTCCTATGTGGACGAGCTGGCCACGGCGGCGGGTGTGGACCCAGTGCAGTTTCGCCTGCAACTGCTGAACGACCCGCGCGCCGCCGAGCTGGTGCAGGCCACCGCCGAAAAGGCGGGCTGGATTCGCCGCACCGGACCGCAGCAACGCGAGCTGGATGGTGACTGGGTGCAAGGCCAGGGCTTTGCCTACGCCCGCTACATCCACAGCAAATGGCCCGGCTTTGGCGCCGCCTGGGCCGCCTGGGTGGCCGATGTGGAGGTCAACAAGAAGACCGGTGAGGTACACGTGCGCCGCGTGGTCGTAGGGCACGACGCGGGCCTGATGGTGAACCCCGCCGGTGTGGAGCAGCAAGTGCACGGCAACGTGCTGCAGACCACCAGCCGCGCGCTCAAGGAGCAGGTGACGTTCGAGCCCGTCAAGCAGGCCGTGGACAACCGCGAATGGGGCAGCTATCCCATCCTGAGCTTCCGCGAAGTGCCTGTCATCGAGGTCATGCACATGCCCCGGCAGGACGAGGCGCCGCTGGGCTCGGGCGAGTCGTCGTCCGTGCCGGGCACAGCGGCGATTGCCAACGCGATTTTTGATGCGACGGGCGTGCGCTTTCGTGCGCCGCCGTTCACGCCCGAGGTGGTGCGTGCCGGGCTCAACCCCTTGCCCGGCGGCGCAGGCGAGGCGGCTGCAGGCAGCCCCACACCCACCGAGCAGGCCGAGGTCTTGCCCACGCTGGAGCTGCCCGCGCCCACCGTGCCCGCCAGCGCCACATGGCCCGCAAAACGCAGCCCCTGGGCACGCGCCTTGGCCCTGGTCGCTGGTGGCATCGCCATGGGCGCCGCGCTGCTGGGCTGGCGCCCTTCCATCGCGCCCGTGGTGCAGACGGCCGGTGCCTCCGTCTACAACGCCGCCACCATCGAGCGGGGCCGCCTGCTGGCCGCTGCGGGCGACTGCGCGGTGTGCCACACCGCCCCCGGCGGCACGCCCAACACGGGTGGCCGCGCCATGGACACCCCATTCGGCAAGGTCTACACCACCAACCTCACGCCCGACGCCGAAACCGGCATCGGCCAGTGGTCCTTCAGCGCCTTCCAGCGCGCCATGCGCGAAGGCATCTCGCGCGATGGCAAACACCTGTACCCCGCGTTCCCGTACACGTCGTTCGCCAAGATGAGCGACGATGACCTGACCGCGCTGTACGCCTACCTGATGGCGCAGCCCGCAGTGCGGGCCGAGGTGCCGAAGACCGAGTTGACCTTCCCCTTCAGCGTGCGCCCCCTCATGGCGGGCTGGAACGCGCTGTTCCACGACGCCACCCCTTTCAAGCCCGACCCGACCCGACCGCCCGAATGGAATCGGGGCGCCTACCTGGTGCAGGGCGTGGGCCACTGCGGCGCCTGCCACACGCCGCGCAATGCGCTGGGGGCTGAGCTGGGTGGCGCTGCGTTTTTGTCGGGCGCCATGGTGGATGGCTGGGAGGCGCCTGCACTCACCGGCCTGTCGAAGGCGCCCGTGCCCTGGACGGCCGATGCGCTGTACGGCTACCTGCGCCACGGCCACAGTCCGCAGCACGGCAGCGCCTCCGGCCCCATGGCGCCCGTGGTGCGCGAGCTGGCGCATCTGCCCGACGCCGATATCCGCGCCATGGTGGGCTACCTGGCCTCGTTTACGGCTACGGAAGCGGTTACCCAGCCAGCCACACAGCCTGTGTCTGACCCGCAGCAGCGCGCCCAAACCGCCGTGGCCCAGGCCGCTGCGCTGGCGCCGCAACCCGGCCAGGCCCAGCGTTTGTTCGATGGTGCCTGCGCCGCCTGCCACCACGACGGCGACGGCCCGCGCCTGCTGGGCGTGAACGTGCCCCTGGCGCTCAACAGCAACCTGCACAGCGACCGGCCCGACAACCTGCTGCAGGTCATCGTGCATGGCATCCGCGAGCCCGCAGCGCGGGACATCGGCTTCATGCCCGGCTTCGGCCACGCGCTCAGCGACGCGCAGATCACCGAGCTGGCGGGCTACATGCGCCAGCGCTACGCCCCCGGCCGCCCGGCGTGGCGCGATGTGCCCGAGGCGCTGGCCCGCGTGCGGGCGGGGCCTGCGCATCCTTAGAGCGTCTCTTAGAACCTGTTCAAAATCTTTTCCCGATGAGGTACTGATAGCAGGCTGACT
>JADHED010002157.1_pt1 | contig 14370 bp, 13 predicted proteins | sample 8952041 | NCBI WGS metagenome assembly JADHED01 (sample SAMN16124423, study PRJNA663239) | bioreactor sludge metagenome | isolation source: sludge (control) | place: India:Bengaluru | collected 2018-09-08
CGACGAACCACAACAGCCAACTGGTGGAGTGGGCGAACGCGCCGCCGAGCCCGAGCGCGCCTGTGAGCACGCCCAGCGTGAGCATGGCAAGCGTGGTGAAGGCGGCGGGGAGCGGGGTTGCGACCCACCAAGTCACCGCGAAGGCGAGCAGCCCGAGCCGAGCCATGCCCACGTCGGTGATGGGTGCCGGCGGCGGCACCACGAGCCCGGCGACCAGCGCCAGCAGTCCAGCGGCCAGGCCGGCAAGGCCGGCGCGTGAGAGCGGGCGGGAACTCACGCGCGCCGCCCGGCCCAGCGGAAGGCGAGCAGGTCGAGCGGTGCGCGGAGCTCGCGCACCTCCGCGATGTCCTGGGCGTCCAGCGTGCGCGTCGGATGGCGCACCGCGGGCGAGGCGATCACGCCGGCATCGAAGAGGTTGCGCTTCATCACGGCCACGCCCATGCCTGGCTGCAGTTCGTAGCGGATCAGCGGCAGCGCCTGCTCGAAGCGCGCGCGGGCCCGGGCGCGGTCGCCGCGCTGCCACGAATCCCACACCTCGCGGAACACGTCGGTCATGTCGCCTCCCGGCATCGTCCCGACCGCTCCACGCCCCAGTTCCTCCAGGAGGAAGTGCCCGTTCAGGCCGCCGAACAAGGCAAGGCCGTCACCGGCCAGTTCGCGGAGCTTCGACACCTTCGCCGCCGTCGGCGGCGCCTCGACCTTCACCATTCGCACGCGTTCCAACTCGCGCGACATCCGCGCCAGCAGGTCCGCGCCCATGGGCACCTGGGTCATCAACGGCGCGTCCTGCACCATGATCGGAATCCGCACGGCCTGTGAGATGGCGGCGAAGTAGTGGAACACGCCCGCAGCGTCGGGCTTTAGGTAGTAGGGCGGCAGCACCATCAGCGCCGCCGCGCCGGCGGCCTCGACTTCCCGGCTGATGGCCACGGCGGCGTCGGTGCCCGTGTGGCCGCTGCTCACGACGAGCGGCACCGCACCCGCCGCCTCCTCCACGATCACGCGCAGCAACTGCCGCCGCTCGTCCTCGGTCAGCGTGTAGCCCTCGCTCGCGTTGCCGAACAGGCCCAGCCCGTGCGCGCCACTGTCGATCATGAAGCGCACCAGCCGGCGCTGGCTCTCCAGGTCGAGGCGGCCGTGGTCGTCGAACGTGGTGAGAACGATGGGGAAGATGCCGGCGAACGAGGTCATGGCCCAATGCGCTCCGGTGAAGGTGGCGGGGCCTCGTCGGCGGCCCGCGTGTCGAACTCGCGCAGGTCGCGAACGAGGGAGTCGGCGGCCCGCATGATGTGGTGCCGCAGGGCGCCGGCGACGCGCACGGCGTTGCGGTCGGCGAGTGCATCGACGATCGCCAGGTGCTCCTCGAGTTCGGAGGCGAGGCGGCGCCGCCAGTCGTCGTGGCCTCGGTGGATGCGCGAGATCTGGATGTGCGCGTCGAGACCCTCGTAGAGCTGGATCAAGCGCCGGTTGCCCGACAGGCCGACGATGCGCTTGTGGAAGTCGATGTTGCGCGCCTCGTGCTGGAGGCGGGCGGCGTCCTCATCGGCGAGGTCCGCGATCGCGTGCGCCAGCCTGCGCAGGCCCTCGAGGTCGGCGGCCGTGGCGTGCCGGATGGCCTTCTCGGCGGCGAGGCACTCGAGGGCACACCGGATCTCGAAGGTCTCGGCGACGTCCTCGGGCGAGAGCGCGGTGACGAAGGTTCCGCTGCGCGGGCGGATCTCGACGAGTGACTCGGCTTCGAGACGGGTGAGGGCGTCCTTGACGGGCGTCGGGCTGACGCCGAGTTGGGCAGCGAGGTCGTGGACGTGGAGACGCTCTCCCGGTTTGAGGGTTCGGGAGAGGATGGCGTGGCGAACCGCGTCGTAGACCGAATCGCTGGCGCGCTGGCGCGAGACGGGGACGAAGGCCGACATGCGGGGGAGAGTAACCCAGAACTTTGAAATCTCAAATCTGAAATTTTTTACTTTACATTTTAGGTGTGCCTCCCTAGACTCTGGTCCGACACCAGAACCGGCTCACGACTGCCCGGGAGTGCCCACCATGTCCCACCGTTCACGCTGGCTCGCCATGGTCTGCCTCGGTTGGCTGAGCTGCACGTCACTTGCTCTTGCCCAGGGGTTGCAGACCTCCATCGTGGGCCTCGTGCGCGACACCACCGGCGGGGTGCTGCCCGGGGTCACCGTCACGGTCACCAATGTCGCGACCGGCGTCGTCCGCGCAGTGGTCACCGACCAGGCGGGCAACTACTCGGTGACGGCGCTCGTGGCGGGGGAGCACACCGTCACGGCCGAGCTGGGCGGCTTCAAGACCTCCCGACGCGACCGCGTGCCCGTGCAGTCGGGCAACGCCACCCGCGTCGACTTCTCGCTGGATGTCGGCGACATCGGGGAGACCATCGAGGTGCAGGCCCCGCTCAACACCCGCGTCATGCGCACGGAGGACGCCAGCCTCGGCGCCGTGCTCGGGGAAGCGCAGGTGCAGGGCCTGCCGGTGAAGAACCGAAACTTCCTCGCGCTGGCCCAGTTGGCGCCCGGGGCGACCGAGGCGCTGCAGGGCAACCAGAACCAGCTCGGGCGCGCCCAGCCACTCAATCTCTCGGTGCACGGGCAGCGCCACTTCGACAACAACATCCGGCTCGACAACGTCAGCATAATCGCGGGGTTCGCCAACGGCAGTACCTTCGTGCCCTCGCTCGAGGTGTTGAAGGAAGTCACCGTGCAGACCGGCCAGTACCAGGCGGCCTACGGGATGTACTCCGGCGCCCAGGTGGACATGATCGTGAAGTCGGGCCAGAACCGCCCCTTCGGCAGCGCCTTCCTCTACCATCGTGGCGACAACCTGAACGCCAGGCGGTTCTTCGACCAGGGCGCACCGCCTCCGTTCGAGTTCAACCAGTTCGGCGGCACGTTCGGCGGGCCCATCTTCAAGAACAAGACCTTCTTCTTCGTCGGCTACGAGGGCACCCGCAGCAACCGCGAGACGACGGGGACCGCTACGGTGGCGACCGAGGCGTTCCGTCGCGGCGACTTCTCGGCGCTGTCGACACCGATTCGCGACCCCTACACGCAGACCCCGTTCCCCGGCAACGTCATCCCCGCCAACCGCCTGGCACCGCAGGCGCAGGCGCTGCTGAAGTACATCCCGCTGCCCACCCAAGCCGGGCTCGCCAACAACTACGTCGCCACCTCGTCGGTGGACGAGCGGGAGCACCAGCTGTTCGTCCGCATCGATCACAACTTCTCCCCCTCGATGGCGCTCTTCGGGCGCTACGCCATGCGCGACTCCACGTTGGAGACCGTGCAGCTGAACCCGAACTTCCGCACCTTCGGCCAGCCTGAGAACCAGAACTACGTGGTCGGCCTCACGCGCACGCTGTCGCCGCGCTGGATGGTCGACGCTCGCGTGTCGTACGTGCGCGAGTCAACGCCCACCCAGACCGGACGCGAGGGCACCGACATCGACCCGTTGCGCGACTTCGGCATCAGCGGCCTCAACGTGTCGGATCCCCTGCTGCGCGGCATTCCCAACGCGGGCATCAGCGGCTACATGGGCACGGGCGAGAGCTTCGCCAACCCGCGCCTGCTCTACGTGAGCCCCACCGTCCAGGCGCACAGCGTGCTCGAGCTCACGGGCCACTCGATCAAGTTCGGCGTGGAGGCCTTCGAGCGGCGCCAGGACTTCTACTCGGTGAACGCCGCCAACCAGGGGACCTTCACGTTCAACGGCCTGCTCTCCGGCAACGCCTTCGCCGACTTCGTCCTTGGCCTCCCCGACCAGACGTCCTACATCCCGAACCTCGCGCGCGCCGAACTGCGGCAGCGCCACGTCTACGCCTACGTGCAGGACGACTGGCGGCCGCTGTCGAACCTCACGGTGAACGTCGGCCTCCGCTACGAGCATGCCGGGTCGACGGAGGACAGGCTGGGGATCGCGCGGAACCTGAACATCGACACGCTCCAGTTCTTCCCCGAGCCGGGCGTCGCCGGGCCGCTCCACGACTCCCACCACGACATCGCGCCCCGGCTCGGCGCCACCTACCGGTGGAGTGACGACACGGTCGTGCGCGCGGGCTTCGGTTACTACTACACGCAGCCGACGATGGCGAACGTGACGCTGATGTTCCGGAACCCGCCCTACAACCGGCAGGACACCTACAACACCGTGCGCACGAATCCCACGCTGACGCTCGCCAACGGATTCCCCGGCACGGGAGCCGCAGGGGTGAGCGCGACGCCGACGATCACGACCATCCCGATGGACTACGGCCCGGGCCACGCGAAGGTGTGGAGCCTCAACCTCCAGCGCCAGCTGCCGGGCGGGTGGGTGGCTGAGGTCGGTTACGTCGGGTCGAAGACCGAGGGGCTCGACAACGCCTGGACCTACAACACGCCGCCGCCGGGGCCGGGAGCCGTCCAGCCGCGCCGCCCGATACCCACCTTCGGCGACATCCGCGTGTTCGACACCGACGCCGAGGCGGACTACGACGGCCTGCACGTGCGCGGCCAGCACCTGGACTTCTACGGCATGAACATCCTCGCCAGCTACTCCTACTCGCGTTGCAGCGACACGCGCAGCTCGCCCGCCACGAGCACGGTTGGCACCGAGGACCAGGAGCCGCAGAACCAGTACGACCGCTTCGAGGGTGAGTGGGGCCGCTGCGCCATCGACTTCCGGAACGTGTTCAAGTTCAACGCGGTCTACCGGCTGCCGTTCGGCGACCGCCTGACGGGTGTCGCCCGCGCGCTGTTGGCCGACTGGCAGGTCGGCCTCGGCGTGAACCTGCACTCGGGCGGACCCTTCAACGTGATCATGAGCGGCAACCCGGCCAACACCTCGCGCGGGACCATCCGACCCAACCTCGTGGGCGACCCCAACCTTCCCACGGACGAGCGCGGCGTGTCGCGCTGGTTCAACACGGCGGCCTTCGCCGCCCCGCCGCCCTTCACCTTCGGATCGGCCGGGCGCAACATCGTCGAGGGACCGGGCACGAAGCTCGTCGACATCAACGTGCAGAAGCGGCTTCGGTTCGGCAGCACCTACGGCGCCGAGTTCCGGCTCGACCTGTTCAACGCGTTCAACACGCCGCAGTTCGGCACGCCGAACCGGCAGTTCGGCACGCCGGCCTTCGGCACGATCACCACGACGGGCGCCGCGAGGGAGATCCAACTCGGCGTCCGCTTCACCTTCTGAGGGCCGCATGACCCGACGCGACTTCCTCGCGCGCTCGGCCGCGGGCGCCGCCGGTGCGGCGCTCGCCAGCCAGCCGCCGCCGCTCGAGGCCCAGCCGGTGGTCGCCCGCGCGCTGCGCGGCACCAGCCCGCTCCGGATCACGAAGGTCGAGACCGTCGTGATCCGCACGCCGCTGGCCGGCCCGCCGCCGGAGGGTCCGCTCACCCTGAACCCGGTGGGGGCCGTGACGCCAGGGAAGGGACTGTGGTCGCGTCCCGACCACGCCAGCCCGTCGCGGTTCGCCGGCCACGAGCAGGCGACGCTGGTGAAGCTCACCACCGACCAGGGCCTCACGGGGTGGGGCGAATGCCACGCGCCCGCCGCGCCCCGCATGCACGCGCGCATCGTCGGCGACCTGTTCCGGCCGCTGCTGATTGGGCAGGACGCCCGGCAGGTGGAGGCCCTCTGGCAGCGGCTCTACACGAGCGAGCGCGTGCGCGGCTATTCCACGGGCGCCCACCTCGAGGCGCTCGCCGGCGTGGACCTCGCGCTCTGGGACATCCTCGGCAAGTTCGCCGGCGTACCCGTGCACCAGTTGCTCGGCGGCACGTTCCGCACCGAGATTCCGACCTACGCCACGTTCTCCGGCACCTACACCGGCACGGACAAGGGCCAGGCCGTCGTCGACCGCGCGCGGGAGATGGTGGCCTCGGGATTCACCGTGCTGAAGCTGGCGCTGCGCAGCGGGCCCGACTCGGACGAGTTCCGCACGGTCGAGACCATCTCGCGCGCGATCGCGCCGACCGCCCAGGTGGCAGTGGACGCGCTCGGCGCCTTCACCCTCGGCGAGGCGCAGCGCATGGGCGCCGAACTCGACCGCCTCGGCAACATCGCGTGGTTCGAGGACGCGTTGCTGCCAGACGACCTGCCGAAGTACCCGCTGCTGGCGCGCAGCGTGGACACGGCGATCTGCGCCGGCGAGATGCTCTCCACGCGCTACCAGTTCCGCGACCTGCTCGTGCAGCGCGGCGCCGACCTCGTGAATCCCGACCTGTGCCGCGCCGGCGGGATCACCGAGTGCCGGCGCATCGCGTGGATCGCCGACGTGTTCGGCGCCCTGTGGGCGCCGCACGTGAGCACGGGCACGGCGCCCTACCTCGCCGCCTCCATGCACCTCGCGGTGGCCACGCCCAACTGCGCGATGATGGAGGTCTACAACGGCAACAAGCTCGCCGGCGAGTTCGGCAACCGGTTGCTGAAGGAACAGCTCGACATGGCGCCCGGCGTGGCCCGCGTGCCGACGCGGCCAGGTCTCGGCGTCGACTTCGACGAGACCGCCCTCGCGCGCGTCACGGTGGAGCGGCAGTGATGACCCCGCGTGTCCCACGTTCCAGTTCGCGGCGCCGTGCCCTGGCCCGCGCCGGCGGCGCCCTCGTCGCGGGCGCCGTGGCCCCCCTCGCGTTCGCCGAGGGCGCCCCGCCGCCGGGCGCGGCCCTGTCCGCGCAGGACCGGCAGGACCGCCTCGACGCGACGCGCCCGATGCGCATCGCCTCGGTCGAGGCGCTGGTGGTGCGCTCGCCCGCCACCCCGGTTCGCTTCGACGAACCGCTCGAACTGCCGCCGGTCGGCGACCCCACCGGCGGCGTGGGCCTCTGGAACCGCCTCGACCACGCGAGCCCCACGCGCTTCAAGGGCTTCGAGCAGGCGGTGCTCGTCAAGATCACCACCACCGAGGGCCTGGTGGGATGGGGCGAGTGCCACGCGCCGTCCGCGCCCCGCATGCACCAGCGGGTGATCACCGATCTCTTCGCGCCGATCCTCCGCGGCCAGGACGCGCGGCAGATCAACGGCCTGTGGGAGCGGTTGTTCACGACCGAGCGGGTCCGCGGCTATTCCACCGGGGCGCACTTCGAGGCGCTGGCAGGCATCGACCTCGCGCTGTGGGACCTGCTGGGCAAGGCCGTGGGACTGCCCGTGTACCAATTGCTCGGGGGCAAGTACCGCGACGCGCAGCCGCTCTACCGCGGCGTCGGCGGCTCGAGCACCGACGCGGTCGTGGACAGCGCGCGGCGCGCGGTGGCCGACGGCCTGCAGATGGTGAAGATGGGTTTTCGCAAGGGCAAGGGCAGCGAGGACTTCGAGCGCGTCGCCGCGGTGGCCGAGTTCATGAAGCCGCACGGCCAGGTGGCCATCGACTCGCTGGGCGCCTTCAAGCTCTACGAGGCCGTGCAGGTCGGCCGCCGGTTCGATCGCCTCGGCAACGTCGGCTGGTTCGAGGACGCGCTGCTGCCCGACGACCAGGGCGCCTACCCGGCCCTGGCCGAGGCCCTCGAAACACCCGTGTGCTCGGGCGAGATGCTGAACAACCGCTTCCAGTTCCGCGACCTGCTCGCCAGCCATGGCGCCGACGTCATCAATCCCGACATCTGCCGCGCGGGCGGCGTCAGCGAGTGCCAGCGGATCGCGGCGCTCGCCGACGCGTTCAACGTGCTGTGGAGCCCGCACGTCAGCACGGGTACGGCCCTCTACTTCAGCGCCTCGCTGCACCTCGCCGTGGCCACGCCGAACTGCGTGATCATGGAGGGCGGGCAGAAGCTGGAAGGACCGCTCGGCAACGCGCTGCTGCGCAGGCCACTGCGCGTGGAGCAGGGCCGGGCGGTGGCGCCTGATGGCCCCGGGTTCGGCATCGAGTGGAACGAGGACGCCCTGGCGCGGTTCATCGTCAAGGACGCATGAGCTGCGACGCACCCGGCGCGGGCGTGCTGGAGGCGATCGATGCCACCGGCGTCGTTGCCATCCTCCGCGGCGACTATGGCGCCAGTGTCACGGCGGTCGTGGACGCCCTGGCCGCGGGCGGCGTGCGGGCGATCGAGGTCAGCCTCACCTCCCCGAGGGCCCTGACCCTGATCGCCCGCGCCGCCGCGCGGGCCCCTGGCGGCGTGGTGGTGGGCGCCGGCACCGTGCTCACCGTCGAACAGGCTCGTGAGGTTCGCGACAGCGGTGCTGCCTTCCTCGTGTCCCCGGTGGTGGATCCCGAGGTGATTGCGGCGGCCCTCGACTTGGGTCTGGCGCCCATCCCCGGCGCGTTCACGCCGACCGAGGTGCGCGCAGCCCTGCGTGCCGGCGCCCCGGCAGTGAAACTGTTCCCGGCCGATTCGCTCGGGCCGCGCTTCGTGAAGGGCCTGCTCGCGCCGATGCCCGGCGTGAGGCTCGTGCCCACCGGGGGCGTCACGCTGGAACTCGCCAGGGCCTTCGCCGCGGCCGGTGCCTGGGCAGTTGGCGTCGGGTCGCCCCTGCTGGGGGACCTCGCGGCGGACCGAGACGCGCTCGTCGCGCGGGCGCGGGCCTTCGTGGGCGCGATGCGGCCGGTGTGCGGCTGAGGCGACGATGGGCACCGAACTCAGGGTCTTCCTCGACGTCGGGTCCACCAACAGTCGCGCGTGGCTCGTTCACGGGCGTGAAGTACTGGCCCGCGCCACGGCGCCGGTCGGCGTTCGAGACAGTGCCCGAACCGGCAGCACGACCTTCGTGCGCGAGGCCGTGCGTGCGTTGATCGCCGAGGTCTCGGCAGGCGAGTCGGTTGCGCTGGCCGCGGCCGCGGGCATGATCACCTCGTCGCTGGGTGTCGCCGAGGTGCCGCATGTGCTCGCCCCGGCCGGGGTGGAGGATCTGGCGAGCGCGGCGGTGGTGATTGACGACCCCGACCTCGCGCCTGCGCCCATCGCGCTCGTGCCCGGTGTCAGAACTGGCGCCGGCGAAGCGCAGCACGGCGACGTGATGCGGGGCGAGGAGACGCTGGCGCTGGGCGCCGTCGCGGGCGGGTTGCTCCCGCGGGGGGGGACGTTGCTCACGGCGGGTTCCCACTGGAAACTCTCGCGGGTAGACGTCAACGGCCGCGTGGCGGGCAGCCGGACGTCCCTCGGGGGCGAGACGGTCCACGCCTGGCAGACCGCCACGATCCTTCGATCGTCGCTTCCCGAAGGGCCCCTGGATCGGGTCGACGCCGCCTGGGTGGCGCGAGGCGCCGCTGCGGCGCGGGCGGAGGGCCTCCTGCGCGCCGCCTTCCAGGTCCGCGTGCTCGACCAGGCCGGCGCGGCGGATCCCGTCGAGCGCTTCAACTGGCTGGTGGGCGCGGCCGTTGCAGCTGACCTCGATGCGCTTCTCGCGGCGGGACAACTGACGCGCGGCGCGGCGGTGCTCGTCTCGGGCCCGTCGGCGGTGCCCGATGTCTGGGCACACCTGCTGCGCGCCGCGGACTGCGTTCCAGATGTGTTGGGACCGGAGGCTGCCGAGGGCGCTTTCATAGCGGGCCTCGACGAGGTGGTCCGCGCGCGCGGGAATCGGGGACTCCGCGTCTGCTGACTCCAAGAGGATTGCCGAGATGCGACGCTTCGCGCTTCTCCTGCAGGTCCTGTCGATCGCAGCGGCACTCCCCATGGCCGCGCAGCAACGGGCGCCGACGCCGGCGGCCGCGGTGCAGGCGCCGTCCGTCGGCTCACACGAGGATGTGGCCGCCCTGGTGCGCTCGCTCGAGCTGAAGCGGCTGGAGCGCCTCGTCTCGGGTGACTACGACGCGCTTGCAGACCTGCTCGCCGACGACCTCGTCTACACCCACTCGAACGCCCGGGTCGACACCAAGGAGAGCTACCTCGCGCCGCTGCGCGCCGGTACCACTCGATATGTCGAGTACGTCCCGAGTGAGTTGAACGTCCGCGTCTACGGCACCACCGCCGTTCTCGTCGGTCGGGCGCAGACGAGGGCCCTCGTCTCGGGCGAGGAGCGGCGCAACGATTTGCGCTTCACCAACGTCTGGGTGTTCCGTGACGGGCGCTGGCGAATGGTGGCCTGGCAGTCGACGCGGCTGTAGCAAGCCGCGCGCGGTGCGGCCTTCGCCGGCCGGTCCGGGGCTGGTGCGGCGGTGGACAATGTCGTCGGGGAGGGACTTGGCCATGACTCGTTTCGGGAGGAGGGATGCCGCCGTGCAGGCACTCTCGCGGAGGGGGTTCCTGTCGTCGGCGATGGCCGTCGGCGCGGTCGTGACAACGGGCGGGCAGGAGGTGGAGACAAGACGGCGGCCCACCTTCGCAGTGGACGGTCTGGGGCTCGATCCCGCGGCTCGGGCCGACCTCGAGGCGTTTGCGGAGCCCATCCTTCGGGAGGCCGCCTGGCTCGACGACCTCCCGCTCGACCACGTGAGCCCCGCCTTCAGGTTCTCACCCGAAGGAGAGGACGCGTGACCGAGTTGTGCTATCTGTCCATCGCCGAGGCCGGGGCGATGATCAGGGAACGACGGGTGTCGCCACTGGAACTGGCCGACGCGCACCTCGCCCGCATAGACGACCTCGACCCGTCTCTCGGTAGCTTCATCACGGTCATGCGCGAGCGCGCGATGGAGCAGGCGCGAGAAGCTGTGCAGCGCCTGGCGCGCGGGGAGGCCGGACCACTGCTTGGCATTCCAGTGACTCTCAAGGACAACATCGCTACGGCGGGCGTCCGCACGACGGCGGCGTCGCGCGTGCTGGAGCACTGGATTCCTGACTTCGACGCGACCGTGGTCACACGGTTGCGCGCTGCCGGTGCCGTCATCGTCGGCAAGGCAGCGCTGTCGGAGTTCACCTTCGCGGGCGGTGCGACGCCAAACGACTTCGTCAGGGCCCCGCGCAACCCATGGAAGCCAGGGCAGTCGTCGGGCGGATCGAGCAATGGGTCGGCAGTGAACGTGGCCGCGGGGTTGGCCATGGCCTCGATAGGGTCCGACTCAGGAGGCTCCATCCGGATACCAGCGGCGTTCTGCGGCGTGACTGGGCTGACGCCTACCTATGGGCGCGTCGCGAAGTCAGGCGTGATCCCTCTCAGCTACTCGATGGGCGTGATCGGACCGATCGCACGCGATGTTCGGGACGCCGCCATCGTGCTGGACGCCATCGCCGGGTACGCGCGTGAGGACCCGTCGAGCAGCCGTCGACCTGTCGGCGAATACGCCCGCGCCGTCGACAGACCGGTGCGTGGGCTTCGCGTTGGCAAGTGCCCGGCGTACGTGCAGGCGGTCGGAGTGGAAGCCGAAGTGGAGCGCGCGGTGGACGGCGTCGTCGAGGCCCTGCGCTCGCTTGGCCTGACGTCCACCGAGGTGGTGGTGCCTCACCTCAACTATGCCTGCGCCGCCGGCTACAACACCATCATGCGCGTCGAGGCCTTCCACCACCACTTCGAACGTCTGCGCGACCATCGGGAGAGGTACGGCGCCGCTTTCAGGAACATCGCGCGCGGTGGCTTCCTCACCGCGCACGACTACTTGCGCGCACAGCGCGCACGGGCGCTGATCGCCAGCGAGTTGCGCACGGCGTTCGAACGGATGGACGTTCTCGTGCTTCCTGTCACGCCCGCGACGCCTGGCGGCGGCGCCTACGCGTTCGAAGGCGACGACGTGAAGGTGAAGAAGGGCAGCTTCGCGCACGGCCCGGCGTACACGGTGCCGTTCAACCTGACGGGCAGCCCGTCCATGTCGGTCCCCGCTGGGTTCACTTCGGCCGGCATGCCGATCGGCGTGCAGTTGGTAGCGAGGCCATTCGACGAGGAGACCCTGATCGCGGTGGGGCACCGTTATCAGGCCCTGACGGACTGGCACCGCCGCCGGCCGACGCACGCGCCGTGAGTTGAAGGCGGACGAGGCTCCCTCTGGAGAGCCGCCGGCGACAGGCTCGCCAGCAATCGACGCACGCTGCCGTGAGGGTCTCGAACTCGAGGTCCAGCGCGGATGCCCGCCCCTGCCCGGCGTCGCCGCGGAAAAGCGCCGCGTGGCGCCATGCACTGGGCCGCGCCTGCCACCCCAAGACCTGCGCGGTCTCGTCTCGTTTGCCGCAGGCCAGCCTCGCGCGCGACCTCGCGGACGCCAATCTCCGCGGTCGGCCGGACCTCCCCTGTCACGCCTGTCGACGACGATAGGGCACGGCGCGGAAGGCCGCCACGACGGGCGGCCCCGGCGCCGGCGTCGGGTGGTGGTGAACACCGAGGGGGTGGCCATGAAGCCCAGGGACAAGCACGTCTGCACGCGCTGCCAGAAGCACCGCTCGCTCTATGCCTACCGGGGACGCGTTCGGGCGGACCGTCACCACACGCTCTGCTTCCGGTGCTACCGCGCGTGCTGCGACCAGCTGCGCGCGCGGGCCCGCGACTTCGTGGTTGGGATGGCGCTGTGCTCGCCGGCGGCGTAGCCGGCTCGTCTCACGCGCACGTTCTCGGGGGGGGGCGATGGCGAACTGGGTCGACCAGGATCTCGTGGTGGTCGGGCCGCGGGAGGATCTCGAGCGCTTCTGCCGCCTGGCCGTCGCCGGCAACTTCCGCCGCGACCACACGCTCGACGATGAGCCGACGTTCCACTTCGATCGGGTGTGTCCGATCACGGCGACGGACCCGCCCGAGTGCCAGGACGAGCACCGCACGGCGGTCCTCTTCCAGTTCCTGCGGTCGCGCACGCAGGCGTCCTTCAGCATGCAGTCGAAGTGGACCTACCCCGAGCACTTCTACGAGACCCGCCTCCTGCGCGACTGGCCGGCGCTGCAGTTCTGCTGCGCGATCAACGAGGACATGGGGCAGTTCCAGGGGCTCATCGCCGGCATCGGCGGTGTCGTGACGGATCGCGTCGAGAGCGCGGAGGTCCCGTACAACCGGCGCCGGCACCTGCGTCGCATCCGGGCCCTGAAGCGCCGGTGGGCGACCGTCGAGCGCGACGGCCGGCCGTGGATGGTCCTGCTGCCGTTCCGTTTTCGCGCCCGGGCCCGGTACGACGCCGACGCCACGTTCGACGCCTACGGCCACATGTTCCACCTGCCCGACGAGACGGAGGTGCGGCGGCTGGTCCGCCGGCGGAGCGCCGTCCGCGTTTGCCGGCGCACCCGCACGGGACAACTCCGCGAGGTCCGGGCCTATCGGCGAGGGGACTTCTCCTAGATGGGTGCTGGTGGAGACGCTGCGCGGCGGAGAAGTCCCTGCTGCTCGAGCGCTTTGAGCAGACGGTAGGCCTGCGGTCCGCTCAGGCGGCACAGGTCCGCGGCTTCCGTTGGCTGATCGATCCTTGCCTTTCCGTGAACGGCAGGACCATCTGCTCCTGCTGGACCGTCTCGAACCCCAGTTGCCTCACGTGGGCGGCGCGGCCACCGAGGCGTCGATACGACGCGACCGGCGGACTCCGGACCTCCCGCAGCCCGTTCGCCTTGCTGCGGCCTGGAGTACATGGTCAACTTGAGCTGAACCTCGGCGCCCATGACCACCATCAACGCGAAGACCCTCCGCGCGAACCTGCCTGCCGTCGTCGAGCGCGTCCGCAAGGGTGCCCGCTACGCGGTGCTCTACCGCAGTCGCCCCGCGTTCCGCATCGTGCCGGTGGAGGGCGACGAGCCGGTCACCGACCGCCACTTCAGGCAGGCAGGATTCCAGGTGGTGCCCGGCCCGGCGCGCCGGCCGTGACCCGAGGAGCGGGCCGAAGGGGAGAGGGCCTTCCTCGCCTACGCGGCCTGTCGACGCCCACTGCACGGCCTCGGCCTGCTGACCGGCACCGTCAGCGTCGCCGCCTTCCTCGCAGTCGCCCTTGCCGTGGGCCACTGCAACGCCGCCCTCTCGACCGTCGTCAAGGCCGACGTGGTCGCGCTCGCCCTGCTCGCCGCCGGTGCCCTCGCACACGCCCGGACACCGGACGCGCCCTGAGCCGACAGGGATCGACCAGCGTGCTGCCGTAGCCCACGCCGGCATGCCACCGTGCAAGTCCTTCCTCCAGCCGGGCGAAAACCACCGTGGAACTCCTGCACGCCGGCACGCCCCGCCGCGCAACGGTCCTCACGAGTCCGTCGTCCAAACGCCGGGTTTCGTGACAGCTGGGGTGGCGCACCGTCGGGCCGGCCGGCTTTCCCGGACATCCGGCGGCGGCACGCTCGTTGCTGGCGCCCAGGCGGCTCTCCCCAGCCCGGACCCTCGCTCTCTGCGCTTCCCTTCCGCCCCCAAACGGATGGAGGCCGTGCGCGATGGCGCGACCCCTGCGCAGACTGCTGGTTTCCGGGCTCGGCATCGCCTGGCTCGCTTATGCAGTGTTCGGCGCTTCGTTCGCGCTCGGTGCCTTCGTTGCGGGCCTCGTCCTCAACAGCACGCCGCTCGGCCACAACGCGGCGGAGCGCTCTCTGCCGCTGCGCGATGCGTTCGCCGTGCTGTTCT
>JADHED010002160.1_pt1 | contig 14352 bp, 12 predicted proteins | sample 8952041 | NCBI WGS metagenome assembly JADHED01 (sample SAMN16124423, study PRJNA663239) | bioreactor sludge metagenome | isolation source: sludge (control) | place: India:Bengaluru | collected 2018-09-08
ATCATGTCAAAGCTCACCTGCGACACGCCGATATCTTTCAGGGTATCCAGTCCCACCGCGTAGAGGTTCCTCGGCCAGGGGTATTGGCCCACGGTGGTCAGGCTGTTCTCGTCGATATCCAGGAAGGAGAGCTGCTCCCATTCCTTGATCGAGGGCCGCAGCTTGAAGCGAAGGTCGTAGAGATTGAGCTCGAACCGCTCGTACACGACGGTAAAGCAGAAAAGAACCACCAGGAGGTAAAAGACGACGGCCACGGCGACGCCGGAGAACTTGTTTTCATCAATGAATTTATTGGCCAGCTCAAGATATCTTTTTATCATAGCTCTACCTCAATAGTACAATGGCCTGCCGTTGGACGCGCAGGCCTTGAATTTCCCATGGCGGGGCCGGTTCTTCCGGTTCCCCTATGCCCCGGGGGCCCTTGATAGGACCGGGAAGGAGCCGAATCGCACTATGTCCGGCCTCTGTTAAAAGCTTACGTTAAAGCCCCCCATCATGAAGTGCCGGTACCGCACCGACGAATGCGTGAACATGACCATACGATAGGCGGTATCATAATAATACTGATAACCCGACGCCTTCCCCGGCATGAAGATCCCGTAATTGACGAAGAACGAAAAGTCGGAGAATATGAGCCACCGGAGCGAGAGGTCCACGGCCTGGCCGATATGCTTGTTATACCTGTTTGCGTCGGTGCCGGAGTTGATGGGAGACATGTTCTTGTGCTTTAAGTAATACATGTACTTTGCCGAAATGGTCATGTTTTTGAATGAATAGATGCTCGACCATGAGAAGGGCGAGAAAGCGACGCTGCCGCTTATCATATGCAGGTTCGCCAGGACAGGACGCAGCGCGTAACCGCCCACGAAGGTCCCGAAATACATGAAACCCCGGTCCTTGGCCCAGGCGTTTCCGTTGGGATTCCGGTAATTGCTCCGGTTCACGTCGCCGGAGCCGAAGGCATAGTGGATCATGATCACCGGCTTCAGGATCACGTTGATGTAATAATTCAGCTTTGCCTGGGCGGCGTAGGCCAGGATGTCCTTCTTGACATTATACCCGAACAGCCCCGGATAGATGTTGCCGGCAAGATAGCTTTTTCCTCTCTCCATGACGAATTCACCTGAATAGGAGAGGCCGCTTACGATGACGCCGTCAAGGCCCGCGCCGTAATACTGCGATTCATAGCGGGATTTCTGGTGATAGTGCATCATGGCGTAGGTGTAATTCGACCTCGCGGCGGCGTCGTAGAACGCGCCGATGGCGCAGGTTTCCCAGCGCTTCCTGTTGTAGAGCTGATCGCCGAAATCGAACTGGGCCAGGCCGAAGGCGTACAGGGTCTGGTTGAAAAAATCCCATGAGAGCCTGCCGCCGGCGAAGACCCGCTTCGCTCCGGTGGCGATATCGCGGTCGCTCAGGCCGTAGGGATTGTCATCCTTGGCAAGCCAGCCGGTCCAGGTGCCCAGGGCCTTGATATTGACATACTTTGAGTAATAATTGAATTCAGCGCCGTCGCCCCGTCCGTCCAGGACCAGCCCCGAACCGAGAAGGAAATACTTGCGGCCGACGGAGAAATCGACGTCCTTGCGGTCGGATGCCATGGCGATATAACCCACATCCAGGTCCGCCACGTTCTTGTCCCTGGTGAACTGCCTGCCCTTCTGGTACAGGACCTTGGTGTAGGTGTCCTTCCCCCTCACGTAGAGGAAGCTGTTGTTCCAGAGATAGGTCTTGAGCCAGGCGCGGAAGGTCGTCACCGACGTGGAAAGGGTCTTCTGGGGGGTTTCCTGGTAAATGAAGACCGGGGTGATCCACGCCCCGTACTGGAAGCCGCTGGAGACCATGTTCCTTTTCGACTCCAGTATACGCATGTCATCGTCTCCCTGGAGCTCGGGATAGTACTGGTCGCTTTTCTTCGTTTCCTTCGCGGCCCACGCGGACCCGGCAAAGCCGGCCGCAACGATCATCACCAGAAGGAGCGCGCTTATCCATTTCATTTCTTTACCTCCATCCGCTCCGCGACAATTGCCATGGTTTCAAGGAGCTCGTCGCCGGTCATCCTGTCAAGCTCGCTCGTCGTGGCTGTCATGATGTTTTCCGCGACGCAGGCGCGGTGGGCGTAACGCTCCGTGTCGAAGAGGAGGTAAAAAAAGGAGCCCTTCAGCTTCAGGTGCCGCGCCACCATGAGGGCCAGCATGCCCCGCCGAAGGGGCTTGTCCTTGTCATAGGCTTTGGCCTTGAGAAGCTTGAGCCCCTTCAGAGTCGCCACGTCGGCGTTGAAACCGGCCGGCGCCTTACCCAGGGTGTAGAGGTACATTTTAACGCCGTCTTCAAAGGTGACAATCTTCTTATCAGCCAGGGAATTGATGAAATTGATCTCCTGGGCCGATACAAGGGAAAATGGAAAAATAAAAAGAAAAAGCAGTATAATGACCGTGCGTCTCATGGAAACCCCCTCGCTTCGATTAATGCTATGTCATGGCGTTCCGGCACCGCGAAGGGCCGGAACAGGTTTATGGGTGAACAGCCTACGGCTATTGATCGCTTCGCGTCAAAACATGCCGAGGCGGCTTGCGACAATTACGGCCACACCAGGTTAATGGTGACCGTGGTATTGACCGGTATCCCCTTTAATAATTCATCGATCGTGCCCTGTGAACCCTGCACGCCCTGGAAACCCTCCTGGTAATTGATGAAATCGTCGCCGAAAAGCTTCGTGGCCGTCTCTTCATCAACGGTGATGAACTTGGAATTCGTGCTGGTCAGGTAATCCTGCATGCCCGCCATGGGGCTTGAGGACGCGCCGCTGACAAGGTTCTGCAGGAACTGGAGGTTGCCGGATATGAGCTGGGCGCCGCCGTTCAGGCCCTGGCCCTCCACCGTGCCGCTGATGACGAAGATCCTCATGCCGAAGGTGGGGTTGTACACCACGATCTGCTCCGTGCCGCGCACGGACGACGTGGCCACCGGCGTGGAGACCTTGAACACGGTCTTGATCCGGGCGTCCCTGGCGACCTTGGTGCGCACCGAGCCGCGCCGCAGGCCCAGGCGCGTCGTGGAGCTGGCGGCAGTGTCAACGCTCTCGCTGATCTTCATGATGGTCAGGGGCTCCACGGTCACGGTGTGCTTGTTCACCTTGATCTCCACGCGGGACCTGACCCCGGTGCTCACTTTCGTTCCCACCGCAAGGGCGGCGCCGGCCGTCAGGGGCACCCACTGTCCGCCGGCCTTATACGAAGCCGTCCCCTTGACTGACACGACCCTTATTTCTGCAAAGGATGCGCCGGTAAAAAAGAGCATCATCGCGATTACTATCATAGGTATGGTGTAACGTTTCATGATTTCCTCCTCAGGAAAGAAGGCGGGAAAACGCCTAACGATATACACAAAATTACGCTTTATTATGATATCTGGCAAATCTTTTTTGGTTTTTTTATATATGAATAAGACTCTAAATATCACATAATAGAATTAAAATTAACAATTGTTATAAATTTATTTTCTTTTAAAACTTGAAAATATATTATATATTTATTAATAGAGTTTTTGCAAATCTGAATCTTATAATCGGGGTTAAGGGGCGAAGCCCCTTAAAAGCCCCCCGCAGGGGCTCTCCCCCGAGGGCGAGACGCAGTTTCGCAACAAGTCTAATAGTATCACTATTAAAAATTTTTAAGTAAAACTATCAAGGAACGATTCATGAAAAAGCATTTCATTGTCATCTTCTCGATTCTACTTGTGTCAAGCCTCCTGTCCTGTTCCGATTCGGAGCGGCGCCTTCCCTATGTTTCCAGGTACGCCACGGTTAAGATTAAAATGACCCTGCCCGATGAGGCGGTCCTGTCCCATATGAACATCATAGACCGCGTTCTACGCTTTTTTTCCCGCGACGCCATTGCCCAGACGGCGCCTGCCACCTTCAGTTCCATCAGGGTCGTGGTCACCTCGTCGGACATGGACACCATTGATCAAACCTTCGGGCCCGCCGAGACGATAACTCTCACCGTGTCCGGGGGACTGCTGCGGCGCTTCGAGGTGACTGCCACGGTCGATCAGAGCGACCCCAGCGCGGCTCTTTCCTTCCGCGGCATCACCACCCTGGACCTTGTCGGTGAAACCGTGACAGTACCGGTAATCATGAATCTCCATGAGACGAAGATTGTTATTCCCGATCCAGCAGCAAGCATTCCTCCTTATACAGTCAGATTAATTCAAATTAACAACCTCGCCGGTGATATCGGATGGATAGAAAAGACAGCTTCTGATATAGGATTTTCCGGTACATTTCAGCCATGGGATGTGGATTTCGACAATCAAGGTAAAATATATATAGCAAATAATTTTCCAACAGATGGCAGTTGTGTAGTAATTCGCTTAGACAATATTAATGATACTTCTTGTGAAACAATAGGGACAGGATCAAGTAATGCTATTTGTGCCATTGCCGTTGACAGATTTAGAAATTACCTTTATTATGCTACTAACCCAATTCATCTTAAGAGATGCAATCTTGATGGTACTGACGATAGAGAATTAGCAACCATTGCAGGAGCAGCAATAATTGAATCAATAACCGGTCTTGACGTCGATGCGGCAGGGATGCTATATATATCTGGAACAACAACAGGCAATGCAGCGGCCGTATTTCTTTATAATCCATTAACAGAAACTGTGATTTCTTATTATCAAACCTACCTTAATAATCCTTCAGACATAATGGTAAAATCGCCGTATATTTATATTGCCAACTTCAGAGGTGCTGATAATTATAAAATACTACAATTACAATTAAACATTGCAATGCAAATGCAGTATACCGCCGGATATGGCATACAAGCTGATATTGTTAATAAGAATCAGGGATATTTCTACGGTCCTCGCCGCTTTGTTGGCATTAGAAATGATGTATTGATTGTAATAGACGACCATTACGACTACAATCTTGATAAACTGGTATCGATGCAGGACATGAGCGGAACCGGATGGGCAACCTATGGTGACGAAGGAAAAAGCACCGGCCAGTTTCAATTTTTTTATGCTTGTTAATGCGCGTCTTATTCTACACCTCAGGGACAACAGGAACAGGCAGGCTCATAGGGGGCATATCCATTGGCAATGCCATCCGCAGGGCGAACCTTGACTGGGATTACACCATCATCAATATGTCGCCCTTTGCGCATCTTGCTGACCGGTTCGGTCACAGCCATGTCGAGATTCCCGCTGAAAACGAAGAAGTGCTATTATACAAGGGTTATCAGGAATCGGCCCTGTATACGACCATCGACTCCCTGAAGCCGGACATCATCATTGTGGACCTTCTCTGGTTCAGCCTCCAGGGCTTCATCCGCGACCTCCCCTGTAAAAAGATATTCCTGTCCCACATGGTGGTCGATTCATTCTTCACCATCCATCTTGCCGACAGGGACCTCACGTTCAGGTACGAGGATTATGACCGTGTCTTCGCCATAGAGCCGTTCCGCTCGAAAATACCCTTCGATGAGATAAATCCAATAATCATCAGGAACCGGGACGAGATCCTTTCCCGCGGCGAGGCGTTGAATGCACTGGCCCTTGAAGATGGCAAAAAAAATTGCCTCCTTGCCATAAACGCCAATCCCGGCGACTTCGAAATAATAAAAAATAAATATTCCTACCTTGAATCAGAGGGCTTTCACATGGTCTATTCGTCCAATTACCATGGGGGACTCTTCCCAGCCGTGGATTACTACAACGCCTTTGACCTGATCGTGGGCAACGCCAGCTACACACAGTTCTGGGAGGCGCGCTTCTTCAATAAGGAGGCGATCCTTGAGCCGATCAAGGTCAGGTTCCAGGACAGCGCCGATAGGGTCCGATATTCAAAAAGATTCAAATTCAAGGAGAACGGCGCAGACCAGCTGGTGAAAATCATCACGACTTTATGATAATTATTGTATAAACCATTAAAAAATTATCAATCATATTAACGGTTGTTAAATTATACTCATGTACTATTCTGATAATTCCTAAAAAAAAGTTGCTACTTCCATGAAGATTAACTATCATTTATTAATCCAAGGTAAACGTTAATCCAACGGAGACACTATCATGAAACGCATTACACATATAGTTATCGTTTTCAGTTTATTAACGTCTTCCCTCTTGATATTCTCCTGTTCCGATTCGGAGCGGCGTTTGCCCTTTATCTCAAAAAACGCCACTGTTGTGATAATACTGTCAATGCCGGATGAACAGGCAACGACAAGCAGCTCCATCATTGACAGGATCCTCCGCTCCATAACGAGGGATGCCATAGCCCAGACTGCGCCGGCCACAATCATCGGATATACGGTGACCGTAACCGCCCTTGACATGAGCGCAGTGACACAGACTTTTACAGCAACCGATACTCTTACCCTCGCGGTACCGGTCGGAAACGCACGCCGATTTCAGGTTACCGCCAATGTAGATCCAGCATCCGCCAGCGCCGCACTTTCCTTCCGTGGCATAACCACCATTGACCTTGCAGGGGGCGCAACAGTAACCGTGCCGGTTATAATGAATTTGAATGAGACAAAGATAGTTATCCCTGATGGAGGTAATACAGCTATATCTCCCGGAAGGATCGTTATGATAAATAACGTAGCCGATGGGTCAACCACATGGATTGCCAAGACCACCTTCACCGGTTTCACCGGGACCCTGAGACCCTTTGACGTGGATTTCGATTCAAGGGGCAGGATCTACGTGGCAAACTACAGCACACCCGGAATATTTCGCATGGATGATATAAATGGCACCAATTTTATTCAGAGCAGCGCCACAATTTTTGGAACAGGATCTGCTCTTACCTTCATTCGCACTATAGCAGTGGATCGTACCAACAGCCTGGTTTATTTTGCCCTGGATAATGCTCTTTACAGATCAAATCTCGATGGCACAGGCACACAGCAATTGTCATTGACAGGCACTGGTTTTGAGTCTTCCTCTACCTATAACATTAAAGGTATCGATGTGGATGCTGAAGGAATGCTCTATATTGTGGGACCCCACGATACTTTTAATAATCCTCCACGATTAATACGATATAATCCGACTTTACAACAAATCATAGGTTCTCCATATAGTATAACCAATACTACATCACCAAGTACGATCAATATATCTGATGTATTATATCGAAGCCCTTATGTTTATGTAGCCAATTTTGCCGGATCAGCGGGCTACCAAATTCTTCAGCTGACCTTTTCAGGAAGCTCTTTTTCTCTTGTTGCCAGTAACGGGACAAAAAGCACAACCCAGGCACCCGGCAATTTTTATGGAGCAAGCCGCTTCCTTGCAATACGGAACGATATCCTTATCGTAGCTGACAGCGGACAAGGAAGCGCAGGTTCCGATTATGACCAGATAGTCTCATTCGGTAATATGTCATTCACATCATGGTCTGCATTTGGATCCTATGGCACCGGAACCAGCCAATTCAAATTGTATAGCCAATGTTAGCATAACTTGTGAAAAATATATTTTGGGTTAATCTATAACCTTTGAATCAGTCCATAATCATTTATGCCAAGCAATAATCTTTCTTCCATTTTTGATATAATTGAAACTATTCGACAGGTCAATGCCAGCTCAATTCTAGATATAGGAGTCGGCTTTGGCAAATGGGGCCTGCTGATACGCGAATATTTCGATTTAAGGCCCCACAAAAAAAAGGGTTATGACGACTGGTCAATCCAGCTGGACGGCATCGAGGCTAACGAAAAATATCTTACTCCCGTACACGATTATATATACAACAATGTGTTTATCGGTGAAGCGATTGACATTTTATCAAACAACAATCTTTATTATGATTTGATCATAGCCATTGACATCCTTGAACACTTCACCAAGCAAAAAGGGCTGGAATTCATCAAGCTGTGCAGGAACCGGTGCAGGACGCTTTTCATCAACACCCCCAATATCTATTATAAACTACAGCGGGAATATTATAACCAGTACATGCTCCACCTGTCCGGATGGGATGCCGAGGATTTTATCAAAGCAGAAGCACGTTATATCTGGCATAGCGGACTATATGTACTGGCCTTATTCACTGACGACAATGTGGACCTGCCATTGGAGTCAAATATCCAGAAATATATCTTTGAAGAATCTGACATAATTAAAATACATGACCTTATCGACATGTATTATGAAACTTCTCAGCTACTTGAATGCATTGGTGCTTGCGAAAAATATCAAAAAGTTTTTCCGGATGACAAAGTAATTCAAAAGAAAATAACCCTGTGCAACGATAGACTTTATAAAAACCCGATTAGCCGGTGATATATTAATCCAATATTTCGTCACCGTGGCATTGATGCTATAAGACTAATAGCATTGCCCATATCGAATTGAAAGACGATTATTTTTAATTAATTTAAGAACTTTAAAAAGCTTTCATTGTCAAATTCAATGACCAAGTTTTGCACGACAAAATGAAAATTAAAAACATTGATTACATAACAGCGATCAATATGTTGTTATTTCAATAAATTATGACAATTTAAAACAATTTTCCCTGAAATTAGCATCAATTATTTCAAATTTAACCATGTTATGGTCTGTAAATACAGACTCGATTTTGATGATCATAAAAAAAGTGTTGCCCGGTTAAATGACAATTATTAACATAGAAAAAAAATCTGGATAACATTATTCAGAGGGAGATTTCAATTATGAAACGCCCTGCTTATTTCATTAATGTTCCTATCTTAATTATTGTATTCCTTTTTATTTTTTCCTGCTCCGATTCAGAGCACCGGCTGCCATTCGCCAGTAAGGATACGGCAACTGTTGTCATAAAACTGGGCCTTCCCGATGAACAAGCCGCGGTAAGCAGGTCCCTAATAGACCGCATATTGCGCATCTTTACCCGTGACGCCATGGCCCAGACGGCGCCTGCGGCTTTCAGCTCGGTCTCGGTCAGCGTTAAAGCTTTTGGCATGCTGACAATAAATCAGATTTTTACTTCCGGCACCATAAGCCTCACCGTTCCTGCCGGAGGTTCCCGGAGTTTTGAAGTAATAGCATATACCAGTGCGACCGATCCCGCCGCTTCCCGGTCATTCCGGGGCACAACCACGCTGGATATCCCAGTCGGCCAGACCGTGGACGTGCCGGTTATCATGAATTTGTACGAGACAAAACTCGTCGTGCCGGATGGAGTTTCAGGCGATGTCGTCATGATCGATGATATGGCCGGAACCAATTGGAAAACTTATAAATATACGGGCATTACGGCCGGCACCTTTCAACCCAGTGATATTGCTTATGATAATAGAGGCAGAATTTATATCAGCAATGGTTATACAGGAGGTGAAACTATAGCCGATATCGTCAGGATAGATGATATTAATGGAACCAATGCCCAGGCTTTTAATTCCGTCCCAAACGGCCAAAGCGCTGGATATATTGTCCGTATGGTTATAGACAGGCAGAGTAATACGCTTTATTTCATTACATCCACGCGGTTATACAAAGCTTCCCTCGATGATCTAAGCAACGCCACGCGTCTTGATGCCTCGAATCTGGTATGGAATAACAGGACAGGCATAGATATTGATGGCTTAGGAATGCTATACCTTCTTTCCTCTTCCGGCAATGCCATAACAAAGTACGATCCCAATGCAGATCAAATCGTATATAGAACCACGATAAATTTGGGCGGCCTTAACTTGGCCACTGATCTGTATATTCGATATCCTTATATCTATGTCGCTAACTACAACGGCGCCAGCGGGGCAACGCCTGCGGACGGATACCAGATAGTAACGTTCCAGATATCGGGCGAATCACTGGTTCCCGTCGGACATTTCGGCAACAAAAACAATAGCGCCGTTAATAACAGCTACGGCATGTTCTATGGAGCCCAGAACTTCGTCGCCCTTCGCAACGACCAGTTCATAATAATCGACAATGACAAATTGGGTGTTACCACAGACTGGCTCTGCAAGCTGGTGGCCACCGGCATTACTCCCGGCATGGGATGGCAGACCTATGGATCATGGTCAGGTTCCCAGAGCGGCCCCGGGTACTTCAAGTTCTACAGCACCTGCTAGGTCCGTGCGCGTCGCATACTACACCTCCAGCACCACCGGCGTGGGACGCCTGGTGACCGGAATGGCCATAGGAAACGCCCTGAAACGCAAGGGCGTTTCCTGTAAATACACGATCATACATTCGTCGCCCTTCGGACATCTCGCCGAAAACTTCAACACCCTGTGGGTGCCGGTGGAAACCGAGGACGACCTGGCGCCGGGAAAATGGCACAGGTCGGTATTGTACAAGACGCTGCGAAAGCTCAAACCGGACCTGCTCATCGTTCACCACCAGTGGTTCATGGTACACCACTTCATTGAAGAGCTCCCCGGCAAAAAGATCTATCTTTCAGACCAGGCCCTGGACAGCCACTTCAGGGTCCCTCTCCCCTCGGGCGCCATTGCCTTTGAGCCGGGCAGCTACGATAAAGTGATCGCCATTGAGCCGTTTCGATCCGCGGTGCCCATGGAGACCGTCAACCCTGTTATCCTTAAAAACCACGACGAAATCCTTCCCCGGGAAACGGCCCTCCGGCGCTTCGGCCTTGACGGTACAAAGCCCGTGGCCTTCTACGGACTCAGCGGCCGACCCGAATACTTCGAGCGGTTTAAAGACAAGTACGCCTATCTCGAAAATGAAGGATACGACGTGATCTATTCAGGGACCTACCAGGGGGGCCTGTTCCCGGTCGTGGATTATTTCAACGCAGTGGATCTCCTTGTATGCGGCGGCGGATACAACCAGGTGTGGGAAGCGAACTTCTTCGGCAAGAAGGCCCTTTTTGAAATTCTGGAGGCAAACTTCAGCGACCAGAAACTGAGGATAGAAGCAAGCGAAGCTTTTTCTTTCGATGTAAACGGCGCGGACCAGCTGGCGAATATCATTTTGTCATTATGATCATCATTGCTTGGAGACCAGTATATCTATAATAATTTTCCCAAAATATTATATATATTATCTAACATGTGTTAAGCATTTCATGCCAATATGATAAAAAATAGTTGATCGAAAACAAAAATCATGCTATCATAATAAGTAAATATACAACCTTCATCTGACGGAGATATATCTATGAAGCGTACTGTTTCTTCAGTATTACCTTTTGCGCTGTCTATAATTTTTTCTCTGGCTTTCTCCTGCTCCGATTCCGAGCGGCATTTGCCCTATGTCGGCAAGAATGCGGCAACGGTTGTCATACAATTAAGCCTTCCCGGTGAAGAGACAGCAACGAACAGATCCATGGTAGACCGCATATTACGCTTTTTTACCCGTGACGCCATGGCCCAGACTGCGCCTGCCGCTTTCAGCTCTTATACGGTGAACGTAACGGCCGCCGGGATTCCGATCCTGACCCAAACCTTTACGTCGACCGACACCCTGACCTTCACCGTGCCGGCCGGGAGCGCCCGTAGATTTGAGGTCATTGCAAACGTCAGCGCCGGCGATCCCAGCGCGGCCCTGTCATTCAGGGGTATAACCACGCTTGACCTTGCTGCCGGCCAGACCGTGACCGTGCCGGTGATCATGATCGTGAACGAGACAAAAATAGTTATTCCCGATTATCGCATGGCCCAACTGGTTCAAATAGATTCACTTGAAACTGGAAATGCCACCTGGAAAATCAACGCCCTCGGTTATGGCTTTAATGCTAACTTTTATGATGTTGATTTCGATGCAAGAGGAAGAATATATATTGGCAGATACAGTCCAGGGCTTAACAATTACGTGGTGATAAGAATAAATAATATGGACAGCTCGACCTATGATATAATTGTCAATTCCTCAACGGGTGTGAACGCCATTGCTATCGACAGAAGCAATAATTATCTCTATTATGCCACCTCAGCGACAACAAGCGCCCTCTACCGGGTCAGATGCAATACCGGTGAAACACCAACCGCGCTTTATACCGCAACCGCACCCATACAAACAATCAGGGGTATGGCCTTTGATGGAAGTGAAAATGTGCTCTACATGGCAGGGGTCAATAATTCAGGTCAACAAGCCATTTTCAAGTACAGCCTCAATACATTGAGTGTTATCAACACTTATGTAAACGCTACACAGCTTTATGCACCCTGGCATGTATTGATAAAAGACCCCTATATTTATGTGGCCAACTTGAATGGAGCTAATGGATACAGGATTTTAATGTTTAATAAAAATTTGGATTTCCTTCAGGGATATGGAAATGGAACAACCAGCATCAATACCACTCAGGGTTGGTTTTACGGACCAAGAAGATTTCTGGCAATACTGAATAGAAAAATTACTATAATAGATGACGATGATGCAGCTGATGTTGATAAACTGATTTCTATGGACAACATTAATGGAGATGGGTGGACAACCTATGGTTCATATAGCATGTCTGCAGGGACAGGTTATTTTAAGTTTTATTACGGGACGTAAATCTTCATTATTTTATAGCTAATTTTTCTTTAATATCATGTAAATTCAGAGCCCTTTGAAAAAAATCTATCCACTGGGGTATGATTTTTTTCCATTGAAAATCCTCCTCCATTTTTTGCCGAACCTTTCTTCCCATCAATGGGAGAAGTTCACGGTTGGCGGAAAGGTATTTCAGCTTTTCCACCATTGCTTCCACACTTCTTTCAACAACAATGCCGTTTATGTTGTTTTCAATCAATTCCGGAACCAGTCCCACATCGGTTGTGAGTGAAGGAACGCCGCAGGCAGCCGCCTCCAGGACCGGCCGTGGGCCGCTCTCGCTCTTTGAAGCGCAGATGTACAGATCGATTGAATTATAATATTCACGCATCCTGTGGTCGTCCCTGATCCATTCCATCTCGGCAATCTGGGGGCGCAGCTCGATTCCATCGACCATTTCGCAGGCCGGCTTGATAATATCATGAAAGCCCCTGTACTGTGTTTTTTCATTCTCATTATTTGTGAGGCTCCCGGTCCAGCCGACCACCAGTTTATCCGTGTCTCTTTTGCGCTTATCAGGATAAAAAACTTCAAGGTCGCAGGTGTATTTTGTATAAACCACAGGCAGATGCCGCGAAAATATGTACCAGAGCTTGAGGCAGTTGGTATTGACAAGGAGGGCTTTTTTCATGCGCCTGATGAATCCATCGGGAGGCTTCGCATTATAACCCGGAGGCACTGTCTTGCCTTTATCCCACGAAACAAAGGACCGTATGCCCGTGATGACCTTGTCAACAGGCAGGCCCCGAATCAGGAATTCATCAAAAAGACGATTCGTCATTGGATAAATGAGATCAAACTCGTTGTATAAGTCGGCGCTATTGTGTATGAAATCACCAAACTGGCATATCTCAAAATAGAGGTCTGAATGGTTAAAATTGATAATATCCCTGGCGTTTTTTTCCAGGGACCATCCGGGCATATTAGGAATCAATAGTACTTTTTTACTCATAGCTATCAAAGAAAACCGGCAATGATTGTTTATTGATCCATTATAAAAAATGAAATTTGGATTACAATGTAATTTTTTATTGAAACCGGATAATCTCTCCTGCTGAATGATGAGCCTAATATGTATTGACACTAATGAAATATCAAACAATGAATGATATCAATCATATTGAATTTAGATTTTGAATAAATTGCTCGATGAACATAGGTGCCATTAGAAATTTGCTGCTAAAACACCCGGGAATACTGCTCGAACCGCCGGAAATATTGCTCATTGCAAAGGGATTAATGGAATTCCACCCATGCAATTTCCTTGTTTTCGGCATGGGTAACGACACATCCCTCTGGATGGATATTAACTCAGGGGGACGAACTGCTTTCATAGAGGATAATGCCGAATGGTACAGTAAAGTCATGGAATTGTGCCCCGGGGCGGAATCATACCTGGTTGCGTATAATACCCGCATATCTGAATGGGAGCAATTGCTAGATAACCATGATCGTCTGGCAATTAATCTTCCACCTGAAATTACAAGTGTGCAGTGGGATGTAATACTGGTCGACGGGCCATCCGGCGATTATCCGAATTATACCAGACGGCATGGCGTTGAACCGCCGGGAAGGATGTCCAGCATATACATGTCTTCACATCTGGTAAAAACGAAGGGGTATGTTTTCGTCCATGACTGCAACAGGTTGGTAGAGAGAGTCTATTCGGATAGATATTTATTTGATAGCAATCTCATTGAACAGACCAGGACAGAACGGCAGCTTCGGAAGTATAAAATCAAACGTTAATCTTTAGGCTCCGATAGATCCGTAGCCCCGGGTTTAAACCCCTGGCCCCGGATTTAAACCCCTGGCCCCGGATTTAAACCCCTGGCC
>JADHED010002162.1_pt1 | contig 14338 bp, 13 predicted proteins | sample 8952041 | NCBI WGS metagenome assembly JADHED01 (sample SAMN16124423, study PRJNA663239) | bioreactor sludge metagenome | isolation source: sludge (control) | place: India:Bengaluru | collected 2018-09-08
CCTGCGCGTGGAGGCACTCGCTCCCTTCGGCGCCCCGGTGTTCGTGCTGGCGGCCGCCGGCGGCCGCGCCACGCTGCTCCTGCCGCGCGAGGGGCGCGTGGTGCGCGACGCCCCGGCCGGCGAGGTGCTCGACGCGCTGGCCGGCCTTCGCGTCGGCGCCGCCGATCTGCGTGCGCTGCTCGCCGGGTGCGTGGCGGCGGGCGACGCAGCCGAGGGGTTCACGGTGGGTGCCTCCTCGGTGGTGGTGCTCGACGGGCGGGCACGGGCCGCCCTTCGCGACCAGGCCGGCGACCCCCTCATCGTCGCCGGCGAGATCGACGCGCCCGGGGCGGTCCTGCGCGTCGGCTACGCGGAGTTCGCCGGTGACGGGCGCCCACGCGCGATCCGCGTGCAGCGGGCCCTCTCACCGGCCGCCGTCGACCTCCACCTCCGCCTGTCGCAGGTGGACGCCGCCGCCCCGCTCGGCGCCGACCTCGCCGAGGTGCGCGTGCCTGCCGACGCCCGGCCGATGACGCTCGACGAGCTGCGGCGCTCGAGCCCGCTCGCCGCCCGCGAGCCCTGAGCGAGGCGCGCCCCGTGGCCATGCGACTTCGCGCTCCCGCCAAGATCAACCTCGACCTGCGCGTCGGCCCACGGCGCGCCGACGGCTACCACGACATCTCGACGGTGTTCCAGGCGCTGGCGCTGCACGACGTGGTAGAGGTCACGCCGTCTGCCGGCCCCCTGGTGGTGACCACCGACGACCCGTCGATCCCGGGCGGCGCCGGCAACCTGTGCGCGAAGGCGATCGCCGCGCTGTGGAAGACGATGAGCCGGCCCGGCGAGCCCATGGGCTACGCGGTGCACGTGGAGAAGCGGATTCCCGCCGAGGCCGGGCTGGGGGGGGGCAGCAGCGACGCGGCCGCCGTCCTCGTGGCGGTGTCCCGCGAGTGGGGACTCGCCCCGGGTGACGCCCGGGTGCACGCCGCCGCCGCGCTGGTGGGGGCCGACGTGCCGTTCTTCCTGGTCGGGGGCACCGCGCTCGGCGTGGGGCGGGGCGACCAGCTCACGCCGCTCGCGGACCGGCCACCGGCCGAGGTGGTGCTGGTGCAGCCGCCGTTCGGGCTCTCGACCGCCGAGGTGTACCGTCGCTTCGACGAGGTGGACGCCGCGGCGCATGCGTGGGCGGCGGGCGGCGCGGTCGTCCCCGTGTCGGCGTGCCGCAACGACCTCGAGCGGGCCGCCGCCGCGCTGCGGCCAGAGATTCCGGCGCTCGCCGCGTGGCTGCGGCGCCTCGGCGCGCACCAGGCCGCGATGACCGGCAGCGGGTCGGTGGTGTTCGGGGCCTTCGCGTCGGCGGAGGCGGCGGATCGGGCGGCGGACGCGGTGGCGGGCGGGGGGCGCCGGGTCCTGCGCACGGCCACGATCGACCGGGCCACCTGCGCGCGGTGGCGGGAGGCGTGCGCCGGCTGAGCCGTGGGGACCGAGCGCGGACGCGGATCGGGCCGCGGACAGGGATCGTTGCCGGCGTGAGACCCGATCGTATACACTGCGCGTTTGTGCCTGCCCGGACAGGGCATGCCTAGGGGCCACTCTCTCCCGCTCCAGACGTTCGCCGGCCGTCGCTGACGGCGGTGGCGCGCGGAACGGCGGGTGCCCCCCGGGGCGGGTTCGCCGGGCAGCAGGCGCGCACGCCTTGGCGGGCTCGAAAGGGCGACGAGTTGGGGCGTGGCCAAGCTGGTAAGGCACGGGACTTTGGATCCCGCTACCGGAGGTTCGAATCCTCCCGCCCCAGCCAACTTTCGCGTGCCGGGCGCCGGCGCACGCAGTCCGCCGTGGTCGACGGCAGCACCCCAGTGGTATGCACCGGGCCGAGCTGAAACTCTTCTCAGGGAGCGCGCACCCCCAACTTGCGCGGGAAATCGCGGAGTTCCTGGGCGTGCCCCTCGGGCAGGCCCGGCTCCACCGCTTTCCCGACACGGAGGTCTCGTTCCAGATCGACGAGAACATCCGGGGCACCGACGTGTTCGTCATCCAGCCGACGTGCCGGCCGGTGGACGCGAACCTCGTCGAGCTCTGCATCATGATCGACGCGTTCCGGCGCTCGTCGGCGGCGCGGATCACGGCGGTGGTGCCCTACTACGGCTACGCGCGGCAGGATCGCAAGGACAAGCCCCGCGTGCCGATCTCCGCGAAGCTGGTGGCGAACCTGCTGAGCGCGGCGGGGACGCACCGCGTGCTGACGATGGACCTGCACAAGGCGCAGATCCAGGGGTTCTTCGACATCCCGGTGGACCACCTGTTCGCGGCGCCGGTGATCATCGACTACCTCGCGCGGCAGCGGTTCCCCGACCTGACGGTGGTGTCGCCCGACGCGGGGGGCGCGGAGCGGGCGCGCGCCTACGCCAAGCGGCTCGACGCGGAGTTGGCGATCATCGACAAGCGGCGCAGCACCGAGACCAACGTGGCCGAGGTGATGCACGTGATCGGCGACGTGCAGGGCCGGACCTGCGTCCTGCAGGACGACATCATCGACACGGCGGGCACCATCACGAAGGCCGCGACGGCGCTGAAGGCCAACGGCGCGGCGAAGGTGATCGCGTGCGCCGTCCACGGCGTGCTGTCGGGGCCGGCGCTCGAGCGCATCGAGAAGGCGCCGATCGACCAGCTGATCGTCACCAACACGATTCCGCAGGACGGGATCGACCAGAAGTCGTCGAAGGTGAAGTCGCTTTCGGTGGCGCGCCTGCTCGGGCAGGCCATTCGCAGCATCCACGAGGAGACCTCGGTGTCCTCGCTCTTCGTCTAGGACGTCACGCAGGAAAGCAGAAGAAGACCATGGCAGCCACGTTGAACGCAGTGAAGCGCGACACCCGGGGCAAGAACGAGGCGCGTCGCCTCCGCGCGGCCGGGCAGATTCCCGGCGTCGTCTACGGCGGGGCGTCGGGCCAGGAGGCGGTGGCGATCGCCGTCGAGCCCAAGGCGCTCTCGCGCATCCTCCACTCCGAGTCGGGCGTGAACACGCTGATCGACCTCAGCGTCGACGGCACGTCCTCGGGCATGGTGCTCGTCAAGGAGTTCCAGCTCGACCCGATCAAGAAGCACCTGCTGCACGCCGACTTCTACCGGCTGGCGATGGACAAGCCGATCACCATCACGGTGCAGGTGCACCTGACGGGCGAGTCCAAGGGCGTGAAGCAGCAGAGCGGCGTGCTCGAGTTCCTCAACCGCGAGGTGGAGATCGAGGTGCTGCCGACCCAGATTCCCGAGGCGCTCGTGGTGGACGTCTCGGACCTGGTGATCGGGCAGGGCGTCCGCGTGCGCGACTTGGCGAAGGACGCGCTGTGGACGCCGGTGACCGACGGCGACGTGATGATCGTGCACGTGACGGCGCCGCGCGGGACCGACGAGCCGGCGGCGGGCGCCGAGGCCCCGGTGGCGGCGGGCACGCCCGAGCCCGAGGTCATCAAGAAGGGCAAGGCCGAGAAGGCCGAGTAGCCGCCGCGCGTGGTCCTGCTGGTCGGCCTCGGCAACCCGGGCCCGCGCTACCGCGGCACGTACCACAACGTCGGCTTCGACGTCGTGGACGAGATCGCGCGGCGGCACGGCGCGGCCTTCGGGGCGGCGCCGGCCGACGCGCTCGTGGCGCGCCTGCGGCGGCCGGGCCGCGACGTGCTGCTGGTGACGCCGCTGCCGTTCATGAACCACAGCGGCCGCGCCGTCGGCGACCTGCAGCGCTTCTACAAGATCGACCCGGAGGCCCTGCTCGTCGTCGTCGACGACGTGAACCTGCCCGCGGGGCGGGTGCGGCTGCGGGCCCGGGGATCGGCGGGCGGGCACAACGGCCTGAAGTCGATCATCGGGAGCCTCGGTACCGACGGCTTCCCGCGGCTGCGGGTGGGCGTGGGGCGCGGCGATCCGCGCCGGGACCTCGCCGACCACGTGCTCGCGCGCGTCCCGGCGGACGAGCGCGACCGGCTGCGCGAGGCCGTGGTCCTGGCGGCCGACGCCGCCGAGTGTTTCGTCGAGGCCGGCGTCCTCGAAGCGATGAACCGCTTCAACGCCGGGCCGAAGGCGAAGGAGGGGACGGAAGAGACGGAGTAGGACGTTTCCTCGACCAGCGCCCGGGCGACCGGGCCCCATCACTGCTCCTTGCCGGCGCATGGTGCGCCGGCCGCTCAGTCCAGAAGGAGACCGAATGAGCGCAAGACAGTACGAACTCGTCTACATCGTCGTGCCCGAGGCCAGCGAGCAGGAGCTCGCCGACCTGCACGCGCAGGTGGAGGGCATCGTCACGCGCCTGAACGGCGCGCTGGTGAAGTCCGAGCCCTGGGGGCGGCGCAAGCTCGCCTACGAGATCGGGCCGCACAAGGAAGGCATCTACGTGCTCGAGGTGTTCGCGGGCCCGCCCGAGGTGGTGAAGGAACTGGATCGCCGCCTGAAGGTGAGCGATCGCGTGCTCCGGCACCTGGTCGTCCGCGTCGACGAGGACGAGGCGATCGCCGAGCGGCGCAAGGCCGCCCGCCAGGAGGAGAGCGCCCGGCGCCGCGCCGCGCGCGGCCTGCCGCCGCTGCCCGAGCCGGGCGAGGACGTGCCGGCCACCACCAACACCGACAGCGAGGCGCCGGAAGCGCCGGCGGAGGCGTGAGTCATGGCTGAACAGCATTCGAGTTCACAGGGCGGCGGGTCGTCGTCGGGCGGGTCCGGCTACGGTGGCGGCGGCGGCCAGCGGTCGGGCGGCGGGGGCGGCGGTCGCGGCCGTCGCGACGACAAGGGCGGGCGCCGCGGCATGTTCCGTCGCCGCCGCGTGTGCAAGTTCTGCGTGGAGAAGATCGACAGCATCAGCTACAAGGACGTGCGGATGCTCTCGTCCTTCGTCCCCGAGCGGGGCAAGATCCAGCCCCGCCGGCTCTCGGGCACCTGCGCCACGCACCAGCGCAAGCTGCAGCTCGCCATCAAGCGCGCCCGCCAGCTCGCGTTGATCCCCTACGTCACCGACTGACGCCTCCGGAGGACCCATGACGATCGAAGTGATTCTCAAGGAGGACGTCGAGCACCTCGGCCACCGCGGCGACGTCGTCCGCGTGGCGCCGGGCTTCGCCCGCAACTACCTGCTGCCGCGCAAGCTCGCGCTGGCGGTGACGGCGGGCAACAAGCGCCAGATCGAGCACATGAAGAAGGTGGCCGCCATCCGGGCCGCCGAGGAGAAGGCCGTCGCCGAGCAGCTCGCCGCGCGCGTGGCCGCCGTCGTGTGCGTCATCGCGCGCCGCGTGGGCGAGACCGAGACGCTCTACGGCTCGGTCACCTCGGCCGACATCGCCGAGGTGCTGGCCGCGCAGGGCATCGAGGTCGACCGGCGCCGCATCCAGCTGCCCGAGCCGATCAAGACGCTCGGCGATCACCAGGTGCCGATCAGGCTGCACCGCGACGTCACCGCCGCGATCACCGTCCAGGTGGTCAAGGAGGGCTGACGCCGGGCCGCGGGCACCGTGCCCGCGCGCTCCGGAGACCTGCGGCGGGCGCCAGTGTCCACAGCTGGCGCCCGTCGCGCGTACGGCGGGTGCCCTATTCGCGCGGCCCCCCGCGCGCGGCCTTGCTGGCGGCCCGCGACGCGAGTAGGATCGCCTTCCTTCGAAGTCGCGCCCCCCTCGCTCCAGCCGTCCTGCGATGTCCGACGAGATCCCGCGCACGCTGCCGCACAACCTCGACGCCGAGCGCTCGGTGCTCGGGGCGATCCTGATCCGCAACGAGGCGATCAACGCGGCGACCATCCTCATCGACAGCGACGACTTCTTCCGCGCCGCGCACCGCGTCATCTTCGACAAGATGGTGTCGCTCAGCGAACGCGGCCAGGCCATCGACCTGGTGACGCTCGTCGAGGAGCTCGGGCGATCGGGCCAGCTCGAGGAGGTGGGCGGGGCCGCCTACGTGGCCGCGCTCACCGACGGCGTGCCGCGCGCCACCAACGTCGAGCACTACGCGCGCATCATCAAGGAGAAGTCCACACGCCGCCGGCTGATCGTCTCGGCGAACAGGATCCTCACCGACGCCTACTCCGGCGAGGACGAGGCCGACCTGCTGCTCGACGCCGCCGAGCGCCAGATCTTCGAGATCGCCGACGACTCGGTCCGGTCGGGCTTCGTGCCGCTCGCCGACCTGGTGCGCAGCAGCTTCTCGACGATCGAGGCCCTGCAGAGCCAGAAGGGCCTCGTCACGGGCGTGCCCACCGGCTTCACCGAGCTCGACGAGATGACCTCGGGGCTGCAGCCCTCCGACCTGGTGATCGTGGCGGCGCGCCCTTCGATGGGCAAGACGAGCTTCGTGCTCAACATCGCCCAGTACGTGGGCAGCCGGCCCGAGAAGATGACGGTCGGCTTCTTCTCGCTGGAGATGTCCAAGGAGCAGCTGTTCATGCGGCTGCTCACGTCGGAGGCCCGCATCGACGCCCACAAGTTCCGCGGCGGCTACCTCAGCGACCGCGACTGGGGCCGGCTCTCCGAGGCGCTCGGCGTGCTCTCCGACGCGCGCATCTTCATCGACGACACCGCCTCGATCGGCGTGCTCGAGATGCGCGCCAAGGCCCGCCGCCTCAAGGCCGAGCACGGCCTCCACCTCATCGTCGTCGACTACGTGCAGCTGATGCAGGGGCGCGGGCGCTTCGAGAACCGCCAGCTCGAGATCGCCTCGATCTCCCGTTCGCTGAAGGCGCTCGCCAAGGAGCTGCACGTGCCGGTCATCGCGCTGTCGCAGCTCTCGCGCGCCCCCGACACGCGCGCCGACCACCGCCCGCTGCTCTCGGACCTGCGTGAATCCGGGTCCCTGGAGCAGGATGCGGACGTCGTTCTCTTCATCTATCGTCCCGCCGTCTACAAGGACAAGGACGAGGAGGACGATGGGATCGCCGAGATCATCATCGGCAAGCAGCGCAACGGGCCGATCGGCACCGTGCAGCTCGCCTTCATCAACGAGTTCACGCGCTTCGAGAACGTCGAGTGGCGCGACCGGCAGTCGCAGGAGTAGCGGTGCCGGCCACGGTGGCGCGGGTGGATCTCGGCGCGCTGGCGCGCAACTACCGCGCCCTGGCGACGTTCCTGCAGGACGCGGCCGCCGCCTCCGGCCGGCCCGCGCCGGCCATCGTCGCCGTCGTGAAGGCCGATGGCTACGGCCACGGGCTCGTGCCCGTGGCGCGGACGCTCGCGGCGGCCGGCGCGCCGATGCTCGCCGTGGCCGACGTGGACGAGGGCGTGCGGTTGCGCGAGGCCGGGATCACCCGGCCGATCCTCGTCTTCGGCGGCGTGTCGGCCGGCCCCGTCGTCGAGTACGCCGCCCACGACCTGACGCCGACCATCGCCTCGCCCGAGGCGGCGGCGCGTCTCGCGGAGGCCGCGGCGGCGGGCGGCCGGCGGATCCGCTGCCACGTGAAGATCGACACCGGCATGCACCGCTACGGGCTGCGCCACGACGGCCTGCGGCGGACGCTGCCCCAGGTCCTCGCGCACGCGGCGCTCGAGGTCAGCGGCATCTACACGCAGTTCGCCACGGCCGACGACTTCGAGCACCCGCTCTACGAGGAGCAGCGGGCGCGCTTCGACGAGGCGCTCCGGGTGTGCGCCGCGCTCGGCGTCACCGGCGCGATGCGCCACGCCGCGAAGAGCGGCGCGCTGCTGCGCGACGAGCGCGTGTGGTTCGATGCGGTGCGGCCGGGCCTGCTGCTCTACGGCGTGGTGCCGCCGCCCGGGTTCACCACGATTCCCCTCGAGCCCGTGCTCTCGCTGCGGTCGCGCGTGGTGGCCGTGAAGGGCCTGCGCCCCGGCGACCACGTGGGCTATGGAGCGCGCTTCACCGCCGACGGCCCGCGCACCATCGCCGTGGTCCCGGCGGGCTATGCCGACGGCCTCGACGCGCGGCTCGCCAACCGCGGCGTGGCGCTCGTGGGCGGCCGCCGGGCGCCGATCGTCGGGTCGGTATGCATGGACTCGACGATGCTCGACGTCACGGGGTTCGCGGTGTCGCCGGGCGACGAGGTGGTGTTCGTCGGGCGGCAGGGCGAGGAGGAGATCGGCATGCGCGAAGTGGCCGCCACCGTCGGCACGCACCCGTGGGACCTGCTGTGCCGCGTCGGCCCGCGCGTCGAGCGGCATTACGAGTGACGTCCGCCGCGAGCGCCCAGTGGAGAGCGAAGCGAGTTGACGCGGCCCCAAGTCCCAAGCCTCAAGCCCCAAGCCCTGACGCGCGGCGAGCGCCCAGTGGAGAGCGAATCGAGTTGACGCGGCCCCAAGCCCCAAGCCCCAAGCCCCAATGAAACCCCCCAAGACCGTCTTCGCCTGCCAGGAGTGCGGCGCCCAGTACCAGAAGTGGGTGGGGCGCTGCGCCGACTGCGGCGCCTGGAACTCGATCGTCGAGGAGAAGCTCGCGCCCGCGCCGGCGCCCGGCGCCGCGGTCGCCAGCCGCCCCGGGCTCACCTCCGAGCAGGGCGCGCAGCTCTACGCGGACGTGGACCTCGTGGTCGCCGAGCGGCTCGGCTCCGGCATCGACGAGTTCGATCGCGTGCTCGGCGGGGGCATCGTCCCTGGCTCCATGGTGCTGCTCGGCGGCGAGCCGGGCATCGGCAAGTCCACGCTGCTGCTGCAGGCGGCGGCCGCGTTCGCGCAGCGCGCGCCGGTGCTCTACTGCTCGGGCGAGGAGTCGGCCCACCAGGTGAAGTTGCGCGGCGAGCGGCTCGGCGTGGGGCGCGCGCCGCTCTACCTGCTCGCGGAGACCTGCCTCGAGCGCGTGCTGGAGGAGGTGGCCCGGCTCAACCCGGCCCTGCTCATCGTCGACTCCGTGCAGACGATGTTCTCGCTGAAGATGCAGTCGGCGCCCGGCAGCGTCGGGCAGGTGCGCGAGTGCGCCACGCAGCTGCTGTTCGCGGCCAAGGGGCGCAATCTGCCGACTTTCATCGTCGGCCACGTCACCAAGGACGGGAGCCTCGCCGGGCCGAAGGTGCTCGAGCACGTGGTGGACACGGTGCTCTACTTCGAAGGCGAGCGGCACCAGGCCTACCGCATCGTCCGCGCGGTGAAGAACCGCTTCGGCGCCGTCAGCGAACTGGGCGTGTTCGAGATGACCGGGCGCGGGCTGCGCGCGGTGCCGAACCCGTCCGAGCTGTTCCTCGCGCAACGGCCCAAGGCCACCCCGGGCTCCGCCGTGCTCTGCTGCGTCGAGGGCTCGCGGCCGCTGCTGGTCGAGGTGCAGGCACTGGTCAGCACCTCCACGTACGGCAACGCGCAGCGCATGGCCAGCGGGCTCGACCGCAACCGCCTCACGCTGCTGCTGGCCGTGCTCGAGAAGCGCGCCGGGTTGAACCTGGTCGCCGAGGACGTGTTCGTGAACGTCGCGGGGGGGCTCACCGTGGAGGAGCCGGCGGCGGACCTCGCCGTCGTCAGCGCGCTGGTCTCGAGCGTGCGTAACCGGCCGCTCGTGGAGCGCACGGCGGTGTTCGGCGAAGTCGGGCTGGCCGGCGAGGTGCGCAGCACCACGCAGGGGCCGCTGCGCGTGCGCGAGGCGGCCCAACTGGGCTTCGCGCGCGTGATCCTGCCGGAAGGCAACTGCGCGCCGGAGGACGCCCCCGACGGGTGCGACCTCGTCGAGGTGCGGTCGGTGGGCGAGGCCATCGAGGCGGCCATCGCCTGGTAGGGCGGCGCCACGAGCGCCGCAGATCGGAGCCGTCGTGGAAGACCTGCGCGCCTTGCTTCGCAAGCCGGAGTTCCCGAGGTCGTCGGCCTACGACCCCGACTGGATGCTCGAGCACCAGATGGGGCCCAACGCGGTGTGGCTCGTCGAGTGGCTGTGCGAGCGGCTGGCGCTCGCGCCGGGCATGCGCGTGCTCGACCTGGGCTGCGGCAAGGCCATGACGAGCGTGTTCCTCGCCCGCGAGTTCGGCGTGCACGTCCATGCCGTGGACCTGTGGATGAGTCCCGACCACAACTTCCGCCGCGCGCGGGAGGCGGGCGTCGGCCACCTCGTGTGCCCGCTGAAGGGCGAGGCGCACGCGCTGCCGTTCGCGCAGGGCTACTTCGACGCCGTGGTCAGCATCGACGCCTACCAGTACTTCGGCACCGACGAGCTCTACCTCGACTACCTCGCCGGGTTCGTCCGACCGGGCGGTTCGCTCGGCGTGGTCACCGTGGGCCTGGCGCGGTCGCTCGAGGGAGGCGCGCCGCCGTCCCACCTCACCGCGCCGCAGTCCAACGGCAAGGTGTTCTGGGAGCCCGGGTGCCGCAGCTTCAAGACGGCCGACTTCTGGCGCACGCTCTGGCAGGGCTGCCCGCTGGTGACCGACGTCGCCGTGGACCTGCTGCCCGACGGGTGCCGGCACTGGAGCGACTTCGAGCGCGCGGTCGAACTCTCGGGCAAGGGCTTCTTCCCCTCCGATGCCGAGGCCCTCGACGCCGACGCCGACCGGACGGTTGCCATCGTGCGGCTGGTGGCGCGGCGGACGGAGGCGGGCGCCGAGAACCTCTACGACGCCAGTCTCGGGGCGCGGTTGGGCGTGGACCGCTGACGCCCAGCAACGCCCAGTCGCCGCGGGTCTCGCCGGTCCGTGGCGCCGGCAGCGTGCTCGCGCGTCGTGCGTGCGCCGCACCGTTGCCGGGCCGTGCACGCGCCACCGCCGCACGCGGGTGGCCCACCCCTCGCTGGCGGCGAACCGCACCGCACCGGGATTGCCGGCATGGGCTGGCGCGCGGCAACGGCGAATGTCGAATTCGTCGGCACGCTGTCGTTCTGACGTGATCGGCCGCCGGGCCCCCGGCGTCGTGGCGCGCTTCTGGGCGGCTTCCGGAGCGCACCAACTGGCGCTGGCCTTGCACTCCCCATTGGGCGCGGCACCAGGCTTCGCCCCGGCGCGCGACCACCATGACCATCGCACCTCGTCGCTCGACGGCACTCGCTGGCTTGCTGCTCGCGCTGGCGGTCCACAGCGCGGTCCGGGCGCAGGCGCCCGCCGAGCCCGCGCTGGGCCCGGCCCCGCGCGTCACCGACCCGAGCCTCCTGGCGGAGTCCGTCCCCGGCCCGACCCACGCGGCGCTCTCGCCCATCGACCCCTCCGATCGCCAGGCCGTCGTCACGCTTTACCACACCACGTACGTGCCGGCGATGGCCGTCTCCGCCGGGTGGACCGGCAGCACCGCCACGTGCACGGCCGGCAGCACGTCGACCGCGTACGCCGACGCCACGATGGCGATGGTCAACTACTTCCGCGCGATGACGCGCCTGCCGGCCGCGCTGCCGCGCAACGCGATCAAGGACGGCAAGGCGCAGGCCGCCGCCCTGATGATGTCGGCCAACAACGCGTTGAGCCACTCACCACCGGCCTCGTGGAAGTGCCACACGACGGCCGGCGCCGAGGCGGCCGGCAGGTCGAACCTCGCCCTCGGGGCCGGCGGCGCCCACGCCATCACGCTCTACATGCGCGATGCCGGCAGTTCCAACACGGCGCTCGGCCACCGGCGGTGGGTGCTCTACCCGCGCCAGGCGGAGATGGGCACCGGCTCCACCGGCAACGCCAACGCGCTGTGGGTCATCGGCGACTTCGGCTCGAGGCCCTCGACGCCCGAGATCGTCGCCTGGCCGCCGCCGGGCTACGTGCCCTACCAGGTGGTGTACCCCCGCTGGTCGTTCTCGGTGAACACGGGCAGCGCCGTGGACCTGTCCGCGGCGACGGTGACAATGACGGCCGGCACGGCGCCGCTGTCCGTCACGCTGCTGCCGCTCGCCCAGGGCTACGGCGACAACACTCTGGCGTGGGAACCCTCGGCGATCGAGAAGGCGGCCGGGATGGCCGACCTGCCGGTGACGGTGCAGGTGCGCAACGTGAAGGTGGCTGGCGTGGCCAGGGACTTCACCTACACGGTGACCATCATCGATCCGGCGACGTCGCCCTGCAGCTACAGCGTGTCGCCGTCACCCGCCTCGATTGGCGCGGGCGGCGGCACCGGAACGTTGGCGGTGACCGCGTCCGCCCCTTCGTGTCCCTGGACGGCGTCGGTTGGCGCCGGCACCCCCTGGCTGCGCGTCGTCGGCGGCAGCGGGACGGGATCGGGGACCCTCACTTTCACGGCGGAGCCCAACGTAGGCGGTGCCCGGTCGGCGACCCTGCTCGTCGCGGGCCAGGGCATCACCCTCGTGCAGGCCGCGGCGCCCGCCGCGCAGGTTCACAGGCGCTATCTCGCGGAAGGGGCGGTGTCGACGACCTTCGACACGCGGCTCGCCCTGCTCAATCCGGATGATGCGCCGACGGTGGCCGTGGTCACCTACTTGCCAGCCGGCGGGTCTCCCGTCTCGGTCGCGGTGCCCGTGCCCGCCCGCACGCGGGCCACCGTCGACCCCCGCGCGGCGTTCGGCGGCCAGGCCGCCGAGTTCTCGACGACGGTGGAGTCGGACCGGGCCCTCGTGGTCGATCGGACGATGACGTGGGCCGGCGGCGCGGCGTTTGGCGCGCACGCCGAGACGGCGCTGCCGGCGCCCGCTCCCCGGTGGTACCTCGCCGAGGGGGCCACGCACGGCAGCTTCAACCTCTTCTACCTGCTGCAGAACCCCAACCCGTCGCCGGTGTCCGTGCGCGCGCGGTACCTGCGGCCCAGCGGCGCGGCCCTGGAGAAGACCTACACGCTGCCGCCGGCGTCCCGCACGAGCCTGTGGGTGGACTACGAGGAGTTCCCGTCGGGCAGCGGCCACCGGGCGCTCGCCGACACGGACGTCAGCGCCGTGATCGAGTCGCTCGACGGGGCGTCGATCATCGTGGAGCGCGCGATGTATGCCGACGTGCCGGGGCAGTCCCTCGGCGCGGGCCACGAGGGCGCCGGGGTGACCGCACCGGCCACCGAGTGGTTCCTGGCCGAGGGCGCCACGGGGCCGTACTTCGACCTGTTCGTGCTGGTCGCGAACCCGGGTGACGAGCAGGCGGAGGTGGAGGCCAGCTTCCTGCTGCCCGACGGCAGTTCGGTGGTGCGGCCCTTCTCCGTCGCGCCGGCGACGCGGTTCAACGTGTGGGTGGACCACGCGGATCCGCGACTCGCCGACACCGCCGTGTCCACCACGGTGCGATCGCGCAACGGCGTGCCGATCATCGTGGAGCGCGCGATGTGGTGGCCGGGCGGGCCAGGGGCCTGGCACGAGGCGCACAATTCCGCGGGCGCGACGACGACCGGCGTGAGGTGGGCGCTGGCGGAGGGCGAGGTCGACGCCTCACGGAACCTCGAGACGTACATCCTGATCGCGAACACGTCCGAGGTGGCCGCGCGCGTCCGCGTGACGTTGCTGTTCGAGGACGGCACGAGCGCCGTGCGCGAGTTCGGTGCCAGCGGAGAGATGCCAGGGCGCAGCCGGTTCAACGTGCCCGTCGGGCACCACATCCCGGAGGCAGCCGGCCGCAGGTTCGGCGCCATCGTCGAGAGTCTCGGCGACGCGCCGGCGCAACTCGTCGTCGAACGCGCCATGTACTGGGACGCCGGCGGGCAACGGTGGGCCGCCGGGACGAACGCGCTGGCGACGCGATTGCCGTAGGGAACGAAAGGGGTTCCACGCGAGCGCGGACCGGTGGTATAAGCTCAGCCACCGCCCGTTGCGCGATTTTCGAGTCGGATGCCTCGGCCCCCGACGAGCACAGGGCTTGTCGTGCGGCTGCGAGGCACTGCTGCCCCGCAGCGGCCGGGTGCCATGCCCCAGGGTGCCCGCTCGGCGTTCCGCCCACTGTTCGTCGTTCTCGTGGTGCTGGTCTTCGCCGGGGCCGCAGGCGCCCAGGTCACCATCACCAACGTCGCGCCGCGTTCCGGCCCGGTGGCCGGCGGCACCCGCGTCACCATCACGGGCACGAACCTCTCGGACGGCGCGTCCTCGGTGGTCACGTTCGGCGGGGTGTCGGGCACCATCGAGGCCCAGAACGCCACCTCGATCACGGTGCTGACCCCGGCGCAGGCGAGTGCGGGCGCGCGTGACGTGGTGGTGACCAGCGCGTCCGGCAGCGCGACGCGGGTCGACGGGTTCCGCTACACGTTCGACGCGTCCCTCAAGCGGCAGGACCGCACGGTGTCGGGCGGGGCGGGGTCGGGCGGGACCTACCAGCCCGCGCTCAGCGGCGACGGGCGCTACCTGGCCTTCACCTCGGGTTGGGCATTCGACACGGGGTCCACGCTGTCGGGCGTGAACCAGATCTTCGTGCGGGACCGCACGAAGGAGGCCAGCTACCAGGCCGGCAACCTCGTTCGCATCAGCCAGGCGCCGAACGGCGCGGATCCCGACGGCGCGAGCGGCAGGCCCCGCATCAGCGACGACGGGCGGTTCGTCGCCTTCTGGTAGGACGCGACGAACCTGGTGGCCG
>JADHED010002164.1_pt1 | contig 14327 bp, 13 predicted proteins | sample 8952041 | NCBI WGS metagenome assembly JADHED01 (sample SAMN16124423, study PRJNA663239) | bioreactor sludge metagenome | isolation source: sludge (control) | place: India:Bengaluru | collected 2018-09-08
TGGGCGATGGCGCCCCGGTCCATCACCACGATCTGGTCGCTGACGGCGAGGGCCTCGGACTGGTCGTGGGTGACATAGGCCACGGTGAGCTTCAGGCGCTGTTGCAGGGCCCGGATTTCCTCGCGCATGGAACGGCGCAGGCGGGCGTCCAGGTTGGACAGGGGTTCGTCAAACAGCAGCACGGCAGGCTCCAGCGCCAGCGCGCGGGCCAGGGCCACACGCTGCTGCTGCCCGCCCGACAACTCGTGCGGCCTGCGCTGGTCCAGACCGTGCAGGCCCACGGTGTCGAGCATGGCGCGGGCCTTTTCGCGCACCTGCTGGCTGCCCAGGCCCGAAAGGTGTAAGCCGTAGACCACATTGTCGATGACGTTCATGTGCGGAAACAGCGCGTAGTTCTGGAACACCAGGCTCACATTGCGCTGCGCCGGGCCGAGGGGGGTCACATCCTGCCCGTCGATAAAGATGCGGCCCGATGTGGGTGATTCGAGCCCGGCAATCAGGCGCAGCGTGGTTGTCTTGCCGCAGCCCGACGGCCCGAGGATGGTGGTCAGCTTGCCGCGTGGCACGCTGAAGCTGATGTGGTCCACCACCAACGGAGCGTCGGGCGACGAGCCGTACCGCTTGCTGACATCCCGGAACTCGATGCCATGCACGGTTGGTGTCTCAGAGGGGGGCATCACGGGCATCTCATTCTTCCCAGGCCACGACGGCATCCACGCCGATGACCTGCCCCGCATCCATGCGGTTGAACAGCGTGACCTGCGCGCCCATCGCCTCTGCAATCTGCCGGCAGATGGACAACCCCAGCCCCACCCCACCCTGCCCGGCCGAAAACGGCTGGAACAATCGCTGCCGCACAGCATCGTCGATACCGGGGCCCTCGTCCCACACCAGTACCTCGCGCCGCCCCGTGCTGTCGCGCAGCAGCACCCCCAGCCGCCCATGGATGGGCGTGTGGTGGATGGCGTTGGCCAGCAGGTTGCGCATCAGCTCGCCCAGCAGCGCCGCGTCGCCGGGTGCCCACAGCGTTTCAGGCCCCTCCAGCGCAAAGTCAAGCCGCTTGGCTGCAATCAGCGGGGCCAGTTCCATCACGGCCTCGCGGGCAATCGCGTTCAGGTCCACGCTGGGCAGCTCGCCCATGCGCTTGAGCTGCTCCACCTTGCTCAGGCTGAGCAACTGGTTGGCCAGGCCCGAGGCGCGGTCCACGGTGTGCAGCATCTGCTGCAGCGCATCGCCTACCAGCATGTCGCCTGCCATGGCGGCCTGCAGCTGGGTGCGCAGCACGGCCATAGGGGTACGCAGCTGGTGGGTGGCATCGGCCAGAAAGCGCCGCTGCTCCTCGATCCAGCGGCTCTGGCTGTGTTGCAGCTCGGCAAAATGCTGCACGGCGGGCGCGAGTTCTGACGGGCCTTCGTAGATGCGCTCTGCCGTGACCGCAGCGTCGGTGCTCAGCGGCCGCATCAGCGACACATCGGCATGCTGCAGCCATCCCGACGCCGCCCGCGCCAGCAGCACCGCCACGGCGGTCATCGCCAGTGCCAGCAGAAGCACCCACCACAGGCCCGAGCCACCGCCCAGCAGGCTGCGCGCACCGGGCAGGCGCTCGCCCAGCGGGCGCGCCACCTGGCGCACCACGGGCGCAGCTGCAGCTTGCCCGCCCGTCGCCACGGTGGGCTGGTACAAGGTCACGGCCACCCGCACCAGCCGGTCGCCCACCTGCGCCAGGTAGAAGTGCACCGCACCCGGGTCACGTACCGCCTCGGTGGGGGGCACACGCGGCAGGGCGGCGCTGCCCGTCAGGCGTTCGCCGTCCAGATTGCTCTCGCGGTACCAGACGCCGGGCGCTGGCTGGGCAGACAACGATGGAGCCGGGTCTACCGACAGATCAGCAGGCCAGTGCGCCAACGCCTGGCGCAGGGCCTCGTCCTGCGCAGCGGCGTCCTGCTGCGCCTGGTAGGCCCATTGCACCGCGCAGATCACGGCCACCAGCGCCCACAGCGGCACCAGCCAGCCCACCAGCAGCCACCGCTGCAACGAGCCGCCACGCGGCCTCCAAGGCCGCTGCTGCCACCAGCGCAGCGTCACCGGACCACCCCGCCTTTGTCGGATCTTTCGGCTTTGTCCGTCTTGTGGGCGGCCATGCTGTCGGCATCGCACAGCAGATAGCCCACGCCGCGCAAGGTCACGATCTCGGCGTTGGTGCCCACCAGCTTCTTGCGAAGCCGGTGCACCACCACTTCCACCGCATCGGCTTGCACCTGCTCGTCCGTATTGGCAAACACCTGCGTGCGCAGCTCTTCCTTGCTGACCACCCGGTCCACGCGCGACATCAGCAGCCGCAGCAGTTCGGACTCCCGCTGCGACAGCTCCAGCGGCAAGGCATCGTTGTAGAACACGCCGCTGCCCGGCTCGCGGTACAGCGCCCCGCAGCGCAACTGCCCGTCGCGCCCCACGCGGCGCGTGAGGGCCCGCAGCCGCGCCACCAGTTCGTCCAGGTCAAACGGCTTGGCCAGGTAGTCATCGGCGCCGGCCTCCAGACCTGCCACCCGGTCTGTGACCGCCGCGCGGGCCGTCAATGCCAGTACCGGCGTGGTGCTGCCGCCATCGCGCAGGCGCCTCAGCACCTCCAGCCCGTCCAGGCCTGGCAGCGAAAGGTCGAGCGTGATCACGTCAAACGCGGTGCGCCGCGCGGCTGCCAGTGCCTCCTTGCCATCGGCGCAGCACAACACCTCGAATCCACGCGCCACCAGGCTGCGGCTCAGAGCGCCAGCCAGATCAAAATCGTCCTCAACCAACAACAGTTTCATCCCCCGATCATGCCGCCTGCTGCACGCCCGGGCCACTGTGCTTCTACGGACGGGCGATGAAAGCGAAGCGAAAGGCGGGTTCGTCCTTCTGCGGCGGGCCGCTGTACAGTGAGGTCCAGCCTTTTGGAATTCGCCGCCATGAGATCACTTTTGACCCAGCCCGCGCTGTCAGGCACTTGCCGAAAGACCTTGCAACTGCTGGCGGCCGCACTGGCCCTGTGCGCGGTGCTGCCCGCCCAGGCCTCGCAGTCCTTGCGCTGCAATGGTTCGCTGGTGGGCAAGGGAGACTCTCCGGTGGCCCTGCTCCAGAAATGCGGTGACCCCATCTACCGCCAGGGCGTGTGCGTTTCCATGCTGCAGCTGGGCTGGGTGGTGTCACTCTACCGCCCCGGCAGCCCCGCTGCGGTGCTGGCCAACCAGTGTGTGCCCATGGAAGAGTGGACGTACGACCGGGGGCCTGGCACCTTTCTGGGGGTGGTTCGCATCTACAACGGCGCCATCGAATCTGTGCGCGACGGCGACCGCAGCCGGTAGCGGGGGCCGCTGGCCCTCCTGCCTGTCATATTTCCAGGAAGCCGCTCAACCCTCAAGAAGTCGCGGCGATGACGATGCTGGATTCGTCAAAAACCGCCGTGGCTTGTTGGCCCGCTCGAGCCTTGGTGCCTGCGGCGGCAAAGCCCACCAGCTGGATGCCACTGGGTAGTTGCAGCACCACCTCGGGGGCGGCGCCCCGCGCCACGCTCCGCACCACCCCGGCCATGGCATTGCCTGCGGGACTGGCCCGGTCCGATGCCACCTGAACCGCTGTTGCCTTGCACAGCGCCAGCACACCCAGCCCAGCCTTCAAATCCAGCAACTGTGCGCTGACCCGGGTGATGGATGCGTGCAGCGCCTGCCCATCCGCCAGCAGCAGCTGCACACGCACCTGCCCGCCCACGGCCCGCACCTTGCCCACGGTGCAAGGAAACTGGTTGCGCATGCTGGTGCGCAGCGCCAGTGCGGCGCGGCCCGTCGCCGCATCGTCGTCGCTGTGCAGTCGGCTCAGCACCTGCTGGCGCGCAGCGGCCAGCGCATGGGCGGCCTGCAGCACCCGCTGGCCTGCCGGGGTCAGCGCGGCCCCTCCGCCGCCGGTGCCGCCCACCACCTTTTCGACCAGTGGCACCCCGGCCAGGTTGGTCAGCGTCTCCAGCGCCTGCCAGGCGGCCTTGTAGCTCACGCCCGCGCCCCGCGCCGCCTCGGAAATGGAGCCCACCTCGACGATGCGGCGCAGGATGTCGATGCGTTTGTCCGTGGCCTCGTGGCCCAGCACATCGGCCAGGGGCAGGGAAGAATTGCTCATGCGGGCATGTTAACTGCGCGATGCCGGCGTTTGCAGCACCGCTGTTCATCAGTGGAATAACGCAGCGGCGGCCATGCTACAGTCTCGCTATTCCAATGGAGAATAGCGAGGTTACCGTGAAACGTTTTCTGTTGCCCCTGGCTGCATGCTTGACGATGGCGGTTTCGGCCCATGCGGGCGAGGTGTCGGTGGCCGTGGCGGCCAACTTCACGGCGCCCATGCAAAAGATTGCCAGCGTGTTCGAGCAGGACACCGGCCACAAGGCCACGCGGGCTTTTGGCTCTACCGGGCGGTTCTATGCGCAGATCAAGAACGGCGCGCCGTTTGATCTGCTGCTGTCCGCCGACGATGAAACCCCGGCCAAGCTCGCCAAGGAAGGCCTGGCGGTCGATTCCAGCCGCTTTACCTACGCCATTGGCAAACTGGCTCTTTGGAGCAAGCAGCCCGGCCTGGTGGATGCCCAAGGCCTGGTGCTCAAGTCCGGCACCTTCGACAAGATCGCGGTGGCCGACCCCAAGCTCGCCCCCTACGGGGCCGCTGCCGTGGAAGTGATGACCCAACTGGGCGTGCTGAACACCCTGCGGCCCAAGTTTGTGCAGGGCGAGAACATTGCCCAAACCCACCAGTTCGTCGCCACCCAGAATGCCCAGCTCGGTTTTGTCGCCATGTCACAGGTGATGGCCGATGGCCGCCTGGTGGAGGGCTCGGTGTGGGCAGTGCCTGCAACGCTCTACTCCCCTCTGCGCCAGGACGCTGTGCTGCTGAACAAGGGCCAGGGCAACGCGGCGGCGACCGCGTTGCTGCAATACCTCAAGGGTGACAAGGCGCGGGCGGTCATTCGCGGCTATGGCTACGAGCACTGAGATACTCACACCCATCCCCGCCACCGCCGTTTTTCTCCATGCCCCTGGGCCCTGAAGCACTGCAAGCCATCTGGCTGACCCTGCAGCTTGCCACCCTCACCACCATAGTGCTGCTGCTGATCGCCACGCCACTGGCCTGGTGGCTGTCGCAAACGCAGTCCTGGTGGAAGGGCCCCGTGGGCGCCTTTGTGACCCTGCCGCTGGTGCTGCCGCCTTCCGTGCTCGGCTTTTACCTGCTGGTGGCCATGGGGCCTGCCGGGCCGTTGGGGCAGTTCACGCAGGCCATGGGCTGGGGCCTGCTCTCGTTCACCTTCACGGGGTTGGTGATTGGCTCGGTGGTGTTTTCCATGCCATTTGCGGTGCAGCCGCTGCAGCATGCCTTTGAGTCCATGGGTCGTCGTCCTATGGAAGTGGCTGCCACCCTACGGGCCAGCCCGGTGGATGCGTTTTTCACAGTAGCGTTACCGCAGGCCCGCACCGGTCTGCTCACCGCAGCCATCCTGAGTTTTGCCCACACGGTGGGCGAGTTTGGCGTGGTGCTGATGATTGGCGGCAACATCCCAGGCAAGACGCGGGTGGTCTCTACCCAGATCTACGGCCATGTGGAAGCCATGGAATACGCCCAGGCGCACTGGCTGGCGGGCGGCATGGTGCTGTTCTCGTTCGTGGTGCTGTTGTGCCTGGCGCTGCTCAAGAACCGTGGCTCGCGGGTGCTGCCATGAGTGCGTCCAGCGACCTGCGCATCCGGCTCACGCTGCCTCGTGCCGACTTTGCGTTGAATGTGGACTTGCGCCTGCCCGGCAGCGGCATCACCGTGCTGTTCGGCGCATCGGGCTCGGGCAAGACCAGCGTGCTGCGCTGTGTGGCGGGGCTGGAACGCGCACGCCCTGGCCTGGTGGACGTGGCCGGCAAGGTGTGGCAGGACGATGCTGCCCAGGTGTTTTTGCCCACACACCGGCGAGCGCTGGGCTATGTGTTCCAGGAGGCCAGCCTGTTCGAGCACCTCGACGTACTGGGCAACCTGCGGTATGGCCTCAAGCGCGCCCGGTCTGCGCAGGCGGAGGCCACGCTGCAGGCCGCCATCGAACTGCTGGGCATCAGCCGCATGCTGCAGCGCCAGCCGGGTCAGCTCTCGGGCGGCGAGCGCCAGCGGGTGGCCATTGCCCGCGCCCTGGCAACCTCCCCCCGCCTGCTGCTGCTGGACGAACCCATGGCCGCCCTCGACCTGGCGCGGCGCCAGGAGATCCTGCCCTGGCTGGAGCGCCTGCGCGATGAGCTGCACATCCCCATGCTGTATGTCACGCACTCCGCCGACGAGCTGGCGCGGCTGGCCGACCACCTGGTAGTGCTGGACGGAGGCCGGGTGAAGGCCGCCGGGCCGGTGAACCAGGTGCTGTCGTCCGTGCAACTGCCGGTGGTGCTGGGCGACGACGCGGGCGCACTGCTGCGCGGCCAGGTGCTGGAGCGGGACACTACTTGGCACCTGGCATGCGTGGGCTTTGCGGGCGGCGCCATGTGGCTGCGCGACAGCGGCCTGCCTGTGGGTCAGACAGTGCGGCTGCGGGTGCTGGCCCGCGACGTGAGCCTGACGGTGCAGGAGCCCGTGCAGACCAGCATCCAGAACCACCTGCCCTGCGTGATCGACTCCATAGCGCCCGACGCACACCCTTCGCAGGCGCTGGTGCGGCTGCGCTGTGGCGAGTCATTTTTGCTGGCGCGGGTCACCCACCGGTCCTTGCACGCGCTGGGCGTGGCGCCCGGCAGCACGGTGTGGGCCCAGGTCAAATCGGTGGCCATTGTTCCTTGAGGTGCCCACCTACGGCCCTGCAGCCCGGATCCGCACGCCATCGCCGGGCGTGGCCACGACGCCTTATGGGGCCACGCACACGCCCAGTGACTGACTTTTGGCCCGGTACATGGCAGTGTCTGCCGCGCGCAGGTAGTCGTCGACCGTCGCCAGCCTGGATGCGCTGGTGGCCAAGCCAACACTCGCGCCACTGATCACGGTGTGTTCGCCAATCACATAGGGTGCAGCAAGCGCGGTGGCAATCTGCTGGGCGCGCTGGCTGGCTTCGGCGGGGTCAATGGACTCCAACAGCACATTGAACTCGTCGCCACTCATGCGCGCGACCAGATCCACCGACCGCACGCAGGATTCGAGCCTCCGCGCCACCTGTTGCAAGAGCTGGTCGCCCACATGGTGCCCGTAGCAGTCATTGACCGCCTTGAACCCGTCGAGGTCAAGCAGCAGCACGGCGAACATGGTGGCCCCACTGCGCGCGGGCACTCCATCCCCGTTAACCCCGTCGCCCTGGTGCAGCGTGATCAGTTGTGCAAGGCGGTCGCGGAACAATGGCCGACCGGGCAAGTTGGTCAGCGCATCGTAGGAGCTGCCACGCTCGGCCAGATCGCTCAACGAGCCCGCCATGCGTACCGCAACGCCGTCTTCAAACTCGGCGAGCCCGCGCCAATTGACCCACACCAGCCGCCCCGCTCCGTGGAACGCGCGGAAGTCCACTGAAAAGTTCGCGCTGTTTCCGGACAGGTGCCTGCTGTAGGCCTCCTGTACGCGAGCGCGATCCTCGCGGTCGATGAGTTGCTCCAGAAAGCGCCAGCCGCCCTCGTACACATGATCGCGGCTCCCCAGCCCGACGATCTGGAGAAAGCGCCCCGACACATGCAGGGTGTCCGTGCGCAAGTCCCAATACCAGATGCCGTCATTGGAGCCGCGCGTCGCCAGCGAATAGCGGTTTTCGGAGCGCACCAAATCGATTTCGGTGTTCTTCTGCTGGGTGACGTCGATCATCAGGCCGATCATGCGGTTCGGGCGACCGGGCTCGACCACCGCGCGGCACAGGTCACGCACCCACACGACCTTGCCCGACTTGGCAATGAGCCGGTAGCTCATCTCGTAGGCATGGCTGTGCGTGGCGTTGTAGGCCGCATCGTCGATGCGCAGCGCCTCTTCCAGATCATCGGGATGCACATGCGCCCGCCAGAAGCCCGGGTCGGCCCGCCACTCCTCGACGGAGTAGCCGAACAAGCGTTCGACCTGCGGGCTCAGAAAGGTGTTGCCCACGCCGATTTCAGCCTCCCACACCACACCGTCAATGGTTTCCAGCAAGCGCAGAAAGCGCTGGCGCACCTCCACCAGCACCTGCTCGGTGACCTCGGTGATCTCGATCAGGACACCCTGGCGGCTGATCACCCGCTCTGCCGCATCCGTCTCGGGGTGGAACTGCAGACGCACCCAGCGGTAGTCCCCGTCGGCAAAGCGCAGGCGGAACACCGGCATGCCTGAGCGCATGGTGCCAATGTCATCGGGATGCACGAACTCCAGCAAAGACCTGCCCAGAGCGGCTTCCACCGAATGGCCGGTGAGCTTGTGCCACGCCGGGTTCAGATACGTGATCTCCCACAGCGCATCGGTCTGCACCACCGCCTCAGGGAGCAGTTGCAACAGGTTTGCGGACGGCGAGGGAGTGGGGGGCATGCAGGGCTGTTGCAAAAAAAGGGGGCCAAATCAACCACTTGAGATCAAGTATGGCACGGGTTCCGGGCACTGGAGCCCCCTTGGTTTCGGTGGTTGGGGGCTGCGAAAGAGTGCGAGCCAGTAACGCCCGCCCGCGCCGCTGGCTCGCTCACATCACGGCATTAGCCCCCTCAGAACGCCACCTTCACCCCTACAGTCACATTTCGCCCCATCAAAGGCGCGGCCGTCTTAATAAAGAAGGTGTGCGACTGATCACTGTCGAGTATCGACTAGGAGCTGCCGGTGGCAGTTAGAGAAAGCAGACGCTCAACTGCCAAGGTAAGCCGCCCGCCGTGGGCGTGTCGGCTTGAGCGCCGAGTTAGGTCTCGCTTGGGTTGAGCATGTGCTCAGTACGTAGATACTTTCTAAGGCCTTCTTCCAGTTTCGCTTGAATCTCGAGGATTCGCGAGAATGCTTCACGTTTGTCCGATTGATACTTATCGTCATAGGTCGTGCGCTTCGTTACGTCCTTGAACGCATTGAACGCGGCAACGGATTCCTCGTGCAAATCGAGGAGTGATGACGGTAATAGTAGGCGGGCAGAACCTTCGATATCAGCCATCTCCTGGCGGTATCGATCAAGATTATTCCAAAACGTATCTCTGGTATTTATGATTGTTCCATCGTCGAATCGGTGCGCATCGTAATTCGTGGCATTTTGACAGATACGATAATGACGATAGAACGCGGCGTAATAGGAGAGAAGCAAATCGAGGTGCTTGTCGTATGAGGACTCACGAATTTTCAACTCATGCCCAAGGGTCGTTAGTTTGGAAGTAAACCGCTCTGCTTCACTTTGTAGAGTCCGCTTTGCAAAAAGATCCCCTAGATAATGAGTGAGGGCAGCAACTATCACAGCCCAGCCGCCGAAGGCGCCGAGAGCAGCAAGTAGAGCGGTAGGAAGGTCTTCGAACTGCAGATTCATTGCACGGTTTAACTAGGTGGGCCTCGATCAGTCCTGCGAGCGCATTCGTTCCAAGCACTATAGCTTGCGCACTGCGGTAGACCAATCCTTGGCTCCGTACATTATCAGATGACGGCTTTGCGGGTTCTGGTTGAATCCGCCGCCTATAGCTGCCCAATCGGATTGCCGAGCCAGACACAAATAATCACCAACAGCTGTGCAAGCCAGCAGCTCCCTCCCCAGCCACTGGCTTGCGCACATCACAACGGCATCACCCGTCAGAACGCCACCTTCACCCCCAGCGCGATGTTGCGGCCCGTCAGCGGCGCAGCGGTCTTGATGAACGAGGTGTGCGCATAGGCCAGACGGTCCGTCAGGTTGTTGGCCTTCAGGTACACCTGCCAGGGCGTGCCGCTGCTGAACTGGCCGTTGTAGCTCACGCCCAGGTTCAGCATGCCGTAGCCGGGCGTGGCGGTTTCAAAGTCGGCCACGCGGTTCTGGCGGGCCACCTGCACCCATTCCACCTGCCCTTCCCACGCCTGCCAGTTGGCGTCCAGCCGCACACCGGCGCGGGTGGCCGGGATGCGCGGCAGCAGGCCACCACCGTCCAGCTTGGCGCGCACGGTGTCACCAAACAGCGTGATGCCCAGATTGCGCGTGAGGCGCTGGCGCACCTGACCTTCAATGCCGGTGAAGGTGGCGTCGGCCTGGCTGTACTGCAGCAGCTGCAGGCCTTCCAGCTCGTCCAGGGTGCGGCCGTAGATGTAGTTGTTGATGCGGTTGCGGAACACGCTCACGCCAAAGGTGGTGTCGCCACTGGTCTTCTTCAGGCTCACATCGATGTTCTGCGAGATTTCGGAGCGCAGGTCGGCATTGCCGCGTTCGTACGTGCTGGTGGCCATGTGCAGTCCCTGGGCGTACAGCTCTTCGGCCGACGGGGCGCGGCTGGCGCGGGTGAACGAGATGCCCACCTGGTAGCCCGGCGTGAACTTCCACACCGCGCCCAGCGACGCCGAGGTGCCGTTGTGGCTGCGCTCGATGCCGCTGGTCTGGGCCTCGGCCGTCTGGCGGTCGTGGCGCAGGGCGGCTTCAAAGCGCCAGTCATTCCAGCGGTACTCCTCCAGCACGAAGAGGCCCGTCTTGCGGGTCACGGTGGGCTGCACATAGGCCTCCTCGCCCTCGGCGCTGAACTTGCGCTGCGAGGTCTGCAGGCCGATCACGCCCTTGAAGCCGCCGATGGGCTCGTGTTGCAGCTCCACGCGTGTGTCGTAGGCCTTGTTCTTGAAGGTCGTGCTGATGGCGCCGTCTTCGACTTCGTCGTGTTTGTAGTCGGTGACACCCGCCCGCAGCCGCAGTGCCGAGAAGCCCGCAAACGGGTTGCGCAGCTCGCCCCGCACGTCAAAGCGCTCGCTGGCGAGTTGAACCACCGGCACATCGCCTGCCGCAGCGTCATGGTCGTGGTCATGGCCGTCGGCTTCGTCGTCCGCGTGGGCGCCGCAGTGCAGGTGGTCGCCATGGGTGTGGCAGCCGTCAAAGCTGTGGTTGTGACCAGGCAGGCCGTATTTGGCGGTCTGGCGGGTGTAGGCCGCACCCAGGTAGCCCTGGTCGCCCACCCACGACAGGCCCACGCTGCCGGTGTCCGTGCGGTTGAAGCTGCCCAGCACTTTGCTGCCGCCCGACCAGCCCTTGCCCACGCGGTAGTCGCCCGCATCCCGCGCCACGCCCTCTACGTGCACAGCCAGGTTGCCCGCACCGCCGGTCAGTGAGAAGGCTCCAGCGCCCTCTCCCGCCCCCGAGTTGGCGCGCAGCTCGGCGCTGCCTTCGTAGCCCTTTTGCGGGATGGCGGTGGGCACCTTGCCGTCCAGCACGTTGACCACGCCGCCCACGGCGCCGTTGCCATAGACCAGGGCCGAGGGGCCGCGCAGCACCTCGATCTGCGTGGCCAGCAGCGGCTCGGACACCACGGCGTGGTCGGGGCTGATGGTGGAGGCGTCATGCAGCTCGGCGCCATCGCTCAGCACCTTGACGCGCGGGCCGTCCATGCCGCGGATGATGGTGCGGCTGGCACCGGCGCCAAAGTGGCTGCTGGTGATGCCGGGCTCGCTGTTCAGCGTTTCGCCCAGCGTGGCCTCGCGCCGGCGCACCAGTTCATCCCCTTCCAGCACAGTGGCCGGGGTGGTCATGTCGCTGGCGCCCAGTTGCAGGCCGCTGGCCGACACGGTGACAGCGGGCAGGCTGGGTGCGGCGTCCGCCGCCGCAGCGGGCGCGGGCGCAGTCTGCGCATGGGTGGCAACGCTGGTGCCAGACAACGCCAGCAGGGTTGCCAGGGCCACGGGGTGGAGGGCCGGACGGGCGCGACGGGAAATAAAGCGGTGGGTAGAAAAGGTGTGGGTCATGGTGGTGGCCTGCAACAAGGCATGCGCGGCGCTGGCGGTGCCAGCGCGCCTGCGCATGCCGACCCGAGCCTTGGGCGCGAGTTGATGAATAAAACCGCTGCAAGCGCTAGTGAAATATGCGCTAGCAGCTATGAAAACAGGAGTAATGATGGGCGCACCGTGGTGCGGCCGCTGGCAACCGCCAGCCATGCCTGCGTATGGCGGCCTGCAGACCGCGCCCCACGCCCCTCGCCAGACGGCACAACACCGCCGCGTTGCCCTGCAAGGCAACGCGCGGGTACGGCGACTGAGACGGTAGGGCCGGAGACCCTCTGCACAAATCAGCGCGCCGTGTGCATCAGCGGGCTCGGGCGGTCTGCCGCGTTGCAAATACTCGCAATATCGAGTCGGCCTGTTTGAACTTGAAATATCCGTTCGGGTTGAGCCTGTCGAAACCTTGCGCAGCGCTTCGACAGGCTCAGCGTGAACGGTTCAAGTAGATTCGTGCCGTATCAATAGCTACCGCTATTGCTGCGTTGTGCGCCTTGCAGCCCTTCCCGATCCGCTGCGCACACTTGCCGCTTGATTCGTGCAGAGGGTCCCTAGAGGTACGCTGCGCGTGAGGCGGCCGGCGGGCCGCGCGCGTGGAACAGCGCAATATGGAGTGTGCTCGCTCGCCCCGCCGCGTGTATGGCGGGCGGCAGTGGCGCATCGGCCGCAGGCAGCGCCAGCGGGGCAGCATGCAATGCGTCACCCAGCGCCAGCTGGTCGAGCAACAGGCAGTCCACCGGCGCGTGGTGGGCCAGCAGATACGGCAGCCACAGACTGTGGCCCGGTGCGGCAGCGGGCTGCGCAGTGCGGACCGGGTCCCACGCCGGCTGCGCGGGCAGCGACGACGGCGCGGCCAGCAGCCCGGCATGGGCCTGGTCCAGCGCGCCCCCGTGCACCACCTGGTGCAGCCGCCCCAGCGTGGGCACGACCACCAGGGCCAGCAGCAGCCACGCCAACGCCACGCGCCGCACCACCGCACTGCGCAGCGCGGCGGACGGCAGGTACTGGGGGCGAAGAAGCGCGCGGGTCACGTCAGGAACGAAAGGGAAAAGGATTGCGGCAGAGGCTGTAGCGCTGCAGCGCTAAAAGCCGTGGATTATTTCACCGGCACCGCGTCCACCACGCGGTAGTACAGGCCATATTGGTCATTAGGCAGCACGGTGAACTTGCCCTCCACCACCACGGGCTCCAGCGAATAGCGCACGGGCGTCTTGGCCTTGACCTCCACCATGCTCTCGGGCCCGCCCGGCGTGCAGAACGAGCAGGTCAGCGGCACGGAGGTGAGGATGAAGTGCGTCTGCGTCGGCTTGGCATCCAGCGGCACCATGAAGCCCTGGATGCGCTGCGTGGTCTTGTCCATGCCCTTCTGGGTGTCGTTGAACACGGGCAGGATGCCGTCCTTGGTGGTCTTCTTGCTCAAATCGGTCAGCACCGACCAGGGCACCACGTCGTTGCGCTGGGGCAGCGGGGCAATCGGGCTGTTGGGGCTGTGGTAGCCGGCGCCCGACCCCGCTGGCACGGCGGTGCCCGCGCCCGCAGGCAGGGGCGACGACAACACTGGCGCGGCGGCCGCGCCTCCTTTGGCGCGCTCAAAAGCGCCTGGCGCGGGCTTGGTGGCAGCGCCTTGCTGCGCATGTGCACCGCCTGCCACTGCCAACGCGGCGGCAATACAAGTCAGGCGAGCCATTCGGCCGGTGACGGGCAAGGGGTTCAAGGTGCAGGACATGGCGGGGACTCCGGGCGAACCAACATCAAACAAACAGGCGCTCAGTGCGCGTGCTTCATGCCGCAGTATTTTCCGATGGCCAGGTTCCGGCATGCCGCCTGCAAATCTTTCTGGCACTGGTCATGGCCCTTGCCGGATTCCAGGCACTTGGCGGCCGCCTCGTGCGCGGCAGCCATCGCACGGTGGCGGGCGATGTCTTCCTGGGTGTCCTTGTCGTTGTGGGCTTGGGCGTGGGCCAGCGCACCAACGAGGAGCATGGGGGCCAGGGCGAGCGCGGAGATGAGGTGCTTCATGAAGGGTCCTTCCAGGTGATTCAGAGAATTAGGCCAAACAAAAACGGGGGTGTTCAACGGGACGGTCATGGCTGGCTGAGCAAGTCGGCCACATCGGTGCGGTAGGCCTGCATGGCGGGCAGCAGCGCCGCCAAAGCCGCCACGCCTGCGGCCAGCAGCGGCACCCCGACTTCGGCGGGCAACCAGATCCAGCCTGTCACCGGCAGCAAACCTTGCGCCTGCAAAGCCCAACCCAAGACCTGCGCCAGGCCGTGGCCCAGCAGCAGCCCCAGCATGGACGCGAGCGCGGCCAGCCACAGCGCCTCCCACAGCACCAGCCCGGCCACGCGGCCCGGGGGTGCGCCCAGCATGCGCAGCATGGCCAGGTCAGCGCGGCGCTCGCGCACGGCATTCCACAAGGCGATGAACACACTGAGCGCGGCCACGGCCAGCAGCAC